>Ga0308175_100003717_pt1 | contig 10618 bp, 14 predicted proteins | sample PhyCR1_3_FD_203893 | JGI IMG/M metagenome (GOLD analysis project Ga0308175, IMG submission 203893) | Soil microbial communities from UC Gill Tract Community Farm, Albany, California, United States - DLSLS.C.R1 | ecosystem: Environmental > Terrestrial > Soil > Agricultural land | place: USA...
CTGGCGCTGGCGCGGTTCCGGTGCTACCTGTCGGGCGGCCGACCCGCCGGCGGCTCTCGCGTCTACGACGGCTGCCGCGATCCGAGTGATCCTGCGCGGGACGAGGGCGTGCATGTGCCCGGCGGGCTGGTGTTCGCCTCCGAGTCCGGGGTGTGGGGCGGCGGGATGGCGTTCTTCGACCGGACACTCTCCGGCGTCGTCGCCTGTCGCGCGTACCTGATCACCGCCGGCCAGTTCGGCGACGTCGCGGCGCAGGAGCGTCGGCGACCACCTGGCGGCGAGTTCGCCCGCGACCTGGCCGGGCTCCTGCCCGACGTCGAGACCATGGTCTCCACCGGTCCGGGTCACTACGAGACGGTCGTCCGGGTCGGCGAGCTCGACGGCCTACCGATGTTCACGATCACCCACCACGACGTCCAGAGCCTGCCGCCGGCAGCGCCGACGGGCCCGTACCTGCGCTGGATCTCGAGCGGTCTGCGCGAGGCGCACGGGTACGACGCCGCCCGGACCGCGCGCTACCTCATGCGAGCGCGCGGGATCGGCGGCTGGACGGAGGCCGAGATCGAGTCGTTGGCCGCGACACCAGTGGCCGAGCCAGGGCATGGACCGGGCGGCGCGGGCGTGCTTGGGTGTGACTCGTGACGCGCCCCCTCGACGCGGACTACCTGGTGGTGGGCGCAGGTGCGATGGGCATGGCCTTCACCGATGCCCTGACCGACCACGCGGACGTGCGCGTGGTCATGGTCGACCGGCGTCACGCGGTCGGGGGGCACTGGCTGGAGGCCTACCCGTTCGTGCGTCTGCACCAGGCATCCGCGTTCTACGGCGTCGCGTCGACGCTGATGGGTCACGGCCGGCTGCAGCAGGACGGTCCGGAAGCCGGCCTGCAGGAGCGCGCGACGGTCTCCGAGATCCTGACCTACTTCGACCACGTGCTGACCGAGCGGATGCTCGGGTCGGGCCGGGTCGAGCTCCTGGCCAACTGCGAGTACGTCGGTGATCGCGTGGTCGTCTCCCACATCTCCGGCGAGCGGTACGTCGTACCGCCGAGCTGTCGGATCGTCGACGCCCGCTACCTCGCGCCGGACATCCCGGAGGAGACGCCGCCACCGTTCGAGGTCGACGACGGTGTGCGCGTGATCCCGGTCAACGACCTCGCGCGGCTGAGCGAGGCGCCGAGCCAGTACGTCGTCGTGGGATCGGGGAAGACCGCGACCGACGCCTGCATCTGGCTCCTCGCGCGGGGCGTGGACCCGGACGCGATCTGCTGGGTCAGGCCGCGCGACCCGTGGATGCTCAACCGGGCCGTGGTCCAGCCCGACCCGGCCGTGTTCCTCGGGATGGCCGCGGACACCATGGCGGCCGCGGGGGCGGCGACCTCCCTGGACGACCTGTTCCTCCGCCTGGAGGAGGCAGGGATCATGCTGCGCATCGACCGTGCGGTCACTCCCACGATGGCGAAGACACCGACCCTGGCGACGTGGGAGCTGGAGCTGCTGCGCAGCATCGAGCACGTCGTCCGTCGGGGGCACATCAGGTCGGTCCGGTCCGGCAGGATCGAGCTCGAGCAGGGATCGGTGGACGTGGCGACCGATGCTGTGGTCGTGCACTGCGCCGCGTCGGGCCTGAAGTACCCGCCCGTCGTGCCGATCTGGGGACCCTCGGCGATCACGCTGCAGCCGGTCCGCGCCGGCTTCCCGTGCTTCGGCGCAGCGGTCACCGGCTACGTGGAGGCGACGCGCCGGAGCGACGACGAGAAGAACCGGCTGTGCCCCTCGTCGCCGTACGGCGACAGCCTCGCCGGCTGGGCGGCGATGAACGTCCTCGGCGTGCGCGCCACGACGGCGTTCGGCGCAGAGGCCGACATCAAGTCGTGGGCCGACACCGTCGCACTCAACCCGGCCCGCATCCCGCCCGGCCACCCTCGGTCACCGGCCCTCGACGACGCCCTCCTCCGGCTGCAGCGACACACGAGGTTGGGGGTGAACCGCCTCGACGAGCTGCGGCGCGCGCGAGCGGCGGTGTCCTGAGCTGTCGGGGGGTTGCCCGTGCCCACTCACTCGGTGTCACGTTCAGGGACAGCCGGGCGCACGTGGTAGTCGCCGGCCTCGCTGACCCACCAGGCCTCGGCGGTCGTCAGGCCCGTCGGAGGCTCCAGCGTCCCTGCGCAGACCGACCAACGTGCCGGTTCGTCGGCCGCGCACCAGAACAGGCTCGATCCGCACTCCCGGCAGAACCCGTACGACGCGTGCTCGTCGGGGCTGAACCACGTGAGCAGCTCCTCGCCCTCGAGCCGGACGTGCTCGGTCGCGGCCGAAGTCGCCGCCATGTGATGCCCCGTCCAGCGGCGGCACCGGTGGCAGTGGCAGTTGATGACGTCGCGCACCGGACCGGTCAGGGTGAAGCGCACCCCACCGCACAGGCAACGACCCGACAAGGGCTCGCGGTTCACGGCGCCAGCTCCTCGAACAGCGTGAGATGGACCTCGCCCGGAGCATCGAGACGGGCGTTCAGGGAGTTCCACGGCGTGCGGGTGGGTGGCGCGACCTGGGTTGCGCCGCCGTCGACCGCGGCGGCCGCGGCCGCCTCGGCGTCGCCGACCTCCAGCGCCACCCGGAGGTGCGGGGCCACCCGTCGCCCGACCTCCACCTCGTCGATCATCTCGACCTGACGGGTGTTCGCGATCTCCAGGGTGGCCCGGCCGGCGCCGAGGATCGTGACCTCGGCACCGCCCTCGCCGGCGTACGCCTCCTCCTCGGGCATGCCGAGCACGTCGCGGAAGAACCGCAACGCGCCCTCGTAGTCCTCGGCGTGGACCACGAGCCGCAGCTGGCGGACGCCGGTGTCGCCGAGAGCCTGGTTCAAGTCGATGGGGGTGCTCATGGTCCACAGATTGTGGCCCACCCCTTCCGGCCGGGGCGGTCTCGGTCGTAGGTTGCCTCCACGGATTCCTTACTCGGGAGAGGGATCGCCGGTGTCTGTGGCCATCACCGACGCGCACGCCGAGCTGGTCGAGTCGCTCGACCGCCGGGTGCGTGAGGTGGTGCGCGCCGAGGGCGTCGACCCGCAGCGCGACGCTTCCGTCGTACGTCGCCTCGCCGAGGCCGTGGTCCGCGCTCACGACGAGCGCAGCCTGACCGGTGTGGTCGCCCCCGTCGCCGACGTGGAGTCGATGGTCGGTGAGCTGGTGGCCCGGGTGTCCGGGTTCGGCCCCCTTCAGGCGTTCCTGGACGACCCCTCGGTGGAGGAGCTCTGGATCAACGACCCCTCGCGGGTCTTCGTGGCTCGGCGGGGTCGCCACGAGCTGACGAACCTGATGCTCACCCGGGCCCAGGTGCAGGAGCTCGTCGAGCGCATGCTGAAGGCCTCCGGTCGTCGCATCGACATCTCACGGCCGTTCGTCGATGCGATGCTGCCCGAGGGACACCGTCTCCACGTCGTGCTCGAGGGGATCAGCAGGGGCTGGACGGCGGTCAACGTCCGGAAGTTCGTGCTGACCGCCACCCGACTGCACGAGCTGGCCGATCTCGGCACCCTGACAATTCAGTCGGCGGCCTTCCTCGAGGCCGCGGTCCGGGCCGGCCTGAACATCCTCGTCGCCGGGGGCACCCAGGCAGGCAAGACCACGTTCCTCAACTGCCTGGCCGCCGCCATCCCGGGTGGCGAGCGGGTGGTCAGTGCCGAGGAGGTCTTCGAGCTCCGCTTCCCCCACCCTGACTGGGTTGCGATGCAGACCCGCCAGGCGGGGCTGGAGGGGACCGGCGAGATCGTCCTGCGCGACCTGGTCAGGGAGAGCCTGCGGATGCGGCCGAGTCGGATCCTGGTCGGTGAGGTCAGGGCCGAGGAGTGTCTTGATCTGCTGCTCGCACTCAATGCCGGCGTCCCCGGCATGTGCACCCTGCACGCCAACTCGGCGCGGGAGGCATTGGTGAAGATGTGCACGCTGCCGCTGCTCGCCGGTGAGAACGTCTCGTCGCGGTTCGTCGTTCCCACCGTCGCGGCCAGTGTCGACCTGGTGGTGCATCTCGGCATCGACCAGCACGGCGTACGCCGGGTGAACGAGGTCGTCGGAGTGCCGGGCCGGGTCGAGCACGACGTCATCGAGATCGAGCCGATCTTCGAACGGCGGTCGGGAGATCTGCGGCGCGCCGGAGGGATGCCGCCTCGGCCGGGGAACTTCGAGCGGGTGGGCATCGATGTCCATGCACTGTTGGGTGGTGTCGCCTGATGGGAGCCCTCGTGGGCCTCGGTGTGGGCGTCGGTCTGGTCCTGGTCTGGTCGTCGTTCGCTGTTCCGCGCCGTGTCTCTCGAGTACGCCGACAGCACTCGCGCCTGGGTGACCTGCTGGCCCGTGCCGGGCTGGGCCACGTGTCGCGCTCGTCGTTCTCGGCCCTGTGCGTGGTGCTGGGCGTGGCGGGTGCCTTGGTGATGCAGGTCGTCACCAGGACACCCCCCGTGGCCCTGCTGTTCGGAGGGATGAGTGCGTATCTGCCGGTGCTCGTCGTCTCGGCGCGGGCCCGACGACGACAACGAGACTTCGCGGAGGTCTGGCCGGAGGCCGTCGACAACCTGACGAGCGCAGTACGGGCCGGACTGTCCCTGCCCGATGCCTTGGCGCAGCTCTCGGTGCGCGGACCCGAGCCCCTGCGGGCGTCGTTCCATGCCTTCGCCCTCGACTACCAGGTCACCGGGCGCTTCGGCGAGTGTCTCGACCGGCTCAAGATCCGTCTCGCCGACCCGGTCGGCGACCGCGTGGTCGAAGGACTCCGGGTGGCGCGCGAGGTGGGCGGCGGCGAGCTGGGACGGCTGTTGCGCAACCTGTCCGGTTACCTCCGCGACGAGGCCCGGACGCGATCGGAGCTCGAGGCCCGACAAGCGTGGACGGTCAACGGTGCCCGCCTCGCCGTCGCGGCTCCATGGCTGGTGCTGTTACTGATGAGCTTCCAACCCAGCGTCATCCGGCGCTACGCGTCCCCGGCCGGGACGATCGTCCTGCTGGTCGCCGCCGGCACCTGCGTCCTGGCCTACCGGCTGATGATGCGCATCGGCCGGCTGCCGACCGAGCGGCGGATCCTGTCGTGAGCCCGCTCGTCACCGGAATGCTCCTGGGAGCCGTCGCCGGTCTGGGCATGGTGCTGGTCCTCGCGCGTCTGCGAGCCATTCGTCACCCCTCGTTGGCGCTGCGCGTCGTGCCCTACCTACGCGACGTGCCCCGCCTCGACCGGCCGGCACCGATCGACGAGACGACCTCCTCGCCGGTGACCGCTGCTGCCGGTGTCTTCGGTCCAGGAGTCAGGGCGGCCGCGGGGGCGGTCGACCGGATCCTCGGCGGTACAGCGTCCGTACGCCGACGGCTCGGGCGTGCTGCTCTCGACACGAGCGTGCACGACTTCCGGGTGGAACAGGTGCTCTGGGGGGTCGCCGGCTTCGCCATGGTGGCGGCGTACTGCCTCCTCACGGCAGCGAGTGGCCGCGGCGACACCGTCTCGTCGTTGCTGTTGTGCGCCACCGGGTTCGCCACCGGCGTCCTGGCCCGCGACACCTATCTCAGCTCGCAGGTGACCGTGCGCGAGCGCAGGGTGCTCGCCGAGTTCCCTGTGCTCGCCGAGCTGCTCGCCCTCACCGTGGCGGCCGGGGAGAGCCCGGTAGCAGCGCTCGACCGGGTCGTACGCCGCAGTGGCGGCGAGCTCTCGCGCGACCTGGGGATCGTGCTGGCGGCCATCCGCACCGGCGAGCCCGTGGCCGAGGCGTTCGACCGGATGGCCGCCGCCACGGGGGTCCCTGCCGTCGCCAGGTTCGCCCAGGGAGTCGCGGTCGCTGTCGAACGAGGCACGCCCCTTGCGGACGTCCTGCACGCGCAGGCCGCCGACGTCCGCGAGGCAGGACGGCGCGAGCTGATCGAGGTCGCAGCGCGCAAGGAGGTTCTGATGATGGTCCCGGTGGTGTTCCTCATCCTGCCGGTGACCGTCCTGGTCGCCTTCTGGCCCGGAGTGATCGGACTGCATCTGACCATTCCCTGACCCGCCGTGGCCGCCCGTGCCCATCCGTGCCCATCCGCAGAGAAGAGGAGCCCATGAATCCAGTGAGTCGTCCGATGGTCCGACTTCTGCTGTTCGCACTCGCGCCGCGTCCCCGCGACCAGCGCGGCGATGTCCCCGGATGGGTGCTCGTCACCGTGATGACCGCCGGGCTCGTCGGCGCGTTGTACGGCCTGGCGAAGCCGCAGCTCACCGACATGCTGACCACAGCACTCAACAGCGTGCACTGACGTGCCCGGCCGACGCCGACAGCGCGGTGCCGCGGTCGTCGACTTCGTCCTGGTCCTCGTCCTGCTCGTTCCCGTCTTTCTGGGAGTGCTCCAGATCGGACTCGTCCTCTACGTGCGCAACACGGTCACGGCCGCGGCCTCCGAGGGGGCGCGGTACGCCGCCACACTCGACCGGAAGCCCGCCGACGGTGCCGGTCGCACCCGCGACCAGATCGACGGTGTCCTGGCCGCCCGCTACGTCCGGGACGTCTCGGCGCGTCCGGTGACGATCGACGGCGCTCCCGGCGTCGAGGTGACCGTCCACGTCGTCGTACCCGCGCTGGGGCTGGGCGGGCCCGCCGTGTCGTTCGACGTGTCCGGCCACGCGATCGAGGAGCGGCCGTGAGCCGACGTCGCGGGCAGCGAGGGAGCGCCCTGGTCGAGGTCTCCTGGCTCGGCATCCTGCTGGTGCTTCCCGTTGTGTGGATCGTGATGTCGGTCTTCCAGGTGCAGCGCGGGGCCTTCGGCATCACGGCGGCAGCACGGTCCGCAGCCCGCGCCTACGCATTGGCGCCCGACGACCAGACCGGACTGGCTCGGGCACGCGCTGCGGCACGAGTGGCGCTGGAGGACCAAGGTGGCCACGGGGTGAGTCCCGCGGTCCTCGTGAGCTGTACGCCGTACCCGCACGACTGTCACCAGGGCACCTCGGTGATCACCGTGTCCGTCCGGTCACGCGTCGTCCTGCCTCTCATGCCAGCCGCGTTGGGGGGCAACCGGCCCAGCTTCGCTCTCGAGGCGACGCAGACCGTGCCGATCGGACAGTTCCAGGAGGTCAGCGGTGGCTGAGCAGGGCCGGCGCCCCCGCCGTGACGAGCAAGGCACGGTGCTGTTGCTGGTGGTGGGCTTCGCAGTGGTCCTGCTGATGCTCACCGCGGTCGTCACCGACGCGTCCGCCGCCTATCTCCAGCGCCAGAGCCTGGACACGCTCGCGGACGGTGCCGCACTGACCGCCGCCGACGCCGCAGCATCGGGCGACGAGTCGTACGGCGACGGCCTGGACGCCGACCTCCATCTCGACGCCGCCGTCGCGCGGGTCGCGGTGGGCACCTATCTGCACCGGGTCGGGGCCTTCCGACGCTATCCGGGACTGGTGGCCGGGGTCTCGGTCGACGCGAGCACGCAGCGCGTCACGATCTCCCTCCGTGCGCCGCTCCACCTGCCGCTCCACGTCCCGGGCGGTCCGGAGCAGGCCGCGATCGGCGCCACGAGCGCGGCAACGGTCGGGGTGGACGAGTAGGCCCGGTCAGACCTCGACCACCGTGCAGTCGACGGTGACGCCGTGGTCGTCCACGATCGTCGTGGTGGCCAGCATCTGGCGGTCGTCCGACAGCACGAACTCCACGCTCACGACGGCTCCGAGGCGGACCAGGTCCCAGATGCGCTCGTAGGTGTCGTCCCCGTGGACCTGCACGACTCTTCGATGCTTGCCCGCCATCAGAACCCTCCTCCGGTCGGCCTGCCCGACCAACTCAACAGGGGGGATGTGACCAGGTTAAGGCCAGCGAGCCCGTGTCGCAGGTAAAGAATTCCGGGCCCTCCATCCGGGCCACGGGCCGCGTCGCGGCGTGTTCGAGCCGCCGGGCACTGGCACCGAACCGCTCGAGCTCCGGGTGCATCGGAACACGATGAAGCTCCGGTTCGAGAGCACCTCGTCGAACTCCGCTGCCATCGGGCTGGGAGCCGTTGGTACGCCGGAGGTGTACTCCACCCGGTAGCCGGGCGTACGACGCGGGACTCCGCGGACGCCGGCCACGGGAAGGTGACGTAGCCTTGCTCCTCGTGGCCGGTACCGATTTCGACGTCGAGATCAAGCAGCTCCGGGCGACGATGAAGACCATCGGCCAGGTGCTCGACCTCGACCGCATGCGCGCGGAGATCGACGACCTGGGCACCCAGGTGGCCGCTCCCGACCTGTGGGACGACCAGGAGAACGCGACCCGAGTGACCGGTCGGATGTCCGCGCTGAAGGGGCAGCTCGACCGTTTCACCGCGTTGCAGTCTCGTATCGACGACCTCGAGGCCCTCGTCCAGCTCGGTCAGGAGGAGAACGACGCGGCCTCGCTCACCGAGGCGGAGACGGAGCTCGGCAAGATCCACTCCGCCGTCGAAGCGCTCGAGGTCCGCACCCTGCTCTCGGGCGAGTACGACGAACGCGAGGCGTTGATCACCATCCGCTCGGGCGCGGGGGGTGTCGATGCCGCGGACTTCGCCGAGATGCTGATGCGGATGTACACGCGCTGGGCCGAGCGCAACAAGTACCCCGTGGAGGTCTACGACACCTCCTACGCCGAGGAGGCCGGCATCAAGTCGGCCACCTTCGCCGTGCACGCGCCGTACGCCTACGGGACGTTGAGCGTCGAGGGCGGCACCCATCGGCTCGTGCGGATCAGCCCCTTCGACAACCAGGGCCGCCGCCAGACCTCGTTCGCGGCGGTGGAGGTCGTGCCGGTCCTGGAGCAGACGGACGAGATCGAGATCCCCGAGGACGAGATCCGGGTCGACGTCTACCGCTCGAGCGGTCCCGGCGGCCAGAGCGTCAACACCACCGACTCGGCCGTGCGGCTCACCCATCTGCCCACTGGGATCGTGGTGTCCTGCCAGAACGAGAAGTCGCAGCTGCAGAACAAGGCCAGCGCGATGGTGATCCTCAAGGCGAAGCTGCTCGCGTTGAAGAAGGCCGAGGAGCGTGCCGAGCTCGACGCCCTGCGCGGCGACGCGAACGCCAGTTGGGGCGACCAGATGCGCAGCTATGTCCTGAACCCGTACCAGATGGTCAAGGACCTCCGCACCGACTACGAGGTCGGCAACCCGCAGGCGGTCTTCGACGGCGACATCGACGGCTTCCTCGAGGCAGGCATCCGCTGGCGCCGCTCCAGCGAGACGGCCGCCGCCAGTTGAGTCAACCGGGGAACTCGACCGACCGCAGCATCCGCAGGAACGCCACGTGATCCGACCCATTGAGGGCCGGCTCGTTGCCGGGATCGAACAAGAACCAGTACGCGACCCCGTCCTTGACGGTGACGGCGACGTTGATCAGGACGTCGCAGTTGTACTCGAGCAGCACGCCGTGATTTCCGCCGATGGCGACCGGCTTCTTGATCGCCGGCTTCGACGGGCAGTAGGGGTGGGTGCGCGCCTGCCACGCGACCAGGGACGTAACGTACGCCGCGAGCCCGCGCCGCCAGCTCTCCGCGACCGCGAACGAGTTCGCGGTCGTGGGGCCGGTGAACCTGTCGACCTCTGGGGACTCCGACAAGAGAACCGCTCGCCCGTCCCACTTCTCGGATGCTTGTGCAGCCTTCCATTCGGCCGGAAGCCTCAGGGTGTACCCGTACGTCGTGGAGGTGAAGCTCTGGCGCACGGCGGGGGTCGGGACCGGGCGGGTGGGCGGCGTCTCGACATCGGATCCGGTACGTCCGTGGAGCCCGACGGCGCTGCCGGCGACGACGAGTGCGGCGACTGCCGTGACGCCCCACCGGGTCTGGCGACGTCGTCGTGCCGTGGTGATCGCGGCGCCGGCGCCGCGGGGGTCGGAGATGCCGGCGATGTCCTGCTCGAGGTGGCGGAAGGCGCCGTCGAGGTCGAAGGTGTCGTACTCAGGCATGGGTCGTCTCTCCGTTCGGGGTGCCGCCGAGAAGGGGAACGAGGGCGGCCCGGCCGCGCGCGAGGCGGGCCTTGACCGTGCCCTCCGGACACCGTTCGGACGTGGCGATGTCGGCGACGCTGAAGCCGGCGAGGTGGTGGAGGACGAGCGCCCGGCGCTGCGCCTCCGGCAGCTGTTTCAGTGCGGCGACGAGCGCGACCGTGTTCTCGTCGGGTGGCGGTGTCGACTCGGGCGGACCGGCGGCCGAGAGGTGCCTGCTGGCAGTACGCCGGCGGCGCCAGCCGCTGATCGCCCGGCGGGTGGCGACCTGGCGAACCCACGCGCCGGGATCGTCGTACGAGGCGAGCTTCGTCCAGCGTGGCCAGGCCTTCGTGTACGCCTCCTGGGCGGCTTCCTCCGCGGCGCCGAGGTCACCGAGGACGGCATACGCACACGCAACCGTCCGCCGCCACGTGGCGTCGTAGAACGCCGCGAAGTCGTTCTGACTCGTGCCCACGGGGCCCTCCTCCGAGTCCGCCGGCCTCCGGCCGGCTCCTTGCACCAGACACGCGCAGGTGTGGGCCTCGGTTGCACGGAGTTGCCGGGAAGGCCGATGTTGTCAGGGTCGGGCGGTCGACAGAACCCACCGGGCGGTCTCGGCGACGGCGGGGTCGTTGTCGTCGACCCACGGCTGCGCCAGCATCACCGCCCGGTCGCCGGCCACG
>Ga0308175_100003718_pt1 | contig 10617 bp, 10 predicted proteins | sample PhyCR1_3_FD_203893 | JGI IMG/M metagenome (GOLD analysis project Ga0308175, IMG submission 203893) | Soil microbial communities from UC Gill Tract Community Farm, Albany, California, United States - DLSLS.C.R1 | ecosystem: Environmental > Terrestrial > Soil > Agricultural land | place: USA...
TCGGTGCTGTTCCCGATGAACGTCATCCCGACCGTGATCGTGGCGACCTTCACCGGCATCTACGTGCTCGGCAGCTTCACCGTCCCGTACCTGACCGGGCCGTCGGCGCCGAACCTGCTCGGCGTCTCGATGTCGCAGTTCTTCCAGTCGTTCAACCAGCCGCAACAGGCCGAGGTGATGGCGATGATCGTCTTCGTCCTCGCGGCCGGCATCGGGACGATCTACGTCTGGGCGAACGTCCGCGCGTCGAAACGCGCGAGCTCGACGACATGAGCGTAGGCTTGACGGAGCTCAACAAAGAGCGGAGGCGTCGGCTTCGCCGACGCCGGGAGCGGGCATGAGTGCGATCGAGCAGCAGGGAGTTGCGCTCGGCGGGCTCGAGCAGGCAGAGCTCCCGGTGGCCCGCGCCACTCGCAAGCGACTGCCGACGCCCTGGACGATGTCGATGCGGCTGCTCGGCATGCTGCTCGTCGTTGCGCTGCTCATCTTCATGGTCGGTCCGCTCGCGTGGCTGATGGTGCGTGCGTTCTCCGGGCTGTGGCAGTTCCCGGACTTCCTGCCGCGGCACTGGACGCTGCAGTGGTGGCGGTCGGTGTTCGACGACAAGACGCTCGCCCACTCGATCCGGCTCAGCTTCGAGTTCGCGATCGTCGTGACGATCATGTCGTCGGTGATCTGCGTTCCGGCGGCGTACTCGTTCTCGCGCTTCAACTTCCCGGGCCGCCGTGTGCTGCTCGTCTCGCTGTTCGCGACGAACGCTTTTCCGAAGATCGGCCTCTACGTCTCGATGGCGGGCGTCTTCTACACGCTCAACTTGATGGGGACGTTCTGGGGCGTCGTGATCGTGCAGTTGATCGGAACGATCGTCTTCATGACGTGGATCCCGGCCGCCGCGTTCTCGTCCGTTCCGCGAAGCCTCGAAGAGGCCGCACGCGACGTCGGCGCCGGGCCGCTGCGCGTGTTCTTCCGCGTCACGTTCCCGCTCGCGGCGCCGGGGATCTTCGTCGCGATGATCCTCTCGTTCCTCGCCGCGTTCGACGAGGCGCAGGGCACGTTCCTCGTCGGCATCCCGAACTACATCACGATGCCGACGGAGATGTACACGCTCGTCCTCAACTATCCGGAGCAGGCCGCGGCCGTCTTCTCGATCCTCCTCGCGATCCCGTCCGTCGTCCTCATGTCGTTCGCGCGCAAGCATGTGATGGGCGGCAAGCTCGCCGAGGGGTTCCAGATCCGATGAGCGATGTTCGCCCGGCCGGCCTGCTGATCGACCATGTGTCGAAAGACCTCGGCGGCCGCACGATCGTCGCCGACATGCAGCTCGAGGTGCACGCCGGCGAGCTGACGTGCCTGCTCGGGCCGTCCGGCTGCGGGAAGACCACCACGCTCAGGATGATCGGCGGCTTCCTCCAGCCCGACGCGGGCCAGATCCTCATCGACGGCGCGGATGTCAGCACGCTCGCGCCCGAGCGGCGGCCGACGGCGATGGTCTTCCAGAACTACGCGCTCTGGCCGCACATGACGGTGTTCAAGAACGTCGCCTTCGGGCTGAAGCTGCGCAAGCTGCCGAAGAGCGAGATCCGCTCCCGCGTCGAGAGCGTGCTCGAGCTCGTCGGGCTGACGCATCATCTGCACAGCTATCCGGCGCGGATCTCCGGCGGTGAGCAGCAGCGTGTCGCGCTCGCGCGGGCGCTCGTGCTCGAGCCGAAGGTGCTGTTGCTCGACGAGCCGCTCTCGAACCTCGACGCGAAGTTGCGCGTGCGTGTGCGCGAGGACATCCGCGAGATCCAGCAGCGCATCGGCATCACGACCGTCTTCGTGACGCACGACCAGGACGAGGCGCTGTCGATCTCCGACCGCATCGCCGTCATGTCCGGCGGCAAGGTCGAGCAGTACGCCGACCCGCGGACGCTCTACCGCGAGCCGGCGACGCATTTCGTCGCGAGCTTCGTCGGCGCCATGAACTTCTACCGCGCGACAGTGCACGACGGCGCGATCGTGCTCGAGGACGGGACGCGCGTCCCGTGCGACGGCGTCTCGGAAAACGGCGGCGGGACGCTGGAGGTGGGAATCCGCCCAGAGGACGTCACGATCTCTGCGAACGGCGACGGCGCCGAGGCGACCGTGCTGCGCGAGATCCCGCGCGGGCACTACAAGGAGCTCGTCCTCAAGGTCGGCGCCGACGAGGCGCGCGCCTTCGTCTCGCCGGAGCTGGCGGCGTCCGAGCGGCCGCGCATCCGCTTCACCCGCGCCGTGCTGTACCGCGACGGATCCTTGGAACAGTGACCGTGCTCGCGATCGCCCACCGCGGCGACCCGATCACGCAGCGCGAGAACACGCTGGCCGCGTTCTCGGCCGCGGTCGCTGCCGGCGCGGACATGATCGAGCTCGACGTGCGGTGCAGCGCAGACGGCGAACCGGTCGTCGTGCACGACCCGACGCTCGAGCGGTTGTGGGCGGTTGCCAGGCCGGTCGCCGAGCTGGCGGCGGACGACCTGCGCGCGCTCGGCATCCCGGACCTCGCGCAGGCGCTCGCAGCGATCCCGGAGTCGGTGCAGGTGATGGTCGACTACGAAGAGCGCGCGGTCGCCGAGCCTGCGCTCGACGTCGTGCTCGCCGCAGGCGCGCTCGAGCGGTGCGTCTTCTCCGGCGAGTGCTACGCGGGTCACCGGGCGCTGCGTGTGCGCGAGCCCGACGTGCGCATCGCGTGCACGTGGACCGCCGAGCGGCCCTGCCCGGATTCGTTGCTCGACGAGCTCGGCGCCGAGCTCTGGAACCCCAACGGGCGCGTGCTCGCCCGCCTGCCTGCGGAGGTCGAGCGCATGCACGCCCGCAGCACCGGCGTCTCCGTGTGGACGATCGACCGGCGCGAAGACATGCAGCGCTGCCTCGCCGCCGGGGTCGACGCGGTGATCACGAATCGCGTCGCCGACCTCGTCGACCTGCTGGAGCGCGTGTGCTGACCGCGGCCGAGCTGGACACCCGCGCGGAGCTCGCGCAGCAGCTCGCCCGGTGGGCGATCGACCGGATCCCGACGCGGCCGCGGCGCGACGAGATCTCGACGAAGACGAACGACGCCGATTGGGTCACGGAGACGGATCTCGCGGTCGAGCGGCACGTCCGGGAGGCGGTGGCAGCGCGCTTCCCCGACGACCGGATCGTCGGCGAGGAGTTCGGCGCCACCGACGCCGCCGGCGCGGCGGCGACGTGGTACGTCGACCCGGTCGACGGCACGACGAACTACGTGCACGGATTGCCGTGGTCGTCGTTCAGCTGCGCCGTCCTCGACGAGGAGGGCGCAGCGGTCGGTGCGGTCGCCGACCCATACCGGCGCGAGGTTCTCTCGGCAATCCGCGGCCGCGGCGCGCAGCGCGACGGCGAGCCGATCCGGTGCGTCGACACGGGCACGCTCGTCGGCGGGATCTTTCTCACGGAGCTGACGATGCAGTGGGTGTGGAACGGGTTGCCGACGCTGATGGGGCGGCTCTCGGATGCGGGCTGTGTGACGCGGATCATGGGCTCGAACGCGCTTTCGCTCGCCAGCGTCGGCGCGGGTCGCGCGCTCGCGACGATGATCGGGGAGTTCGGGCCGGTCGATTGCCACGCCGGCACGCTGATCGCGAGCGAGGCGGGAGCCGCAGTCCGGTTCGAGGGCGAATCGGTGCTGTGCGCCGCGCCCGGCATCGTCGACGAGCTGCTGGAGCTGGTGCGAGGTGCGCGGAATGGAAGCTGAGCGGCAGCCGACCCTCGCGGACGTCGCGCGTGCGGCGCGCGTCGCCACGTCGACGGCGTCCCGTGCGCTGCAGGAGAGCCCGCGCATCAGCGAGTCGACGAAGCTCCGTGTGCGCGAGGCCGCGCGCGGGCTCGGCTACCGGCCGAACCGGCTGGCGCAGTCGCTGCGTAAGCAGACCGCGAGCATCGTCGGCGTCGTCGTCCCGGACATTGCTGCGCCCTTCTACAGCCGCGTCGTCAAGGGAGCGCAGGGCGTCTTCGAGCAGAACGGCATCGCAGTGCTCGTGATGGATACCGAGCGCGAGGCCGCACGCGAGTCGGCGGCGTTGCAGACACTGCTCGAGCACCGCGTCGCCGGCGTTCTCGTGTCGACGTACGGCGGATCGACGGTCGAGCCGCAGATGCCGACCGTCTACTACGACAACATCGTCCTCAACCGCGGCGTCGGCAACGTCACGCGTTCGAACCCGGCCGGGATGCGTCTGCTCGTCGAGCACCTGCGCGAGCACGGCCACGAGCGCGTTGCCTTCATCGGCGGCCCGCCCGAGTTGACGTCCGGGATCGAGCGGCTCGAGGGCTACCGCGCCGCGGTCCGCGAGCTCGGGGTCGTCGAGCGCGACGAGTACGTCGAGTTCGGCGCGAAGACGTGGTCGGCGCACAGCGGCGCGGCGGCGATGGACCGGCTGCTCGCGCTCGACTCGCCGCCGACCGCGGTCGTCACCGCAGGCGAGTCGTTTGCGCTCGGCGCGCTCAGCGTATGCCGCCGGCGTGGGCTCCACGTTCCGGGGGATGTCGCGCTCGCCTCCTTCGACGACCCGCCGTACGGCGATCTTCTCGATCCTCCGCTCACAGCCCTGCGGCGGAACGAGGAGGAGATGGGACGCCTCGCGGCGTCGCTCCTCCTGCACGCGCTTCAGGCCACCGCCGTGCCGCAACCCGCCGAGGTGCGGCTTCCCGTCGAGCTCGTCATCCGCCGGTCATGCGGCTGTCAGTAGCCAGGCGCGACCGTGACGCGCCAGGCGCGCACGGGCCCGGCCATCACGTTGAGGTAGTACAGGTCGGTCCGCGGGTCGCCGGCGACCGGGTGGTAGCCGCGCCGCACGAGCACGACGTCGCCGTCCTGAACGGCGACACCCTCGTCGAGCGAGCCGTCGTCGGTGTAGACGCGCTGGAACGCGAAGCCCGAGCCGCCGCGCAGCCGGTGGTAGTACGTCTCCTCGAGCAGCGCCTCGTCGGGCATCGCGTCCGTGTCGTGCTTGTGCGGCGGATAGCTCGACCAGTGGCCCGCAGGCGTCACCACCTCGGTCACGAGCAGCGACTCCGCAGGCTCGGACTCCATCAGGATGTTCGCGATGAACCGCTCCTCGGTCCCCTCGCCGCGGGTCAGCAGGTCGGGCGAGTCGAGCAGCCGCGGCTCGAGGTGGCCTCCCCGCGCGGGCGCGGAGCAGACCGCGAGCTCGCCCGCGCCCTCCGCGTGCCACGTCACGCGCGGCGGTACGTACAGCGCGACGGGCGGCCCGTCGAACGGCGTCGCGCGCGCCGCGTCGCCGAAGCCGTTCAGGCAGGCGTGTCCGGAGAGCAGTACCACGCAGGTCTCCCGCTCCTCGTCCCGCCGCTCGATCCGCCCGTCGAGCTGCACGGCCTCGAAGCCGACGTACTCCAGCTCGACGTGCACGAGCGTCCCGCTCTCGTCGGGTGCATGACTCCGGACGCGCAGCACGACGGGAGTTATAGATGCGCCTGACCGCCGCGCAAGCGCTCGTCCGCTTCCTCGCCGCGCAGGTCGTCGAACGCGACGGCGAGCAGCGGCGCTTCTTCGGCGGCTGCTTCGGGATCTTCGGCCACGGCAACGTCGCCGGGATCGGCCAGGCGCTCCACGAGCGCCCGGACCTGCTGCGCTTCATCCCGGCGCGGAACGAGCAGTCGATGGTGCACGCCGCCGTCGGCTACGCGCGGCAGCTGAACCGGCTCGGCGCGTTCGCGTGCACGAGCTCGATCGGGCCGGGCGCCACGAACATGGTGACCGGTGCCGCGCTCGCGACCGTGAACCGCCTGCCGGTGCTGCTGCTCCCCGGCGATGTCTTCGCATCGCGCCTTCCGGACCCGGTCCTGCAGCAGCTGGAGGTGCCGGGGCGCGGCGACGTCTCCGTCAACGATTGCTTCATCCCCGTCTCGCGCTACTTCGACCGGATCGCACGGCCGGAGCAGGTCGTCCCGGCCGCGTTGGCGGCGATGCGCATCCTCACGAGCCCGGCGGAGACAGGCGCGGTCACGCTCGCGTTCCCGCAGGACGTGCAGGCGGAGGCGCTCGACGTTCCGGCGGAGTTCCTCGAGGAGCGCGTGTGGCAGGTGCCGCGGCCGCTCCCGGACGCAGCAGCGCTCGCGGCCGCAGTCGACGCGATTCGCAGCGCGCGCCGGCCGCTCGTCGTCGCCGGCGGCGGGGTCATCTACTCCGAGGCGACGGATGCGCTGCGTGCGTTCTGCGAGCGCACCGGCATCCCGGTCGGCGAGACGCAGGCGGGGAAGGGATCGCTCCCGTACGACCATCCGTCGAACCTCGGCGCGATCGGTGCGACCGGGACGTTCGCCGCGAATCGGATCGCCGCCGACGCCGACCTCGTGATCGGGATCGGCACGCGGTATAGCGACTTCACGACCGCGTCGAAGACTGCGTTTCGCAATCCGGACGTCCGGTTCGTGAACGTGAACGTCGCCGAGTTCGACGCGGCGAAGCACGCCGGCATCGCGCTCGTCGGCGACGCGCGCGCGACGCTCGAGCAGCTCGACGGCTTCTCGGTCGAGGACGGGTACCGCGAAGAGTGCGCGCGGCTCGCCCGCGAGTGGGACGCGGAGGTGTCGTGTCTGTACGCCGTCGACGAGGCTCCGCTCGCGCAGAGCGCGGTGATCGGCGCCGTCAACGCGGCAGCCCGGCCGCAGGACGTCGTCGTCTGCGCCGCCGGCTCGATGCCGGGCGACCTCCACAAGCTGTGGCGGACGCGCGACCCGAAGGGCTACCACGTCGAGTACGGCTACTCGTGCATGGGCTACGAGATCCCGGGCGGGATGGGGATCAAGCTGGCGGCGCCGGAGCGCGACGTCTACGTGCTCGTCGGCGACGGCTCGTACCTGATGCTGCCGGGCGAGCTCGTGACCGCGGTCGAGCAGAACGTCAAGCTGACGATCGTCCTCGTCGACAACCGCGGCTATGCCTCGATCGGGTCCCTCTCGCGTTCGCTCGGAACCGAGGGCTTCGGCACCGCGCTGACCGCGGAGGTCGACCTCGCGGCGAACGCGGCGTCGCTCGGTGCGCGCGTCGTGCGGGCCGAGTCGCTCGCCGAGCTGCGAGACGCACTCGAAGAGTCGAAGGACGCCGGCGGGGTGACGGTGATCGCCGTCGCGACCGACCGGGCGCGCGGCGTGCCGGGCTACGAGAGCTGGTGGGACGTTCCCGTGGCCGAGGTGTCGGAGACGGCGACGGTCCGCGCCGCGCGCGAGGAGTACGAGCATGCGAAGCTCTCCGAGCGGAGGTTCCTGTGAGCACGAGCGCCGATGTCAAGAGCCCGCTGCACGAGACGGTCACCACGACCGCGACCGACTACTGGAACGACTCCTGCTCGATCGAGGAGTTGACGTACGCGATCGAGCACGGCGCGACCGGGGCGACGTCGAATCCGACGATCGTCGGCGAGGTGCTGCAGAAGGAGATGCCGCTGTGGCGCGACCGCATCGCCGAGCTGATCACGACGAATCCGCGGGCGACGGAGGACGAGATCGCGTGGCTCCTGATCGAAGAGATGGCCGCGAACGCGTCGAAGCTCTTGCTCGGCAAGGGGCGCCTGTCGATCCAGACGAACCCGAAGCTCTACCGCGACACCGAGCGTCTCGTCGAGCAGGGGCTCCACTTCGCCTCGCTCTCCCCGAACATGCAGGTGAAGGTGCCGGCGACACGCGCGGGCATCGCCGCAATCGAAGAGCTGACGGCGCAGGGAGTGACGATCAACGCGACCGTGTGCTTCACGGTCCCGCAGGCACTCGCGGTCGGCGCCGCGGTCGAGCGTGGGCTCGAGCGGCGGGGCAGCGCCGACGACATGACGCCGGTCTGCACGATCATGGTCGGCCGTCTCGACGACTGGCTCGAGCTCGCCGCCGCGAGAGAGGGGACGCTGCTGACACCGGGCGTCGTGAACTGGGCCGGCATCGCCTGCGTGAAGCGCGCGTATCCGATCTACAAGGAGCGCGGCTACCACGCACGGTTGCTCGCCGCCGCGTATCGCAACCACCTGCACTGGTCGCAGCTGATCGGCGGCGACATCGTGCTGACGATCCCGTACAAGTGGCAGAGGCTCTTCAACGCGTCGGACATCGACGTGAAGCCGCGGTTCGACGAGCCCGTGCCGGAGCATGCGCTGGAGGAGCTGACCGCGAAGGTGCCGGACTTCGTGCGCGCCTACGAGCCGGACGGGCTGGCGATCGACGAGTTCGACGACTTCGGCGCGACGCGCCGCACGTTGCGGACGTTCATCGCGTCGTACCAGGACCTCCTCGCGACGATTCGCGACTTCATGCTCCCCAACCCGGACTAGGACTGCGCAGGCGGGGTACCCGCGCAGGGTGCTCCTCCCGACGACCGCGAAGTCCGGCCGCACGACGCTCCGCTGGGCGGTGATCGTGTTGGCGGCGGTCGTCTTCGGCGGCTCGCTCGCCGTCATGGCGGCGATTGCCGGCTGGTCACACGTCACGGGCGCGCTGCGCATCCCGCATTCGTGGTGGCTCGCCTTCGCGCTCGTCGCGGAGGTCGCGGCGTTCGCCGGCTACGTCCTCGCGTACCGGTCGGTCGCCGGGCGCGACCTCTCGCTGCGGCGTGCGGCGGAATACGTCGCGATCGGCTTCGGCGCATTTCTCGCCAAAGGCGGCTCCGAGCTCGACAAGGAGGTCCTGCGCGACGAGCACGACGACGAGGAGGAGGGCGAGATGCGGGTCGTCGCGCTCGACGTGCTCGAGCACGCGCCGCTCGCACCGGCCGCCTGGATCGCCGCGGTCGTCATCCTCGCCGAAGGAAGCCGGACGCCGGGCCTCGACTTCACGCTCGACTGGGCGATCCTCGTCCCCGTCGGCGCCGTCCTCGCGTTCTACGGCGTTCGCCGGCGGGACCGGTTCCGCGGACGTGACGGCTGGCGCGGCTGGCTCGGCAGGCTCCTCGAGGGAATCCACGTCCTGTTCGAGATCCTGCGCGACTGGCGCCGAGAGTGGCCGGCGCTCGTCGGCGCCACCGTCTACTGGGCGGGAGACGTCGCCTGTCTCTGGGCCTGCCTGGCCCCGCTGCGCGCGGCGCCATCCCTGCCGGCGATCGTGATCGCACACGCAGTCGGGTACGTGCTGACGCGGCGGACGTTTCCGCTCGCCGGCGCCGGCTTCGTCGAGGTGCTGATGCCGCTCACCCTCGTCGCCGCGGGCGTCCCGTTCGCGACGGCGATCGTCGGAGTCTTCCTCTACCGGCTCTTCAACCTGTGGCTGCCGCTCGTCCCCGCACTGGTCGCGATGCACACGCCCCGCGGACAGGAGCGGTCGCCGGCCCATTGAGAGTGGCGCGGGGTGTGCAGACACCGCGCGCCGTCTTACTCGATCACCCGCCGAAGCCGCGCCCCGGGGGGCGCTGCACGACGGCGAAGGAGCTGTCGAGGTGAACCTCGACCGTGCTGCCGTCGGCCTTCGTCACCGTGACCTCGTAGCCGGTGCCAGGGAAGTCGGTCGTCACTGCCCCCGCCGTTCCACCGCCGAGCGCCTTCACCGCCGCCGCCTGCGCCTTCGTCGCGGCCGCGCCGGCCACCGGCTGCTCGGCATCCTCGTGCGCCGTGCTCCCGTGTGCCGGGAACGTGGGCGCTGCCGGTGTCGTGGTGGTGGTCGTCGTCGCGGTGCCGTTGGACGACGCGGCGCCGGCGACCGCGGCACCGCCCACGGCGAGCGCCGCGAACGCGACGATGCCGACAAGCACCTCCTTGACCTGCTTCGTTCCTCGCATAGAGCCCTTCCGATCGACCGGGGAAGCCCGGGTTCGTCACCCACGGTCGCCCCGAGACCTGAGAGGGGCGTCTGGCGGAGCTAGGAAGGCGCTGCGAAGGCGTTGTGCGGTTTCGGATCCGAAATAGACCGGTTGCGTGTACTGTTGGATCCCGAGATCGGCAAAAAGAGGCGAAGGAGCGACGATGCACGGCCCAACTGGGATCCAGCAACAGGCAGTGGTGCTCGAGGCGACCTGGGACTCGGACCCCCGCTGGAGCGGCGTCGAGCGGACGTACGGGGCGGAGGACGTGATCCGGCTGCGCGGGTCGGTGCCCGTGGAGCACTCGCTTGCGCGCCGCGGCGCCGAGCGGCTCTGGCGGCTGCTGCACGACGAGGAGCCGGTGCGGGCGCTCGGCGCGCTCTCGGGCGGGCAGGCCGTGCAGATGGTCAAGGCGGGCCTGAGCGCGATCTATCTCTCCGGGTGGCAGGTCGCGGCCGACGCGAACGCGGCCGCCCAGACGTACCCCGACCAGAGCCTCTACCCCGCGAACAGCGTGCCCGCGTTCGTCCGGCGGCTGAACAACGCGCTGCTCCGGGCCGACCAGATCGAATGGGCCGAGGGCCGCAACGGCACGAACTGGCTCGTCCCGATCGTCGCCGATGCCGAGGCCGGCTTCGGCGGCTCCCTCAACGCCTACGAGTTGATGCGTGGGATGATCGAGGCCGGCGCCGCCGGGGTGCATTTCGAGGATCAGCTCGCGTCGGAGAAGAAGTGCGGCCATCTCGGCGGGAAGGTCCTCGTCCCGACGCAGCAGTTCATCCGCACCCTGAATGCCGCGCGACTCGCTGCAGACGTCTGCGACGTGCCGACCATCCTCGTCGCGC
>Ga0308175_100003719_pt1 | contig 10617 bp, 10 predicted proteins | sample PhyCR1_3_FD_203893 | JGI IMG/M metagenome (GOLD analysis project Ga0308175, IMG submission 203893) | Soil microbial communities from UC Gill Tract Community Farm, Albany, California, United States - DLSLS.C.R1 | ecosystem: Environmental > Terrestrial > Soil > Agricultural land | place: USA...
CGGTATGCATGGCGAAGCTCCTCGATCCGGGCCCGCTCGCCGCCGGGCAAGTGCGGGAGGAGCTCCTCCCAGCGCCCGTATGCGACCGGTCCCGTCGCCTGGGCGATGTCGCCGAGCACCGTGAACGCGCCGGCGGCGCGGCGGGCGATCATCCTCAGCTGCATCGGCGTCAGGTCCTGCGCCTCATCGACGATCACGTGGCCGTAGCGGCCGGAGGTGCCGAGCAGGACGTCTCGGGCCTCGTCGACCAGCGCCAGGTCCGCATCGCTCCAGCCACCTCGGCCGCGGCGTAGCAACGCTTGCTCGGACGGGTCGAGCAGATCGTCCGCGGCAGTTGCGAGCCCCTCGCGGGAACGGAGCAGCCGTCGCACGAGCTGCTCCGGTTTGGGCGCCGGCCAGGCACGGTCGAGGAACCGCGTCAGCCGGCCGTCCTTGCGCAGCGCGCGCTCGACCTCCTCGAAGGAGCGAAACGCCTGCCCACCGAGCCGCGCGCCGTAGTCCTCGTAAAAGGCGCGCAGGACGTTCATCCGGAATCGCTCCCGAGCGGCCGCGGAGAGGCCGAGCTCGGCCCGCGCTTTGGCCAGGAGCTCTGCCGCCTCGTCGGCCTCGACGCCGACGAAGCTGCCCTCCATCCGGACGACGAGTTCCTGCGGCTCGCCCTCCGAGGCGAGCTCGGCTCCCCGCCGGACGACCTGTCCTATCCGAGGCTCGGCCTTGAGTCGCGCGACGTCGGGCGGGTCCACTCGGGTCACCTCCACGCCCTCGACGAGCTCCGCGACCGCGCGCTGGTCGACACTGTCCTCGCCGAGCGTGGGGAGGACGTGCGCAACATAGTCCATGAAGGCGCGATTGGGCCCCACCACGAGGACGCGCCGCAGCTCGGCGCGGTGTGCGTAGAGGAGGAACGAGGCGCGATGGAGGCCGACCGCCGTCTTGCCGGTCCCCGGCCCGCCCTGGATGACAAGCGGGGGGTCGGGCTCTGACGCGATCAGGTGGTACTGATCCGCCTGGATCGTCGCCACGATGTCGCGCATCCGCTCGTCGCGCGCCAGCTCGAGCTCTTCCAGCAGAAGGTCGTCGACTACGGCGGCGTCGCCGAGGGAGCCGTCCATCGTCTCGTCGCTGATCCCGAGGAGCCGGCGGCCCCGGGCCCGGAAGCGCCGGCGCAGGGTGATTCCGTGCGGTTCCGCAGGCGTCGCCGTGTAGAAGGGTCGGGCCGCCGGAGCCTGCCAGTTCACGACGAGCGTGCGCCGGGCGTTGTCGTGCACCCAGCGGCGGCCGACATAGAGGCGGTCGGCGCCCTCGGCGTCGATCCGGCCGAAACAGAGGCCGCGCTCGGCGTCGGCAAAGGTCCGGAGACGACCCGTGGCCCAGGTCTCGATCGCCTCGGCCGCGACCTCCGACGAGCCCGCCTCGGCGGCTTGCACGAGGGCCTCGCGCATGCGGTCGAGGCTGTCGTAGGCCTGGTCGACGTAGGCCTGCTCGGCGGGGAGATCCCGGTGCGCCATCAGGCCCAGATTACGTCTCGGCGTTACACATATGTGTTTTACCTATACTGACGTTCGATGCGCCACCATCGCCACCCGCGCTCCCGCAGCCGCCGGCTCGTCCGGCCCGGCCATTGGGACGTGCGTGCGCGCGTCGAGCGCTACGTCGAGCCGTCGTTGCTCCTGCTCCTCCGCGAGCGGCCGCTGCACGGCTACGAGCTGCTCGAGCGAATCCCGGAGCTCGGGGTGGAGGGCCGCGTCGACATTGGCAACCTGTATCGGCTCCTGCGCGCCCTCGAGGACGAGGGGCTCGTCCGATCCGAATGGAGCGCCGACCTCCCCGGCCCAGCGAAGCGCACCTACGAGCTCACCGAGGACGGCCGCCGCTTGCTCGACCGGTGGGCCGAGGCGCTGCAGCGCGCGCAGGGGACGATCGGTGGCTTTCTCGATCGTTACGAGGAAGGGAGGTGAGCATGCACCGACACGGACACTTCCGCGGACGCCCAGGCTTCCGCGGCCACAGGCGCTTTCCGAGCCGCGAAGACTGGCTTCGCCGGCTGGAGGAGTACCAGCGCGACCTCGAGCAGGAGATCGCCGACGTCGCCGACGTGATCCGGCACCTGCGTGGCGACGAGCCCGCGGACACCGGCACGGTCTAAGGGCTTTCGGCCCCGCTTCGGCGGGGCCTTTCGCCCCGCTTAGCTTGCTATCCTTGGCCTCACCACATTTCACCAGTTGGGCGAAATGGGCGCGTCGCGCCCATTTTTTATGAAGGAGGCAAGTCACGAGCGTGCACGACAAGGAACGGGTGCTCGAGCGAGAGATCAGTGGCAAGGTCGAACAGGCCCTGCCGGGCGTCGAGGTGCTCGCCGTCGAGCTCACCGGGCCGGAGCGCTTCACCGTCTACGTCGATCGCGAGGGCGAGGCCGTCGACCTTGCGCTGTGCGAGCAGGTCACGCGCCTGCTTTCGGACTACCTGCGCCAGTACGGCGTCGACGTCTCCTCACCGGGCCCCGAGCGCCCACTCCGCAAGCCGGAGCACTTCCAGCGTGCGCTCGGGCGCCGCGTCAAGCTGAAGACCGCGGAGCGCACGAAGCTCCGAGGCGAGATCAAGCGCGTAGACGACGACACCGTGACGGTCGCCGCCGACAGCGGCGACATCGACATCCCGTACGAGCAGATCGTCCGGGGCAACCTGATCTACGAGAGGGAGCAATGAGCCGGGAGATCATCGAGCTCGTCCACGAGCTCGAGCGCGACAGAGGAATCGAGGGCGAGACGCTGATCGAGGCGCTCGAAGACGCCCTGCTGGCTGCGTACAAGAAGACACCGGGCGCGTCCCGCCATGCCGTGGTCGAGCTCGACCGGCAGGAGGGCGACTTCCGCGTCTTCTCGATCGAGCTGCCTCCTGACATCGAGGAGCGCCTGCTGGAGGAGGCTCGCGAGCGCGTGCTGACCGAGCTCGAGGCGGCCGAGGCCGAGAACGGCGAGCGCTCCCACGTGCTGGTCACCGACGAGGATCTCGACATCGACTGGTCCGACGTTCCCGAGGATCAGATCAAGCGGGAAGACGTCACCCCTGAGAACTTCGGCCGCATCGCCGCACAGACCGCGAAGCAGGTGATCACGCAGCGGATTCGCGAGGCGGAGCGCCAGATCATGTACGACGAGTACGTCGATCGGGTGACCGAGGTCGTGACCGGCATCGTCCAGCAGGCGGGTGACCGCAACAACGTCCTCGTCGACCTGGGCAAGGTCGAGGCCCTGCTGCCTCGATCCGAGCAGGTCGACGGCGAGCGCTACGAACAGGGCTCGCGCATCAAGGCCGTGATCACCGAGGTGCGCAGCGGGACCAAGGGCCCGCAGGTGATTCTCTCGCGCCGCGACCCGGAGCTGATCAGGACGCTGTTCGAGCTTGAGGTGCCCGAGATCGCCGACGGTCTCGTCGAGATCCGCGCGGTCGCGCGCGAGCCGGGATACCGCTCGAAGATCGCCGTCGAGTCGCACGCCCAGGGCGTCGACCCGGTGGGGGCCTGCGTGGGCCCGCGAGGCTCGCGCGTGCGCATGGTCGTCTCGGAGCTGCGCGGCGAGAAGATCGACATCATCCCGTGGAACCCCGAGCCGGCGCGGTTCGTGGCCAAGGCGCTGTCTCCGGCCCGCGTGCGCGAGGTCTACCTCGACGACGAGGGCAAGGAGGCGACGATCGTCACCCCCGACGACCAGCTCGCACTCGCGATCGGCAAGGAGGGCATGAATGCCCGACTGGCCGCCCGCTTGACCGGCTGGAAGATCGACATCAAGTCCGACACCGAGTTCGCGACCGAGGAGGCCGACGCGGCCTACGCCGGCGGGGGCGACGGCGAGGGCGAGTTCACCGGCCGCTGCTCGGCAGTGCTCTCCACCGGCAAGCGCTGCCCGAACGCCGCGCTCCCCGGGTCGCGGTACTGCGGCGTCCCGGCCCACCAGGAGCTGGCTCGGATGGAGGCGGCGGGCGAGCTGCCGGTGCAGCCCGAGCCGGTCGCCGACGAGGCGTCCGACGAGACGGCGGAAGCCGCCACGGAGGGAGCGGAGCAGTCGGCCGACACCGAGCCGGTCGTCGGCGAGACCGTGTCCGAGGGCGGCGCAGCGGCCGATGAGCCGCTCGACGCAGCGCCGGAGGCCGAGGTCGCGGCGACCGAGACCGGGCAGCAGGAGGGCGAGACCGCTGCGTGAGCGCTCCGCTCAGGACGTGCGCCGGCTGTGGCCGCAAGGCTCCACAGGCCGAGCTCCTGCGCTTCGTCGCACCCGACGGCACACTGCTGCACGCGCCGAAGGGACGGGGGCGCGGGGCCTACACGTGCCGTCGGCTCGCGTGCTTCGAACGGGCCGCATCCCGGCGCGCGTTCAACCGCACTCTGAGGCGGACGGTGCGACTCGATCCCGAGCTGGCACGGCTCTACACTGACGCCGATGGCTGACCGTCCGAACAGGCCCAACCGACCAATCCGGCCCCGCCAGGGACCGCCGGCCGGGCGCCGCAAGCGCCGCGTCGTGATCGACACCGGCGCCGCGCGCCCCCGGCAGGACAGCAGGCAGGCACGCGATCGAGCCGAGACGAAGCCGAGGGACAAGACTCCGGTCGCTCCGCCCACCGGGCCGGTCACCGTCGAGTCCGGGATCACGGTCAAGGACCTCTCGCAGGCCCTGGGCGTGACGGTGCCGAAGCTGATCACGTTCCTGATGGGCCTCGGGGCACCGAAAACCGTGACCCAGTCGCTCTCCGACGAGGAGGTCGAGCTGATCGCGGCCGACGTCGGCCGGGAAGTTCGGATCAAGCACGCCGCCGAGGAGGAGCTCGAGGCCGAGGTCTACGAGGACGACGAGTCGGAGCTCGAGGCGCGCCCGCCGGTCGTGACGATCATGGGACACGTCGACCATGGCAAGACGACGCTGCTCGACGCGATCCGCCAGACCGCGGTCGTCGAGACCGAGGCGGGCGGGATCACACAGCACATCGGCGCCTACCAGGTCGACCACGACGGCCGGAAGCTGACCTTCCTCGACACGCCCGGCCACGAGGCCTTCACCGCCATGCGCGCCCGCGGCGCCAAGATCACCGACATCGCGGTGCTCGTCGTGGCTGCCGACGACGGCGTGATGCCGCAGACCCGCGAGTCGATCTCGCATGCGCGAGCCGCGGAAGTCCCCATCGTGGTCGCGGTCAACAAGATCGATCTCCCCGACGCGAACACCGACCGCGTGCGCAACGAGCTTGCTGCCGAGGAGCTGCAGCCCGAAGAGTGGGGCGGGACGACGCAGTTCGCGGAGGTCTCGGCGAAGCAAGCGCAGGGCCTCGACAACCTGCTCGAGCGGGTGCTCCTGGTCGCAGACGCGGAGCTCGAGCTCACGGCGAACCCGTCCGCCGAGGCATCCGGCCCGATCATCGAGTCGCGCCTCGACGTCGGCCGCGGCCCGGTGGCGACGATGCTCGTCCACCGCGGCACCCTGCGCGTCGGCGACGCGATTGTGGCGGGCGACGCCTGGGGGAAGGTGCGGGCTCTGCACGACTTCCGCGGCGAGAAGGTCAACGACGCCACACCCGGCGACCCCATCGAGATTCTCGGCTTCGACCACCCACCGCCTGCGGGCGAGGTCGCGAAGGTGGTCGAGAACGAGCGCCAGGCGCGCCACTTCGCCCAGGTGCGCGGTGAGCGCCTGCGCCGGGAGCAGCTGGCCCAGGGAGGCGGCAGCGGTGGCATCTCGCTCGAGACGCTCTTCTCCCAGCTGCAGGAAGGCGCGGTCCAGGACCTGAACCTCGTGCTCAAGGGCGACGTCGTCGGTTCCGTCGAGGCTGCGATCTCCGAGCTCGGCAAGATCCAGCACCCCGAGGTGCGCGTGAGCGTGATCCACCAGGGCGTGGGCGGCATCACCGAGAACGACATCATGCTCGCGTCCGCCTCGAACGCGATGGTGGTCGGCTTCAACGTCCGTCCCAACGCCGAGGCGCGAGCACTGGCCGTCCGCGAGGGCGTCGAGATCCGCACCTACCGCGTCATCTACCAGCTCACCGAGGACATCGAGCAGGCGCTCGTCGGGATGCTGAAGCCCGTCCGCACCGAGGAGACGATCGGCGAGGTCGAGGTGAGGCAGCTCTTCCGCGTCTCCCGCCTCGGCACGATCGCCGGCTCGTACGTCACGAACGGCGTCGTCCGGCGCAACGGGAACGTTCGCGTCGTCCGTGACGGCACGGTCGTCTACGAGACGAGGATCGGGCAGCTGAAGCGCTTCAAGGACGACGTACGTGAGGTCGAGGAGGGTTTCGAGTGCGGCATCCTGCTCGAGGGCTTCAACGACCTCAAGGAAGGCGACGTGCTCGAGGTCTACGAGACGCGCGAGATCGAACGAACCGATCTCGACACCCCCGCGCCGACGTCGACGCCTGCCACCTAGCGGCTTGAGCTCGGGCTACGTCGGCATCCTCTCCGCCGAGCTGCACTTCCCCGAGAACGGCTCGCTCAAGGGCAAGCGCAAAGAGCTGCTGTCGGTGAAGGCGCAGCTGCAGCGCCGCTTCGGCGCCTCGGTCGCCGAGGTCGACCACCACGAGCTGTGGCAGCGGGCGCGCCTGACGCTTTCCTGCGTCGCCCGCGGCTACCGCGAGGTCGAGGAGCTGATGGACGGTGCGGAGCGCTACCTCGCCGGCCAGGCCTTCGAGCTGGGCCCCATCGAGCGGGACGTCGTCACGCTGGACGACTGAGCACCCAGAGCCCGGAGCTCATGTCCGAGGCGAGCACGTACTTCTGCATCGGGAAGACGCCCCAGACGGCCGTGCACACGCGTGCAGGGCAAAGCAGGCCGTGACGGTCGCGCGTCGGCGGGGGCAGAAATCTGGTCAGGAACCGCGGCTTGCGGGGGTTCTTCAGGTCGAAGAGCGGCACACCCTGCCCGTACCAGGAGAAGTAGGCGTACCGGCCGAAGACCTTCGGGTCGTGGACGCTGTCGGAGAGGGGAAGCCCCCCGTTGAACCCGCCTCCGGGTACTAGCCGGCCCGGCATCTCCACCGTGGCGAGCCGCACGGGGTGCGCCGGGTCGGAGATGTGCCAGATGTACGGCCGGCCGCTGACCGTCTCGTGCGTCTCGAGCATGATCTTGCCGCCGTCCGCGAGCCACGCGGAATGGGCGTTTCCCTGCCCACGCGGCGTCCGTCCGAGGTAGGAAGGGTGGGCTGGGTCCCTGATGTCGAGGATGACGGTGCCGAGGTTCCAGTACGAGAGGTAGGCGCGCGTCGCGGTCGGGTTCGTGATCACCGAATGGACGAGGTAGCGCCGGTCCTGACCCTGAGGCGTGGTCAGCGGCGAGCAGAGATGCAGCTCCCGGCAGGCGCTCCAGCCTCCGACCTCGAACGGCGTGCGCGGGTCCGAGAGGTCGAAGATGTGGAAGCCGAAGGAGTCGGGCTCGACCGCGAACTCGGTCGCCGCCTCCGCCGTGTAGACCCAGGCGTGCCCACGGGCGGTGGAAAGCCAGATCTCGTGCGAGCCTCGCGGCAGCGTGCGGATGAGCGCGAGCCGCTTGGGGTGCGCTGGCTTCGTGACGTCGTAGAGCCCGAAGCCGCCGAACCCAGTTCCACACGCCTGGGCGCTCGTCACGGCCAAGACGCCGTTGAAGCCCGGAGTCTTGACGCGGCGGACGATCGTCTTCTCGGTCCAGGTGTCACGGAGCCCGACTTCGACGCGGCCGCTGGCGAAGGTCGAGATGTGCTTCGGCTTCCGCGGGTTGGCGAGGTCGTAGACACGGACGCCCAGAGACGGGCAGTCGCTGCCCTCTCCCTTGCGGCTGGAGAGGTAGGCGTAGTGGCGCTCGCCGACGACATCTGCGCTGTAGCCCCCGCCCGGGTCGGCGTGTCCGAGCACATGGAAGCGCGGTGCCTTGGACGCGCTCGCGCTGCCGTGTGAGGACGAAGCAGCGGCTGCCACGATTACGAGGATCCAGACGAGCAGGAGGAGCCAGAGCCGCCGGGCCACTACGTCCTAGGACGCGCAGCGGCTTCGTGAGTTGGCGGCGCTAGAGCATGTAGATCCCGACGATCCGGTGCTGGGCGTAAGAGCCGGGCCTCGAGCGGTCCGGAGGCGCGAAAGCTGCCTCGCTTCCTGATCGTCGTTCCGAAGGCCTCCTGTACGGCGTCGCAGGCGCGTTCCCGGTCGCCCAGGATGCCGCCGCCATGCGGCGGAAGCGGGAAGGCTCGAGCGGTAGGCCGCTTCGAGCTCGTCGAGGCTCGTGCCCATCTCATCGACTATGACCCGCGCGGGCCTCGATTTCCTTTAGTCGCTTGAATACCGCCGATGAGCGGTCGCATGCGAAGAGTGAACGAGGCGGTGCGGGAGGTCGTCTCCGAGGCGCTCGGCGAGCTCAAGGACCCGAGGATCGGATTCGTGACCGTCACGGGAGTCGAGACCTCGCCGGACCTGCGCCACGCGCGCGTGTTCGTCAGCGTCCTCGGCTCCGAGGTGAAGCGCAAGCGCACACTCACCGGGCTCGACGCCGCGCGCGGCGTTCTCCAGGCGCGACTGGCCCGCGAGCTGCGAATGAAGCGGACCCCGCAGCTGGCCTTCGAATACGATCCGACGGTCGAGCGTGGGGTTCGCATGACGCAACTGATCGATGAACTCGCCCCGGAAGACGACGAATGACCTGGGAGCGGTTGCGGACGCTCTCCGTTCGCACGACCGCTTCCTCCTAGTCACCCACGAGAATCCGGACGGCGACGCCCTCGGTTCGCTCCTGGCCATGAAGCTCGCGCTCGACGGGCTCGGCAAGGACAGCGAGATGTACCTCTACGGCGACGCGCCGCTCCCGAGGGAGTACGGGTTCATGCCGCTCCAGGGCCTCCTGCGCAAGCCTCCCGACGATGCCGCCGAGCGGGTACTCGTCGCGCTGGACTGCGCGAACGAGCAGCGATTGGGCCCTGACGAGACGCTGCTCGAGCAGACGCCGCTGACGATCGACATCGACCACCACCACGACAACTCGCGCTTCGGCGACATCAACCTGGTGGTCGGCGACGCCTCCTCGACGAGCGAGGTGCTGCGAGACGTCTTCGCCGAGCTGGACGTCGAGCTGACTCCCGAGATCGCGGAGGCCCTCTACATCGCTGTCGTGACGGACACGGGGCGCTTCCAGTACACGAACACGACGCCGAAGGCGCTGCGGCTCGCCGCGGAGCTGGTCGAGGCCGGCGCCGACGTTCACCGCGTCTTCCAGGGCGTCTACGAGTCGGTCGAGTTCGCCAAGCTCAAGCTCCTCGCACGAGCGCTCGAGCGGGCCCAGGTCTACGAGGGCGGCCGGCTCGTCGTCTCCTACCTTCTGCGCAGCGACTTCACGGAGCTGAGCGCTGCCGAGGCATACTCGGAGGGGATCATCGACTACCTGCGCGCGGTGGAAGGCGCGGAGATGGCGGCGCTGATCCGTGAGCCGCCGCGACGGGATGGCCCTGTGCGCCGGGTGAGCCTCCGGGCCTCGAACGACGAGCTCGACGTCTCCGCCATCGCACGCCTCTCGGACGGCGGCGGGCACCGCCAGGCCGCGGGCTTCTCGAGCGACAGATCGGTCGAGGAGATCACGGACTTCATCCACCGCGAGTTCGTGAATGCCGTCGCGGGCACTTAGCCCGACCGGTCTCGTGCTCGTGGACAAACCGGAGGGGCCGTCGTCCTTCGCGCTCGTTCGCAACCTGCGCGACCGCACGGGCGCTCGGGCGGGGCACGCGGGGACGCTCGACCCGTTTGCCAGCGGGCTCCTGCTCGTGCTGCTCGGCTCCTCGACCAGGCTGGCGCGGTTCCTCGTCGGGCTGGACAAGCGCTACCTGACAGAGATCGACCTGCGCTGCCGCACCTCGACAGGCGACCGCGAGGGCGAGGAGCTCGAGCGGCTCGACCCGCCACCGAGGCCGGAGCTCGAGGCCGCGATCGAGGCGCTCGAGGGAGAGGTCGAGCTGCGGGTCCCTGCCGCTTCGGCCGTCAAGATCGGCGGCGAGCGCGCATACAAACTGCACCGGCGCGGCGTGGACATCGAGATGCCCCTGCGGCGCTCGAAGGTGGGCTCCGCGTGCCTGTTGGCCTACGAGGAAGGCGTCGCCGCGCTCGACCTGCGCGTCGGCTCCGGCACCTACGTCCGTGCGATCGCGGATGCGCTCGGCGGCCATTGCCGCACACTGCGCCGGACCGAGGTCGGGCCCTTCTCCGTCGAGGACGCGGACGAGCGGCGGATCCTCTCTCCGGTCGAGGCGCTTCCCTTCCTGCCACTCGTCGAGGTGGACGAGGAGGAGGCTCGCGCGATCAGGACCGGTCAGCGGCGTCGCGAGGACCAGGTTCGGGTCGTCCGCGGCGGCGAGCTCGTGGCGGTGAACGGGACGGTCCTTCCGGAATGAAGGTCGCGACGAGTCCCGGCGGGCTCGAGCCGAAGCAGCGCGCCGTCGGGATCGGCACCTTCGACGGCGTTCACCTCGGCCACCGGCGGGTGCTCGACGCCGTCAAGGCGGCGGGCCTCGTCTCCACGGTCGTCACCTTCAACCCGCACCCACGGGTCGCGCTCGGCTACGAGGTCGAGCTGCTCGCGACACTCGAGCGGCGGCTCGAGCTCCTCCAGCAGGCCGGGATCG
>Ga0308175_100003720_pt1 | contig 10615 bp, 8 predicted proteins | sample PhyCR1_3_FD_203893 | JGI IMG/M metagenome (GOLD analysis project Ga0308175, IMG submission 203893) | Soil microbial communities from UC Gill Tract Community Farm, Albany, California, United States - DLSLS.C.R1 | ecosystem: Environmental > Terrestrial > Soil > Agricultural land | place: USA...
CCGTTGCCGGACTACGACCCCTATGTCCCTCATCCCGAACCCGACCCACCGGCGTGCGCCGGATTGGACCGGCCGACAACGACGTGGCGTAGGTCCACCAGGCGCGCGAAGAAGCCTCGCGCCTGCTCCCAGACAAGTCGACCGGTCAGGTCGGACCACCATGATCGCGAGATAGGAATCGCACCGCGGGCGGAGCTACCTTGCAAGAACCACCCGTCTTTGAACCGTGGAGCACAGCCCACAAGGAATGGTGACTCGGATGAGTCTGGCCTGGCATCCGCTCGTCGAGGGCGGGGATGACTTCCTTGCGTCTGCCCCGTTCCGCTACGTCAGCATCGTCGACGTACCTGTCCCACCCCACCGAACCCGGGCGGCGCTTACCGCTGACGACACGCTGGTCTCCTGGACTCCTGTGGTCAGCCGGCTGCGGTGGACGACACCACGTCCCTTCGGGGTGGGCACAACCCGGGAGATCACGCTTCTCCGATTCATCACCGCTCGAGAGCGGTACTACCGCCGAGATGAAGGTCGCCGCAAACGTTCACGGGGGTTCAGGTAACCGTCCCAGGACTTCGCCGACCGGCAGAGGACTACGGGGTCGAGCGAACTCCCGGCGGGTCACGCTTCATCTGGACGCTTGCCATCCAGCCACACCCGACATTGAGACCCGTCCTGCTCCTCCTCAACCCGTTCCCCGCGCGGATGATTCGAAGGGTTGCGCACGGCATGCGTTCTCAGGTCGGGTAGCACCGGAAGGTGCACCGACCTGCGGTTCACCTTGGTAAGGCGAGGCTCACCGCTATCCCCACGTGGGACGTTCTCCCAGGCCGCGTCAAGGGACATCACGGCTGCGGTCAAAGTAATGGCAAAACGATGGCCAAAGAAGAAGGTCAGACACCGTGAAGGGGTCTGACCTGGAGGTTTGTGCGCCATCAGGGACTCGAACCCCGAACCCGCTGAAATTGGCCGCACTATTCCTTTACATTCCGCTAATGGCTCTGACATGGGGTGTGACCTGCGCGTTTGCTGTTCGGCACCATCTCTGGTCTCCCCTCGTTTTCGGGCCGTTTGGCGCTGATGGAGGTGGCGTAAACCGTGGCGTCGGCAACTCTGTGTTGGGCCTGCCGGTCGGCGGTTATTCGAATGCGACCTCGCCATCGACGCCTAGGAGCCTCGCCAGCTTCTGGACGGTGCTGGTGGAGTCATGAATGGCGATGTCGTACCCGTTCTGCTTGACCGTTCGGGCGAACTCGAGAACGTGGCACAGGGTCCGGACGTCGCAGAATGTGAGCTCGGCAAGATACAGGTGTACCGCGGGTGTGCCGTCGAGGTTCACAGAGTCGAACGCGGCTATGAGGAGTTCGACGTTGGAAATGTCTGCCTCGCCACGGACGGTGATTCGAGTGACTTTGCCGTCGTCGGATGTCTCGACCTCCAGGTGTGGAGCGTCAGTGGGCAAGGTTGAGAAGAGCACTGCGGGCTCGGCTTCTCGAAGCGCTGGACCCCGTACGCTTCGGCGTTGGGTTCGCCGGGAGCGATGCGCCCTGTTGGCGGGATACGATGAGCCCTCGGTCATCTGACCGTACGCCGATGTCCGCGGGGAAGCGATCGCGTCTGATCGAGACGGTGTCCATAGCCGCCCCGTCCCCTTGGTAACTGCCCGCACTTGGTCAGCGGCCGGTGGGTCAGGGGTGAGCGGAGCGAATCACGCAGTGACGGCGCAGCCGCCCTTGACGCTCCGGGCGGTGACCGAACCCTTAGACGTCAGGGGGACGGGGCTCCGCATCTGAGGCAGTGAATCCTCCAGGCGCCCGCTCTTGTCGGTTGGACCCGGCGAGGACGGGCGCTTGCGCCCGCCCGCAGCCGGGGCCGGCGGCCGAAGGCCGCCATTTACGCAGAAAAGAAAGTTCTCACCGATGGATCCGGTGCTACGTGTGCTCCGTCGGTGCTGCCAGCGGGCCCCGTCGTTCGACGCGAGACCGTCGTCCGCCAACTGAACCGCATCGGTCGAACGCGCGGATTGCGGCATGTGCGGACGTCGGGGGGTCCTAGCGGTAGGTATCGGGCCAAGCGGTGGAAGCGGCGGCTTCAGCTGGTCGACTCAGATGACCGGGCAGGCGGGCAACGGATTTCATCCTCGTCGGATGAAGCGCAGCGGACCGTCGTATGGGTTCAGTCACCTGTGCGGGCGCGGCTATTCAACCGTGGCGACGAGGGGGTCAGCCGGGGGTTGCAGGCAGGAGGTTCGGCCATGGCGCGAGACCTGAAGAGGGAGCCGGAGCGTCGCCCAGCGACAGCGAGTGATGGCGAGACACCCGCTGTCGCGGAGGCGCCGGGAGCCGGAGTAAGCCGTCGTACGCTGCTGGGATCGGGGTTTGCCTTGGCCGCATCGGCGGGTCTGCTGGAGGCGGGCGGCGCCCCGGCAGACGCGCTCCCTAACGCTCGGGCCGGCTCGCTCCAGCGCGCGTCGGCGCACACCCTGTTCCGGCTGCCCCAAGACCACAAGTGGCATGCCGGGGGCATCTATGCCACCGGCCAGCTCGAGGAGTGGTACTACTGGACCGGCTTCCTGACCGACACGGCCACCAAGGAACAGTTCGGGCTGTTCTACAACCTGTTCCACGAGGGCTCGGCTCCGGGGAAGGTGGGCTACCGGGTCTGGTTCGCGCTCTACAACCTGGACAAGAATCAGTTCTTCTGGACGGTTCAGAACATGGCCGTCCCTCTGGCCGCCCACCGCCCACCGAAGTCGACCTCGCGCAACGACTTCCAGTACACCGCTCACACCGCCAACACCCTGTTCAGGACCACCTACCGCGCCAAGCCCGACATCTGGGCGCTCCACTTCAAGAGCGTCGCGCTGAACGCGGGCAAGCCGCACATCGGGATGAATCTGAAGCTACGGACACACACCCCGTACGGCTACCTGCCGCTGACGCCCTACGGTGTCGAGAACGAGAACGCACCCTGGACCGGCAAGCCCAACCCGACCACGATGCGCGCCCTGTCCTACTACTACGGCGCCCCGAAGACGCACGCCGCCGGGACGGTGACCATCGGCGGCAAGACCCACCACCTCGCGGGCTCGCTGTGGATGGAGCACCAGTGGGGCAATTTCTCCATTGCCAACGAGCCGTGGACCGCTGCCTACATCTGGTCGGCCATTCAGTTCAACAATGGCTCCATCTTCACCTTCCGGCAGTGGTACGACCAAGACCTCAAACCGCTGCTCAACCTGGGCCGGCACTCGTACTCGACTCCGAACAACCAGACCACCTACGGCTTCGGCAAGTCCGTGGAGTTCAAACCGCTGAAGACCTGGCACTCACCAGTGTCTGGCCGCAACTTCCCGGCATGGGGACGCCTGACCACTGAGTTCGGGACCTGGTACTACTCACCCATGTTCCCGAACTACGAGCTCCCGTTCGGATACCCGCCCTACGGGACCTCGCAGAAGGACATATGGGAGGCCCCCTGCCGGATCCACACCGGATCAATCGACGGCCCGGTGGTCGGAAGGGCCTACCTGGAACTGCCGAACATCCTGACCGCGAGCTTCCCCCAACTGCCCTAGCGAGTCACGTGACTCGCAAAGGCGCGGTCATCACAATCAAGCGCGTGCCCAATGTCTTTGGTGCGTCTGGCCGAGTCCCGGATGCGGTCGGGCACACGACCGGATCTCGGCAGATCCGGACGTTCGCTGCGAGCCGTTGCTTCCGCTCGTTGGCCGGCGACACGCCGAGGTCGCCGAATTTTCTGGATGGATTTGACGGCGGTTTTGACGGCAACGGAAACACGCCCTGGCGATCCCCAGCGGACGACGGCGGACGCCCTCGGACGTCCACAGGCAGAACCAGACCGTTGTCGCTCTTGTGCGGGTCAGAAGGTTCTCCACAGCGGAGCGGTTTCGGCCCGGGGTTCTGGTCGGTTTCCGGGTCTATGGTCGTTGCTTGAGCGGTCGGATTCCCTTGTTCCACAGGGCTCCCGGCAACATCCGCAACAGCTGGCCGCTTGCGATAGGGGGAGTCGGACGAGGGATCGCAAGAGCTTGTTGGCCGTCGTGACGATGCCTGGTCCATCGGCGACAGTGGGCGTCACCCGGACCGCACGCCGGTGGGATATCGACCAGGGTTTCCCGCCGGCGTGCTCGGTGTCTCGGGGAGACCGACATGGACGCAGGCAGCACCCGGTTCGATGCGGCAGCACCGCACGCAGGTGCGCCGTCGCCGTTGCCGTTGCGGGAGATGCTCGGCGAGGCCGGCCTCTCTTCCGCGCAGCAGCGCACCCACGACTGTGCCCGGCCGGTGCGACTCAAGGGCTCCGCCCAGCTGCTCAACACCACCACCGGTGAGGTCCGCACCGTCTACTCCTCCGACCAGGAGCTCGACGGCACCACCTGGATCCCCTGCGGCAACCGTCGCGCCGCCGTCTGTCCGCCGTGCAGCGCCACCTACAAGCGAGATGCCTGGGGCCTGATCACCGCCGGTCTCGGCGGCGGCAAGGGCATCCCTGCGACGGTGGCCGACCATCCCTGCACGTTCGCCACCCTGACCGCGCCCTCGTTCGGCGCCGTGCACGGGATCCGGCAGAAGGGCCCGTGCCGGGCCCGGCGGGACAAGCCGGTCTGCCCGCACGGCCGCCCGCTGTGGTGCACCAAGCGCCATCAGGACGAGGATCCGCGGCTGGGCGAGCCGCTGTGCTCCGAGTGCTACGACTACACCGGCCACGTGGTGTGGCAGTGGTACGCCCCCGAGCTGTGGCGCCGGTTCACGATCGCCCTGCAGCGCCAGCTCGCCCACCGGGCCGGCCTCTCGGTGGCTGCGTTCCGACGGGTCTGCAAGATCTCCTACTCCAAGGTCGTCGAGTTCCAGGCCCGCGGCGTGATCCACGTGCACGTCCCGATCCGGCTGGACGGACCTGACGGCCCCGACGGACCCGCCCCCGACCTGTCGCTAGCCACAAAGGACCTCGAGGACGCCATCAAGACCGCGGCCGGTAGGGTCCGGGTCGACTCCGCACCCCTCGCCGACGGGCGGGTCTACCAGCTGCGCTGGGGTACCCAGGTCGACACCCGCACCATCAGCCACGGCGCCGACCGAGACACGCCGAGGGGTGTGCCGGTGGTGCGTCCCGAGCAGGTCGCCTCGTACCTGGCGAAGTACCTGACCAAGGCCACCGAGGACTTCGGCCTGCCGGCCCAGGTCCGCTCCGCCGCCCACGCCCACGTGGCCGGTGCCAGCCCGCACGCGGTCCGGATCATCGCCACCGCCCAGGACCTCGCCACCCACGGCGAGGAATACAGCCTGCTGTTCTCGCACCTCGGCACGCTGGGCTACCGCGGGCACCCGATCACCAAGTCCCGCGCCTACTCGGTCACCTTCGGCCAGATCCGCCGCGCGCGCCGCCGCTACCGCAGCAAGCCCGCCGGTCTGGCCCCGGACGCCGACATCCGCCAGCTGCTCGACGACGACCAGGACATCCCCGACGGGTTCGAGCTGGTGTCCTCCTGGATCTTCGACGGCCAGGGCTACCTCGACCTCGACCAGGCAGCAGCCGCCGTCGAGTCCGCCGCGAGAGCTCGGATGCGTCGAGCGTCGATGGCGGACGCGGTTCACGGACAGGAGACAGGAAAGGACTGAGGACGATGGAGCTGGAAGTGCCCAGCCGGTTCGAGCAGCTGTGGTCGATCGACCAGACCGCGGATTATCTCGCGCTGTCGACGAAGACGCTTTACGGGTGGCGTTGCCGCAAGTACGGGCCACCGAGCTACCGACTCGGGAACAAGGTCCGGTACCGGCCAGAGGAAGTGCGCGCCTGGGTGAACGCCCAGAACGTGCTGGCGTTCTGATCGATGGGACGCAAGCCGCTGTCGATCGGGTCGTGGGGACTGATTCGCACGTATCCGGTCGGCATAGACGCGAAGGGCAAGCCGCTTCGAGTGCGTGCGGTTGTGAACTATCGCGACTTCGACGGGATCACTCGACGTGTCGAGGCAAGTGGCCGCACGGCGACCGCAGCAACGCAGAACCTCAGGACGGCTCTGCAGAACCGGAGTCTGGGTGGGCGGCACGGGGACCTGACGTCGATGAGCCGGTTCTCCGACGCAGCGAATCTATGGCTGGCCAAGGTTGACGGCATGGTCGAGGACGGCCGCAGGTCTCCCGGCACGGTGGATACCTATCGTCGGCAGCTGAGGAACCACGTGCTGCCGGCGATGGGAGAGGTGCGGCTTGGCGAAGCCACCACGCCCCTCGTGGACAAAGTGATCGCCTCGATCAAGGGGAAGGTCAGCCCCTCGACGGCCAAGAGCTGCCGGAGCGTCGTATCCGGAGTGATGGGCCTCGCGGTGCGATACGGCGCCATCGCGGCCAACCCCGTCCGCGAGGTGGAGCGGATCGAGGCGAAGCCCAAGCGGGAGCCACGGGCTCTGACGATGGCCGAGCGCGTCACGCTGATCGGGCAGCTTCAGGCCGACGAGAAGGCCCGTCGCCGCGATCTGCCGGACCTGGTGTTCTTCATGCTCGCAACCGGCGTCCGGATCGGCGAGGCCTTGGCGGTTGTATGGTCGCAGGTCGACTTCGACACCGGAATCGTACAGATCACCAGCACGCTAATCCGGGTCAAAGGCGAGGGTCTGCTGCGGAAGTCGACCAAGAGCCGCGCGGGGGAGCGGACTCTGCCACTCCCGGCCAGTGCGGTCGCCATGCTCCGTCGGAGGTTCATGACTGGTGCTCGGCTCGAACAGCCGCTGTTCCCGGATGTGCTCGGCGGCTTCCGCGACCCGGCGAACGTCCGGCGGGAGCTGCGGGAGGCCAGGGGCAGGGAGACGTTGGCGTGGATCACGTCGCACACGTTCCGGAAGACCGCCGCGACGATCCTCGACGAGGCTGCGCTCTCGGCCCGCCTGGTCGCCGACCAGTTGGGCCACAGCCGGCCGTCGATGACGCAGGATGTCTACATGGGTCGGCGGGCGGTGGACTTTCAGGCGGCGCTGGCGCTCGAAGCCGCGTTGCGGGACATCGCCAGCTTGCGCGAAAAGGGTGGCAAAAGTGTGGGCAATGAAGAAGGTCAGACACCGTGATGGGGTCTGACCTGGGGGTTTGTGCGCCATCAGGGACTCGAACCCCGAACCCGCTGATTAAGAGTCAGCTGCTCTGCCAATTGAGCTAATGGCGCGTGAAGCGTGTGGAACTGTAGCAGCGGGGCCCGGCGACCATGAAATCGGTTGGCGACCCTCGGGACGTGACGTGTGGCACCCGCCGGCGAGCGGGCGGAGGATTCAGGAACTTCTCGGTTTGCACCCATCCGCCGGAGGCGAGAGGGCGAACCATTGGCAGAGAGCGGCGGCCGCGTCCGCGGTCGCCGGAGGAGGGGTGCGGATGGGCGAGCCCGGGTTGCGGCTGGTGCCGGCAGGCGGCGGCGCGGACGTGGACGTGCTGGTGGGCCGGGTGGCCCGCGGGGACGCGAGCGCCTTCGAGGCGTTGTACGACGAGCTGTCCTCGGCCGTGTTCGGCCTGGCCCGGCGCGTCGTGCGAGACCCGGCGCGCGCCGAGGACGTCACCCAGGAGGTCTTCCTCGAGGTGTGGCGCAAGGCGGCCCGGTTCGACAGCGGCCTCGGCAGGGCGAAGACCTGGGTGATGACCATCGCCCACCGCCGGGCCGTGGACGCCGTACGTCGCAGCGAGTCGCAGAAGCGGCAGGACGAGAGGACGGCACCGGAGGAGGTCAGCCACGACGAGCCGGCAGACGCGGTGATCGCGGCAGAGGAACAGGGCGCCGTGCGGGAGTGCCTGGAGACGCTGACCGACCTCCAGTTGGAGTCGGTGCGTCTGGCGTACTTCAACGGCTACACCTACAGCGAGGTGGCCACGTTGCTCGAGAAGCCACTTCCGACGATCAAGACGCGCATGCGCGACGGGCTGATCCGGCTGCGCGACTGCCTAGGGGGGCACCGATGAGCACCGACCTGCACACGCTCTCGGGCGCCTACGCGATCGACGCCCTGAGCGAGGAGGAGGCCCGGGAGTTCGACCGGCACCTCGAGGAGTGCCCGGCCTGCCGCGAGGAGGTCCGCGAGCTCCGTGCCGCGGCCGCGCAGATGGGTGCCGCGGAGGCGCTGGCCCCGCCGCCGGCCCTCAAGTCCCGGGTGCTCGCCGCCGCCGACCAGCTGCCGCAGCTGCCGCCGAGGGTGAGCCGCCTCGAGGCCGTCCGCAAGCGTCGCTGGTCGGCCTGGCTGGTCGCCGCGGCCGCGGTCGTGGTGCTCGCGCTGGGCGGGGGAGTCGCGGTCTTCGAGTCGCAGCGCGGCGAGAACCAGAGCGGGTTCGCCGCCACGGTGGCGCAGGTGTTCCAGGCCGGGGACGCCCGCACGAAGACCGTGCAGACCGCCCACGGCAGCCTGACCGTCGCCACGTCGCCGAGCATGGGCCGGATGGCGGTGCGCACCGACGGACTGAAGCCGCTCAGCGGCCGGCACGTCTACCAGCTGTGGGCGATCCACAGCGGCGTCCCGACCTCGGCCGGCGTGGTGAAGAACCTGCGGGCCGGCGCGGCGATGGCCATGCCGAGCAGAGGTACGACGGTCGCCATCACCGTCGAGCCGGAGGGGGGCTCCGAGCAGCCCACGACGGCACCGTTCGTGAGGGTCGACCCCCGCAGCGTCTGACCGCGCGCGACCGGGTTCAGCGGTCCCGGCGGGACTCCAGCACGGCCTGCGCCGCGTTGTGACCGCCGAGACCGCTGACCGCACCGCCGCGGCGGGCGCCGGAGCCGCACAGCAGCACGTTCGAGACCTCGGTCCCGACCCCCCAGCGCTGCGCGGGGGTCTCCAGCCGGGCCCGGTTCGGGGCCCACGGCCAGGTCAGGTCGCCGTGGAAGATGTGGCCGCCGGGCATCGCCAGCGCCTCGTCCACGTCCTGCGGCGCCTTCGCCTCGAGGCACGGCCGGCCGTTCTTGTCCGTGGCCAGCAGCGACTCGATCGGCTCCTCGAGCACCTCGTTGATCGCGTCCAGGGCCCGGCCGACCGCGGTGTCGCGCTGGCCGTCCACGTCGTCGGCGAACGCGCGAGCCGGGGTGTGCACGCCGAAGTAGGTCAGCGTGTGCATGCCCTGGGCGGCCAGCGGGCCGAGGATCGAGGGGTCCGTCAGCGAGTGGCAGTAGAGCTCGCCGGGCTGGCGGCTGGGCAGCGCGCCCTCGGCGGCCTCGGCATAGGCCTTCTGCAGCTCGCTGTAGTCCTCGGCGACGTGAAAGGTGCCGGCGAAGGCGTTCTTCGGGGCCTCGCCGGACTTCAGCCGCGGCAGCCGCTCGAGCAGCAGGTTGACCTTCAGCTGGGAGCCCTCGGGGCGGTCGCCCGGCTCGTCGCCGAGCAGCACCTGGAGCACCCACGGCGCCACGTTGGCCAGCACCCAGTCGCAGGCGGCCGACCGCCAGCTCTCGCCGTCGTGCCAGGTGACCGCGGCCTCCTCGCCGTCGGACTCGATGCCGCTCACGCCGGCGCCGGTGACGATCGTCGCGCCGGCGTTGCGGGCGGCGACCGCGAGCGCGTCGGTGACCGCACCCATGCCGCCGACCGGCACCCGCCACTCACCGGTGCCGTTGCCGACGAGGTGGTAGAGGAAGCATCGGTTCTGGACCAGCGACTCCGCGTTCATGTCGGCGAAGGTGCCGATCAGCGCGTCGGTCGCGACGACGCCGCGCACCGTGTCGTCGGTGAAGCGCTGCTCGATGACCTGGCCGAGGGGCTGCTCGACGAGGTAGTCCCAGGTCGCCGGGTCGACCAGGTCGCGGACCTCCCGGGCGGTGCGCAGGGGCTCGAGCAGCGTGGGGGCCACGGCCTCGGTGAACTCGCGGACCTCGCCGTAGAACGCGCGCCACGCGTCGTACTCCCGGTCGGACCCGGTGAGCCGGCGGAAGGACTCGGCCGTCGCGGGACCCTCGTGGCGCTCCACCAGCAGGCCGGAGTGGCGGCCGTCGCGGTGCACGGGCGTGTACGACGCGACCGAGCGGGAGCGCAGCTCGAGGTCGAGCCCGAGGTCGGAGACGATCTGGTCCGGCATGACGCTGACGAGGTAGGAGTAGCGCGACAGGCGGGCCGGCAGCCCGGCGAACGGGCGGGCGCTGACCGCGGCACCCCCGGTCGTCCCGAGCCGCTCGAGGACGAGGACCGAGAGGTCGGCCTGGGCGAGGTACGTCGCAGCGACGAGCCCGTTGTGGCCGCCGCCGACGATCACGACGTCGTACTTGTCCTTCAGGTTCTCCGAGGTCACGGAGGAACGCTACCCGTGATCGGCCCACCGCCCGACGACCCTGGCGGAATGTTTAGCGTTCAACTACCGTTGAGGCCGGTGTCACCCCGACTCCCAGGAGGCATCATGCCCGCCGTCCACGTCGACGACCTCACCGTTCTCCCGCGCCTGGCCGCGCCCGGCCTGGGCGACACCGTCCGCCCGGTGCAGAGCGTCACGACCGCGCCCCGCGGCTTCGAGGGCGAGGGCTTCCCGGTCCGTCGCGCGTTCGCGGGCGTCGACCTCAGCCTGCTGGACCCGTTCGTGCACATGGACCAGATGGGCGAGGTGGAGTACGCCCCGGGCGAGCCGAAGGGCACCCCGTGGCACCCGCA
>Ga0308175_100003721_pt1 | contig 10615 bp, 7 predicted proteins | sample PhyCR1_3_FD_203893 | JGI IMG/M metagenome (GOLD analysis project Ga0308175, IMG submission 203893) | Soil microbial communities from UC Gill Tract Community Farm, Albany, California, United States - DLSLS.C.R1 | ecosystem: Environmental > Terrestrial > Soil > Agricultural land | place: USA...
TGTGGTGAAGTTTCTTTCACTCTCTTGACGTGAGTCTCCGGCCGCACACATACCGCTGTCAACGGTCACGGGGCAGAACGCGTGGGAAGCAAGGGAGCGGGCCGGAAAAGAGGGGGTTGGTGCCCGGAGCCGGACTTGAACCGGCACGCCCGCGAAGGGGCAGCGAGGTTTAAGCTCGCCGTGTCTGCATTCCACCATCCGGGCAGGCCATGGGCACCGCTGCGAGGCTCCGAGCCTATCGGGGCGCATCCCTCGACCAGACGAAGCGATGGCCCGATGTTGTCTTATTTTATTGATGTCTGAGGGTGCATCAGCACACGGAACTCGCCATCCGCACTTGCCACCAGCGTGACGGGGCGTGGGTTCGCACGTACGCGGAATGACGGAATTTCACCTACCGAACGAGGGCGCTCGTCCTGTTCTGGCCACCGCGCGGGTCAGGGTCTCCCGTCCTCCCCAGGTATGACACGGGCCCGCTCCGTCCGACCGGAGTCGCCCCCCGGAACCGGAACAGCGGCTGACTACACGCGCGCCGGCGGCCGGGACGATGGATCAAGTCCCCGAAACAGACGTCGTCCCGACAGGAGCACCCTCCCGTGACCACCACACCCACCGCCGGCCGGACCACGGCCGTGGCCGCACGCGCCACCGAGCTGTCGAAGATCTACGGGCAGGGCGAGACCCGGGTGGTCGCCCTGGACCAGGTCTCGGTCGACTTCCGGCAGGCGGAGTTCACCGCCATCATGGGGCCGTCCGGTTCCGGCAAGTCCACGCTGATGCACTGCGTGGCGGGTCTGGACACCTTCTCCTCGGGATCCGTGCGGATCGGCGAGACCGAGCTGGGCTCCCTGAAGGACAAGCAGCTCACCAAGCTCCGCCGGGACAAGATCGGCTTCATCTTCCAGGCCTACAACCTGCTGCCGACGCTGACCGCGCTGGAGAACATCACCCTGCCGATGGACATCGCGGGCCGGAAGGCCGACAAGGCGTGGCTCGACCAGGTCATCCAGATGGTCGGGCTGTCCGGACGGCTCGGCCACCGGCCCTCGCAGCTCTCCGGCGGTCAGCAGCAGCGCGTGGCCGTCGCCCGTGCGCTCGCCTCCAAGCCGGAGATCATCTTCGGTGACGAGCCGACCGGGAACCTCGACTCGCGCTCGGGCGCCGAGGTGCTGGGCTTCCTGCGCAACTCGGTGCGCGAGCTGGGCCAGACGGTGGTCATGGTGACCCACGACCCGGTGGCGGCGGCGTACGCGGACCGCGTGGTCCTCCTCGCCGACGGCCGGATCGTCGACGAGATCCACGGCCCCACCGCCGACTCCGTCCTCGACCTCATGAAGCAGTTCGACGCGAAGGGCCGTACCAGCTGATGTTCCGCACCGCCCTGCGCAACGTCTCCGCGCACAAGGCCCGGCTCCTGATGACCGTGCTCGCCGTCATGCTCGGCGTGGCCTTCGTGTCCGGGACCCTCGTCTTCACCAACACCATCTCGGACGCCTACCAGAAGAGCTCCGCCAAGGGCTTCGACCAGGTCGACGTCGCCGTACGGCCCGAGTACCAGGACTCCAAGGGCGACCAGGTCGGCAAGACCCCCGAGCTGACCCAGGCCCTGCTCGACCGGGCCGCCAAGGCGCCCGGCGCCGCCTCCGCGACCGGTGTCGTCACCGGCTTCACCGCGATCGCCGGCAAGGACGGCAAACTGCTCGGCGACGGCTGGCAGTCCGAGGGCGGCAACTACTGGGGCACCAAGGACGCCCGCTACCCCCTGGCCGCCGGACACGCGCCCAGCGGCCGGGGTGAGGTGCTGATCGACGCCAGAACCGCCGAGCGGGCCGGCTACAAGGTCGGCGACACCGTCCGGCTCTCGGTGGACGGACCCGTCCTCACCCCGCGCATCAGCGGCATCTTCAGCACCGACGACGGCAACGTGGCCGCCGGCGGCAGCCTCGCCCTGTTCGACACGCCCACCGCGCAGGCCCTGTTCGGCAAGAAGGGCACGTACGACGAGATCGACGTGAAGGCGGCGGCGGGAACCGGCCAGAGCGCGCTCAAGACGGCACTGGACAAGACGCTGCCGTCGCACCTGGTGGAGACCACCACCGGCAAGCGGCTCGCCGACGACCAGGCCGAGATGATCTCCGCCTCGATGAGCGGTCTGAAGCAGGGCCTGCTGGTGTTCGCCGGCATCGCCCTGTTCGTCGGCACGTTCATCATCGCCAACACCTTCACCATGCTGGTCGCCCAGCGCACCAGGGAACTGGCCCTGCTGCGGGCGGTCGGCGCCTCCCGCCGGCAGGTCACCCGCTCGGTGCTGATCGAGGCGCTGGTGGTCGGCACGGTCGCCGGGGTGACCGGTCTGGCCGCGGGTGTCGGCATCGGCGCGGGCCTGCGGTCGCTGCTGGGCTCGTTCGGCGCGAGCGTGCCCGACGGGCCGCTGGTGATCACGCCGGGCACCGTGCTGACCGCCCTCGCCGTCGGCATCGTCATCACCGTGCTGGCCGCCTGGCTGCCGGGCCGCCGCGCGGCGAGGATCCCGCCGGTGGCGGCGATGAGCAGCGTGCACGCCAAGGCGACCACCAAGTCGCTGGTACTGCGCAACACGCTCGGCGCGCTGTTCTCGGCGGCCGGCGTCGCGGTGGTCCTCGCGGCCACGACGATGGACGCCGCGTCCGCCCAGGGCCTGATGGGTCTCGGCGCGGTCCTGCTCATCATCGGCGTGTTCATCCTGACCCCGCTGCTGTCCCGCCCGCTGATCGCGGCCACCGCGCCCGTGCTGCGCGTGTTCGGAGTGTCGGGCAAGCTGGCCCGCCAGAACTCGGTGCGCAACCCGCGCCGTACGGCGGCCACGGCGTCCGCGCTGATGATCGGCCTGACGCTGATCACCGGCATGACGGTGATGGCGGGCAGCCTGCAGACGTCGATCGACCGGATGGCCAGCTCGGCGATCCGCGCGGACTACGTCGTGTCGATGGCCAACCGCGGCCCGCTCTCCCCGGACGTGGCGCGCAGGCTCGCCGGCGCCGACGGTGTCACCGCCAGCAGCCCGCTGCGCAACGGCGCGTCCCGGATCGGCGGCGAGACGGAGTACCTGACCGGCGTCGACGGCTCGGCGATCGGCAAGCTGACGGATCTGAAGGTGGACGACGGCTCCTTCACCGTGGGCGGCTCACGGATCGTCGTGGACAAGGACCGGGCCGAAAGGCACGGCTGGCGGGTCGGCTCCCGGTTCACCGCGCACTTCGAGGACGGCGCGGCGCGCGGTCTCACGGTGGCCGGGATCTACGAGGGCAACGACATGCTCAACGGGATCATGCTCGACAACAAGGTCCTCACCCCGCATCTGACCGACCCGGCCGACATGCAGGTGATGGTCAGGACCGAGGGCGGCGCGTCCGACGGCGCGAAGGACGGGCTGGAGAAGGCCCTCGGCTCCAACCCGGCGATCCGGGTCCAGGACAAGAAGGACATCTCCAACGACATCGCGAAGATGTTCACGCTGATGCTGAACATGGTCTACGGCCTGCTCGGCATGGCGGTGATCGTCGCGGTCCTCGGCGTCATCAACACCCTGGCCATGTCGGTCTTCGAGCGCTCCCAGGAGATCGGCATGCTGCGCGCGATCGGCCTGGACCGCAGGTCGGTCAAGCGGATGGTCCGCCTGGAGTCGCTGGTGATCTCCCTGTTCGGCGGGGTGCTCGGCATCGGCCTCGGCGTGTTCTTCGGCTGGGCGGCCGGTGAGCTGCTGGGCACGAAGATGCCGACGTACGAACTGGTCCTGCCCTGGGGCCGGATGGCGCTCTTCCTGCTGCTGGCGGGGGTGGTCGGGGTGCTGGCCGCCCTGTGGCCGGCCCGGCGCGCGGCGCGGCTGAACATGCTGGCGGCCATCAAGGCCGAGTAGCCGCACGCGGGGCCCCGTTCCGCGTGACCGGAACGGGGCCCCTCGTCGTGTCCCGGCGTGTCAGGTGTTCCAGGTGCGGGTGCGCAGCGGGAGCCCGGAGGCGCCCCGGTCGGGGGTGCGGACGGCCAGGACCTGGTTGACGCCGATGCGGTTGCGCTCGAAGGCGAGCGCGCAGGCGGCCATGTACAGAAGCCAGACGCGGGTCCGGCCGGGGCTGGTGAGGCGCATCGCGCGGTCCCGGCCGGCCTCCAGCCGGGTGACCCACTCGCGCAGGGTGCGGGCGTAGTGCTCGCGGATCGACTCCACGTCCCGGACCTCGAAGCCGGCCCGCTCGAGCTGGGTGACGGTGGTGCCGATCGGGGCGAGTTCGCCGTCGGGGAAGACGTAGGAGTCGATGAAGGCGTCGACCTCGTACGAGGATTCGTCGCGCTGCGGGCGGCGGGCGATCTGGTGGTTGAGCAGCCGTCCGCCGGGCTTCAGCAGGGCGTACAGGGCGCTCGCGTACTCCAGGTAGCGCTCGGCACCGACGTGTTCGGCCATGCCGATGGAGGAGATCGCGTCGTAGGGGCCGTCCGTGACGTCCCGGTAGTCCTGGACGCGGATCTCCACGCGGTCGGTCAGCCCCTCGTCCGCGACGCGCTTGCGGGCGTACGCCGCCTGTTCCTGGGAGAGGGTGACGCCGACGACGCGCACGCCGTGCTCACGGGCCGCGTGGATGGCCATCGAGCCCCAGCCGCAGCCGACGTCCAGCAGCCGCCGCCCCTCCGTCAGGCCGAGCTTGGCGCAGACGAGTTCGAGCTTGTCCCGCTGGGCGGACTCCAGGGTGCCGCCGTCCTGCCAGTAGGCGCACGAGTAGACCATCGAGGGGCCGAGGACGAGTTCGTAGAAGTCGTTGCCGACGTCGTAGTGGTGGCTGATGGCCCGCCGGTCGCTGTGCCGTGTGTGCAGGTGACGGCGTCTGCGGACCTCCTCGCGGGGCGGGGCGGGCGGGATCGGCGGCCCGGCGAGCCGCAGCAGCTCGCGCGCGGCGGCCCGCACCTCGGGGTCGCGCAGCGCCTCGGCGAGGCCGCGCGCGTCCTCGTCGCGTTCCCACACCAGCCCCGCCACGACCTCGAGGACTCCGTAGAGGTCGCCCTCGATGTCCAGGTCCCCGGCGACCCAGGCCCGGGCCAGGCCCAACTCGCCGGGCTTGAACAGCAGCCGGCGCAGGGCCCGGCGGTTGCGGACGACGACGGCCGGGGCACCTGGCGGGCCGGCCTGCGAACCGTCCCAGGCACGGATCCGCAGCGGTAGCGGCACTCCCAGCAACTGCTCGGCAACACTCCTCAGCCGCGACGCGGCTTCGGCCATGGCGCACACCTCCAAGACGACGATCCCGGATGTCCGTTACCACGTAAACACCGTGCGGCCTCCGGCGCAGTCCCGCAAAGGAGTTACAGCTGGGCAAACTCCCCCTCTCCACGGCCCGCCGGAACGCCGAAAGACCTCCCGCACCACGGATGGCAGGAGGTCTCTCGGGTAACTACGGCACCGGTTCGGCGACCGGTGGTGGAACGAGGGTCAGGAGGCCTTGGCCTTCTCGCCGGTCTTGCTGGCGGCGGCGACCGGGGCCGGCTTGGCGGCCTCGTAGAACTCCTCGCGCGGGTTCTCCATGGCGCCCAGGGAGACGACCTCGCGCTTGAGGAACATGCCGAGGGTCCAGTCGGCGAAGACACGGATCTTGCGGTTCCAGGTCGGCATCGCCATGCCGTGGTAGCCACGGTGCATGTACCAGGCGAGGCGGCCCTTGAGCTTGATCTTCACCTTGCCCATGACGATCATCGCCACGCCCTTGTGCAGGCCGAGACCGGCCACCGCACCCTTGTTGGCGTGCTCGTACTCCTTCTGCGGGAAGCCCCGCAGACCGGAGATCACGTTGTCGCCGAGGGCACGGGCCTGGCGCAGCGCGTGCTGGGCGTTCGGCGGGCACCAGGCGTTCTCGTTGCCCGCCTTGCGGCCGACGAGGTCCGGGACCTGGGCGTTGTCACCGGCGGCCCAGATGTAGTCGGTGCCCTTGACCTGGAGCGTGGGCTCGCAGTCGACGTGGCCGCGCGGGCCGAGGGGCAGGCCGAAGCGGGCGAGGGCCGGGTTCGGCTTGACGCCGGCGGTCCAGACGATCGTGTTGGAGTCGACCTCGAGGCCGTTCTTCAGCACGACGTGGCCGTCCACGCACGAGTCCATGGAGGTGGAGAGGTAGATCTCCACGCCGCGGCTCTCCAGGTGCTCCTTGCCGTACTGGCCGAGCTTGGGGCCGACCTCGGGGAGGATCTTGTCGGCGGCGTCGACGAGGACGAACCGCATGTCCTCGCGGGAGACGTTCTTGTAGTACTTGGCCGCGTCCCGGGCCATGTCCTCGACCTCGCCGATGGTCTCCGCGCCCGCGAAGCCACCGCCGATGAAGACGAAGGTGAGCGCCTTGCGGCGGATCTCCTCGTCGGTCGTGGAGTCGGCCTTGTCCAGCTGCTCCAGGACGTGGTTGCGCAGGCCGATGGACTCCTCGATGCCCTTCATGCCGATGCCCTGCTCGGCGAGGCCGGGGATCGGGAAGGTGCGGGAGACCGCGCCCATCGCGATGACCAGGTAGTCGAAGGGCAGCTCGTACGCCTCGCCCACGAGCGGGGCGATCGTGGCGACCTTGCGGTCCTGGTCGATGGTGGTGACCCGGCCGGTGAGGACCTCCGCCTTCGGCAGCACGCGTCGCAGCGGGACGACGACGTGGCGAGGGGAGATGCTGCCGGCGGCGGCTTCGGGGAGGAAGGGCTGGTAGGTCATGTACGACCGGGGGTCGACGACCGTGACGGTCGCCTCGCCGTAGCGCATCTTCTTGAGGATGCGCCGAGCTGCGTACAGGCCTACGTACCCACCGCCTACTACGAGGATCCTGGGACGCTCCGTGGTGCTCATGGCATCGAGTATCCACCCGGCTCAGGGGGGCTGCTCGTGCGCCCCTTCACAAGCTCCTACAGACCCTGTGCTAAACTGCGCGGCCCGCGTGACGCAGGTCATGTCGCGGAGCCCGAACCGCGGGGCGGTCTGACCCGTTGTCAAGGGCGCGTGAGCTGCCTCTCTGCCGATTCAGGACGTCCGTGAGGGACCGGAAACACCCTCGGAGCGTCTCCTTCGGGCCCCTCGTGCACCCACCATCTGAACATGTTCAAACGGCAGATGAACCCCCGGAAGGGCCAACCGGCCCTGTTTCCCGGCCGAACGGGACGGAATTCCTTGTGAAGAAGTTCACGAACTTTCCCGACGGGGTGTCGCCGGTGGCGCCGAACGGCTCGCTCACACGTTATCCGAGCTGCTCAACAGAGGCTACTCATCAGTAGCGTCGGGGCTGAAAGAAGCCCCCGGAAGAAGAGTTTCGACCGGGGGCGCCGACGGCACCGGTACCGCGTTACGGCGTCACGATCCGTGCCGCGCTGAAGGCGATGCCGTCGAGGATGTCGTGCTCGCTGACGACGACCTCCTCGGCCCCGGTCCGCTCCATGATCGCGAGCAGCACGAGGGCGCCCGCGCCGATCACGTCGACCCGGCCCGGGTGCATGGAGGGGATCGCCGCGCGTTCGGCGTGCGTGGAGCGCAGCAGTTCGTCCGTGATCTCGCGGACGCGCTCCCGGGTGACGCGGGAGTGGTGGATGCGCGCGGAGTCGTACTCGGGCAGCTCCTGGGCGATCGCCGACACGGTGGTGACCGAGCCGGCGAGGCCGACCAGGGTGCGCGCCTCACGCAGCGGGACCGTCCGCTCGGCGAGGTCGAGGGCGGCCTCGACGTCCGCCCTTATGGCCGCGATCCGCTCCTCGGTGGGCGGATCGGTGACCTTGCCCTCGTGCACCAGGTGCCGTTCGGTCATCCGCACGCACCCGACGTCCACCGACCGCGCGGCCCGTACGTGGTCGTCGCCGACGACGAACTCGGTGGAGCCGCCGCCGATGTCCACGACGAGGTAGGGGCGGGGCAGGTGGTCGCGGCCCCTGAGCTCGTTGGTCGCGCCGGTGAAGGAGAACTCGGCCTCCTGCTCGCCGGTGATGACCTCGGGCTCGACGCCGAGGATGTCCACGACACCGCGCACGAAGTCGTCCCGGTTCTCGGCGTCCCGGGAGGCGGAGGTGGCCACGAAGCGGATCCTCTCCGCGCCGTGCTCCTTGATGACCTCGGCGTACTCGCGGCAGGCGGCGAAGGTCCGCTCCAGCGCCTCGGGGGCGAGCCGGCCGGTGCGGTCGACGCCCTGGCCGAGCCGCACGATCGTCATCCGGCGGTCCAGCTCGACGAGTTCACCGGTCACGGGATCGGCGTCGGCGACCAGCAGGCGGATGGAGTTCGTACCGCAGTCGACGGCGGCCACGCGGGTCACTTCTCGTCCTCCCCGGCCGGCCCGCACGGCGTCACGCACGGTCCCTTGCTCCACCACTCGGGGAGCATCGCGATCGCCTCGTCGCCGAGCGGGTTCACGCCCGGTCCGGCGGCCAGCGAGTGGGCCACCAGCACGTGCAGGCACTTCACCCGGTCCGGCATGCCGCCGGCGCTCGGAAAGCCCGCCAGCACCTCGATCTCGTCCCGGCGCCGGATGTAGTCCTCGTGGGCGGCCCGGTAGGCCGCGGCCAGCTCCGGGTCGGTACCCAGCCGTTCGGTCATCTCCTTCATGACGCCGCCCGCCTCCAGCGTGCCGATCGCCGAGTTGGCGCGCGGGCACGTCAGGTAGTACGTCGTCGGGAAGGGCGTGCCGTCGGGCAGCCGGGGCGCCGTCTCCACGACGTCCGGCCGGCCGCAGGGGCAGCGGTGCGCGATGGCCCGCAGGCCCCGCGGCGGGCGGCCCAGCTGCTGCTTGAAGGCCTCGACGTCCGCGTCGGTGGGCTCGGTGCGCGGAGTGGGCGGCGGAGGCGTTTCCATGACTGCTTTCCGGGTGGCTTTCTGTCGGTGGCCGGCTCGCGGGCCGGTTACTGGTGGCGGCCGGTGGCCGGCCGGGGGCGGGTCACTGGTCGGAGGCGTCGGCCTTGTCGACCCCGTCCCAGACGTTCGCGTACCAGGGCCGGCGGGCGGCCCCGAGGTCGGCGCGGGACTGCTTGGCCCCGCCCGGGTCGACGACGACGTAGCCGGTCTCCCCGGGCATCACATAGTGCAGCCGGCGCCGGATCTGCTGCTCGGCGTAGGCGTCGTCCTGCCAGCGCGCCTTGACGTCACGCAGCTGTTCGACGCGCTGCCGGGCCTGCTCCCGCTCCCGCTGGAGGTCCGAGATCTCGGCGCGCTGGGAGACGTACTGCCTCATCGGGTAGGCCAGGGCGACGATCAGTGAGCACAGCACCAGTGCCAGCAGGGCCGCGCGGCCGGTGAGCCGGGAGCGGCGGGCCTGCCGTTTGGTCTGGGAGCGGTAGACCCTGGCCGCGGTCTGCTCGCCGAGTGCGCGCAGCCTGGTGGCGGTGGAGAAACGGTCCCGGTCCCTGACGGCCATCTGGCTCTCCGCCTCCCCTTCCACGTGCGTACGTCCCCGCACACGGTACGGGACCGGGTACGGGGACGTACGTACGACTGGCTGATATCCGGGCCGTCCCGTTCGGATCGGCCCGGTGGAGGTCAGCCCTTGGAGACCTCGGTGTGGCCGCGGAAGCGCGGGAACGCGCTGCGGCCGGCGTACACCGCGGCGTCGTCGAGGATCTCCTCGATGCGCAGCAGCTGGTTGTACTTGGCGACGCGCTCGGAGCGGGCCGGGGCGCCGGTCTTGATCTGGCCGCAGTTGGTGGCGACGGCCAGGTCGGCGATGGTGACGTCCTCGGTCTCACCGGAGCGGTGGGACATCATGCACTTGAAGCCGTTGCGCTGGGCCAGCTCGACGGCGTCCAGGGTCTCGGTGAGCGAGCCGATCTGGTTGACCTTGACCAGCAGGGCGTTGGCGGCGCCCTCGTCGATGCCGCGGGCGAGGCGCTCGGGGTTGGTGACGAACAGGTCGTCGCCGACGAGCTGGACCTTGTCGCCGAGCTTGTCGGTGATGATCTTCCAGCCGGCCCAGTCGTCCTCGAACAGCGGGTCCTCGATGGAGACGAGCGGGTAGGCCGCGACGAGCTCCTCGTAGTACTCCGTCATCTCGGCGGCGGAGCGCTCCTTGCCCTCGAAGAGGTACTTGCCGTCCTTGTAGAACTCGGAGGCGGCGACGTCGAGCGCGAGGGCGATCTGCTCGCCGGGCGCGTAGCCGGCTTCCTTGACGGCCTCGAGGATGAGGTCGAGGGCCTCGCGGTTGGAGCCGAGGTTCGGGGCGAAACCGCCCTCGTCACCGAGGCCGGTGGACAGGCCCTTGCTCTTCAGGACCTTCTTCAGCGTGTGGTAGACCTCGGTGCCCCAGCGCAGGGCCTCGGAGAAGGACTCCGCGCCGATCGGGGCGATCATGAACTCCTGGATGTCCACGTTGGAGTCGGCGTGCGAGCCGCCGTTCAGGATGTTCATCATCGGCACCGGCAGCAGGTGCGCGTTCGGGCCGCCCAGGTAGCGGAACAGCGGCAGGTCACTGGCCTCGGAGGCGGCGTGCGCGACGGCGAGGGAGACGCCGAGGATGGCGTTGGCGCCGAGCGAGCCCTTGTTGTCCGTGGCGTCCAGGTCGAACATGGCCTGGTCGATCAGGCGCTGCTCGGTGGCGTCGTAGCCGACCAGCTCCGGGCCGATCTGCTCGATGACGGCGAGGACGGCCTTCTCGAC
>Ga0308175_100003722_pt1 | contig 10614 bp, 7 predicted proteins | sample PhyCR1_3_FD_203893 | JGI IMG/M metagenome (GOLD analysis project Ga0308175, IMG submission 203893) | Soil microbial communities from UC Gill Tract Community Farm, Albany, California, United States - DLSLS.C.R1 | ecosystem: Environmental > Terrestrial > Soil > Agricultural land | place: USA...
CGCTCGGCACGTCGATGCAGCCAAGCAGGTGCAGCAGCGTGCTCTTCCCGCAGCCCGATGGACCGACCACGCTCACGTACTCGCCGGGATCGACGGACAGCGATACGTTCCTGAGCGCGTGCACGGGACCCGCAGGCATCTCGAAGGTCCGCGACACACCCCTGGCGGCAACCACCGGGACCCTCATGACACCACTTCCCGCCGAAGCGTCGCCGCGATCGGGAGCGTCGCCACGAGCCGCATCGGGTAGATAGCCGCCAGCACGGCCCCGATGACGAGCAGCGCCGCATGCACCTCGAGCGCGTGCACGGTGAAGACAAAAAAGCGCGCGTCGGCGGGGATTCCTGGCATCGAACGGAGAATCGCATCGAGCCAGCGCGACAAAAGTCCACCGACAGGCACGGCCGCGGCGCCCCCGATGCCGATGAGCAACGCCGATTCGCAGAGCACGCCGGCCATCACCCGTCCGCGCGAGAGGCCCAGCGCGCGCAGCGCCGCGATTTCTCCAAGCTGCTGATTCACGGACACCGTGAGCAGAACGGCGATGAGCAGCAGTCCAAAAAAGAGCGTCACCGTCGTCAGCACGCTCGAGAGCTGCCGAAAGTACGAGAACTCGACCCGGCTGAATCGTTCGACGATCTGCTCGTTCGTGAGCGCGTGCAGGGCGGGAAAGGCCGCGCGGATGGCCGCTGCCGCCGCGTCCGGTCCGCCCGCGGCAGGATTGGATCGAATGAGCAGCATATCGGCGAGATCGGCGCGCTCGCCGCAGAGCGCCGCCACAGTCTGATATGACGTCGCCGCGGTCAGCGCGTCGGCAGCATCGTTCTGAAACTCGGCGATGCCCGCGACCGTCGCGTCAACGGGAAGAGGACGCGACACCTCGCCGCATCGGCCGTTGAGGACGACGGGCGATCCAATCGTCAGGTGAAAGGTGCGCGCCAGATTGCGGTTCACGATCAGTGGTGCGGGCGACGCGTGACGGCCCGGCGGCGAGCCCTCGAGGAGCGTCCACGGTACAGGTGCGCCGAGGTCCACTCCAGCAACGGCGATATGACGGGTGGAGGCGGCGCCTGCCATATCGGCTGAGGCCACGCGCACCCGCTGTGCGGCGGCGATCGACGGCTGCCGGTTTAGCTCTTTCAGTCTGGCGGACACGTCGTCGATCGGCGGCCCGGCGATGACGGCGCTCTCCGATGCGATCACCCGCACGTCGAACCCGGACCGATCGAGTCGTTCTCTGAACGAGACGAGCAGGCCGTTTGAGAGCAGCAGCATGTCGAACAGGAGTGCGCCGATGGCGGTCACGCCAATGACGCCGAGCAGCATGCGCCCGGGCTCGCGGCGAACCCGGAGCCAGGCAAAGGCAAACGCGCGCGTCATCGGCCCACCGTCAGCAGCGCCCGGCGGCGCAGGATCGTCCATCCAGCGATCGCGCTGGCGGCAAGGCCGACCGGGACGGCCAGCGCGACGCATCGCGCCGCGATAGCCGGCGTCACACGAACGAATACCAGCGCCGTGTCGTAGCGCCACTGAAAGAACCGGTTGAACGCCGGCTCGGCCAGCCGGGCGAACACAATCCCGAACAAGGCGCCGGCAACGGCGATGAGCGCACCTTCGACGAGCACCTGCGCGATCAGCCGCTGCTTCGTCAGGCCGATCAACCGCAGCGTGGCCATGGTCTCGCGGCGCTCGTCGACGAGCATCACCATCAGCGCGAGCAGGAACGCGCCGCTGCCGAAGACGGTGACGATCGCGATCGCGAGATGGAAGCGATCGAGCACGGCGAACGTGGACGTCCGCTCGTCTGCCGCGGCGGTCGACTTCGCCGTCAATCCCGGGAGTCGGACCTCGACGTCGGATGCGAATGCGGCAGCGTCCTCTCCCTGGCGCAGCTTGACGTTGATGCTGGTCAGCGACCCTCCCACGTGCCGATCCTCGAGCGCAGCCGCGTCGGAGAGATGCGCGCGCACTTCGAGCCGCTCCTGGGCGAAGCGCATCGGATCCGGCGTGGGCTCATAGACGCCCGCGATCCTGAACGGGCGCGCATCGGTTCCGGCCGCGTCGGACGACAGCTCCACCGTTTGTCCGATGGCGAGGTGCTCTCGCTCCAAGAGCTGACGGGAGACGAGCACATCGGAAACCGGCGGGGCCGCCGCAAGCGTGGTCGACGTCAGCAGCACGACGGCGGCGAAGCAGGCGGCCAGACGCATCCTGCCATCGTATCGTGCGAACGGACCGCGGCCGACGCGGTCGCGGAGCGACCTGAGTTGCGTGACGTTCCGGCGATCCCCACAATACGAACACCATGAAGCTGCTGCTGTTCGGGATCGTGCTCGTTGTCGCCGCCGTTCAGTCCACGCCGTCGCCGCGGCCGCGCGCTCGAGATCTCGGCATCGCCCCCGGCGCGTTCCCGACGGGGCCGTTGAACGCCGTGACCGACGTCCCCGGCGTCACGGTCGGCCAGACCACGATCGTCGAAGGTGACACCGTCCGCACCGGCGTCACCGCCATCCTGCCGCACGGCGGAAATCTCTTTCAGGACAAAGTTCCGGGCGCGGTGTTCGTGGGTAATGCGTTCGGCAAGCTGGCAGGCTCCACGCAGGTGAACGAGCTGGGCACGATCGAAACCCCGATTGTCCTGACCAACACGCTGTCGGTAGGCACCGCTGTGGAAGCCGTCGTCCGATGGACGCTGGCCCAGGCAGGCAACGAGAACGTCCGCTCGGTCAACGCTGTCGTCGGTGAGACGAACGATGGAACGCTGAACGACATCCGCGGCCTCCACGTCACGGGCGACCACGTGCGCGCCGCGATCACAGGCGCGAAGACAGGTCCGGTGGACGAAGGCGCCGTCGGCGCCGGCGCTGGCACTGTCGCGTTCGGATGGAAGGGCGGTATCGGCACGTCCTCGCGCGTCGTGCGGATCGGATCGGACACGTGGACCGTCGGAGTGCTCGTCCAGAGCAACTACGGCGGACGCCTGGTCATCGACGGCGTGCCCGTCTGGCGCGAGCTGACGCCGGACCGCGGCCGCGGCGCGGCCGCGCCCGCCGACGGATCGTGCATGATCGTCGCTGCGACCGATGCGCCGCTGGACTCGCGGAACCTTCAGCGGCTCGCCGCGCGCGCCGTGTTTGCGCTGGCCCGCACCGGATCGACGTATTCGAACGGCAGCGGCGACTTCGCGATCGCGTTTTCGACGGCGCCTTCTCTTCGCGTCACCGCCGCGCGAGGACCCCAGACGCGCACGATTCTGCCGACCGACGACGTGTCGCCCCTGTTCGAAGGCGTGATGGATGCGACCGAGGAGGCCGTCGACAATTCGCTGCTGCGCGCGACCGATGTCACCGCGAATGGCCGCACGATTCGTGCGCTGCCGATCGACGAGTTGAAAGCGATTCTGAAGAAATACGGACGTTAGATCGGCGCTCCGCACAACGGCGCCCTGACGTCGTCCCTCTGCCTTATCGCGGCTACTCAACCCTCAACAGGATGGATGGACTGAGCCGGCAGGCTCTCGTCAGCGGTGGCGCGATCGATCCCGCTAAGACAATCAACAGGAGTACGGCGCCCGCGACAATCGGTTCGAGTGCTCCGATGCTCACACGGTAGATGTGATCGATCAACAGCGTTTTGGCGATCCATCCCAAGGCGACGCCGCAGACGAGACCCGCCGACGTAAGAACGATCGCCTGCCTGAGGAGAGGCCACGTACTCTCGAGTGCAGTGGCGCCCAGAGCCAGCCTCGTCCCGATTTCTCGACGTCGACGCCGTATCAGCTGAGAGATGCTGCCGAAGAGACCGCCGGCGGCGGCGCTGATCGCAAGAATGCTGAACACTGCGGCGTTGAACGCGAGGAAACGTCCGCGACCTAAGTGCACGTCCACCATCTGCGTCATTGTCGTAATCTCGCCGACAGGTGTGGTTGGGCGAATCTTCGCGACCTCCTCCCTGATCGACGGAACGATAGTACTGGGTCCAACGGTACTCCGCACCAGCAGCACACCTGTGGAAATCGGATCTGTCCCAAGAGGAAAATATGCGAACGGCCGCGGCGTTTCGTCGAGAGCAAAATATCGGCTGTCGGCCACAACGCCCACAACACGCCATTTCGTGTCCCCAAGCGATGAAGGCATCGATACGACGGCACCAATCGGATCCCCCTTGACCAGCATGCGTGCTGCCGTCTGATTCAGGATGATGGCGTCCTCTTCTCCCGGCCGGAACGGCGAACCCGCAACGAACGGCAGATTCAATGCGTGAAAGTACCCTGAATCGACGTCGTTGCCGCTCACCGCCACCGCGGCTCCGCCGAAGGAAGGTACCAGGTCCTGCAACAAGTTGACTTGCGCGAATGGCGGCACGGTAGCCCACGTTGCGGCGGTCACGCCCGGTATCGATTCCACCGCTCCGGCTATTGATTGGACTTCAGACGGACGGACGGCGGTCCGGGGGCTCGCAGATCCGAATTCCAACGGGACCACGATGAGATTGCGAGCGTCAAAATTCAGATTCGCCGACTGCAAATTGCGGCTCAACGTGAAAAGCATCAATGCGACGGTCACCGCGACCATCGCCAACGCGATCTCCACGACGATGAGCGCGCGAACGGCGAAACCGGCGCGCGCAGACGTTGACCTCCCGGCAGCGGCTTGAAGGATGCGAACGGGGCTCATCCTCGTGGATGCGCCCAAGGGAATGGATGCGATGACGATCGGGACCAGGAAAGCTGACCCCAGGATCAGGCCAGCCGTCATCATTGATACATGGAGCGGCGCGTCGATGGCGATGGACGGGGAAACGTGCAAACCCCGTAAGAGATCGGTGTACCACAGGGCAAGCACAATCCCGCCGCCCACCGCGAGGGCACCCGCGATGGCATTCTCAACGACGATCGCCCACAACAACTGGGTTGCGCCGGCGCCGAGGCATCGTCTTATGGCGAGCTCTCCGGTTCTGCCTTCGCCGGCCATCAAGAGCAGAACGCAGTTTGTAGCGACTCCGGCGGTAAGCGCAAGAAACCCGGTGCCCACAAGCACCCGTCCGACCGCAAGCACGGAGGAGCGCACGTCGGAGGGGATTGCATCGTCCACGAGCGGATTGACCGGGGGCGCCCAGTTCCGCGAATCGTCAGGAAATTGGCGTTTCACACTCTCGACAGCCGCATGCACTTCGTTCGCCGCGGCGCGCAGCGGCACTCCCGGAGCAAGCCTCCCGCTGACCCCCACCCACCGGGCGCGGCGTACGTGCAGCAAATCTCTCATGCTCAGATCCGGACGGACCGCCGCGTAATCAGACAGTGGAATCCAGATATCCGGGACGTACTCGAGCGTAGGACCCGTGAAATGAGGCCCAACGACTCCGGCGATGGTAAAGTCTGCTCCGTTAATCTGAAGAATCGCTCCGACAGCCCCTTCGGTTGGGCCCAATGCAGCCGCCAGACGGCTGCTGATGAGGACGACCGCATTGGCTCGTTCAACATCTGACGCACTCAGTGGCCGCCCTGTCGTAAGGGCTGGTCGAAACACGTCAAAGTAGTCACCACTCACCAGCGAGGCGCGTATCGAGCGGGCGCCTTCACGTGAAGCAATACCGACCTTGACATTCGCCCAGGCCGCGAGCCGCACAGATCGGCTGACGCGTGGGGCGAGATCGGCAAAGTTGGCGTATGAGCTACTGTTACGACCAAGGGATACCAGCTCCTGCGGATCGGACGCGCCAATGGGATTCGTCGTCAGGACGTAGGCCATCGACCATGCCGCGAGCGTCGTCCCGATTCCCAGCGCTAAAAGACCCGCGCGTCCAAGGAGCAGGATCGGCCGACGGCCGAGCACGCGGATCGCAGATCTCGTTTCACTCGCAAGTGCAACCAAATCGATTCTCCGTTTGCGGCTATCGGCCCCGTGGCCCAAAGCTCGCCGTGTCGAACTCGAGCAGGTTCGGCTGGGGCTCGGCTACAGCTGCATACAGCCGATGTGAACGATAATCGACCGCAATGCACGAGACTGGCTTTGGCAGACGCCATTCGCCGACGAAATCACCATCCCACGTCCAGATGTCGAGTGTATCTCCGAGACCTGCGGCCTCTTTCCATTCGCCCCGCGACCTGCCCGAAAAGAGCGCGTAGACGCGGTCGTCGTCGGCAGCGACGTCGACGTAGGCAAAGCGCGTATCGTCCGTGCGCAGGAACCGCTCGATTCCTTCCACAGGGTCGTTCATCGTTCGATAGGCCAGCTTCACCTCGGTAGGCCCCGACAGTGCTCGATCCATTCCGTCCGACGACATGATTTCGAGCCTGGCCACATACAGAAACGCCAGCGCGACGCGCGTATGAGCGGGGTTGCTCACCAGGGCATTCCGGTTGAGATGGATGGCGATATCAGGCACCACTTTGGGAAATGGTGATTGGCCGAGCGTCCCGTCTGGTTTCCCAGATGGCGTGAAGAGGCGCAGCAGTTCGTGGGCAAAAAGGCCGTTCGCGACGATACGGGATCCCAGCCAGGTGGGCTGAAACAGCGCTGGTTGAAGAGTAACCGCAGGCCGGTTCGCTCCCGCCGCCGCAGCCCCTTGGGAACCGAACGCTCCCAGGCGGAAGTCGTATATCCACGGCGAACCGTCCGCTTCGGCTACGACGATCGAGGACGGATCCACGAGGTCGAGCGCCTTAGCAGTGGCGTTGGACGCAACGAGCCCTCGGGGAGGTATGTCGGCGGTCACAAGTCGTCTCGATGGCGGCGCCTGCAGCCCAAAGAGGCGCCCCCGCTCGACGGCGAAGTCCCTTAAACCGCTCGTCATCGATGAAATACCAATAGTCCTGAGAGGCGTCGCGGTTGCGGCTGGCGTCGGCGCCGGGCCTGAAAAATACTTCGCGTAAGACGCACGCCGTCCATTGGGTTCTGATGACGTCGGCTTGTGTTGCAACCCCAAACTCACCGATGTAGCCGTGACGGCTGCAAAAACGGCGATGATGGCCAGTCGCCAGCCAGTCGGAATGTTGAGCTCGGTCTCCACATCGCACCCCCTGAATCGGGCGCGGAGAGCTGATTGCTGTGTGAAACCAGCGCGATCGGCTCGCCGCGCCGTCGATTACCTTTTCCCGATTGCGATCTATCCAGCTGGAATCCACTCGCGATTGTCGAATCCCTCGCCGTTGACGAAGCAGATGTCGTTCGGAGACGACTTATAGAACGACAGTTGGTGATATTCCGAACACCCCATTCAAAAAAGACTTTCGGTGTTCGCAAACTTCGAAAACGTCGTTCTATGGCCATCCACGACTTGTCCGGAGAACGCGAATGACACAATTCGAATTGGAAGTTGAGAGTGTGCTGGGACAGTTCTGCTTTGCCTTCGGTGCTGGCGCCGAACGGGCCCGTGTCGCCTCCGACACTATCCGTGCGCTTCAATCTCGGTACCGAGGCTACATCGCGGCAAATTTCAGGACGGATGACGGTGCCAGGGCCTGGCAGCACGCGAAGTACCACGTCCTGCATTACGTAAACGCGATGGGTGCCTACGCAGCGGCGCTCGCCTCCCAGTCGGGAGACGCGACGATCGGTCCTGAGCACTTCGAAGTCGCCGCCCGACGGTTCGAAGCCGCCGCGCATCGGACGCAACCTCGGGCGCTCCGAGCCGGTTAATGGTGTCCCGGTGGTGAATCAGAGAGGGCGAGCTCGCTCGAGCCAAAAACGGAATTCTTGAGCGCTTCGTGGGCGCACGTCGGCGCGTGAGGAGAGTGCCCGCCGGAAGAGGGCTGCCAGTTCAGGAGCAATCTGTCGGCGGTCGTCGCGAATATTGGGAATCGGACGCGGTGCTGGCGCTCCCCCGATCACGTCGAATACGCGCTCCCTGGTGAGACTCTCGTACAGCACGGCCGCGAGTCCCCACAAGTCATCTGACGCGAACGTTGCGTCGCCAGTCTGGTATGGACAGCGATACTGGAGTGTGCCGCGCAGCGGTCGCGTCGAGCCGCCTATGGACAGCTGCGGCGCTGTGAGACCAAAATCGAGCAGCTTCACAGTGTCATCAGCTGCAAAGCCGATGTTGCTTGGTTTCACATCGCCGTGGACCAACCCTTCCCCGTGAAGGCACATCAAGCCATCGCAGATGGCCAAGCCGATATTGACGGTTTCGGCCATCGTCAGGAGACCGCCCCCGATTCGGTCTTTCAACGTCCCACGCTCGAGGTATTCCATCACGAGCACGGGACGACCGTCGCATAACTCGAGGCTGTAAACCGTTGCGAGATTTGGGTGAGAGATCGCGGCCATGATGCGACCTTCGGCAGCGCACCGGATGTCGCCCGCCGCCGTTCGGTATGGAAGTGTCTTCAGCGCGACCGTACGATCGAGTGCCTCGTCGCGCGCACGGTACACGACGCCCATTCCGCCTCGCCCGACGCGCGATTCGACGCGATATTTTCCATTCATCACTGCTGGGAGGCTGGAACGGACCAGCGGGGCGCCGCACCTGCCGCACACACAGGACGAATCGGCGGGCACCACAGAGCCGCACCTGGGACATTCAGCTGCGGCGATTACCACCGCGCGACTCGTGTGGTGCGAGGGCGAGCAGCCGTCGAGCTGATGATAGAGGGCCAATCCTGCATGAAATGCGAGATCTGCCAGCAGGCTGCGATCCTCCTTCAAATAGCTCCGCTCGTTCACTCTGTCGCTGAGTGCGAGCAGACCTAATATTTCGCCATCCGGAGAGCGCAGAGGAACGAGCCACGCAGCCGCGGTTCGAGCGATCCACCGAGCGTCAGCGTCGTCGATCGACGCGACGAGCGCCTCTGTGACAGGACAGTCGTTCTGGTGGCTCCGCGCAAGGAGATCAATCAGAACGGAGTCCGCAGGCACAACAGTGTCGACATCGGGATCCTCGAATTCGCCGTTGCCGGAAGCTCGAAGCAGTACGGAAGCAGCGCGCGTCAACAGGACGTTCCTGACCGTCTGTGCAAGGAGTGCCGCTGACGCCCTGCCGTTGGCTGAACTCCAGAGGCGATCGCGAAATTCTGCTATCACGGATCTGGAGTCGTAGCTCGGGCCGAAGAATCGTCGATCAATGGCTTGGAGTACCCGCGAGTATGTAAAGAGTCCGGACGCGCCCAGTAAGAGGCCGGAAAGCCCGATCCTTGCGGCTGGCTGGGCTGCGAACGTCGCGATCGAAAGGTCACGGTAGCTGTATGCCAGCCATGTCACATACGCGAAAGGCAGCATGCACACCGTCGCACAGCAGAATTTCAGCAGCGTGCACTGCAGGGCGCGCCGCAGTACGAGGCGCACGTCGAGTGTGCGCTTTGTCACGACCGAATACGTCGTGCTGAAGGGGAGTGAGAATACAAATCCAAACAGCACGGTTCCAAGGAGCGGACGAACTGTCTTCGTCGCCGCCCACCGACCAAACGAGGGGATGACCGCTTCGGCCACAACTTCAATGACCAGTGGCGCCAGGCCACAAAACAGGCTCAGCGCCATCCATAGTGCTCGCGATCGATCACTGCCACGGGCAATCCAGCATCGCAATCCGAGATAAGGAAACGCCGCCCCCGTCAATCCAAACGTAATCGCCCAGTATGCGTTGCTGCTGCCTACGAGTAAGGCTTGTGGGATGCCTCGGATGCCTGACACGGCCGCGATATTGATCCCCAGTAACAGCACCGCCGCGACAGCCGCGGCGTGCGCACCGACAGAAGCGACTTGGAGTGTCCAGCCTTGATCGGCTCGGCAGGGAAATTCACGCGCGAACAGCCAAACGCATAGTGGTATGAGCGGATCGAGATGAACCAGAAGAGAGCCGCCGATCAAGCCACCTGTGGAGCTGCTTAACGCTCGAGTCTCACCCCGAACAGACGCGAGCGCAAGCAAGAGGAAAAGGGCGCCCAGGAACCGCGCGGCGCGATCAGGTCTACCGACCATGACGAGCACGGCACCGACACCCGCGAATGCCACATAGCTGGTCAGAGACAGGGAAGGATCGATCGGCGAGGTCGCGTTTGCGAGTCCGGCGTGCCTAATAAGGCCGCAAGCGACGACGATGGCTTTCGCAAGCGCAAACCACGCTGCGGCGAAAACGGCCCTTTCCTCCCAAGAGGAGACTCCGCCGCTCGACAGCAACGAGTCCACGAATCGAATATCGCTGCTCGGTGAACCCAATCCCGACGGCCCGTAGTCTTCGACGGCTACACTAGCCGCCACGTCGGACTGCTCGAAAGAGACTGAGCGGGCGCTGACGTACTCGCGTGTCATGCCAAGCGCTGCATTCCCCGCGACAGGCGACGCACGGCCCGCGACAACGCGACGCGCGCCGCATCTCCCGATGGCTTGCCCGTCAGCTCCGCGAGCTTGGTTGCCGTGCAATTGGTCGAGAAGGCCAGCTCAATCAACCGGCGGTCGGCAGGCGTCAGCCGCAACAGCGCCAGCCGACAGCGGAAAAGTGCATCCCGACGAATGAGGTCCTCGTCAGCCCCCTGTTTGTCGCATGCGGCACTGAGTGGGATTGGAACTGGTGGCGGGTTCCGCACGGCCCGTTTGATTTCGTCGTGCACCCGATTTCGCGCCGCGCACTTCATGTATGCGCGAAGCGAATGCTGCTCTCGCATGGTGAACTGCGGGA
>Ga0308175_100003723_pt1 | contig 10612 bp, 7 predicted proteins | sample PhyCR1_3_FD_203893 | JGI IMG/M metagenome (GOLD analysis project Ga0308175, IMG submission 203893) | Soil microbial communities from UC Gill Tract Community Farm, Albany, California, United States - DLSLS.C.R1 | ecosystem: Environmental > Terrestrial > Soil > Agricultural land | place: USA...
CGTTCGCCGTCTCGACCCCCGATCCGTCGGCCCTCACACGGACCTTGACGTTGAAGTCGACGACTCGCTTGGTGGCAACGAGGAGTTTCATCGTCTCGCATTCTTAGCCGGCAACACCCTAAGCCGACAATATTACCAAAAAGAGCCGGCGCGTCCCTTTGCGAGCGGTCAATCGAAAATCAGCTCCACTGGTACATTGAGATTGGCCACGACTCCCTATACGAACTAAATATGTAATCCATCCGAGGTTAGGGACCATCCAAGCGGCTCAGAATCCGCGAGAGTTCAAGAATTGCAAGGATTTGGCTATTCAACGGCCATTTGTTTGAATTGGTGCTTCAGGTCCGCTAGAAATGCTGCTGCAGCAACCCCATTCATCAAGCGATGGTCGAAGGTAACGGTGACGTTCGCGCGGCCACTTGCATCCGGACGCGAAAGGAAGAATATCGAACTTGCTGGGGACACCAGCGTCGGAATAGCATTTACGACATCGTCGTCGACGATGTGCGTTAGCAGTATCTGTGTATCGTTGCCAGGCGCCGAATCACCTCGTATCGCGCGCCGCATCTCGCCGAAGCATCGTACAGAGAACTCCTGTAGCTTCATTTGGTCTGCTTGGGGGATTGGCGCCACTACTAGGCCGCCGTCAGGCCGGCTGATCGCAAGCCCCAAGTTGGCATGACGATATTCCCGTATCGTGTCATCTTGGACCATTACTGATCTAAAGCGCGGGTGAAGTCGCGCTGTTCGCGCAACCGCAAGCGCGAACACTTGGAACTGTGTAGAGCGATTTCGCACCACGGCGCTCAAATCTGCCCATAGGATACTGCTCGTGATTGAGGCCGGTATTACAACGGAACTACTTTGACGGAGCCGAAAAATAAGAGCGCGGTGAGCTGCCGATACCGGATGCTCAATCGCATATTGCTGCGCCTCGTTATTTGGCATAACAGCTGCCAAGTAAGCGTCCACATGCGAAGGCAGCAACTTTGCAACGGGCGAGGTGCTTCGCTTTAGCAGTTCAAGCGGAACGTTGCGGAGACGTGCATACGCGCGTGTACGCGGTGGGATTGCACGTTCAGATCCTTGGGGCACCGCAACATCGGATGCTGCCGGTGCCACGAAGGCGACCACGGCGTTGGTTGAAACTATGTCACCGACGTTCGCTACCCACTCCACCAAAACACCGTCGAATGGCGCCTCAAGTTCGACAGTGCTTTTGTCTGTTTCCACCGAATAGAGCGGGTCACCGCGTCGCACAGCGCGCCCAGTTGCCTGCAGTATTTCCGCGATGCGAACTTCTCTTAGCCCTTCGCCGAGTTGAGGGACTCTTACTTCGTTTAGAAAGCGGTCGTTCATCTCATTACCTGTGTTAGAGCGTCATGAACACGCTGTTCATCAGGCAACAGGGCCATCTCAAGCGCCGGATGAAACGGAATGTGGCAATCAGATCGCGCTACCAGCGTAGGAGGTGATAGCAACAAATCAAAACGCTCTTGGCTCGAGACCATTTCCGCGATCACGGACTGGCCGAAGCTGCCCATCCGATTGTCTTCGCATATCACCACGAGTCGACCAGTTTTGCGCACTGACCTCTCAATTGTCGCCCAATCGCAGGGAACCAAGGAAACGAGGTCGATTACCTCGACCGATAGCCTATGCGACCTTTGCTCGGCGACGGTGCACGCCAACTCCACGCAATTCCCCCAGGAAACGACCGTTACATCGGTCCCTTCCCGACAAATCCTTGCTTGACCGAACTTCAGAATTTCAATTGCCGCCGCGCTATGACGTACCCGCATCAGATGTTTCGGGATCAAGAGCATGACCGGATCATCACTCACTAACGCCGCGAAAAACAGGCCGCTAAGGTCCTGGGGATTACTTGGGACTGCCACTGCTATACCCGGGATATGCGCCCATATACCTTCATTGGATTGACTGTGCCAAGTGCTACCGGCTGGTAAATACGCTCCGTAGGGCGCATAGATAACGGCCGGACACTTCCAGTCGTCGTTCGACCTCCAACGCAACGTCGCCAACTGCGTGATGAGTTGATTGAAGCCAGGCGCAAGAAAATCGATAAACTGCATCTCCAGTATTGGCTTGAAATTCGTCGCGGCGAGCCCGACGCCCATGCCAACTATTGTTGCCTCCGCCAACGGCGAATTGACAACGCGCCCCGGAAACCGAGAAGACAGGCCTTTCGTAAAGCCAAACACGCCGCCCTTGGGATCCTCGACATCTTCTCCAAACACGATGCAGTCAGGGTTTCCAGCGAGCGCTTGCGCCAGTGCTCCGTTCAAGGCGGATACCATCGTGCCACCATCAGGCGTGCTAGCAGGCGGTGGCGCAACGCTAGAAGTGCTATCGCGATTGACCATGGAGCAATCCGAAGGCGCCGCTTCGGTCTCAGCCGCCTCGTAGATCGCGCGTACTTCCGTTTCTATATCGCTTTTTAGGCAATCCAGGTCGCGTTCTGTTATTTGATGTGTTGCCTTCAAACGGTTTTCGTAAAGCAGCAATGGATCGCGCCGACTCATTGCATCGATTTCTTTTGCTGTCCGGTAGACGCGTTGGTCGTCGCTGTTGGTATGTGAAGTAAGGCGATCGAGTTCCACCCACAGGATCCTCGGTCCGTGTCCCTGCCTGGTGGCTGCAATTGCCTCCGCTCCGGCCGAGGCGACAGCGTCGATGTCTCTGCCATCGATTCGGAGGTAGGTCGAGGTATCAAAAATTCCTAATCGAAACGGCAGTTGGCTATCGGTCCGCGTACTAATCCCAAATCCATTGTCCTCGACGACAAACACAATCGGAAGTCGCAACTGAATGGCTTGTGCTATCGCTTCGTAGAACTCGCCCTGTCGAGTGGACGCGTCTCCAATCGTGCATAACACGATATTTGGCAGGCCCCTTAGCTTCATTCCCCACGCCGCGCCGACCGCCGGCAAGCATTGCGACGAGGTCGGCGTAGCCGGAGGGAAGATGCCTAGTTTCTTATAGGTCCCATGAATTGGCATGGCACGTCCGGCCGAGCACGAGCTTGCGGTCGCAAGAAATTCCCGCGCTAATTGCTTAGTGCTGACGCCACGCGCGTGCATCAAGGCGCGATCGCGGTAGTACAAGAACAACAGATCATCAGCGTGCAGCGATTCAGCCAACGTACCGATAGCTTCGTGGCCCGCGCTGGGAATGTGAATCCAACCGCGGCCCTGTCGGATCAGGTGGGCTTCCTGATGATCAATGGCTCGAACTGTCAGCAGAGTCTTCAGCCATGTCTTCGAGGTGTAATTACATGGTCTCGAATGCAGAGCATCCAGCCGAGCAGTTGGGGGGGACGTCATGTGCTTCCACCGATAAATCAAACGTTTGGCTTCTTTTGTTTACTACAATCCGTGCCCAGGTTAGAACTCTAACAGGCTAAACGAGCGAATGGACCGCGACGGGCCTCGACGAGGTCGCTATCGCTAAAGCGGACACCTAGCTCGTATTGTGGTGGACAGTTTGGCCTACTTGCGAGATATTTGAACACTACGGTGAGTCGCGCAGCGTTCCATCCGACACCGACACGCCATGGCCAATGTGATGACTAATTGCCAAACAGGGAGCAGAACATGAACGCCGTCGCCGATGTACGCTTTCTTGCCCCGTGCAGTTATGAGCAGCTATCGCCGCGGTTTGACGCGTCGTTCGGCGTCTATTGGGCCGAAATGAAGCCCGCACCTCGCGCATGTTTCACGCCGCAACTGTTGATGGAACTGCGGACCTTCATCGACGGCATTGTCAGTAACAACGGCGTCGTAATCGAACGCGGTCAACAGTATGCAATAAATTATGCCGTGCTGAGCTCAGCGCACTCGGGCACCTTTAACCTTGGCGGGGACCTAGCGCTATTTCGAAGCGCAATCGTTCACCGAGACCGCGCCCAGCTTGAACACTATTCGCGTTTGTGTGTCGACAACCTGTTCCCATGGCACCGGAACTTTGACCTTCCTATCACCACTATATCGCTCGTCCAAGGAAACGCGTTAGGCGGCGGATTTGAGGCTGCGTTGGCGAGTTCGGTTCTAATTGCTGAAGAGTCGACTCGCATGGGGTTCCCAGAAGTACTTTTCAACATGTTTCCGGGTATGGGCGCGTACAGCTTCCTACAGCGCAAAGTTGGTCGCAGGACAACTGAAGAATTGATTACAAGCGGGGCAACGTATACGGCCCGTCAGCTGTTCGAGATGGGCGTCGTCGATGTTCTAGCACCCGACGGAGCAGGAGAAGCCGCTGTGTACGGATACATTCGTAAGCATGCGCGCGGTGGACGCGGTCGCCGAGCTTTCGAAGAGGTCCGCAAAGAAATCGATGCGGTGACCCGGGCCGAACTCGAAAAAATCACTTCAATATGGGTCGATGCTGCGCTGAATCTTGAAGAGCGGGATTTGCGCATGATGGACCGGCTGGTTCGAGCGCAAGAAAAGTCGGCGGTCAGTCAGGTGCGCGAGATGGACGAATTCGAAGCTTCGATAGATCCGCTGCGCTCGGCCAATGCGTAACGGTGCACTAACTCACGACCTCTTCAGACGGTCGGACTCTGCCCGCAGATAGGCATCAAGACCGGCCATCGTTTTCTTCACGACGTCTCTAAGTTCGATGGTCCAGATTGCCGATTTCAGTCGCATAGTGTCCGCGGTCGCCTTGTCGATTTTCGTTGCGAGCTGAAGCAGCAAAGTAGCGCCCACGCTTCCGGCGCCACCACGGAGAGCATGAGCCGCATCCTTAACCTCTTCGTATTTGCGCTGTGCAAGCGCGCGCTCCAGTTGCTGAGTTAACCGATCGCAATCCGCGACAAACCCTCGGATCAAACGCTCGACGAACGTTGGATCGCTTGAAAAGTGCCGCAGCTCCTCCATGACTTTGGGGTCTAACGGAGGGTTTTCTACGACGGTCAAGGTGGGCCGCTCTTCTACCGCAGCGCCGCCCTGAATTGCGGATTTAGGACGACGATCTACAACGTTCCTCTCAATCGCCTCGAGCAATAGTGATGCACGTACTGGCTTAGCCACAAATTCCGCGGCTCCTGCCCTTTCGCATTCAGCGATTGAATCCGTGGTCACGTTTGCTGAAAGTATGATGATGGGAATGGGGCTTGATGCTGTGAATCTATAGAGCTTTAGCGCTTCCAAACCGCTAACGACGGGCATAGACAAATCAAACAATGCGACGTCAAACGATGCGCGCTCAAGAACCGTAAGAGCCTCCTCGCCATTCTGGACGATGGTCACGATGTGGCCGGCACTTTCCAAAATCATCCTGGTAACCCGCTGATTCGTAGCGTTGTCTTCTGCGACAAGTACCCGTACACCGCCAATCTTGTGAACGGTGGCCGCCGGTTCGTTTCGGACTCTATAAGGCGAGGCCGCAGGGACGCCCCTCGCCGCAGCAAGCTCTGCCGTCGCATCAAAGCCTTGCGGTTCCGCTAAGGGTAACGGTAGATTGATCCAAAAGGTGCTGCCCAATCCCTCTCGGCTGCTGACCCCCAACTCGCCCCCCATAAGCACGATCAACTGCTTCGCGATGGTGGTACCTAAGCCCGTTCCTCCATATACGCGGGTAATCGAATCATCCGCCTGCGTGAACGGCTCAAAGATGAAGAGCTGCTTCGATTCCGGAATACCGATGCCGGTATCGCGAACTTCGATGCGAAGCATCGCGATGCCGTTTAGCGAACTTACTACCTTCGCCATAACGCGCACCTCACCGGCCTCCGTGAACTTCACTGCATTCGACAGAAGGTTCAGTAAGACTTGGCGCAGGTGATGAGCATCACCTTGGAACCACCCGCTAGCCTCTTGTGCGATATCTACGGCGACTTCCAAGCCTTTGTAACGGGCTTGAGGCAGCACTACTTTCACTGCAGTTGTTAGCAGCTTGCCGAGGTCAAAAGGCCTTAACTCGAGCTGGACACGCCCCGCCTCGATCTTGGCCGCATTTAGGATGCCTTCAATCTGAGTCAGAGCTAGCTGTGCAGACGTGGAGAGCGTATCGACTATCTCTTTTTGGGATTCATGGAGCGGTGTCTCGCGGAGAAGATCGACCATAGCGATCACTCCGTTCAACGGCGTGCGCATCTCGTGGCTCACGTTGGCAAGGAACCTACCTTTCGCCTGGTTCGCCTCGTCCGCTTTTTTCTTTGCTTCGTTTATTCGTTCCGCTAACACGCCTACGTAGAAAGGCAGGACGATCATCGCCATCAAGAAGCCGAGTCCTACGGCGACGTGCTGCGACCAGAATTCGGAGGCATACAAGACAAAAGCAAAACCAAGCAGTGAGAACGCCTGGCATATATGTAGGTAGAGACGGCCGTATCTAAACCCGTTGCCAAACGTGATGAAGAGATAGATGCCTAAAACAATGGCGCCGCGCTCGCCCATGACAAGCATGAAATACGTATTTACGGCGTTGTCGGCCACTATCCCGAGTAACCGGCGTGGAACGGCAAAACGGCACCCCGTGATAAGAAGGTGCGCGACCAGGGCAGTCGCAAAGGCAAAGAAGCCGACCGCTATCACAAGACCATTGCGTTCGGCCGGGGACAGCGTCCCGTTTATGAAGAACTCGACGAAGAGCCAAACCGCAGCAATCGCTGGAATGGCGACTCTAAGAAGCGCTTGTTCGAGCTCAGGCCGGGGCGCACCGGCCCACGCCCCGATGATTCGAGCGCGCCCCACCGCTACGAGTCTCGCCATCACCGCAGCATCACTGATTACCTTGCCGGCCAAGTTTCTGCTCTTTTGCCAAGACACTTATTTGCAAGCAATAGCTGTACCAGACAAAGAGGCCCTCAGGATAGAGTAAGCCAACGGTTTCCGATCAAGCCCTCGATTGGCTTGAAATTTGATTTGTAAGCCATCTTCGTACTCTCTGAGATCCAATACCCTAAATAGAGATAATCTAAACTCAATGCGCGGCATCGCTCGATTTGCCATAAAATGCAAAACGTTCCAAGGCTGGATCGACTTAATGTGGGCTCGAAAAAAGTGTAGACAGATGAAAGGCCGTCACGAATATGATCGACCAAACAAACCATCTGCAACACACCCTCCCTTCTAAACTCGTACAAATCCGTCGAAACATTGCTATGCAGTAAGAAGTGTTGGTATTGCTCTCGACTATCTTGGTCCATTCCCCCGCCCGGATGGCGGTGTCGCTGATAGCGCAAGTACAAGGCGTAGTGCTCTGCGTCGTAGGTTAGCTTGCGCTGGACGGCAGTCAAGTCGCGATGTCGCGACGCAGCACGACGTTGGCTTCGGCTGGGCCTGAACGTCGCAACAGGTACTCGAACGGGCACGCAGGCGCGGCAATGGTCGCAATACGGTCGATACGTAAACGCGCCGCTGCGACGAAAGCCTAGCCGGACTAGTTCACCATAGACCGATGCGTCGATCAGATGGCTTGGAGTCGCGACTTGAGACCGCGCGGCGCGCCCGGGAAGATAGCTGCACGGGTACGGCGCTGTGGCGTAGAACTGAAGCGCCGTTAACGGAAGATCATTCAATCTGGTCACTAGTTCGCACCAAATCCGATTGTTTGACATGAAACATGGCAGCCGAAGCGGGCCAGCCTATCAACTTGCTCAACTCGGCCGCGAAGTCACCGCGTGAAATGGGTCGCGCGCCCAGCGACTCTAAGTGAGCGGTTTGCTGTTGACAATCCACCAACGGTACAGCGGCTCGGCGCAAAAGATCTACCAACGTCACCATCGCCACCTTCGACGCGTCGTTTCTCCACGCGAACATGGACTCCCCGAAAAACACGCGTCCCAGGCACACGCCGTACAGGCCGCCCACCAGTTCGCCGTCTTGCCACGACTCGATCGAATGGGCGTAGCCCAGTCGATGCAAGGCCACGTACGCGTCGATGATCGCCGGTGTGATCCACGTACCGTATTGCCCTGGACGTGGCGTCCTCGCGCAGTTCTCCACCACGTCAGCGAACGCGGTATCGGCGCGCACATCGAAGCGCCCGGCGCGGACCGTCTTGCGCAGTGAACGTGAAATCCGGAACTCGTCCACGTAGAGCACCATGCGAGGGTCGGGACTCCACCACAGGATCGGCTGCCCGGCGCTGTACCACGGGAAGACGCCGTGACGATAGGCCGCGAGCAGACGCTGCGGCGACAGATCGCCCCCTGCGGCCAGCAGGCCGTTCGGCTCGTCGAGCGCTCGCTCCACGGGCGGAAACGGATCGTCGGCCGACAGCCAGGGGATCATGTGCAAGCGAGGACGGCATCACGCAGCGTCCGGGGCGCCGTCGTCATGGCCGTTATGTGCTGGTTGGGTAGAATCATGGCGAGCCCCGGTAGCTCAGTGGATAGAGCAGCCCCCTCCTAAGGGGCAGGTCGGACGTTCGATTCGTCTTCGGGGCGCCTTCGCGATCGTTGCGACGCGGCGCTGTGTGCCGGGCGATCGAGCGCAATCCAACCGATTCAAATCCCCGACACCTTGTCCAGCGTTCGCACGCCCACCCGGTACCGCATTCAACCCATCGCTCCGCATGCGCACCTGTTCGAGGTCGCGTGCACGGTCGATGATCCGGATCCCCAAGGGCAACGTTTCCGCCTGCCCGCCTGGGTTCCGGGCAGCTACCTGATCCGCGAGTTCGCGCGACATTTCGTGCGTGTACGGGCCGAGTCGCCGACCGGCGCGGTGGAGCTCGTCAAGGAAACCAAGGATACCTGGCGCGCGGCCGGATGCACGGGACCGCTGAGCCTGATTGCGCACGTCTATGCCTACGACCTTTCGGTGCGAGCGGCGTACCTGGATGCGCAACGCGCCTACTTCAACGGTGCTGCCGTCTTTCTTTGTCCAGAAGGCCGCGCTAACGCCGCGTGCGAGCTGATCGTCGCGGCACCGGAGGGATCGCAGTTCGCCCAATGGCGCGTTGCCACGACGCTGCCGTCCAACGGCGCGCCGGCGTACGGCTTCGGCCGCTATCGCGCCGACAGCTATGACGCACTGATCGACCATCCGGTCGAAATGGGCCATTTCGCGTTGACGTCGTTCGAGGCGGGCGGCACGCCGCACGATATCGTCGTCACGGGCCGTCAACAGGCTGACCTGCCGCGCCTTGCGCGCGACCTCGCACGCATCTGCAACTGGCAGATCGAGCTGTTCGACGGCGTCGGCGCGCGTGCGCCTTTCGATCGCTACCTGTTCCAGATCGCGGCGGTCGCTGAAGGGTATGGGGGCCTCGAGCACCGTTCGAGCACCAGCCTCATCTGCCGGCGAGGCGACCTTCCCGCGCGGGGCGTCACGGCGGTCACCGACGACTATCTCACCTTGCTGGGCCTGGCGAGTCATGAGTATTTCCACAGCTGGAACGTCAAGCGCATCAAGCCCGCGGCATTCGTGCCGTACGACCTGGGACGCGAGGGCTACACGCGGCTGCTCTGGGCGTTCGAGGGCATCACCTCGTATTACGATGACCTGGCGCTCGCGCGAAGCGGCGTCGTCGACCCGCCCCGCTATCTCGAGCTGCTGGCGCGCACCATTACCACCGTGCTGCGCTCGCCAGGGCGGTTCCAGCAGAGCCTCGCCGATTCGAGCTTCGACGCGTGGATCAAATTTTACCGCCAGGACGAGAACACCCCCAATGCGGTCGTGAGCTACTACGCCAAGGGTGCGCTGGTCGCATTGGCGCTCGATCTGCTCTTGCGCCGGGAAGGCAGCGGGTCGCTGGACGACCTGATGCGGCTGCTGTGGAGCCGCCATGGCCGTACCGGAACCGGCGTTGCCGAGGACGGCATCGAACGCATCGCCTGCGAAATCGCGGGCCGCGACCTGAGCGATTTCTTCGCCCGTTACGTTCATGGCACCGAAGACCCGCCGCTCGCCGCATGGCTCGCCGATTTCGGCGTGACGGTCACGTTGCGCCCGGCACAAGGTCTCACCGATCGGGGCGGCAAGCCGGCATCCGATCCGCTGCCGCAGAGTGCGCTCGATGCACGCATTGCAACCGACATGAAGGTGCATGTAGTGTATTCCGGCGGTGCGGCGGAGCGTGCGGGACTCGCGGCAGGCGACCAGATCGTCGCGATCGACGGTCTCAAATCGTCCACCGACGGCCTGCGCGTGCTGCTCGACCGCTCGCCGCCCGGGACGCGCGTGGAGATCCATGCCTTCCGCCGTGACGAGCTCCTGCAATGCACCGCCGAGCTCACCACGCCGCGTGCGGATACCTGCGTGCTCGCGGTCGCGACGGATGCAACCGAGGCGGCGCACGCGCGGCGCAAGGAATGGCTGGGCGCATGAACCGAGCGACGCAGGCGAAGTGGGCGGTTGCGGTGGTGGGATTCGCTCTGGCAGCGACGGTGCGTGCGGGCCCGCCTGCAACACGGGTAGAGCCTGTCGTCGACACCTATTTCGGGCAATCGATCAGCGACCCGTATCGCTGGCTCGAGGATCTCCGCTCGCCGGACGTACGCGCGTGGTTCACCGCGCAGAACGACTACACGCGCAGCGTCCTCGACGCCCTGCCCGCTCGCGCCGCGCTGCGCAAGGAGCTGGCGGCACTGGCCAATACCGACGTGCGCGTGCGTAACGTGCAGTGGGGCGGCGAGCAG
>Ga0308175_100003724_pt1 | contig 10612 bp, 10 predicted proteins | sample PhyCR1_3_FD_203893 | JGI IMG/M metagenome (GOLD analysis project Ga0308175, IMG submission 203893) | Soil microbial communities from UC Gill Tract Community Farm, Albany, California, United States - DLSLS.C.R1 | ecosystem: Environmental > Terrestrial > Soil > Agricultural land | place: USA...
GAGCTTCTCGGGCCTCCTGGTCGACTTCATGGACCGGGTGGGGGCCCGCGCCGTGGTGCGCGGGCTGCGCGCCGTCTCCGATTTCGAGTACGAGCTCCAGATGGCGCTGATGAACCGCCGGCTCAACCCCAGGGTCGAGACCGTGTTCATGATGCCCCGCGAGGACTACATCTACCTGTCGAGCCGTCTGGTCAAGGAGGTCTTCTCGCTCGGGGGGAACCTGACCGGGCTCGTCCCCGAGCCGGTGCTCGCCCGGCTCCGGCAGCGCCTCCGGCCCAAGGACCCGGCGGCTCCAGATCCGGCGGCAACCGCATGAGCATCGACCGTTTCCTGCTGCGCCTGCCCAAGATCGAGCTGCACGTCCACCTGGAGGGGGCGATGCGCCCCGCCGTGCTGCTGGAGCTGGCGCGGCGCAACGGCATCGCGCTGCCGGCCCAGGACGAGGCGGGGCTCAAGCGCTGGTTCCGGTTCACCGACTTCGAGCACTTCGTCCAGGTCTACCTCGCCTGCTCGCGGGCCCTGCGGACCCCTGAGGACTTCCAGCTCCTGGCGCTCGACTTCCTGACCGAGCAGGCCTACCAGAACGTCCCCTACAGCGAGGTCCACTTCACCATCTCGACCCACCTCGCCAACGGCGCCAACGGCGGCGAGGTGCTCGACGCCCTGGCCGTGGCCATCGAGGAGGGGGAGAGGCGCCACGGCGTCACCCTCCGCCTGATCCCGGACATCGTGCGCAACGTCGGCGTGGAGCCCGCGGACCGCACGCTCGAATGGGCGCTCGCCGGCCGGAAGCGGGGGGTGGTGGCGGCCCTGGGGCTCTCGGGGAGCGAGCGGCTCTATCCCAACGAGCCGTTCCGGGAGCATTTCGCCGTGGCGAAACGGGAGGGGCTCCACCGGGTGGCCCACGCCGGCGAGCACGCCGGGCCGGAGTCGATCCGCTCGGCCCTCCAGGTCTGCGACGCCGAGCGCATCGGCCACGGAGTGCGTGCGGTTGAGGACCCCACGCTGATCGAGGAGCTGCGGGCGGCGCAGATCCCGTTGGAGGTCTGTCCGAGCTCCAACGTCTGCCTGGGGGTGGCCCCGGACCTAGCCGAGCACCCGTTCGACCGCCTCTACCGGTCGGGGCTGGCGCTCTCGGTCAATTCGGACGATCCGGCCTTCTTCAACACCAATCTGACCCTCGAATACCTGCGTCTGCACCAGACCTTCGGCTACTCCGCGGCCGAGCTGGCCGGCCTCTCCCTGGCGGCCCTCCGGCAGTCCTTCCTGCCGGAACCGGAGCGCCTGACCCTGGAAGAGAGCTTCCGCCAGCAGCTCGATTCCCTGGGGCGGGAGCTGCTCGGCGGACCGATCGAGCCGCCGGTGAGCTAGACCCTCACTCCCCAACCCCTCTCTCCCCGCCTCCCCCCCACCGGCCGGGAGAGAGGGGCACTAGTCGTTCGGCAGGATCCAGACCTCCATCCCCATCTGGTGGGCGAGATGGAGGAGGTGCTCGACCTTCTGGAGCCACTCGAGGAGTCCGCGCCACCCGAGCTCCTCCCCGAGCCGGAGGTCGCTGGTCCCTTCGAGCCCGACCCAGGCCGGGGGCTCGGGGACCTCCCGCCGCCGGGCCCGCGCCGCGAGCTCCGCCACCTCCCGCTCCAGCATCTCCCGCACCTCGGCGTCGACGAACGTCTCCTCGACGGGATCGAGCCCCCGCAGCCCCTGGAACACGGGGAACCCCTTGAGCCCGGAGAGGTAGGCCACCAGCTCGTCATCGAGAATCACGAAGGTCTCCTGGAGGGGGTTGCCCTCCTCGTCGGCCATCAGGAGAGTCCACGACATGGGGGGAGCATATCGTGTTCGGGGAATTGACAGACGCAGTGAGGAAGCATATGGTCGCCTCCGGAGTTTTCTTATAGCTTGAGAGCACCCCAGGTCGGAATCCAGACTTTCCGATGTCGCACCCTCTCGAAGCGCCCGGCGGCGGGCGTGAGCGTCCCTGTAACCTCCCTGCTGCCGTGACCTCAGCCTTGGCGGATCAAGACCCCACCCTCTGTCTGATCGAGAAGATCAAGCTGGGTACTCAAGTCGATGAGAGCTCCCGGAAGCTTTTCGAGCTGCATTACAGGAAAATCATCGGCTTCTTCCGCAGTCATGGATTTTCCAGCGAGGAGAGCCGTGATCTCACCCAAGATGTTTTTTACCGGGTCTTTAAATCTATAGACACCTTTCGACGAGAGTCGAGGTTCGAGAGGTGGCTGTTCGAGATCGCCCTCAACATCTACCGGAACGAGCTCCGGAGAAAAGGGGCGGAGAAGCGGGATGCGGTGGAGTTGTCTATCGACACTGCGTCCGAAGACGATGAAGCTTCGGGAAAAATCAAAGAGCCGGGATCGGGAGAGCGGAGTGTGCTCGAAGCCTTGATTGACCGGGAGCGGCGGGCGACCTTGATCGCCGCGTTGCAGAGCCTTCCCCCTCAGATGAGGATCTGCTGCGTGCTGAGATTTGAGAAAGGTCTTAAATATCATGAGATCGCGACGGCAATGAAGATCTCGATAGAGACCGTCAAAGCGCACCTGCATCAGGCTCGCAAGCGGCTTACCGGGGAGCTTGGTGAGGACTAACTGTGAGCGACGATACATCAGATCTGGATGAGAAGCTCGGCTTCCTGGCTGAGGAGGGGCGCCATCGGCGCGATCCCGAGGAGCATCCCAGCCCGGAGACCCTGACCGCCTATCAGTCTAACGAGCTGTCCCCCGACGAGGACGAGCGGATTCAGGGCCATCTCGCCGCCTGCCGGCATTGCACGGAGATGCTGCTAGAGCTCGAGGAGTTTCTCCGGCCTGTTGAGGTGGGAGTGGCGCCCGCGGCGGATTTCGAGGCGGCGGTGGACTGGCGGAAGCTGCGGTCGCGGATGCGAGGCCCTAAGCGCCGGCGGCTCACGTATACCATGGCAGCCGTCTTCTTCCTTGCGGTGGTCGGGCTTTCCATCTATACCTTGTCGCGTGGTCCGGAAAAGTTCAAGACGCTGGAGCCTCGCGGCAGTACTCGCGGCCCGGCAGAAGCCATCGAGGTCGTCGAGCTCCCAGTGACGCTCGTGTTGAGGTCCTCCGCTAGGAGCCACTACCCTGAGTATCGGGCGGAGTTTCTGGACGAGCACGACCGCCCGATTCGCGAGCTCTCCCATCTTCAGGAGAGCCGACCCTTCGAGGTGGAGGTTCCCTTGGGCCGTAGGGACCTGGATACCGGCAAATGTCGCGTTAGGTTGCTGGGGGTAAAGGATCGGGGGGCCGATCCGGTCGGTGAGTACGTCTTCAAGGTAAAGAACTGACCAGCGTCTCGGGCACGAGCAGGATAGGATAAGACCTCTGCATCCAATCTGGGCATTTGGCGGCTCGTGGGGACCCTGACGGGGGCGAGCAGGCGGTCATTTGTCTCCAGGGGGAAGGAAACCTCAATGCGGCGTACCAGGACTCGGCTCCTGCTGTGCCTCGCCTTCTTGGTTATCGGCGGCTTGGGGCTGGCCCGGCAACCCGTGAGCCCAAAGCCTGAAGCGCCGGCAAGCTCTCCGGCGGCTCCCGCTGCTTCCATCCCATCTGCCAGCAAGGCTCCAGCCGCGCCTCGGATCGAGAAATGCCGGTTGAGGCGCGGGAGGAGCCACGCACGGAGACTCACCCCTGATGTCATTCACTCCTACAGCTTCAATCTGCGGCCGGGTGAGCTCCTGCGCCTGATCTTCGATCAGAAGACGGTCGACATCACAGTGGACGTATTCGACCCTTGGACGCGCAAAGTACTCAGGGTCGATGCTCTCAACGGGTCCATGGGCCCCGAGGATGTCCCCTTCGTCGCGGAATCAGAGGGGGCTTACCAAATTCGCGTATTCTCTGAATCTAGTGGCGTCTACCTTCCTCATATCTCAGCTCGCCGGCTGGCAACGCCGAGGGACCGCGCTCGCGCGGCGGCCGCCCTGGCTTATTACCGCGCGGAGGAGGCGAGGAGATCCAATCTGGCGTCAGAGGAAGTCGAAAATGATTATCTGGCTGCCGCCCAAATGGCTAAGGACGCCGGTGACAGCTCCCGCCGTGCGGATGCCTTTCATCGGCTCGGCAATCTTCAAGGCGAACAGCGCCGGTGGCGTGAGTGCCGCGATTCCTGTCTTCGTGGAATCGCGCTTTATCAAGATGAAAAGAATTACGCGCAAGAGTCCTTGACAACTACTCAACTAGGTGCGGCCCTTCAAGGCCTGGGAGACCAGAAGGGTGCTTTCGAAGCCTACTCTCGCGCCGTCGACGTGGCGCGGAAATCATCCAGTGTGGACGCGGAAGCAAGGGCTACGCTCCGACTCGGTTTGCTGGAGCTCGAGATGGGGGAGGTCGAGCCCGCATTGACTAACTCTGACCGCGCGTACCAATTGAGTCGGCGATTGAAAAAATCTGATGATGAGGCTAGAGCCCTCAACGCGCACGGCCGCGCATATACACAGTTGGGAGAAGTTGCCCGAGCTCTGGCAGATCATCAGGCAGCCCTCAAGTTGGTAGACGGAAGGAGTGATGATCTGGTCGCTTTGACGCTAGTGCACATTGCCGACGCCTACCGAGAAGCAGATAGTTCTGCCATCGCGATAGCCCGCTATCACCAAGGTATAGCCTTGTTTCGCAAAATTAACGATACGGCTGGTGAAGCGAGGGCTCTCAATAACCTTGGGCTCGCCTATTACCGCTTCAAGCAGTATTCTGAAGCTCGCGATGCTTATCTTCATGCGCTCAAAATATTTCACGACCAAGGATCAGAGGCGGATGAGGCGAACAGCTGGATCAATGTAGGTTGGTTGCAGGTCTCCCTGAATCAAATTCCTGAAGCTCTCTCATCGCTTGAGCGCGGCCTTTCCATCAGCCACCAGTCAGGCCGCCGGCTTTCCGAGGCCTCTGCCTACTTCGGGATGGCATGGGCGGAGCATCAGCGCCACAATCTGCTCACGGCACAAAGGAACGTTCGTCAGGCCATCAGCATCCTGGAGTCGCTGCGGGGCGAGGCGGAGCAGCCTGAGCTGCGCAGCTCGCTCTTGGCGAGCCGTTTTAATTTTTATGACTTCCTGGTCGATGTATTGATGGAACAGCACCGCATTCAGCCTGCCGGAGGCCATGATGCCGAAGCATTTGAAGCGAGCGAAGGGGCTCGGGGACGTTCCTTGTTGGAGAGTCTCGGCGCGGAATCAACCCCGCCAGCACTCTCATTGGCCGAAATTCAGCGCCAGGTTCTGGATAAGGATACAATCCTCCTCGAGTATCACTTGGGAGATGAACGGAGTGCTCTCTGGGTCGTGTCGCCCGACTCTTACGCGAGCTATGAGCTCCCGGGCCGCTCCCAGATAGAGCCTCTGGCTGGAGAGGTATACGACCTCCTGAAGGTTAGTGACAGGAGAGAAGCTCTGCCCATGGCGGTGCGCAAGGCCCGTGAGCTCGCGAAGCTCCTGTTGGGGCCAGTGGCCGGCCGCTTGGGAGGCAAACGGCTTCTGATCGTTGTCCCTCCATCGTTGCAATACATACCTTTTGCGGCATTGCCGGATCCCAGCGTGAGAGCACCGGAGGACGCGGAGACCTCATGGCCATTTTCTCTGATAATGCGACATGAGATCGTCAATGCGCCATCCGCTTCGGTGATCGCCGCGCTGAGAAACCGGCGCTCCGGAAGGAAGACTGCACGTCACCTGCTTGCCATCCTGGCCGATCCCGTCTACGAGCGGTCGGATGCGCGACTGAGAAATACGGCCTCTCCGCATCTTTGGGAGCCCCCTGACTCTGATCCGCTCGCGGGCCGTTTCAGGCGTCTCCAGTATTCGCGTCAAGAGGCGGAAGACATCGAGAGATTGGTAGGCGGACGAGATGTCTTGAAGCTTCTGGATTTCAACGCGAGCCGAGAGCGGTTTCTGAAGGGAGACCTGCAAGCCTACAAATACATACACATTTCGGCTCACGGGGATTCGAGCTCAGCCCGCCCGGTCCCTTCCATTGTGCTTTCCGCCTATGATGCCAAAGGCCGGAGGCTCGATCCCTATCTGCGCGCGAAGGACATCCAAATGCTTGGCCTTTCGGCCAACCTTGTAGTGCTGAGCGCTTGTGGGAGCGGGCTCGGGCCGAAGGTCCGTGGAGAAGGTATCGTCGGCTTGTCAAAGGCTTTCCTTTCGGGGGGAGCTTCTGGAGTCCTGGTCAGCATCTGGGATGTCGATGACCTTGCCGCGTCTGAAAGCATGCCGCTTTTTTACTCGAACCTCCTGAAGAGAGGCATGAACCCTTCCGAGGCATTCAGAGATGCCCAGATCTTTATGTGGCAACAACCCCGATGGAACGCCCCCTCGTACTGGGCAGGCTTTGTCCATCAGGGCGAGTGGAGATGAGTCCCCGCCTCGCCGTTCTTTTCCGCCTGGTACCTAAACAACAGTTTGCGGAGAGTGTCTTCTCTCGGCAGACACCCGGAGAGCTCGAGTTGCTCTCGCATCGATCAACACTCTCAGGCAAGGAGGACGGTATGGGAGAAGAATCTGTTCACGATCATGAGAGACACGGCAGGGAGACTCCCCCCCGGCATCGGGACGACGACGGGCGAGGCACTGGAGACGTCACAGATCCAATCACCATTGGTGCGGATACGAATTACAAGAATCCTCCCGATCGAGGTGGCGCCGATTCCACTTCGGAGTCTTGAGCCAATCTCGGCCAGGCTACAACTTTCACTGGGCCGGCGGCTGTCACGCCGGTCCGCTCCTTTAGATGGAGGTGAGATGCGTGAAGCGATGGGTACGTCTTATGCTTTCTTGCACCCTTTGCGTCTGGATCGCCTGCTCCCCTAGGGCTCGTTCAAAGTATTCCTTTGATCAGATCTGCAAAAAGGTAGAAGGTAAGACCGCCACAGAAGTCAGGGATTTGCTGGGGACTCCCGATTACCAGAAGCAGAGCGCTCTTGGAGATGAAAAATGGCTCTGGTGGAATTATGCGGTGCTTGATGGAGACAGCTATGCACCGGAAATTCGTGGACAAGTTGTTCACTTGGAGATTACGTTCTCCAATCCGCATAGCGACTCGGAATCCTCTCTGCCTCGTTCGCAGTGGCGTGTGCGTGAACCCTTTGGGGTGAGCTATCTACTACCTGATCAAGGGCCAAGGCGAATATCTCCAACGTCGATCTGATCCTCGACCGGGGACGGTCAAGCCGACCGTCCCTTCACCTCTCCCTTCAGGATCTATACGATTCTGCACCATGTCCTGCCGCGGCCGCTACGCTCCTTCTCCCACCGGGATGATCCACGCCGGCAACGCCCGCACGGCGCTGGCGGCGTGGCTCTCCGCGCGGAGCCGGGGCGGCGCTTTCGTCTGGCGGTTGGAGGACCTCGATCCGCCGCGCGTGGTTCCCGGCATGGCCGAGGCCCAGATGGCGGACCTCGTCTGGCTCGGCCTCGACTGGGACGAGGGGCCGGACGTGGGAGGCCCCTTCGCCCCGTACGGCCAGTCTCAGCGGTCCGCGATCTATGAGGAGGCGCTGCGCCGGCTCGCCGCGGCCGGCCGCCTCTTCCCCTGCCGCCTCTCGCGCAGGGACCTCCAGGCCATGGCTTCCGCGCCCCATGGGGCGGAGGAGGCGCCGTATCCGGCGTCCCTGCGTCCCCGCGAGCTTGCCCTTGGATGGTTCGAGGAGATCCGCGCAGCCGGGAGGTCAGACGCCGCGGTCCGCTTCCGGGTGGACGAGCGGCCGGTCTCGTTCGTGGACCGCGTCCAGGGCCCGATCACCGAGCGGGTGGACCTCGCGGTGGGGGATTTCGTGCTCAAGCGTCGGGACGGCCTCTGGGCCTATCAGCTCGCCGTGGTGGTGGACGACCTGGCGATGGAGATCGACGATGTGGTCCGCGGCGCCGACCTCCTCGCCTCGACGGCGCGGCAGATCCAGCTCATCGAGGCTCTCGGCGGCACGCCCCCGGCCTACGCCCACGTGCCGCTGATGGTCAACGCGCGGGGGGAGAAGCTCTCGAAGCGCGACCAGGGGCTCACCCTCCGCTCCCTGCGCGAGGCGGGGGTGGCGCCCGAGGCGGTCGTGGGCTATCTGGCGTTCTCGTTGGGCCTGATAGACCGTCCCGAGCCCTGCCGGCCGGCCGATCTCGTCCCCGTGTTCGCCTGGGAGAGGATCGGCCGCGCCGACTGGGTGCTGCCGGAGGATCTGGCAGGGGAGTTGCTCGGGTAAGCTCCCGAGGGATGGACGAGACCGTCATCGAAATCCGCCAATACGAGCCGAAAGACCGCGCGGCGGTAAGGGAGATCTGCCGCTCGACCGCCTATGGGGGAGCGGAGGAGGCGCTGATCGATCCCCACCTCTTCGTGGATCTGATGATCCGCGCCTACACCGATTTCGCGGCCGGTAGCATCTGGGTGGCCGAGCGGAGGGGCGGCGTGGTGGGCTATCTGGCAGGCGGCTTTGACGAGGGGCGGCTCCATCGCGTCCAGGCCTGGCGGGTGGTTCCCGGATCCGTGGCGCGCGCGCTCGGCCGCGGGCTGCTCTGGCGGCGGAGCCTCTGGCGCCTGCTCGCGGACCTCCCCGGTTTCCTGGCGGAGGGGCGGAAGGCGGAGACCCCGGACGAGGAGGGGTATCCCGGCCACCTTCACGTGAACCTCCTGCCCGGATCGCGCGGCCGGGCCGTGGGGCGGCGCCTGGTGGAGCGGTTCCTCGACGAGTCGCGCCGCCGCGAGCTCCCCGGGGTGCGGGCCGTGGTCTACGAGACCAACCAGCCGGCCCGCCGCTTCTTCGAGCGGCTCGGCTTCCGTCCGCTGGGCCGCCGGCCCGCCTTCAAGCCCCCTCCCGAGGAGGGCGGGCGCGAGTGGAAGATCGTCTATGGGAAGGAGATCTAGGCTCCTGGGGCTCGCCGCCCTGGTGGTGGCCTGCGGTCTGGCCGCGGCGGCGGTCTTCGGCTGGCGTCACCGCGATACCGCTCAACGGGGGCCGCTCCTCGATCCTCCCGCCAAGGAAGACCGGGTGCTGATCGTGGCCCCGCACATCGACGACGAGGCGATCGCGGCCGCGGGTTACGCCGCCGCCGGGCTGCGGCGCGGGGCGGCGGTCTCGGTCGTCTACGTCACCTCGGGGGACTGCAATCGCACCTCGGCCGAGATCATGGACTTCACCCTGCGCCCGGGCGAGCGGGACTACCTGGCGGAGGGGAAGCTCCGCATCCAGGAGGCGATCGCGGCGATGGCGGTCCTCGGGGTGCCGCGCGGCCATCTCTACTTCCTCGGCTATCCCGACCGCGGCATCCGGCCGATGCTGGAGAATCCCGGGAAGGTGATCCGCTCGCCCGGGACCGGCCGCACCGCCGTCCCCTACGAGGAGGCGGTCTCACCCGGTGCCGAATACCGGCTGGACAACCTGGAGAAGGATCTGCGGACGGTGCTCGACGAGACCCGGCCCACGATCGTCCTCTTCCCCGTCCTCTTCGACGCCCATCCGGACCACAGCGCCACCGGCCGGCTCACCCTGCGCCTGCTGCGGCACATCCTCCTCGGGCCGCGCCGTCTGGGTTATCTGGTCCACGCCCGCCACTTCCCCTCGCCGTTCCGGAGGGCGCCGCGGCTCCCTCTGCTGCCGCCCGACCGCTTCGCCGGCGCCCACTGGACCCTGTTCCCCATGGCGCCTCCGGACGAGGTCGCCAAGCTGCGGGTGCTCAGGGCCTACCGGAGCCAGCGGCGGGACCCGTACCTCTTCGTGCTCATGGACGCCTTCATCCGCCGCAACGAGCTGTTCGTGGAGATGTAGAATCTCCCGTCCGCCGATTTCCAGGAGACCCCATGAAGAGAGCTTTCATCGCCGTCCTCGCCCTCGCCGCCCTCTGCCAGATCGCCGCCGCTTCCAAGACCGCCGCTCCCCGGGGGGACCTGATCGCCAAGGGCAAGGCATTTTTCCAGCATTACGTCGAGCTCGAGCACGCGTTCGATCCGTCGATCGCCGACCTCTACTCGGACGATGCGGTGATCAAGAACACCCAGTACCGGGCGGACGGCAAGGTCGTCCCGCTGACGAAGCCGGTCGCGAAGTACAAGCAGATCCTGCGGGATTACATGAAGACCAAGGCCCGCCAGATCGGCGACGTCAGCAACTACACCAACGACACCTACAGCGTGGAGGGGGGCAAGGTGCGCATCAAGGTCACCCGCTACTCCTCGATCGAGAAGGTGTCGAGCCCCGTCTCCATGCTGGTCGGTCCCGACGCGACGGGCAAGTGGCTCATCTACGAGGAGCTCAGCGAGTCGCACCAGAAGCGTTGATGGCGCCGATTCTCGAGACCCCCCGCCTCGCCCTGCGCGAGATGTCGCCCGGCGACCTCGACTTCGTCGCCGCGATGCTCGGCCATCCGGAGGTGATGCGCTTCTATCCCAAGGTCTATTCGCGGAACGAGGCGCGGGCGTGGCTCGACCGCCAGCTTGAGCGCTACGCGCGGGACGGGCACGGTCTCTGGCTGGTCGAGGACCGCGCCACGGGGGAGCCGGTGGGGCAGGTGGGGCTGCTGACGCAGCTCGTCGACGGGGTGAAGGAGCCCGAGATCGGCTACCTGATCCATCGCCCCTTCTGGCGCCGGGGGCTGGCGAGCGAGGCC
>Ga0308175_100003725_pt1 | contig 10612 bp, 9 predicted proteins | sample PhyCR1_3_FD_203893 | JGI IMG/M metagenome (GOLD analysis project Ga0308175, IMG submission 203893) | Soil microbial communities from UC Gill Tract Community Farm, Albany, California, United States - DLSLS.C.R1 | ecosystem: Environmental > Terrestrial > Soil > Agricultural land | place: USA...
GCCCACCTGCACTTCGAGCGGAGGCTGGCGGACGAGACGCCCGTCTACCGCCCGCCCGCGCAGCGTGCCGCGAACTACGAGGCCGAGGCCCATGCCGCTTTCGAGGCACGGCTTCGGCCTGAGCCGGTCCGCATCGAGGAGCCGATCCGCGACACCCCACGCTCGGGGCTCGCGGTCGAGGAGCTGTTCGCCCCGCCCGCGCCCCGGGGGCCGTCGCTGCCGCCAGTCAGTGCATCGCCGGTGCTCGAGCTGCCGAAGATCAGCTACCCCGAGTTCACCCCGGCGGAGCCGCCGGTAGCGGAGCGCTCGCCGGGCGGATCACGTACTCGTCGGAGCGTCCATCTCCTCGGCGCCGTGGTGCTGCTGGCGGCCGGCGGCTATGCCTCGACCATGGTGTTCTCCTTCGGCCGGTCGGACGGCGAACTCGACGCCGCCTCGACCCTGGCGGAGCGGCCGGTCGTCCCGGTTCGTACCACCGCTCCGTCGCCCGGGGCTCCGTCCACCCCTGCGGGCACGTCCCTCGTGGGTTCGTCCCTGGCCGGCTCGCCCGCGAGCGCGCCGGCCGGTCCGCTGCCGCCGGCTTCGTCGGGCTTTGCTCCGGCGCTCGAGTCTCGGGCTATCGTCAACGTTCCGCTGAAGCCCGCGCCGAAACCCGACGCCGCAATCGACTCGAGCGCCATCGCGCCGGCGATCGACATGCAGGTGGCGCTGCCCGAGCTCCAGGACGCCGAGTCGCTGGGGACCTCACCGCGTCAGAAGGGCGATTCGGCGATGAGGCGCATTCTGCGAGCGGTCAGCGGAAAAAAGGACGCGCAATAAAAAAATGGACGCGCAGTAGAGCTACGGCCATTCCCACCTGACAGCCGGCGCGTGAGGACCACCTCCCCGATCGCCCCTTTCGTTTGTGTGCCCCCTGTGACTCATCCCACCGCGAACCGATTCTTGGTAGTAGATTATCGAGCGTCGTAAGTTGTTATTTATCAACAACTTATGTTGATAACCGTGTGGATATTCCGCGCCCGATGTGGAAAACTCTCACGCGGTCCATCTCCGGAGGACGCATGGCGAGAGCTATCTGGAGCGGTTCCATCAGCTTCGGGATGGTCAGCATCCCGGTGAAACTGTACGGCGCGACGGAGAGCAAGGACATCCGGTTCCACCTTCTCCACGCGAAGGATGGGACCCGCCTCAAGCAGATCCGCTGGTGCCCCACCGACGAAGCCGAGGTCCCGTGGAACGAGACGGCGCGCGGCTACGAGTACGGGAAGGGCCAGTACGTCGTGCTCACCGACGAGGACTTCGAGAAGCTCCCGCTCCCCAGCCGGCACACCATCGACATCAGCGCCTTCGTCGAGGAGTCGGAGATCGATCCGATCTACTTCGAGAAGAGCTACTACCTGGAGCCGGGCGAGCGGGCGCAGAAGCCGTACGCCCTGTTGCTCCGGGCACTCGAGGAGAAGTCGCTCACGGCGATCGCGACGGTCACCATGCGGAACAAGGAGCAGCTCTGCGCCATCCGCGCCAAGGGCGGCGTGATCCTGTTGGAGACGCTGTACTACCCGGACGAGATCCGGAAGAACATCGAGGTCGACCTGGACGGCGTGAAGGTGAACGACAAGGAGCTGGACATGGCCTACACGCTGATCGAGCTGTTGCACAAGCCGTTCGATCCCGAGGAATACCACGATCATTACCGCGAAGCCCTGGAGCAGCTGATCGAGGCCAAGCTCGAGGGCAAGGAAGTGGTGACGTCGCCCGAGGAGAAGGAGACCCGGGTCCTCGATCTGGCCGACGCGCTCAGGCGGAGCGTGGAGGCGGCGCGGAAGGGCGGCAAGCGGACCGCGGCCGCGAAGAGCGCGCCGGCTTCGGCCCGCCGGCGCCCGACCCGACCCGCACGGCGCACGCGAAAGGTGAGCTGAGTGGCGTCGGCGATGTCGAGGCTGCGCGCCTACCTGCGCGGGCGGTGAGGGGTGAGGAAGAGTCGGCAGCCAGCCGGCGTTCGGCGCGTGCTCGAGCAGCTCGATGCCGCCGAGGATCGCGCCACCCTCTCCGTCGACGGGTATGAGCTGAGCGTTACCAGCCTCGACAAGGAGCTCTGGCCCGGTCAGGGCCGCCGGAAGGGCGCTACCAAGCGAGATCTGTTCCGCTATCTGACGCGGGTCTCGCCCTATCTGCTGCCTCATCTGGCTGACCGGCCCCTGTTCGTCACCCGGTTTCCCGATGGCGTCACCGGCAAGAGCTTCTTCCAGAAACACTGGGAGCCGGCGCCGCCGTTCGCTCGCACCGTCGAGATCCACTCGGCCCAGAACGAGCGCGACGGCGCGTACTTCATTTGTGAGAACCTGGCGACCCTCCTCTACCTGGGGCAGATGGCGGGGCTCGAGCTCCACGCCTGGTTCTCCCGCACCAATCCCGCGCCCGACGCCGTGGGCCGGAGCCGCAAGTTCACCGGCTCGGAGGCCGCGCTCGAGCGGTCGATCCTCAATTATCCCGACTTCATCATTTTCGACCTCGATCCCTACCTGTACTCGGGGAAAGAGGGCAAGGGTGAAGAGCCCGAGCTCAACCGGCGGGCGTTCGTCCGCACCCGCACGCTCGCGCTGCGAATCCGCGAGATCCTCGAGGGGCTCGGTCTCCGCACCTTCATCAAAACCTCGGGCCGGACCGGGCTCCATCTTTATCTGCCGATCGTCCGCGAACTGGATTTCGACGCCGCGCGCGGTATCGCGCAGACCATCGCCGTCCACGTGCAGCGCGAGCGTCCCAAGGATGTGACCATCGAGTGGGCGGTGCGGCAGCGGGCCGGCAAGATCTTCTTCGACTACAACCAGAACACTCGGGGCAAGTCGCTGGCGGTGCCCTACTCGCCGCGGCGCCATCCGGCCGCCACGGTCTCGATGCCGCTGGAGTGGGACGAGCTGGAGCACGTGTACCCCACCGACTTCACGCTGCACACGGTCCCCGATCGGCTGGATGCGGAGGGCGACGCATGGGCGGGCATACTGGAGGCGCGGCAGAACCTCGCCGAGATGGTGGGCGCCGCGGCGGAGGACGCGCGATGAGCCGGCGGATCGAGACGATGGCCCGCGCCGCCAACGCACGGCTCCGCTACCGGGCGCAGCCCGGCTGGATCTCGCCCATGCTGGCCACGCTGGTCGAGGCGCCGCCCAGGGCCGGCGGGTGGGTCTACGAGCCCAAGCTCGACGGGGTCCGCGTACTGGTGTACTCCAACGGCGGCAACATCCGGCTGTTCTCCCGCAATCGGAAGCCGCTCGAGAATGCCTATCCCGAGCTGGTGGACGCGCTCTCCTTCGCCGTCCGGGGCGACGCCGTGCTCGACGGCGAGGTCGTGGCGGTGGATCCGCGCACCGGGCAGAGCAGCTTTTCCAGGCTCCAGCGCCGGATGCAGCTGCGGGACGAGCTCAAGGCCCGGGCCAGCTCGGGCGATGTGCCGGTCGAGCTGTACCTGTTCGACTGCATGTTCTACGAGGGGATCGACCTCACCGGCCTGCCCCTGGTGGACCGGAAGGCGGTGCTGCGCGACGTGGTCTGGTACGACGAGCCGATCCGGTTCACGCCGTTCCGCACCACCGGCTCGGCGGCGATGTTCCGCGAGGCCTGCGCCAAGGGCGCGGAGGGGATCATCGCCAAGCGGGCCGAGAGCCGCTACGTGAGCGCGCGGTCCACCGACTGGCTCAAGATCAAGTGCGTGCACCAGCAGGAATTCGTGGTGGGCGGCTACACCGCGCCCAAGGGCTCGCGGGAGAATCTGGGCGCGCTGCTGGTGGGCTACTACGAGCACGGCACGCTCAAGTACGCCGGCAAGGTAGGGACGGGGTACGACCGCGACACCCTCGAGATGCTGGAGCGGAAGCTGGCGCCGCTGGCCCGGCGCACCTCGCCCTTTGCTCCCGGCCCCGCCCCCGCGGGCGAGGTCACCTGGGTCACGCCGAGGCTGGTGGTGGAGATCGGGTTCGGCGAGTGGACGCCGGCGGGGCTGCTCCGGCACCCGCGGTACCTCGGGATCCGCGAGGACAAGACGGCGGCGGAGGTGCGGCGGGAGGGATGATGGGGGGACGGGAGGACGGGAAGACGGGAAGACGGGAAGACGGGAAGACGGGAAGACGGGAAGACGGGAAGACGGGAAGACGGGAAGACCGAAGGGTACGCGCGGGAAGGCGTTGCTGTCATCCCGAGCGCAGCGAGGGATCTTCTCCGGGGCAACGGGAGCCCGTGGAGAAGATCCCTTGCTGCGCCTGGGACGCCAGCGCGCCGGGCGCCCACCACTAAACTAGAATTCAGGTCGGGGGACGACTATCGCAGACCGGAGCTGGTTCTGGACTTCGGACTCGAAAACAAGCGTGCGCTGGTCACCGGCTCGACAGCCGGGATCGGCCTTGCCACCGCCCGCCTGCTCGCCGCCGAAGGCGCAATCGTCACCGTCAATGGCCGCACCGAGCGCCGCGTCAGCGCTGCCGTGGACGCGATCCGGCAGCATGTGCCCGCCGCGCGGGTTGGAGCGGCCCTTCTCTTGCCGGACCCGATTCGGAGCTCGCCGATATGTCTACCTGCCGTCGCCTGATGCCCTGGATGCTCTCCCTGCTCGCGGCCTGCCAGTCGCACGGCGCCGGCCCGAGCCCGCAGCAGGTGGCCCAGGCCCGAGCGAGCATCACCGCACCCGACGTGCTCGCCTCCATCAAGGCGCTGTCCGACGACTCGATGCTCGGCCGCGCCCCTGGCGGTCCGGCCGAGCCCAAGGTGATCGCCTACGTCACCGGTGAGTTCAAGAAGTTCGGCCTCGCGCCGGGCAATCCCGATGGGAGCTGGATCCAGCCGGTGGACATGCTCGGCTTCACGGCCACGCCCTCCGCGGAGTTCACCGTGCACGGCCGGAGGATGCCGCTCGCGTTCCACAAGGACTACGTCGCCCTCTCGCGCCATCCCCAGGACTCGATCAACGTCGTCAATTCCGACATCGTATTCGTGGGCTACGGCGCGGTGGCGCCCGAATACGGCTGGGACGACTTCAAGGGCGTGGACGTCCACGGCAAGACGCTGGTGATGCTCATCAACGATCCCCCCGTGCCCGACCCGAGGGACACCAGCCGGCTCGACTCCACCATGTTCCGCGGCAAGGCCATGACCTACTACGGGCGGTGGACCTACAAGTACGAGATCGCGAGTGCCAAGGGTGCCGCTGCCGCGATCATCGTGCATCAGACCATTCCGGCGGCCTACGGCTGGGATGTGGTGGACCACAGCAACTCCCACGAGAACATGGATGTCCGCCACCCGGACAACAACACGGGCCGAGTGCAGGTCGAGTCGTGGATAACGTACGAGACGGCCAAGAAGCTGTTCCAGGCGGCGGGTCAGGATTTCGACAAGCTGGAACGGGAGGCCCGGAGCAGGAACTTCCATCCGGTCGACCTCAAGGCGACGGCCACGTTCCACCTGGCCAACAAGGTCCGCACGGTGCACTCCGCCAACATCCTGGGCAAGCTCGAGGGCAGCGATCCCAAGCTCCGCGACCAGTACGTGATCTACACGGCCCACTGGGACCATCTCGGCATCGTGGACCCGATCAACGGCGACTCGATCGCCAACGGGGCGATCGACAACGCGTCGGGGGTGGCGGGGATCCTGGCGATCGCCAAGGCGTACACGGCGCTGCCGGTCAAGCCGCGCCGGTCGATCATCTTCATGGCGCTGACGGCGGAGGAGAAGGGACTCCTGGGCGCCAAGTACTACAACGAAAACCCGCTCTATCCGCTGGACCACACGCTGGCCGACTTCAACATCGACGGGCTCAATCAGTGGGGCCGCACCAGCGACGTGACCGTCGTGGGCAAGGGCGCCTCGACGCTGGAGGACGTGCTCGACACGGTCGCGTCCGCCGAGCACCGGACGTTGTCGCCCGATCCCGAGCCGGAGAAAGGGTTCTACTATCGCGCCGACCATTTCGAATTCGCCAAGCAGGGCGTGCCGGCGCTGTTTCTCGACAGCGGTATTCACTACATCGGCAAGCCGGACAGCTACAGCAAGACCAAGCGTGACGCGTACACCTACCACGACTACCACAACGTCACCGATGAGGTGAAGCCAGACTGGGATCTGAGCGGGGCGGTGGACGATCTCGGGATGCTGTTCGTTGCCGGCGTGCATGTGGCCGATGCCGACGCATGGCCGACGTGGAAGGCGGGCAGTGAGTTCAAGGCGCGGCGGGATAGTATGCTGGCCCCTCGGTGAGCAGCGACTCCGCCGCCTGGGCTCGGTTGACGTCGGCTATGGCCGAAACCGCCTCGGATCGATCCCGTATCGACGAGCCTTGTATCTCAGGATCCGCTCCGTCGTATTGAGCAGCCGCGCCGCCTTGGCGCGGTTCCCCCTGGAGCTCTTGAGCGCATCCTGAATCAGGTTGCTCTCGAACATCCCCACCGCCTCGGCCAAGCTTCGCGATACGACCGCGCCAGGCGCTTCTGCCGCCAGCAGCGCGGGCGCGAAGTGGTGTTCCGGGAGAAGGGTTTCGATGGGGTAGCCGGTACTCGGCAGGCTTGGCGTCACTTCAGGTCCGCCGGCAGCTGGGCGGTCCGATCTGAGCCGGGGGTCCTCGGTTACCAACGAGGGCACCTGGAAGACGATCTTGCGAGAGGCGGGCGGCATGGCGGCTCTAGGGCGAAGGAGTGGGGCGGCAGCTTTGCACTAGTGTAACAGCGTCTCTGCATAATATGCAAGGTTTGAGGCGCTTTCATGCTGGAAGATGCCATGGTTGTGCCCCTTCGGCCGTGTACAGTGCAATATTGACCTGAATTCGATAGCACCATTACCCTGCCCAAGCCCGGAGATCAGACCGATTCCGGAATCTCCGTATGGCCAAGACAAAGGGCACGCCGTTGAGGCGTGCCCTTTGTTCCTGCGCCAGTGAACGGCGTTACTGTGAGCCGCTGTTGTGGTGCCCGCCGATCGGGATCGCGAGACCGAGCGACGCGACCAGATCGTTCTGGAACTTGTCGCCACCGCCGAAGTCTCCGTTGTACATGTAGTCCTCGAGGTCCAGCCGCAGGGCGGATGCATTGTTCTGCCCCAGGCCGAAGCGGAACCCGGCCCCCAGGTTGGCGCCGAAATCGGTGCTGCTCCTGTCGTCGTCGAACGGGTTCTTGCCGCGCGTGATCAGGGCGGGCCCGCCCGCGATGTAGAACCCGACACGGCTGTCGGCTGGGCTCAAGGCCAGCATCAGCCGCCCGGCCGCGATCAGCAGGTTCTGGTTCGTCTCATTGATCGTTTCGCCGGAGATCTTGGCCGGCGCGTAGCCGCCCACGGCCTCGAGACCCAGGTGGCCCGAGCCCCAGAACGTGAGGCGGGCGCCTCCGATTACGCTGACGTCTCGGCTCAGCGCATTATCCAGATCGGAAACGGAATTGCGAGTCGGGATATACGCGCCGGCCCAGGGAACCAGGTCCACCCCTTGCGCCACAGCCTTCGCCGGCACGGCGGCGCACAATGCGGTGGCTGCCAGGATCGCCGGAACCTTCGTGAGTTTCAGGATCGACATACACACTCCGCTGATAGACGATGCCGCCGGCCGTTGGTAGCGCGCGGACCGGGCGTCGCCCGGCAGGCCTACAATGCCTATAACGGCCGGAGAGGCGCTGTGAAGCCGGGGTGGTCGAACCTGTGGGGTGAGTCACGCCGGACGCCCGATGTGGCACCGGCCCAACGAGTTCCTCGACAGAAAAAGGGCACGAAGTCGTGCCCTTTTGTGTACGTTCGGACCTGAATTCGGAGCCGCGTCGCGCGGCCGGACCATCAGCGCCGATGCGACCGCGACCCGCCACGGCTGGTGCTCTTGCGCGACCGCCCCGTGCTCTTCCGCGATCCGCTGGCGCTCTTGCGCGACCGCCCCGTGCTCTTCCGCGACCCGCTGGCGCTCTTGCGCGACCGGCTGCTGCTCGAGCGTTTCCGCGTCGAGCCGCCACTGGCGTTCCGCTTCCGCGTCGCGGCCGCCTTGCGGGCCGACGCCGAGCGAGCCGCCTTGCTGCGTTTCGCGGAGGCGCGGCCACCCGCCCGTCCGCCTTTCTTGGCCGGCTTCTTGTTGGTCTTCCGGCCGCGGCCGGAGCCTGATTTGCGTCCCCCACCCGACATCGCGTTCTCGGTCGCCCAGGCGCGACGCTCCGCTTCGTCGCTCGGCACGCCGCGGCGCTCATAGCCCTCTTCGATGTGCTGAGCCTGACGCCGCTGCTTAGCGGTGTAGGATGACTTGTCACCACGCGGCATGATCCGCTCCCAAGTTGAGGTCCGGCGAGAAGATCAGCCGTCTCGCCAGGGGGGGCCGTGCGTCCGGTCACACGATGGCCGCCAGCGGCAAAATGGCGCCAGGAGCATCAAGAAAAAGGTGGGTGGAACGGGCACGAGTGCCCGTTCCCGCGAGATAAGTAAGAAGGGGAAGTTGATGGGGAAAAACAGCGAGAGCAGCGGATCGAACAGCGCACCCGGCCACTGAGCAGGGGACTCAGAGCTCATTCGGGCGTCTCGCCAATAGCCGCTCGGTCTTACTCCCACTAGGCACGGAAGATAGGGCGCTCGTGAGTGACCGCTGTGCGGTGGATCACACGCCGGTGCCAGCGCGTCGAGCTCGTCCGGTTGACTTCCGGCCGGGTGGCCCATAAATCCCGGCAGCTTAGCGGCCTGGCCCCATCGCCTGGAGACTCGAGATGTCGGATCGCGTCACTCGCCCCACGCTGCTCGGAGCAGTCGGCCTGATCTGGTGCCTGGCCGGGCCGCGGGACACGCTCGCACAGGTGGATTCGAGTCGAGCGGGCGAGTCGCCCCAGGTGGGCGATTCCACCGGGGTCATGCCCGCGCCTTCGCCGGCGGCGCGGTCCCAGCAAGCGGAGCCCGTGGAGCGTGAGCCCGGTGCGCGCTGGCGCACCAGCTGGTTTCCCTACCTGACGGGCGGCGCCAACGACAGTCCCGTGCTCGCCTTTCGCGTGCGACATTGGCAGCCGGCGGATTACGAGGCGCGCACCACGTACACCGCCGCGGTGAACGGCGACGCCGGCATCGCGCCACGAGGGAGCCGGTACCTCGCGCTGTCGTTCAAGGCGCCGGCCCTATGGGAGAATTGGCGGCTGAGCTCGCTGGTCATCATGCAGCGGGAGGCGCGCTACGGCTACTTCGGCCTGGGCAACGACAGCCGGTTCGATTCCGATTCGGTGGGCGATGACGATCCGTTCCTGTATCGCATGCGGCGCACCCGGTACCGCGCCGCGGCGGAAGTCACCCGCCGCATCAAAGGGCCGTTCCAGGTCGCCTTGCTGGCCGACTACGAGCACGCGCGCTTCACCTCGCTGCCCGGCCCATCCAAGTTCGTCGCCGACTTCCCTTCCGGCGAGCTCAAAGAGGACGACATCTCGGGCCGTCTCGCCCTGATCTACGATACGCGCGACAACGAGTACAACACGCACCAGGGTCTGCTGCTCGAGGCCGGGACCCAGGTCGGCAGCGGGAACGACGGCTACACTCGCCAATACGCGATTCTGCGCGGCTATCTCAGCGTGCGCGAGGGCACGGTGCTGGCGGCGCGGATCGCAGGCTCGGGAATGGGGGGCAGGCCGTCGCTGGACGCCCGCTTCGTGCTGCCGGGCTGGGAGCGCGAGATCCCGGTGCTGGGCGGCGAGTATTCCCATCGCGGCCTGGACTACGGACGGCTCACCGGCCGCGGGACCCTGTTCGGCAACTTCGAGGTGCGGCACGACCTGCTCGCCCTGGGCGACCTCGGCGCCATCACCCTGCTGGCCTTTCTCGATGCCGGTCGGGTGTTCGAGGGTGAGGACTTCAAGCTCACGACCGAGCACATGAAGGTGGGCGGGGGCGGTGGAATCGGGCTCCGGATTCTCAGGTCGAGCATCTTCACGTTCAACTATGCCCGCGGGCCGGACGGCGGGAACTTCTCGGTCGGGAGCGGGTGGATGTTCTGAGCGGCGCGCCGGCCGCAGTTCCGAAACGGGAGGGCTGTGCCGCCACTGCGTTCTTTTGTGGCGGCACGGCCCTCCCGCTTCCGAGCTGCGGCCATCATGCTCCGCTGCCTAAGCCCCGCTCGCCTGATCCAGTTCCGGGCTTGCCACGTCGGTCGGCGCGGCAGTCGATGCCGCGGAGGGCACGGTGAGACCCGCGGCCTCGAGCACCTCGCGCACCGTGCTCTCGCCGCGATCGCGCGCGTACCACTGACGGACCTTGGGATAGAGCTCCGCCTTGGGCACCGTGCTCCGGTTGGCCATGACCCAGGCCTGGAGCTCGCGCGGCCGCGGCCCCCAGTGCCCCAGCTCCCCGTAGTCCTGGTCCAACGCGATCACGATGGGGATGGAGCGGGAGCCGTTGGTGAGATACTGGTCCATCACGACGGGGTTCTCGTCGCGGCGGAGCACCCGAAGGTCAAAGTCGGGGAGGTAATCTACCAGCTTGGCCAGCAGCGGGATGGTGCTCGAGGCGTCGCCGCACCAGTCTTCCGCCAGGACCAGCAGCCGCCGCGGACCTGGCGCCCGCGTTTCCGTGGCCCAGGCCGGTATCCGCGCGATGGCGTAGATGCCCTCCCACAATCCCTTGTGCTTGGTAC
>Ga0308175_100003726_pt1 | contig 10610 bp, 4 predicted proteins | sample PhyCR1_3_FD_203893 | JGI IMG/M metagenome (GOLD analysis project Ga0308175, IMG submission 203893) | Soil microbial communities from UC Gill Tract Community Farm, Albany, California, United States - DLSLS.C.R1 | ecosystem: Environmental > Terrestrial > Soil > Agricultural land | place: USA...
CACAGCCACCTCTGCCGCATGTTCCGCCGTACCCTCGGCGTTTCCCCCACGGCGTTCCGGCTCGTCGCCCGGGGCTAGTCCGGAAGCGGAAGTCGGCCGACAGGTTGCGTTTGTTCAAGCGCCTGCCCAGGCCGCCACATAGCTTGGATCGGCTTTGACTCCGGAGCTCAGGTGCGATTTCCCGATGCCACGAAACGCGCGGCGCGTCTGTGGTTGTTGATCCTCTGCTCGACGGCCTGTGGAACTACGGGTGGACCCGGGGCCCCCGCACCCACGCCGACTTCCGCCGAGGCGAGGGCTATCGACCGCTTTGTCCATCAGGTGGTGGCGAGGCTCGACGATGTCCCCGGCATTGCGGTGGCGGTGGTCCGCTCCGACAGCACCGTCTATGTCGGCGGCGCGGGCTGGGCCGACCGGGAAGCCCGGCGGCCGGTGACCGCGGCGACACCGTTCTATCTGGCCTCGAGCACCAAGTCGTTCACCGGCCTGGCGGCCAGTCTGCTCGCCGCCCGCGGCCGCCTCGATCTCGATGCACCGATCTCCCGATACCTGCCCGAGCTCCAGCTGCCGGCTCCGCGGTCCGCGGATTCAGTCAGCCTGCGCCAGTTGCTCACCCACACCATGGGGCTGAGCAACGATGCCGTCGTGATCCGCACCGCGTACACCGGCGAGCACACGCCCGGACAACTGGTTGCGCTGCTGGCCAAGAGCGAGGTGACGGACCGGAGCTTCCACTACGACAATCTCGGCTACGTCATGGCCGGCCTGGTACTGGAGCGGGTAACCCGGCTTCCGTGGCAGCGTCTGCTGGACTCGACCATCTTCGCGCCGCTCGGCATGCGGCACACCAGTGCCTACATCTCCCGGGCCGAGCCCTGGCAGGTGGCCGTGCCGTACGCGCCCGGCGCCGACGGCGCTCCACAGCGCCTCACCCGGACCAAACAGGATGCGACGATGCACCCGGCAGGCGGCGTCGTGAGCAGCGCGGCGGATCTGGCGCGCTGGCTCCGAGTGAATCTCGCGAACGGCCGGCTGGATGGCGCGCAGGTGCTCGGTGCCGCCGCCGTCACCGAGGCCCACCGGCTGCAGGTGCGGCTGAGCGAAGAACGCGAGTTCGGGCCGGTTCGCCGGTTCGGCTACGGGCTGGGCTGGTATTGGGGGACGTACGAGGGTGACACGCTGCTGCATCACTTCGGCGAATACGCGGGCGCGCGGGCACACGTCTCGTTCATGCCCGGTCACGGGATCGGCGTCGCCGTGCTGGTGAATGTCTCGGGGCCGGCCGCCGACGTGGCCGATCTGGTGGCGACCTATGCCTACGACGTGCTGCTGCACAAGCCCGGAATCGAAGCCCGGTACGACTCCCTGCTCGCGGCCCAGGCGGTGGAGCTGACCCGGGCCAAGGCCAAGCTGGTGGAGCGCCGTGCCGCCATCGCCGCGCGGCCGAGCACCCTGACGCACCCCGCCGCCGCCTACGCGGGCGACTATCGGAGCGCGGCGCTGGGCCGCATGCACGTCGCGGCCGAGCGCGGCCGCTTGAGGCTCACGCTCGGCCCGCTGGATGCGCTGGCCGACACCTACACCCGGCCCGACGCGGTCCGGGTCGAGTTCACCGCCGGCAGCGGGGAGGTGGTGCAGTTCTACCCCTCGGCCGGCCGTGCCGACAGCCTGCGCTACGCCGGCTACGTGTTTCGCCGCTAGCTCAGCCCCGTCGGTACTCGATCAGGCGCTCCGCCGCGCCGGCACCATCTCCGGCTCGACGGCGGCGGCCTGCAGGTACGCATCGCGTGCCGCCGCCACCAGCTCGGTCGCGTTCCTCGGCGCCACCTTCCTGAACAGCGGCACGAACTGGTCCCACTGCACCAGGATGCGGCGGGCCCTGGGGCTGGCCGTCTTCTCCTCGTGCTCGCGCACCAGCCGGTGAACCAGCGCGATGTCGGCCTCGTCGAGCGGAGCCAGCTCGACCATGTCGCGGTTCACCCGCGAGTCCAGCGTGCCCGCCTCATCCACTACGTAGGCGACGCCGTTGGACATCCCGGCGCCGAAGTTCCGGCCCGCGCGGCCCAGCACCACGACGATGCCGCCGGTCATGTACTCGCAGCAGTGGTTGCCCGCGCCTTCGATCACGGCCACCGCACCCGAGTTGCGCACGGCGAACCGGTCGCCCGCCTGGCCCGCGGCGAACAGCTTGCCGGCCGTCGCCCCGTAGAGGATCGTGTTGCCGATGATGAGGTGGTGGTGCGACGTGTCGGCGTAGGCCGCCCGGCGGAACGGACGGATCACCAGCTCGCCGCCGCTCAGCCCCTTCCCGACGTAGTCGTTGGCCTCCCCCTCGAGCTCGAGGTGCATGCCGCGGCAGGTGAACGCGCCGAAGCTCTGGCCCGCGCTTCCGGTAAAGCGAAGCCGCACCGACCCGGGCGCGAGCCCCGCGTCACCGTGGCGCTCGGCGATCGCGCCGGCCACGCGGGCGCCCACCGCGAGGTGGTGGTTGTGGATCGGGTAGGCGCCCGAGAACGGCAGGCCGCTCTCGAGATAGGGCTCGAGCTCGGTCAGGACCTCGTTGTCGAGTGACACCACGCCCGGCCGGTCGTTCCGTGCCTCGGTGCGGTGCCGCGCGCGGGTGACGCCCGCGAGGCCGTCGGTGGGCGGCGGCGCGAGCAGCAGCGAGAGGTCGAGCATCTGCGCCCGCGGAACGTCGGGGCGCTCGACCCGCTGCAGCAGGTCGTTCCGGCCGATGATCTCGTCCAGGTGCCGGAATCCCATGCCGGCCAGAATCTGCCGCACCTCTTCGGCCAGCAGCGTGAAGTACGTGATGACCTGCTCGGGCGTGCCCTTGAACTTGGCCCGGAGCTCCTCGCGCTGAGTCGCGATCCCGGTGGGGCAGGTGTTGATGTGGCACTGCCGAGCCATGGCGCAGCCCATCGCCACCAGGGGCGCGGTGCCGAAGCCGTACGACTCCGCCCCGAGCAGCGCCGCGATCACCACGTCGCGCCCGGTCTTGAGGCCGCCATCGGTCCGCACCTCGATGCGGTGGCGGAGGCCGTTCCGCACCAGGGTCGCCTGCGCCTCCGCCAGCCCCAGCTCCCACGGGGAGCCGGCGTGCTTGATCGAGGAGAGCGGCGACGCGCCCGTGCCGCCGTTGTGCCCCGCGATGAGGACGTAGTCGGCGTACGCCTTGGCCACGCCGGCCGCCACCGTGCCGACGCCGGTCTCGGACACCAGCTTCACGCCCACCCGGGCCCGCGGGTTCACCGTCTTGAGGTCATGGATGAGCTGCGCCAGATCCTCGATCGAGTAGATGTCGTGATGCGGCGGCGGCGAGATCAGCGAGATGCCCGCCACGGCATGCCTGAGCCTCGCGATCAGGTCGGTCACCTTGTGGGCCGGCAACTGTCCACCTTCGCCGGGCTTGGCGCCCTGCACGATCTTGATCTCGAGCTCTTCCGCCCGGGTCAGGTACTCGGTGGTCACGCCGAACCGCGCGCTGGCCACCTGCTTGATCCGATTGTCGGCGCGGTCGCCGTTGGCGAACCCATGGTAGTTGTGCGGATCCTCGCCGCCCTCGCCCGAGTTGGAGCGCGCGCCCATGCGGTTCATCGCGATCGAGAGCGTCGCGTGCGCCTCGGGTGAGAGCGCGCCGAGCGACATCGCCGAGGACACGAACCGGGTCCGGATCGCTTCCGCCGGCTCGACCTCCTCGAGCGGCACCGACGCACCCGGCCGCACCGCGAGCAGGTCCCGCGGGCCGGCCGGTCGCCGGGTGCCCTGCTTGAGCAGGAATCCGCCGTAGGCCTCGCCGCCGCCGGCCTTCACGGCCTGCTGGAGGGCCACGACCACCGTCGGGGCCCAGCCGTGGTCCTCACCCTCTTTCCGGAACCGCACCCGGCCGTGATCCGGAAGCGTCGGCGCCACGCCCTCCGGCCCGGGGTAGGCGGCGCGGTGCCGCACCAGCACGTCCTCGGCGATTTCCTCGAACCCAACCCCGCCCAGCGGCGACGCGGTGCCCGCGAAGCAGGTGGTGATCACCTCGTGACCCAGCCCGAGCACCTCGAAGATCTGCGCGCCGCAGTACGAGCTCAGGGTGGAGATGCCCATCTTGGAAAGGATCTTGAGCAGGCCCTTCTCCGCGGCCGAGCGGAACTGACCCCGGGCCTCCGCGGGCGACGGGCGGGCCGTATCCGCCTCGCGCTCGCGGCGCGAGGGCTCACGCGGTTCGCCGAACAGCCCGTCGAGCGTGGCCAGCGCGAGCCACGGATGCACCGCCTCGGCGCCGTAGCCGATGAGCGTCGCGAAGTGGTGAATGTCGAACGCGTCACCGGCCTCGGCCACCAGGCCGACCCGGGCTCGAAGCCCGGTGTGCACCAGGTGCTGCCGCACCGCCCCGATCGCCAGCAGCATCGGAATCGGCGCATGGGACGCGGTGGCCGCGCGGTCGCTAATGATGAGGATGTGCGCCCCCCGCCGGGCCGCCCGCTCGGCCGCTCGCCGCAGCGCGGTGAGCGCCGGCCGGAGGCCGTCGACGCCGCGGCTGGTGTCCCACACGGCGTCCAGGGTGACCGTCGAGAATCCGGCCACGTTCCGGAGCGCCGCCATCTCTTCGGGCAGCAGCACCGGATGCTCCAGCCGCAGCATCCGGGCGTATACCGGCCGCTCGAGCAGCGGCGAGCCGCGCCGGCCCAGGTGCATGCGGAGCGACATCACCATCGACTCCCGCAGCGAGTCGATCGGCGGATTGGTCACCTGGGCAAACCGCTGGCGGAAGTAGGCGTACACGCTCTGCGGCACGGCGGACAGCGGGGGAATGGGCGTGTCATCGCCCATGCTCCACACCGGGTCGGCGCCGCTCCCGCCCATGGGCTCGAGCACCAGCCGCAGGTCCTCGAAGCCGTAGCCGAAGCTCCGCTGGGCGCGGAGCAGGGCGTCGCCGGTGTGCACCGGCGGTACCCGCGCCGGATCGGGGACCAGGGTGGCCATGTAGCGCGCCACCCACCGGGCGTACGGGCGCCGACCCGCCACCTCGCGCTTGGCATCCTGGTTCCGGATGACCTCGCCCCGCCGGGTATCGACGACCAGCACTTCACCGGGCCCGACCTTGCCGCACTCGATGACTTCGCGCGGATCGAGGTCCACCAGCCCCACCTCGGATCCTGACACCACGAGGCCGTCCCGCCGCACCTTGTAGCGCGAGGGCCGAAGCCCGTTCCGGTCCACCGACGCACCGCACAGCACGCCGTCGGTGAACGCGATCGCCGCGGGCCCGTCCCACGGCTCTAGCACGCACTGGTGATACTCGTAGAACGCCTTCACCCCGGGATCGAGGTCGGAGTATTTCTCCCACGCCTGGGGCACCATCATCATCGAGGTGTGGACCACGTCGCGGCCCGAGCGCACCAGGAGCTCCATCGCGTTGTCGAGGCTGGCCGAGTCGCTTCCCTCCCGCCAGATGACCTGGCGAAGCCGCTCGATCTTCTTCCCCCACACCGGCGAGGACAGCATCGGCTGCCGCATGGTCATGGCGTTCCGGTTGCCCCACAGCGTGTTGATCTCGCCGTTGTGGGCCAGCAGGCGGAACGGCTGCGCCAGCGGCCAGCTCGGCAGCGTGTTGGTCGAGTAGCGCTGGTGGAACACCGCGATGGCGCTCTCGTACTCCGGATAGCGGAAGTCGGTGAAGAACGCGGGGAGCTGGGTCCCGGTGAGCAGCGCTTTGTAGACGATGGTGCGGCAGGAAAGACTGCAGACGTAGAACCCGGGGAGCCCGCGCTCCTCCGCCCGTCGCTCCATCTCTCGTCGGGAGAGATAGAGTGCCTGCTCCCACTGCTGCTCGTCCGCCGCGAGCGCGGGACGGCCCACCAGCACCTGGCGGATGACCGGACACGACGTCAGGGCCGTCGGGCCCAGCGCGGCCGGATTGGTCGGCACGTCGCGCCAGCCCAGGAACGGGATCCCATCCTCGGCCAGGACCGCTTCGACCAGCTCGACCGACTCGCGCAAGGCCTGCGGCTCGCGCGGCAGAAACAGCGCGCCCACGCCGAAGGGCAAGCCCGGCTGCAGGTGAAGGCCCAGCCGATAGGCATCGCGGTAGAACAGGCGATGGGGGATCTGGGTAAGGAGGCCCGCGCCATCGCCGGAGTTGTCGGTCGACGCGGCGCCACGGTGGGCGCACCGGGCGGCCGCCTCGAGCGCCATGCTGATGACCTCGTGCGAGCGCACGCCCGATGCGTGGGCCACGAAGCCGACGCCGCAGGCGTCGTGCTCGCGGGTGGCGTCGAGCGCGTCATCGGCGAAGCTTGCGGCGTGTCGAGAGTCCGGCGAGCGGGAACCGGCCGGGTGGATCCGCTGCCCAGGGGCGGCCATGGTGCCTCCTACGTGTGGGCCCCTGGCGGCCGGAGAGGCCGATGCGGGGCAAACAAAAGGCCCGCTCTCTTTTCGGGAGCGGGCCGGGGTCTGGTCGCGAACGCGCAGCCTTTACCCGGACGCCCCCGGAGCGGTGGCGGTGGTAATAAGGGCGGCGACCGGCTTAAGCTGCGCGTTCATGATCGTATTATTATGCATCGGCGTGCATGTGTCAAGCGCCGCTCCCCCCTTGACATCCATCGGGTCCGACCGTTAGGCTCAACCTCCCCAGGCGACCGCCGGTGGTTCCGACCGGCCCCCGCTTCGGGAATCACTGGCTTCGATCGGACTCCATGCTGCTCGCGCTCGTCGTCGTCCTCCTTAGCCTCCTGCTTACCGTCCTTATTGGTGAGCCAGGGGTCCGCGGCGTGCCGACACGAGCAGGGTAAGAGGGTAAGTCTCCTCCGAATCCAACCGGCGCCGCGGACCTCAGGGTCCGCGGCGCTTTCGTTTTCACCTTTACCAGGCGAGCCCGTTTCTCTATGTCGACCCGAGACGTCCTGATCTTCGATACCACCCTGCGCGACGGCGAGCAGGCGCCCGGCAACAGTCTCTCCCCCGAGGAGAAGCTTCGGCTCGCCCGGCAGCTCGACGCGCTCGGCGTGGACGTCATGGAGGCCGGCTTTCCCGCGGCGTCCGAGGGTGACTACCGGAGCGTGCAGCAGATCGCGAGCGAGGTGCGCCGGCCGGTGATCGCGGCGCTGGCGCGCTGCCACCGGAAAGACATCGAGCTGGCCGGCGAGGCGGTCCGCTCGGCGGGGCGCGCTCGGCTGCACGTGTTCATCTCGACCTCGGACCTCCACATCCGCGACAAGCTCAAGACCACCCGGGAGGACGTCCTGGAGCGGGCCCGGGCGGCCATTCGCCAGGCCCGGGAATACACCGACGACGTCGAGTTCTCCGCCGAGGACGCCAGCCGGACCGATCCCGACTTTCTGTGTCGGATCGTCGAGGCCGCGATCCGGGAAGGGGCCCGCACGGTCAACCTGCCCGATACGGTGGGCTACGCGGTGCCGGAGGAGTACGGCAACCTGTTCCGGATGGTGCGGTCCCGGGTGCCCGGCGCGGACGGCGTGATTCTGAGCGCGCACTGTCATGACGACCTCGGCCTGGCGGTGGCCAACTCGCTGGCCGCCATCGCCGCCGGGGCGGGGCAGGTGGAATGCACCGTGAACGGCATCGGCGAGCGGGCCGGCAATGCCGCCATGGAGGAGATCGTCATGGCCGGGCAGGTGCGCGGTGAGGAGCTTGGCTTCCGAACCGGGGTGGACACCCGGGAGATCTACCGCACCAGCCAGCTGCTCTCGTATCTCACCGGCAGCTTCCCCCAGCCCAACAAGGCCATCGTCGGCCGGAATGCGTTCGCGCACGAGGCGGGGATCCACCAGCACGGCATGCTCCAGAACGGCCTGACCTACGAGATCATCCGCCCCGAGATGGTGGGCATCCCGCGCTCCACCCTGGTGCTGGGCAAGCACTCGGGCCGCCACGCCCTCGAGCGGCGCTATCGCGAGCTGGGGTACGACCTGACCGAGCTGCAGCTGGCCGAGGTGTACCAGCAGTTCATCGCTCTCGCCGACCGGAAGCGGGAGATCCTGGACGAAGACCTGCTGGCGCTGGTGCACGAGAGCTTCCACGACGCACCCGAGGAGTACCAGCTGAGCCACCTGCGGGTGGTGTGCGGCAGCATCACGCCGACGGCCGAGGTGCGGATGACCGGTCCCTGGGCCGGCGAGCGCTCCGCCCGGGGCACCGGCGACGGGCCGATCGCGGCGGCGTTCACCGCCATCAGCGAGATCCTCGGCTGCCAGATCGAGGTGCTGAGCCTGTCGCTCCGCTCGCTCACGCCCGGCCGGGACAGCGTGGGCCAGGTGTTCCTCCAGGCCAAGGTGGACGGCAAGTCGCTGTCGGGAAACGGGGCATCGACCGACATCGTCGAGGCCAGCGCCCGGGCCTTGATCCACGCGCTCAACAAGGCGCACCATGCCGATCGGCTCGAGTCGACCGAGCTCAACGCCATCTATCTGTGGGGCGTGTGATGGTTGAACTGCTGACCGGCTCGCAGATTCTCTGCCGGGCGCTGCTCGAGGAGGGCGTCGATCTGCTCTGGGGCTACCCCGGCGGCGCGATCATGCCGTTCTACCACGCGCTGCCCGACTATCCCGGGCTGCGGCACGTGCTGGTGCGCCACGAGCAGGCCGCGGCGCACGCCGCCGACGGCTACGCCCGCGCGAGCGGGCGGCCGGGAGTGTGCGTGGCCACCTCCGGTCCGGGCGCGACCAACCTGGTCACCGGCATCGCCACGGCGCACATGGACAGCACCCCGCTGGTGGCGATCACCGGCCAGGTGCCCCGGGCCATGATCGGCCGCGACGCGTTCCAGGAGACCGACATCATCGGCATCACCCAGCCGATCACCAAGCACAGCCGGCTGGTCGAGGACGTGGAGGAGCTGGCCGAGGCGGTGCGGGAGGTGTTCGCGGTGGCCCAGGAAGGGCGGCCGGGGCCGGTGCTGCTCGACGTGCCGAAGGATGTGCAGAATGCGAAGGCGGCGTGGGACGACGGACGCTCGGACCGGGCGCCGGCGGACCGGGCGCCGGCGATCGGCCGGCCGGCGGGCGCGTCGCATGGACCCGACCTGCCATTCTCGAATGCGATGGCGCTGGTGGAGGCCGCGCGGCTCATCGCGCGCGCCGAGCGACCGCTCATCATGGCCGGCCACGGGATCATCCTGAGCGATGCCTACGCCGAGCTCCGCGAGCTGGCCGAGCGAACCGGCACCCCGGTCATCACGACGCTGCTCGGCATCAGCGCCTTTCCGGAATCGCATCCGCTCCATCTGGGGATGCCGGGCATGCACGGGGAAGTGCACGTCAACCGGGCCATCCAGCAGGCCGATCTGATCATCGGGATCGGCCTCCGGTTCGACGACCGGGTCACCGGCAACCTCGCGGCCTTTGCCCGGGGCGCCAAGGTGATCCACATCGAGCTGGATGCGTCGGAAATCGGCAAGAACGTGCCGGTGGCCGTGGGGCTGGTGGGCGACGCGCGCGCACTGCTGCGGGCGCTGCTGGACGGGGTCGAGCCGCGGCATTGCAACGGCTGGCGGGCCGAGATCGAGAGCTTTGTCCGGCCGCGTTTCGAGAGCTTCAAGGGCGGGCTCTCGCCCGACGGGATCCTGGGCTCGCTCGAGGAATGCACCGCCGGCCGCTGCACCATCGTGTCCGATGTCGGACAGCATCAGATGTGGGTCGCCAAGCTGTTCCGCTACCAGCGCCCCAATACCCACATCACGTCCGGTGGCCTGGGTACCATGGGGTTCGCCGTGCCGGCGGCCATGGGCGTGGCGCTGGCCCGGCCGGGCGAGCCGGTGTGGGCCATCTCGGGCGATGGCGGCTTCCAGATGAACATGCAGGAGATCGCCACCATGGTGCAGGAACGGATCCCGGTGAAGATGGCGATCTTCAACAACGGGTATCTCGGGATGGTGCGCCAGTGGCAGCAGTTCTTCCACGGCCGGCGCTACTCCGCGACACCGATCTGGAGCCCCGACTACGTCGCCCTGGCCCAGGCGTACGGCATCCCGGGCTACCGGGTCGAGCGCGCCGAGCAGGTGGACGGCGTGGTACGGGCCGCGCTGGCGCACGACGGGCCGGCGCTGGTGGAGTTCCTGATCGAGCAGGAGGCCAACGTGTTCCCGATGATTCCGCCCGGCGCGTCGCTCAGCGAGCCGATCGAGTCGGAGACCGTGGCGGTATGACGATGACGCAGCGTGCCGTCACCGTCCTGCTCGAGGATCGTCTGATCACCTTCAACCGAGCCGTCGGGCTGATCCGGCGGCGGAACCTGCCCGTGCGGAGTATCGCAGTGGGCCCCACCGTGACCCCGGGCGTCTCGAGACTCACCATCATGATTCACTCCGACGAGGCGACGGCCGACCGCGCCGTCCAGCACCTCCAGAAGGTCGTGGGCGTTCGCGAGGCGGCGGCCTTTCCCGCGCGCGACGGCGTGACGCGCGAGCTCGCGCTGGTCAAGGTCCGGGCCGCGGGCGACCGCTACGGCGAGCTGCTCGACGTGGTGCAGCTGTACCACGCCTCCGTGGTCGACGACAACCCGGACGCCACCATCGTCGAGCTGACCGGCTCCGAGGCCTTCGTGCTGTCGTGTATCCGGGCGCTCGAGCGGTTCGAGATCCTGGAAGTGGCCCGGAGCGGCGC
>Ga0308175_100003727_pt1 | contig 10610 bp, 9 predicted proteins | sample PhyCR1_3_FD_203893 | JGI IMG/M metagenome (GOLD analysis project Ga0308175, IMG submission 203893) | Soil microbial communities from UC Gill Tract Community Farm, Albany, California, United States - DLSLS.C.R1 | ecosystem: Environmental > Terrestrial > Soil > Agricultural land | place: USA...
CGCCGACGCCGCGGTAGAGGTGGCCGAGGCGCTCGCCGAGCGGCGCGCCCCCGGACACGGCGAACCGGCACCGGCCGCCCAGCGCGGCTCGCAGGCGCGGGTAGACCAGCCGTTCGTACAGCCGGTGGCGCATCCGCAGCAGGGGCCCGGCGCCGCCCTCCTCGAGGGCACGGCTCGCGGCGATGGCGGTCCTGGCCGCGCGGTCGAACATCGGCCCCCGACCGTCGGCCGCTGCCTGCTGGCTGACGGTGTTGAACACGTTCTCGTAGACGCGTGGGACGGCGAGCACGAACGTCGGCTGGAAGGACCGGAGGTCCGCGCGCAGCGAACGGGCGTCGGGACAGTGCCCCAGCCGAACCCGGGCGCGCACGGCGCCGACCTGGACGATCCGCGCGAACACGTGGGGCAGGGGCAGGAAGAGCAGGGTCGCCGCGTCCGGGACCGCGAAGAGCGCGTCGAGCTCCGCGATCGCCGCTGTCACGGCGGCGAGGAAGTTCCCGTGCGTGAGCGCGCAGCCCTTGGGGCGGCCGGTGGTTCCCGAGGTGTAGATGACGGTGGCCAGAGAGTCCGGTCCCAAGGCACGGCGTCTCGAGTCCAGGTCCTCCTCGGAGACGCGCTCACCCCCTGCAACCAGCTCGTCGAGGGCGCCGGCCTCGAGGGCCCGCACCCTGACGCCGGCCCCGCCCGCCGCCGCGGCCAGCGCCTCGGCCTGGTCCGCGGTGCCGACGACCGCGAGGCCGGCCCCGGAGTCCTCGAGTACCCAGCCGAGCTGCTCTTCGCCGGTGGTGAGGTACACCGGGACCGTGACCGCTCCGGTGAACCAGATGGCGTAGTCGACCAGCGTCCACTCGTAGCTCGTCGGTGCCTGCAGCACGACCCGGTCCCCGGGCCGGACGCCGGCCGCCACGAGTCCCTTCGCGACCGCGCGCACCTGGTCGCGGAACTGCCTCGCGGTCACGTCGGTCCAGCCGTCCGGCTGGCGCCTGGAGAAGCAGACCTGGTCCGGGTGCCGGTCGGCGTTGGCCATCACGTCGTCGGTCAGGTTGCTCGTCGGGGCGACGGCGATCACGGGCGGCGTGGAGTACTCGCGCACCGCACAGCTCCTTCGGTCACGACCCGCTCCTTGCAGACAGGACGCTACAGGGGGCGGTGCGGCAGCCTGGGTCGGATACGCTGCGCGGGCAGCAACCGTCGCGGAGGTGCACCGTTTCCATGGCTGAGCAGACCACGTCGAGCATCGTGATCCCTGCCGACCCGGCGTCGGTCATGGCGGTCATCGCCGACTTCGAGGCCTACCCGGCGTGGGCGCAGGGGGTGAAGAGGGCGGAGCCTGTGGACAGCGACGCCGACGGTCGGGCGGAGCGGGTGTACTTCGAGCTCGATGCGAGCCCGATCAAGGACGTCTACACGCTCGCCTACCGCTGGAACGGCGACGAGTCGGTGACCTGGACCCTCGTCGAGGGCAAGATGCTCAAGGCAATGGACGGCGCCTACGAGCTCGAGGAGCGCGCCGCCGGCGAGACCGAGGTGACCTACCGGCTGGCCGTCGACATCGCCATCCCGATGATCGGCATGCTCAAGCGCAAGGCCGAGAAGGTCATCATCGACACGGCGCTCAAGGGGCTCAAGAGGCGCGTCGAGTCGCTCCAGGCGTCTTGAGGACCATCCTCTTCACCGGCAAGGGCGGAGTCGGCAAGACGACGGCTGCGGCCGGTACGGCGGTGGGCGCGGCCCACTCCGGGCGCCGCGCCCTCGTCCTCTCAACCGACGCCGCGCACTCCCTCGGCGACGCGTTCGGCACGGCCGTCGGCTCCGAGCCGACCCGGGTCGCCAACCGGCTCTACGCGCAGCAGGTCGACGCGCAGCGCCGGTTCGAGCAGTCCTGGACCGAGATCCAGGGCTACCTGCTCTCGGTGCTGGACGCCGCGGGGGTCGACCCGCTGACCGCCGAGGAGCTCACGGTGCTGCCCGGCGCCGAGGAGGTCCTGGCACTCCTCGAGCTCCGGACCCAGGTCAGGTCCGGGCGCTGGGACGTGGTCGTGGTGGACTGCGCCCCGACAGCGGAGACGTTGCGGTTGCTGGCCCTGCCGGAGGCACTGGGCTGGTACATGGACCGGGTGTTCCCGGCCGAGCGGCGTGTAGTGAAGGCGCTGCGACCGGTGCTCGCCCGCGCTGCCGGGGTGCCGATGCCGGAGGACAGCGTCTTCGATGCGGTGGAACGGTTGCACCGGGACCTCGAGCAGGTGCAGGCGATGCTGACCGGCGACGACGCCAGCGTGCGCCTCGTGCTCACCCCCGAGACGGTCGTGGTCGCCGAGGCGCGTCGTTCGCTCACCACGCTGTCGCTGTTCGGGTACCGCGTCGACGGCGTCCTCGCGAACCGGATCTTCCCCGCCGCCGGCGCGGACTCGTGGCGGCAGGAGTGGATCACCGCGCAGCGCGAGGTGCTGGCGGAGGTCGAGCAGTCGTTCCCCGGAGTGCCGGTGTGGCGTTCGCCGTACCAGCCACGGGAGCCGGTCGGCGTCCCGGCGCTGCTCGAGCTCGCGGCGACCGCCTATGCCGGTACCGACCCTCTCGCCCGGGTGACCGGCGAGAGTCCGATGACCGTGACGCGCACCCAGACCGGCGCGACGCTGCGGTTGGCACTACCGTTTGTCGCCGAGTCGGAGATCGACCTGGCGCGACATGGAGACGAGCTCGTGGTGACCGTGGGTTCCTACAGGAGAGTGGTCGCGCTGCCGGCCGCCCTGGCCAGGCACACCGTCGCGGGGGCTCGCCTCGACGACAACGGGCTGCGGGTCCGTTTCGTCCCCGCGGTCGAGACGCCGGCATGACCACCGGCACCGGTGGGCCGGAGGGCGGTGACGTCGGCAGCGTCGGCGAGGAGGCGGCCAAGCTCCTGCACGCGCTGCAGGACTGGGCCGGGCACACCGGCGGCGAGCAGACGGAGGCGACGGCGTCGGCTGCCGCCTCGCCCTGGCAGCACCTGAACGAGCATGTCGCCACCGGAGCGCCCGAGTGCCGCTACTGTCCGGTGTGTCAGGTGATCGGTGCGGTACGTCAGACCAGCCCCGAGGTCCGAGCCCACCTGACGTCCGCGGCCTCCTCCCTCCTGCAGGCGGCCGCCGGGCTGCTGGCCACGCAGGTGCCCGAGGATGCTCGAGGACGAGGCTCCGGCGGAGTCGAGAGGATCGACCTGGATCCCGATGACGACGAGGACTGGGAGGAGGACTGATGGCTCTGACGGTCGGCGTCGACGTGGGCGGCACCAAGATCGCCGGAGGTGTGGTCGACGAGCGAGGACGGATCCTCGCCACCGCTCGGCGCGAGTCGCCGGCGACCGACACCGATGCCATCGGTCACAGCGTCGCGGACCTGGTGGCGGAGCTGCGCTCGGCGCACGACATCACGGCAGTCGGGGTGGGAGCGGCCGGCTTCGTCGACTCCACCCGGTCCCTGGTGATGTTCGCGCCCAACCTGGCCTGGCGCGACGAGCCGTTGCGCGCCGACCTCGAGAAGCGGATCGGCCTGCCCGTGGTGATCGAGAACGACGCGAACGCGGCGGCGTGGGGGGAGTTCACCTTCGGGGCGGGCGAGGACGCCACCGACAGCCTGCTGATCACGGTCGGCACCGGGGTCGGCGGCGGGATCGTGCTGAACGGTGAGCTGCACCGGGGCGCGTTCGGGGTCGCCGCGGAGATCGGTCACCTGCGCGTCGTACCCGACGGACGGTTGTGCGGATGCGGCAACCACGGGTGCTGGGAGCAGTACGCCAGCGGTTCGGCGCTGGTGCGCGACACGCGCGAGCAGGCCGGCCGCGGCTCGTTGATCGCGCGCAGCCTGCTGGACCGGGCGGGCGGCGACGTCCAGGCGATCACCGGTCCGCTGATCACCGAGGCGGCCCGGGAGGGCGACCCGTTCGCCGTCGAGCAGCTCGCTGCGCTGGGCAAGTGGGTGGGGGAGGGCATCGCCACCCTCACCGCCGTGCTCGACCCGGCGGTCGTGGTGATCGGCGGGGGAGTCTCCGAGGCGGGAGACCTCCTGCTCGACCCCGTCCGCAGGCACTTCAAGGCCAACCTGACCGGCCGGAACTACCGCCCGGAGCTGGAGATCCGGGCGGCGGTGCTGGGCAACCGGGCCGGGATGATCGGTGCCGCCGACCTCGCCCGACGTCCCTGAGCTCAGCGCACCATCCGGAAGTCGTACAGGCTGGGCAGCCCGATCACGTTGTTCGGGTCCACTCGCATGGTCAGGGTCGCGTTGCCGCCGACCGCGAACCTGCGGACGACGTACTGTGCGTTCGTCAGGTCCTGGCCGGCTCCACCGCTGAGCGTGAACGGGTCCGCGTTGGGCACCATGAAGACGCCGGCCACCCGGAGGCCACCACCACCGGCCATGCTGAAGCCGGACCCGGCCGTCTCCGTCCACAGGGCAAGGTCCTCGCCGCCATCCCACTGGGCCTGCTGCTGCGTCGTGTTGAGCCCTGCTGCGTTCATGTCGCTGTAGGCGTTGGGGGCGGTCCAGTCGATGGCGGCGGAGCCGCTGGTGATGATCAGGCCGTTCCCGCCGTCGGTCGACGCGGTGGTGCCTGCGCACGGGACCGACGTCGGCGGCGTCCCCCAGCTGGTCGGCAGACATCCCCCGGGCTTCACGGCGGTGCCGTCGCCGATGTCGCCGCCCTCCAGGATCATGGTCGTGTTGCACAGCCTCAGCAGTCCGCCGCCGGCGTTGATCCTGCCCCGCCGGACGATCAGCTGAGCCTTGGCGCTCATCGTGCTGCTCGAACACTGACCTGAGGAGGGGCTGGTGCAGCCGGGTCCCCGGACGCAGAACGCATCGCTGTTGCCCAGGGTGACCGCGTCGTCACTGATCCTCGCGCCCGTATCGTTGGTGTCGTCGATGAGCACCCGGGTGGCGTTCGGCATGCTGAGCCCGCCGCCCTTCACGAATCCGTGCACGTAGATCGTTCCGGCACCGATCGAGCCGGTGAAGGTCAAACCGGAGCTCGACGTGCAGTCGATGTAGACCGAGTCGGCGGCCGACATCGCGCTCATGGCGGTCTTCTCCGCCGTCGTGGGGCTGCAGCCCACGCGCCTGGTGAAGCCGGGCGCGGTCGCGTGGTTGGTGCCCCACATGGTGTAGGCCGCGCGGGTGGTCGCCGAGATGCCCGCGAGGTAACGGCGGTCGACAGGCTTCCTGGTCACCCGCTTCCGGCCGGTGACCGCGGACATGGTGCCGCTCCCGAACTCGTTCTGGGCCGAGGTCGCGTACACGTTCGACGGGCTGTCGGCGACGATGTCGGCGGCCTTGCCGTTCAGCGTGGCCATCGAGGTGATCAGGCCGGCCGTGCCGTTCGCGGTTCCGTAGGCCACGATCCCGTCGGGCTGCTTGCCCTGGAACAGCTGCGCGTTGCTGCCGTTGCTGCAGCCGGGGTCGCTGGCGTCGGAATCGGAGTGGATCGTCCCGGGTGAGGTGCCGCTGCCGTAGACCTTGATGCGCGACGGCGACCCCCCGGAGCCGACCGTGAGGACGCCACAGCGCTTCTGCTCCAGGATCAGGAGCGCTGGTGCCGGATCGCCGTTCCCGACCTTCACCCGGGCGACAGACCTGACTCGCGAGACCAGGTCGCTGCGGCTCACGATCCGGCTCAGGCCGGGTGCGTTCCACTCCTTGATCACCACGCCGATCTGGTCGCACCCCTGTTGCATCGCATCTCCGGGGTCCGACGCCAGACTTGCGTAGGTCTCGTTGGTGAACGGGCCACCGGTGCTGGTGTCGCTGAGCGAGTACGGCATCTTGATCCACACCTCGTAGCGGGTGCCACCCGAGGTGGTGCTGCCGTGGTAGCCCACGTCGGTCGTGTGGTCCCCGGGCACGCAGATGGCGGACGGGCTCGAGCCGCTGCAGACATCCGCCGGGAGGCCGCTCAGCCCGCGGCTCTCGGTGATCAGGAACCGGTACGCCGCGCAGACCGCGTTGGCGTTGTAGACGTCGCCGGTGCCGTTGCTTGCTGCCTGGAGCCCGGCGGTGACGGCCTGGTCGGCCGCAGACTTGTTCGTGGTCTTCTCGACCCGGACCAGTCCGATGTCGATGACGATGCCGGCCGTGATGAGGAGACCGGTCAGCGCGACGGCTACGAGGACCGCGACGGCACCGCGCTGGTCACGTCGCCGCCGCGTGCGGCGGGCGAACCGTTCGGACATCAACAGCTGCTCCGTTCGTAGCTCGCCACGGCTCCCCGCTTCAGGACCCCGGACACCGATGAGAGGGGCGGGAGGCTGACGGTGTACTTGCGGGCCGCAAGGACGCGCACCACGCAGCCTCCGACGGCGACGCTGCTCGGGACCGCCGGGAAGCTCGCGTCGGAAGTGGCCAGCGCAGGGGATCCGAAGCTGCCCTGGTCGCAGGAGGTCGCCACCGCGGTACCCGCCGGTGTGGGTGTCGTCGCAGTGACCCTCCACAGCTGCACGCACACCGCCGTCGGCTTGGTCGCGGCGTCCACCTGGGCGCCCCTCTCCTGCGAGATGACGTCCTGCGCCCAGGACGCGACAGAGGCGTCCGCGGTGGCGCCGAAGCGTGCGCTCTCCCGGACCCCGTCTGTGAGGGCGATGCTACGGGCGTACGTGATGCCGATGCTCACCGTTCCGACGAGCAGCAGGACGAGAATGGGCACGATGAGGGCGAACTCCACGGCCGCGGAGCCGCGCGAACCGTGGCGACCGACGCGCGCCGGTCGCTGCGCAGCCGCGGCAATGCCTCGTTCGGACATCGGATCCCCTCTGCTCTGAGAACGCCAGTTTGGAGGAGATGGTCCGAGATGTACCGATCTCTGCTGAAGAATGGCCCGGCTGACCCACTCCTTGTCGCCCGTTCGGTGGAGAGCCGGCAGCCGACCGGCTCGATGTTCCTGGTTTGCCGGTGACCGCCTTCCGGAGCCGGGAGACTCGCCCAGGTGAGCGCTGATCTCCTCTCGGGGTCGCCGGCGACGACGCAGCCGTCGGTCGTCGACCACGAGGACCACCGGACGCGGGGGGTCGCCGCCGTCGTGCTGTTGGCCCTCCTGCTGGCGCTCGTGCTGAGGTTCTCGGCTCTGCATCTGGGCAACCAGGACACCTGGTTCCACCTGGTTCTGGGAGATCGATTCCGGCACGGTTGGAGCCTGGGACACCCTGGAGCGCCCACGCCGTTCGCGACCGCCGATTGGGTGCCCACCCAGTGGTCGACCGAGGTGGTCGCCAGCTGGTTCGAGTCCTGGTTCGGGCTGCCCGGGGTGGCCTGGCTGTTCGGCGCCTTCTACTTGGCCCTGGTGCTGCTCACCTACCTGTCGTGCCGCAGGCTGAGCGCGCGACCCCTCGGCGGGGCGCTCGCCACAGCGTTGCTGGTCTTCGGGGTTGCGCCGGTCCTCTCCGCACGGCCGCAGGTCGTCAGCCTGGTCCTGTTGACGGTCACCGTCGGTGCGTGGTTGAGGACCGCCGAGGACGGGAAGGTTCGCTGGTGGCTGGTCCCGATGACCTGGGGGTGGGCCACCGCGCACGGGCTCTGGTCGGCGGGGGTGCTGCTCGGGTTCGTCTGCTGGATCGGCCTCGTCCTGGACGGGCGGGCCCGCGGCCGGCGTGCGGTAGCCATGCTCGCCGTACCGGCACTCTCCCTGGGCGCCACGATGCTCACCCCGGTCGGTCCTCGGCTCCTGACCTCGCAGCTCGCGGTGGGCGCTCGGACCTCGATGATCGCCGAGTGGGGGCCGACGGACTTCCGGTCGGTGCCCTCACTGGCCGTCGCGCTGATGCTCGCTCTCGTGGTCGCGCTCTGGACGCGACGGGGACGGGTCTCCTGGTTGCGGCTCGGCTTGCTGCTCCTGGCCGGCGGATGGACGATCCTGGTGGCGCGGATGGTCTCGCTCGGCGCGGTGGTCCTCGCTCCGCTGCTGGCCGAGGCGATCGGGCACTCGATGTCGCGGGCCCGCTTCTCACTGGCCGGCCGGCGTGCCGGCTCGACGAGGTCAACACTGCCGCCGTGGGAGCGGGCGGCGTTGCTGGTCACCGCAATCGGCTACCTTGTCGCGCTCGCCGTCGCGGCCCCTCAGGTCGTGGTCCGACCCGCCGACGTCCCGACCACCATGGCACCGCGACTGTCCGCTCTGCCGAGCGGGAGCACGGTCCTCGTCGAGGACGGCATCGGCGGCTGGATGGAGTGGGCCGTGCCGTCGGTGCACCCGGTCATCGACGGGATGCTCGACGCCTACCCAGTGGGATACATCCACCGGTTCTTCGACACCACGAAGGTCAAGCCGGGTTGGCGGCGGTTCGTCTCTCGAAGCGGTGCCCGGGTCGGCGTGCTGGAGGCCGGCTCGCCGCTCAGTGCGGCGCTGCACGACCAGCTCGGGTGGCGACCCGAAGCGCACGACGGCCGCTGGGTGTTGCTCCGCGCGCCCTCGCGCTGAGCCGCACAGACGCCGCGGGGCTCAGGAGCGCTTGGTCGTGTAGCCCTCGACGAGCTCGCCGGCGAGCTGCTCGAGGAACAGGCCCACGTCGGTGACGATGCCGCGCGCCTGGGACGAGCCGCGGTCGGCGAGCTTGGTGACGGTGGCGGGGTTGATGTCCACGCACACCAGCGGGATCGACGCCGGCAGGATGTTGCCGGTGGCGACCGAGTGCAGCATGGTCGCCACCATCAGGCAGAACCCGACGCCCGGCAGCTTGGCGCGCATCGCCCGCTGGCCCTCGATCACGTCGGTGTAGACGTCGGGCAGCGGTCCGTCGTCGCGCACGGAGCCGACGAGGACGTACTCCTTGTCGCCGGTCACCAGCGCATGCATGATCCCGCTGGTCAGCACGCCCTGGTCCACGGCCGCCCGGATCGAACCAGCCTTGCGGATCGTGTTCAGGGCGCGGATGTGGTGCTCGTGCCCGTGCTCGACGCCGCGGCCCTGCGCGAGGTCGACCCCCAGGGACGTGCCGAACAGCGCCGACTCGATGTCGTGGGTGGCCAGCGCGTTCCCGGCGAACAGCACGTCGACGAACCCGGCGCGCACCAGGGCGACCATCGCGGGGGCCGCCCCGGTGTGCACGACCCCGGGACCGCCCACCCACAGCACCTTCTGCCCGTTCGCCTTGGCCTCGCGGATGCCGTCGGCGACCTGACGCACCAGCACCGCCTGCGGCTTCTCGCTGGAGACATCGGACTCCATGAAGCCGAACGAGCCCTCGGCCTTGGTGAGCACCGGTGCGTCGACGCGCAGCCCGGACGCCCCGCACACGACGAGCATGCCGGCCTTCACGTCGGCCATCGGCAACGTGTAGATGCGCGGCGGGTCGGAGGAGTCGTCGACGATCAGGCCGCAGTCCATCTCCGGGTTCTGCACCGAGACCCACCGGCCCTGCCACCGCACCCGGGTGTCCAGGTTCGTGGTCGAGTAGAAGCGGTCGGGGAACACGCCGTCCATCTCGCACACGGACGTCTCGGCCTCGCCCGGGTCGACCTGGTTGACGCCCCGGCTCTGCAGCCGCATCAGCAGCCGCTGGAGCGCCTCCTCGTCGGCGGCGGAGATCGTGATCCTGGCCGAGGAGAGGTCCGCCGCCTCGTGCCCGACGTCGAAGCGGTCGATCACCCAGTCGCCGCCGTACTCCCGGACGTCGTCCAGCACCCGGGACAGGATCCCGGTGTCGATCAGGTGGCCGGTGATCTCGACGGTCTCGCTCTGCTGCACGCTGGGCAGGCTACACAGGCCGGAGGTGGACTAGAGAACCGCTCCGTCGTCCCAGTCGTCCCCGCGGTCGCGGGGCATGGTGGCCACCAGGAACCCGAAGCCCCCGACGAACGCGGCGGCGACCCCGAGCGTGAACAGGGTCGGCACGTCCCACCCGGTCAGCATGTGCAGGAACACGGCCAGCAGCAGCACCACCGGTGAGCCGAGGAGGCCCGCCCACGCCAGACGTCGGGCCGGGGTGCCGCGTGGGATCGGCGGTGGCTCGGGCGGCACGAAGTGGTCGGTCGGGTCCGGCAGATCCTCGCCGTGCTCGTTGTGCTCGCCGCGGGGGCGCCGGGCCTGGCGGTCCGCGCGGTCCTCGAGCGGACGGAGCCGTGAGTCGAGGGCGTCGAGGTAGGACCGGTCGAACGGCGACAGCCCGGTGGTGTCGGGTCCCGCTCCGCCACCGCCGAAGGCCGGACGCTCGCCGTAGTTCTCGACGATCTCCCGCCAGGCGGCCTCCTCGTCGAAGGGCAGCTCCGGCAGCTCGGGATCGATGCGCGGCTCCTGGTGGCCCGGGGGCGGGTCGTCGCGCGAGCCGTCGTCGGAAGCGGTCATGGTCCCGTCACCCGTCGTACGAAATGGGTCGACTCCTCGAAGATCGTCGGGGCGTCGTTGTCGAGGGTAGCCACGTGGTAGCTGTTCTCAAGGGTGCGCTCGGTGACGTCCCGCGACGACACCGAGGCGCGGATCGCCTCGGCCGAGGAGGTGTCGACGACATGGTCCTCGGCGGAGCAGAACACCAGCATCGGCTGGGTGACCCGGGGCAGGTCGCCGATCAGCTGCTTCCAGCCGCGCATCATCGAGTCGGCCGCTCGCAGCGGCGTCCGCGTGTAGCCGTGCTCCTCTATCCCGGGCTTCTTGA
>Ga0308175_100003728_pt1 | contig 10608 bp, 8 predicted proteins | sample PhyCR1_3_FD_203893 | JGI IMG/M metagenome (GOLD analysis project Ga0308175, IMG submission 203893) | Soil microbial communities from UC Gill Tract Community Farm, Albany, California, United States - DLSLS.C.R1 | ecosystem: Environmental > Terrestrial > Soil > Agricultural land | place: USA...
CGGACCCGCCCGACGCCGGAGGAGCGCCTGGCCTTCTGGCGCTGGGCCGCCGACGCGGCGGGGCTCGCCCCCTGACGGCTGGGGCCGCCCGGCCCCGCCCGCGGCCCTCGTCACCGCACCGGAGGCCGCGCCACTCACCCGCGTTGGGTGACGAGCACGCTCGCCGGCCTGCCTAGATTCGGATGGTGACCACGTCCACCGCGCCCACCCCGAAGCCGCGCCGCAAGGCGGCCATGCAGCCTGATCCGGCTGCGGGGTCCGAGGCGGCTCCGACGGCCGAGATCCCGGTGGACCCGGTGGCTGCACCCGTCGAGCGCCCCACCGGTGACCTGACCGTCGACGAGCGGGCCGAGCTGGAACGGCTGCGCGCGCTGGTCGCCGCGCAGGGAGGCGGGCCGGCTCCGGCCGGCGCCGGATCCGGAGCGCGTCCGCCGCGCACCGGACGCGGCCGCTGGGCGGGCGCGATGGTGCTGCTGGTCGTGGCAGCCCTGCTCGCACCGCTGTCGGCGCTGGCCACCTTCACCCGGTCGACCCTGCTCGACACCGACCGGTACCTCGCCATGGTGCAGCCCCTGGCCAACGACCCCGCCGTGCAGGAGGAGATCTCCCGGCGGATCACCGACGCCGTGTTCGAGCAGCTGAAGGTCCGCGAGCTGACCACCCAGACCCTCGACGCCATCGCGGCCCGGCCACGGGTCGAGGGCGTCACCGAGCGGCTCCCGGTGGAGCTGTCGACCTTCGCCGAGCCGATCTCGAACGCCGTGTACGGCTTCACCGAGGGCCAGGTGGGGCGGCTGGTCGCCTCGAGCGCCTTCCAGGACGCCTGGGTGGCCGCCAACCGGGAGGCCCACGCCAGCCTGGTCGCGGCGCTCACCGGTGAGAACACCCGGGCGGGCGTGACGGTCTCGCAGGGCCAGGTGGCGGTCAACCTGGCCCCGTTCATCGCCGCGATCAAGCCGGTGCTCGTCGAGCGCGGAGTGCCGTTCGCCGACCGGATCCCGGCCGTCGACGCCCAGTTCGTCGTGCTCCAGAACGCCGACCTGGGCCGGGCCCAGACCGTCGTGCGGTTGCTCGACCTGTCCCGGGTGGTGCTGCCGGTGCTGGCGATCCTCGCCCTCGTCGCCGGTGTCGCGCTCGCCCCGAGCCGGCGGCGGGCACTCGTCATCGGGGCCTCGATGGTCGTCGGGTCGCTCGTGCTGCTCCTGCTCGGGATCCAGGTGCTGCGCGCGCTCTACCTCGACGACCTCGAGCAGGTGCTGCTCGTGCCGCAGGTCGCGACGGTGCTCTTCGACACCGTGACGACCCCGCTGCGGCTCGGGGTGCGCTCGACGGCGATGCTCTTCCTCGTCATCGCCCTCGCGGCGTGGCTGGCCGGCCCGTCGAACGCCGCGGTCGCCCTGCGGTCGCTGCCCCGGCGGCTCTCCGGCACCACCCGCACGCCGACCGGTGCGCTGGGCGCCGTGAGCCGGTTCGCGGCCCGCTACACCGTGCCGCTGCGCGCGGCCGTCGGCGGCCTGGCGGTGCTGGCCGTGCTGGTCGGCGACCGGCCCAGCGCCGGCGGGGTGCTGCTCATCGCGGTGCTCGCGGCGCTCGCCCTGACCGTGATCGAGGTGCTCCGCCGCTGGGGCGCGGACCAGGGGAACGACGACCTGGATGTCGTCGACCCGGTCGCCGGCGCCCCGGCGTAGCCGCCGTCAGCGCCGGCGGCCGACCACCAGGTAGGCCGCCGGCACGACTCCCGCCGAGTTCACCACCGACAGGGCGAGCGCCCACACGGCCTTGGGACCGTTGACCTCCTCGGCGGACCGCTTCCTGAGGTCGACCAGCGCCCACGCGCGCAGACCCGCGTCGACCACCCCGAGCACGACCAGGACCCGCTTGCGGCTCGGTGCGAGCTCGTCCCACTTCTGCCGTGCGGGGTTCATGACGCCGCTCCGTCACGGCAGACGTGGAAGCGTTCCAGCCGGGCGTCACCGAACGCGAGGTCGGACCACCGGCCGGCGTAGTGCATCACCGCCACGGCGCAGGTCGGGAAGCCCTCCGCCATCTTGCGGTGGCCCTCGACGCTGCCCTCCCCGTCGCAGAGCAGCTCCGCGAGCGAGGGGATGCCGGGCGCGTGCCCGACGACCATGAGCACGTCGGCGTCGTCGTCGGCCTCGTGGATGACCTCGAGCAGCCGCTGCGGGGTCGCGAGGTAGATGCGACGGTCGAGGTGCACCTCGGTCTCGGGACAGCCGCTGCCCCACACCCCCTCGGTGGTCTGCTGGGTGCGCTCGGAGGTGGAGCAGAGCACCTCGTCGACGCCGATGCCGTGCTCGACCAGCCAGTGCCCGGCCGCCGTGGCGTCGCGCCGGCCGCGACCCGTGAGCTCGCGCTCGTGGTCGTCGTCCCAGCCCTCCTGCTCGGCCTTCGCGTGGCGGAGGAGGACGAGGGTTCGGTCCTGGGCTGCTCGGGTCATAGCCCGATTCTGCACCCACCCGAACACCGCTGTCGCGGCTCGGCCGTGCCACGTGGCTCACCCCGGGTCTAGGTTGGCCGGCACGGCGGAGCCGGTCCGCCGACACTCGGAAGGGGACTGGAATGTCCGCAGTCGACGACATCCTGGGCGCACTGCCCGCCGACCAGATCTCGCAGCAGGTGGGCGCGTCGCCCGACGAGGTGCGCACCGCTGCGGCCGCCGTGCTGCCGGCGCTGCTCGGTGGCCTGCAGGCCAACGCCGGGAACGCCTCCGGGGCAGGCTCGATCCTCGAGGCCCTCGGGCAGCACGACGACGACCTGCTCACGGGGGGCGCCGACCTGTCCTCGATCGACGAGCAGGACGGCACGGCCATCGCGAGCCACATCTTCGGCGACCAGCAGGACGAGGTCGTCGACCGGCTGGGCGGCCTCCCGGCCGTCGGGGGCGCGGGCGCCGGAGGGGCCCTGGTCAGGAAGCTGCTGCCGATCCTGGCGCCGATGGTGCTGTCCTGGCTCGCCGACAAGGTCCTCAGGGGTGGTGGGGGGCCTGCTGGTGGCACGGGAGGAACGCCGGCCGACCGCTCGCCGTCCCTGCCCGGCGGTGGCGGCGGCGGTGCCCCGGGCTCGCTCGAGGACATGCTCAAGGACGTGCTCGGCGGAGCGGTCGGCGGGAGCGCCGGGCCGGCCGCCGGCGCGGAGGCGTCAGCGGGTTTCGACCCCGGCAGCATCATCGGCGACGTGCTCGGCGGCATCCTCGGTGGTGGCCGTCGCTGAGGTCACCGGCGCAGCCGCCCACCCCGGGACCGCCAGCGCGAGCCCGACCGCGAGCAGTGCGGCGCCCAGCGCGGCGACCCACCAGGCGGTGTCGGTGGGGATGCCGAGGTAGACCGTGATGCCCAGGATCCGGGACAGGCCCCAGGGCAGCAGGCCCACCTCGTCGTTCCACGCCGTCAGCGCGCCCTCGAGCCCGACGAGGCCGACCACGGCTGCCGGTAGCGCCAGACCCGCCCCGACCGCGGCGAGGACGGTGCCGGCCGCCCGGCGGCGGCCGAGGGACACCGACAGCGCCCAGGCGGCCGCGACGAGCAGCCACAGGAACAGGGCCACCGCCACCGTCACGTAGGCGGTGCGGGTGACCGGCTCGGTCCAGAACGCGAACCAGTAGCCGCCGGGCCCGGTCGAGGACATCGCGAACAGCGCGAGCGCGCACCGTGCCACCAGCACCCCGCCCACGGCCGCCACGACGCCCCACGGCACCCGGCCGCGAAGCAGCGCGCAGCCCACGCCGAGCAGGACGAACCACGCCCCGAGCACCACGAGCAGGTGCACCGGTGCGAGGAAGGCGGTCTGGACGCCACGGGTGGCCACCAGCAGCAGCCCGGGCACGGCGACGAGCAGGCCACGCTGCGCCCGCGCGAGGCCCGGGCCGACCTCCGCCGCACGCCACGGCCGGGTCGCGGCGAGCCACGACGCGGCGGCCGCCGTCGAGGGCGGCCCGTGCCGGCGACGCCGGGCGAGCACCGCCCCGGCGCCGAGCCAACCGAGGCAGAGGACGAGCAGGCCGCGCGACAGCCACGCCATGGCCGGGTCACGCTCGCTGCGGGCGATGCCGAGCTCAGCGGCCTCGAGGTTGTAGGCCGGGTGGTCGAGGTCGCCCTGGTACCGCTCGAGGTGCGAGGCCGCCAGCGCGCGGTAGCGACCGAGTGCGGCCGCCCCCTGCTCGTGCGCCTGGCCGGAGCCGGTGGCGTGCCACTGGCCCTGGCGCAGGACGACCTCGCGGTACTCGGCCAGCAGGCGCAGGGTGTCGACCTCGTAGTCGAGGGTGGCGAGGAACGCGGTGCGCATACCGGGGTCGCGCCAGCTGGCGGCATCCGTGCCCGCCACCGTCGTTCGCATCCGCTCGGCGGCGGTCACGGCCTGGTGTCCCTCGGCCACCGCCTCGTCGACCCGCTCCCCCGTCACCGAGGAGATGACGTCGAGCACCGCGGAGTCGCCGGTGAGGATGTCCCACTCGAAGATCCACATCATCGGAGGTGGCTCGAGGCCGATGGCCTTGACCTTCTGCTCGGCGAACGGCCCGATGTACAGCCCCTTGGTCACGGCCTCGCGCGAGCCGGCCATCGCCTCGGCCACGGCCTGCACGGTCTCCGGGTCGTCGGAGAACCAGCGCCGGGCCCAGTCGGCGGTGAGCGCGGCGACGTCGGCGTCCGGGTCGCGGGCGAGCGACCCGGCCAGCCACGTGTTGAGCTCGTAGAGCTGCCAGAAGCCGGTCTTGAGGTACAGCGTCATCGGGCCGGCCCGCCACGGACCGCCGTCCTGGGTCCAGACCCAGACGCCCTCGATGTGGGGGTTGGCGGCGAGCAGCCGGTGCAGGGCGTCGCGGTACTCCGCCCCGAGGTCGTTGGGGAAGGCGCCGTAGCTCTCGAACTCGCGGCGGCTCTGGAGCTCGACGATGCGGCGCTGGCTGCCCGAGAGCAGGGTCTCGTTGAGCGGCAGGTGGCTGTAGAAGTCGCCCAGGGTGTACTTCGTCGACACCACCAGCGCGGGTGAGTCGATGCCGTCGAGCACGGCGGCGTACGAGTCCGGGTTCGTGTGCATGTCGCCGACCGCGCCGACCCCGACGCTCCAGGAGCGGAAGATGACGTCCCGGTCGGTGCGCTCGGCCTGCCCGGTGAGGGCGGTGAGCATGGCGCGCACGGCATCCACGCTCGTGACGGCGAGCGAGCTGTAGTAGTCCCACCCGTCGACGTCGTAGACCCGCCCCGCCTCGCCGATCCGCACCAGCACGCCGTCGAGCGAGGGCGCGGCGGCGTACAGCTCGTCGAGCCCGGCCGCGTACACGGCCCACAGGTCGGGGCTGGTGGTGTCGAGGGACCCGACGTGCTCGGTGAGGTACTGCTCCAGCGGGGTGGTCAGCGAGAGCATGTCGGTGCGCAGCACCACCTTCAGGCCCAGCTGCTGCGCGCGGTCCCAGAACGGGGTGAAGGCCCGGCGCATGGCCAGCGCCCGCGCGACGTGCTCGTCGCCCGGTGCGTAGACCGGGCCGTCGGGTGCGTCCTGGAAGGTGACGAACTCGAGGAACCCGGGGAAGGCGACCGCGGTGTAGCCGTTGGCGAGGCTGTGCCGCAGGAAGGTGTCGTAGTCGGCGTAGGCCCGAGCGAGCGCCGCCTCGTCGACGTAGGGGGCTGCGGGCAGGATGACGTCGGCGAACGCCTTCGACGCGTGCGAGTAGTCGGTGCCGCTCTCCCACTGCGCGGGGTCGGGGGTCACGCCGACCGCCCCGAGGTCGACCATGCGGAACGGCAGCCGGGAGCGCACCTCCTGACCGAGCCGCTCGGTGACACCGCGACCGCTGCGAACCGATGCCGCGAGGTCGTAGACGGCGCGCACGGCGCCGCCCTCGCTCGGGGCCGTCACCCTCAGGTGTGCGGCGTCGCCGTCGAGCCGGTAGGTGTCGTCGTCCGGGTCACCGTCGCCCGCCTCGAGGGTGAGGGTGGCCCGGCCCTGGCGGCTCGCGGCGGAGGCCACCGCGGCGGTCAGCTCGTCGAGCGCCACCCGGGTCCGCTCGGTGCGGGGGGCGGTGGCCACCTCCAGGGTCGGCGGCGGCACCACCGGCGCGACCGCTCCCACGGGGGTCGACACGGCATCCATGCCGTCGACGCGCTGCGCGCTGATGCCGAGCGCGCTCCCCACACCCAGTGCCACGAGCAGGCCGACGACGAGCAGCGCGACGGCCGTCGCGGCCGCGCGCCAGCCACGCCCACGCGCCGTCGTCACAGCGGGAGGCTAACCGGGCAGTCTGGACGCCGGCCGCCGACAGGCTGGGAGGATGCCGGGCGGCCCTGCTCCCTCAGGCCGGGGTGACCGCCCCGTCGGCCTCGGCCGGCGCCGGGGCGGAGGTGCGCACAAGGTGGTCGAACGCCGACAGCGCCGCGGTCGCACCGCCTCCGGCAGCGGCGACGATCTGCTTCCAGGGGGCCGTCGTGCAGTCGCCGGCCGCGAAGACCCCCGGGACGCTGGTGGCGCCGCGCGGGTCGACGACGACCTCACCGTGCGGGGTCAGCGCGACGACGCCGTCGAGCCACTCGGTGGTGGGGAGCAGCCCGACCTGCACGAACACGCCCTCGACGGCGAGCAGGGCGGTGCTCCCGCCGGAGCGCGGCGCGTGGCGCAGGCCGACGACCTTGGCACCGTCTCCGACGACCTCGGTGGTGGCGGTGCCGAGCAGCACCTCGACGTTGGGCAGGCTGCGGACCTTGCGCTGCAGCACCTCGTCCGCCTTGAGCGCGTCGGCGAACTCGACGAGGGTGACGTGGGCGGCCACGCCGGCGAGGTCGATCGCGGCCTCGACGCCGGAGTTGCCCCCGCCGACGACCGCGACGCGCTTGCCGGTGAACAGGGGCCCGTCACAGTGCGGGCAGAACGTGACGCCGCGGTTGCGGTGCTCGTCCTCACCGGGCACGTCGAGGGTGCGCCAGCGCGCCCCGCTGGCGACGACGACGGTCCGGGCCCGCAGCACCGCGCCCGAGGCGAGGTGCACCTCGTGCAGGCCGCCCACCTCCGGCGCCGGGACGAGCCGTTCGGCCGTCTGGCCGGTGACGACCTCGACGCCGAGCGCGCGCACCTGTCGCTCCAGGTCGCCGGCCATGCGGGGGCCCTCGGTGTGCTCGACCGACGGGTAGTTCTCGATCGACATGGTGTCGAGCAGCTGGCCACCGAAGCGCTCGGCGAGCAGGCCGGTGCGGATGCCCTTGCGGGCGGTGTAGACGGCGGCCGTCGAGCCGGCGGGCCCACCACCGACGACGAGCACCTCGAACGGGTCCAGCGCGGCGAGCCGCTCGGTGTCGCGCTCCGCGGCCCCCGCGTCGAGCCGCGTGACGACCTCGTCGAGCGTCATCCGGCCCTGGCCGAACAGCTCGCCGTCGCGGAAGACCATCGGCACGGCGAGGACACCACGCCGCTCGACCTCCTCGGGGAACACCGCCCCGTCGATCGCGACGTGGGAGATGCCGGGGTTGAGCACGCTCATCAGGTTCAGGGCCTGCACGACGTCCGGGCAGTTCTGGCAGCTCTGGCTGAAGTAGGTCTCGAACCGGTGCCGGCCCGGGAGGGCGCGCACGGCCTCCAGCAGCTCGGGTGCCGCCGTCGACGGGTGCCCGCCGACCTGGAGCAGCGCGAGCACGAGCGAGGTGAACTCGTGGCCGAGGGGCAGCCCTGCGAACTCCACCTCGACGTCGGTGCCGGTGCGGACCACGCGGAACGAGGGACGCCGGGCGGCGTCCCCCGTCCGCACGTGGGTGACCCGGCCACCCGACAGCGCCGCGACCTCGTCGAGCAGGTCGGCGACCCTCGTCGACGCGGACGAGCCGTCGAGGCTGGAGACCAGCTGGACCGGCTCGACGACCTTGGTCAGGTACGCCGAGAGCTGCTGCGCCAGAACGGGATCGAGCACGTGGATCAGATCTTCCCCACGAGGTCGAGCGACGGGGCGAGGGTGTCCTCACCCTCCTCCCACTTGGCCGGGCAGACCTCGCCCGGGTGGTTGCGCACGTAGATGGCGGCCCGGACCTTGCGAACCAGCTCGGCGGCGTTGCGGCCGATGCCCTCGGCGGTGACCTCGTGGAACTGGATGACGCCGTCGGGGTCGACGAGGAAGGTGCCGCGGTCGGCCAGGCCCTCGCCCTTGCGCAGGATCTTGAAGCCCTTGGAGATGCGGTGGGTCGGGTCGCCCACCATCGGGTAGGTCACCTTGCGGATCGTGTCCGAGGCCTCGTGCCAGGCCTTGTGGGTGAAGTGGGTGTCGGTCGAGACGGAGTAGACCTCCACGCCGAGGGCCTTGAGCTCCTCGTGGTGGTCGGCCAGGTCGCCGAGCTCGGTGGGGCAGACGAACGTGAAGTCGGCCGGGTAGAAGAAGAAGACCGCCCACTTCCCCTCGATGTCCGCCGAGGACACGGGGACGAACGAGCCGTTCACGAAGGCCGTGGCCTCGAAGGGCTGGATGGTCGTGTTGACGAGGGACATGCGTCGCTCACTGCTCCTTGGTTGCGTGCCCGGGTCGCTCCGGGGCTCGGCGCCGCGGACGGCATCCGGGGATCTGGATCGGTTCAAGACTAGTGGGTCGCGCGGGGTCGCTCGACACCGGGTCCCACCCGGCGGAACCATTGCCGCACAACCCGATCGGGGCTGTGACGGAGGTCTCAGCCCCCGAGGCGCTCGAGGATGAGGGTCCGGGCCGCCGCGGCGTCCCCCTGCCCCTTCATCTCGCGCATCACCTGCCCGATGAGCGCGCCCACCGCCTGCACCTTGCCGTCGCGGATCTTGTCGGCGACGTCGGGGTTGGCCGCGATGACCGCGTCGACCGCCGCCTCGAGCGCACCGGTGTCCTGGGACAGGGCGAGCCCACGGGCGTCGGCCACCTCGGTCGGCGACCCCTCCCCGGACAGCACGCCCTCCCAGACCTGGCGGGCCATGCCGTCGTTGAGCCGACCGCTCGTGACGAGCGACTCGAGCTCGACCACGGACCCCGGTACGACACCGAGCCCGGCCGCGTAGGTCGGCACGTCGGCACCCTCGGCGTTGGCGCGCCGGGCGATCTCACCCGACCACCACTTGCGCGCGGCTCCCGGAGAGGCACCGGCGGCGACGGTCTCCTCGACCAGCTCGACGAGCCCGGCGTTGACGACGTCACGCATCTCGAGGTCGGCGAAGCCCCAGTCGGCCTGCAGCCGCTTGCGCCGCGCGGCGGGCGGCTCGGGGAGGGTGGCGCGCAGCGCCTCGACCACCTCGTCCGAGGGCGCCACGGGCACCAGGTCGGGCTCGGGGAAGTAGCGGTAGTCGTCGGCGTCGGACTTCACCCGGCCCGACGTCGTGACGCCGGTGTCCTCGTGCCAGTGGCGGGTCTCCTGCACGACCGTGCCGCCGGAGGTCAGGACGGCGCCGTGCCGACCGATCTCGTAGCGCACCGCCCGCTCGACCGAGCGCAGCGAGTTCACGTTCTTGGTCTCCGAGCGGGTGCCGAGGCGCTCGGCGCCCTTGGGCATGAGCGAGAGGTTGACGTCGCAGCGCATCGAGCCCTGCTCCATCCGCACGTCCGAGACGCCGAGCGCCTTGAGCAGGTCACGCAGGGTGGCCACGTAGGCGCGCGCGATCTCCGGCGCCCGCTCCCCCGCGCCCCGCATCGGCTTGGTGACGATCTCGATGAGCGGGATGCCGGCGCGGTTGTAGTCGACGAGGCTGTGCGTCGCGCCGTGGATGCGCCCGGTGGAGCCGCCGACGTGCAGCGACTTGCCGGTGTCCTCCTCCATGTGGGCGCGCTCGATCTCGACCCGGTAGACCGTGCCGTCGTCGAGCTCGACGTCGAGGAAGCCGTCGAACGCGATCGGCTCGTCGTACTGCGAGGTCTGGAAGTTCTTGGGCATGTCCGGGTAGAAGTAGTTCTTCCGCGCGAACCGGCACCACGGTGCGATGGAGCAGCTGAGCGCCAGCCCGATCCGGATCGCCGACTCGACGGCCTTCTCGTTGACGACCGGCAGCGCGCCGGGCAGGCCGAGGCAGACCGGGCAGGTCTGGGTGTTCGGCTCGGCGCCGAACTCGGTGGGGCAGCCGCAGAACATCTTGGTGGCCGTGTTGAGCTCGACGTGCACCTCGAGCCCCATCACCGGGTCGAAGGTCGCGAGGGCCTCGTCGTAGGGGATGGTCGCCTCGGCGTGGGTCTGCGTGGTCATCGCTCAGGCCTCCTTCGTGGCGAGCTGCGGCGCGCGGTCGAGGATCGGGCCACCCCAGGCGGTCGTGAGCCGCGCCTCCAGCGCGGCACCGACGGCGTAGAGGCGGTGGTCCTGCATCGCGGGAGCGAGCACCTGCAGGCCCGTCGGCAGGCCGTCCTCGGGGGCGAGGCCGCTCGGTACCGACATGCCGGGGATGCCGGCCAGGTTCGCCGGGATCGTCGCGATGTCGTTGAGGTACATCGCCATCGGGTCGTCGAGCTTGTCGCCGAGCCTGAACGCCGTGGTCGGTGCGGTCGGGCTGACCAGCACGTCGGCACGCTCGAAGGCAGCGGTGAAGTCGTCGGCGATCAGCCGGCGCACCTTCTGCGCCGAGCCGTAGTAGGCGTCGTAGTAGCCGCTGGACAGGGCGTAGGTGCCCAGGATGATT
>Ga0308175_100003729_pt1 | contig 10607 bp, 9 predicted proteins | sample PhyCR1_3_FD_203893 | JGI IMG/M metagenome (GOLD analysis project Ga0308175, IMG submission 203893) | Soil microbial communities from UC Gill Tract Community Farm, Albany, California, United States - DLSLS.C.R1 | ecosystem: Environmental > Terrestrial > Soil > Agricultural land | place: USA...
ACGGCGCCTTCTCCTGGCCACCCGAGAACAACAGCCCCGCCGCCGACGAGTACGTCTCCCCGCGCGACCGCACCCCGGCAGACCCCTTCGCCACCCCTGGCTACGGCGGCCCCAGAGGCGGCACTTCCGCTTACGGCCCGTACGGGAACCGCGACTTCGGCGACCGCCGCGGTCGGCCCGACTCCCCCGACCCGCGCGCCGCCGTCCTCGCCGCGGCCGACCCCGCCAGCGCCTACGGCGCGGCCCTTCCCTGGCCCGAACCGCCGACCGGAGCAGGACACAAGCCGGGCCGCAAGGCCGGTTCGCTCGTGGTGCTGGTGGAGGGCGAGCTGACGCTGTACATGGAACGCGGCGGCAAGACTTTGCTGGCCTGGCCCGCCGACCCGGACGCGGCCGCCGGCGACGACCCGCGCCTGCGCACCGCCGCCCAGGCCCTGGCCTCGGCCGCTCGCGCGGGCTCCCTCGGCACGGTCACGGTCGAGCGGATCAACGGCGCCCAGGCCCTGACCTCTCCCCTGGGCGCCCTGCTGGAAGGAGCCGGATTCATCGCGACCCCGCGTGGCCTGCGCCTGCGCGCCTGACACGACAGTCTCCACGACCCGCGCGCACCACCGCACATCACCCGTCCGTGGCACCCTTGACGCATGCCCGAAGGTGACACGGTCTGGCAGGCCGCGAAGCGGCTGCACGAGGCCCTCGCGGGCAAGGTGCTGATCCGCAGCGACTTCCGGGTACCGCAGTACGCGACGGTCGACCTCACCGGCCGCGCGGTGCTGAGCACGATCGCGCGCGGCAAGCACCTGCTCACCCGCTTCGAGGGCGGCCTGACCCTGCACACGCATCTGCGCATGGAGGGCGCCTGGAAGGTGTTCGGCACCGGCGAGCGCTGGCGCGGCGGCCCGGCCCACCAGATCCGGGTCATCCTCGGCACCACCGACCGCACGGCCGTCGGCTACCGCCTCCCGCTGCTGGAGCTCCTGCGCACCGGCGAGGAGGAGCAGGCCGTCGGCCACCTCGGCCCCGACCTGCTCGGCCCGGACTGGAACCCCGAGCTCGCCCTCACCAACCTGCTCGCCGACCCCGGCCGCCCTCTCGGCGAGGCCCTGCTCGACCAGCGCAATCTGGCCGGCATCGGCAACGTCTACAAGTGCGAGCTCTGCTTCCTGCTCGGCGCGACCCCCTGGCTGCCGGTCGGCGCCCTGCCGGCGGACCGTGCCGCCAGGCTGATCGGACTCGCCAGGAAGCTGTTGGAGAGCAATCGCGACCGCCCGGTCCGGCAGACCACGGGCCTGCACCGGCAGGACCTCTTCGTGTATGGCCGCGCCCCGCGTCCGTGCCTGCGCTGCCGCACCTCGATCCGGGTCGCCGACCAGGGCGACGGCTACCAGGAACGCCCCACCTACTGGTGCCCGAACTGCCAGGCGGGCCCGGCGCCGGCGCGGGGCACAGCCCAGGCTTGGCGTGAGCGCTATCCCCGCCGGTCGCCGTCCAACTGATCGACGCTCCGTCAGAAACGCCCGTCACCGAGATCGGCCGGTGCGGCATCCCGATCGACGCCGTCGCGCCGGACCGGATCCGCGCCCCCCGAACAGGGGCCCGTCGCTGCCGTGATGACACTCCCCGCACGCCAGGCGGCCGTCCACCGTCCCGCCGCCACGGCGCCCGCCGCCCGTCCCTTGGACACGCAGTGCACCGGCAGAACGCTGAGCCCCCAGCCACCGATGGCGACGGCTCCTTCGAGCAGGCCCGCGCCCTGCCCCAGGGCGATCCGGAGTACGGCCCACCACCACACGGCGCCCAGCCCGAGAGCGGTTCCCCAGCGCGCCACCCGCCTCACCATGGCCGCCACCTCCAGCCGGACGCCGGAGCACCGCCCGACCCGCGCGGGAGGCGCACCGAGGGCTCACGGACGCAAGGACACCGGACAGGCGATCCGCCGCGGAGTGACCGGCCCAGGGCGGCTCCTCACGCGTTCTCCGCCTGGAACATCCAGTGGTGCTTCTCCAGGTCGGCGGTGATCCCGATGAAGATGTCCTGGGAGACCGGATCGGGCTCGCCGGTCGCCGCCACCCGCTCGCGCATCCGCGTGATCACCGCGCCCAGCGCGCCGACCATCGCCCGGATCGCGTCGGCGTCCTTGATCCAGCCGGCCGGAGTGGTGCCGATGCCGCTGCTGGCGGCGACCGTGGGCGCGCGGCCGTCCGGTGGGACGCCGAGGGCCGAGGCCCGCTCGGCCACCGTGTCGGAGTGCGTACGCGCGGAGGCGACGACCTCGTCGAGCTGGAGGTGGATGGACCGGAAGCGGGGCCCGACGACGTTCCAGTGGATCTGCTTGGCGACCAGCGAGAGGTCGACCAGGTCCACCAGGGCGCCCTGCAAGGCCTCGGACACGGTCTTCAGCGCCTCGTCGGGCAGCGGGCTCTTCACGACGTACATCCGCTTCCTCCGGTGGGTTCGGCTCCGGTCACGTCACCTCCACGATGACCGCCGCACCGGGTACCGGCAAACGGGCGCAGTCACGGACGCGGATCACGCGGACAGAACAAAGCCCCGCCGGGCTTCCCAGGGTCTGCCTGGAGAGGCCCGGTCAGGGCTTCACACGTATCGGGTGGTCAGGCCGTGCCCGCGGACATCACGCGGCGACCACGTCCACCGCCTCGGCGGGCGCCTTGATGGTCACCCGTTCCGGTGGCACACCGGCCACCGACACGGAACCCAGCATCGGACGGACCGGCGTGGGCACGGGCTCGGTGGCCGCGGCGGACTGGGCCAGTTCCGCGAGCGCCAGCTCGTCGCTCACTTCCCGCATGAGTTCCGACATCCGTACGTCCAGCGCGTCGCAGATGGCGGAGAGCAGCTCGGAGGAAGCCTCCTTCTGCCCCCGCTCCACCTCGGAGAGATAGCCGAGTGAGACTCGGGCGGACGAGGAGACTTCGCGCAGAGTACGGCCCTGGCGTTGGCGCTGCCGACGCAGCACGTCACCCAGCAGGCGACGGAGCAGAATCATCGGTGGCTCCCTCCTCGGACCGCGTAGCCGCATCCTTCTCGCCCCACCGTACCGCCTTGCGCCGCGGCCGTGCGGGGAGCGATGTCGTGTTCACTCAGGGCTGCAAACATCAAAACCCCCCGTTCCGTTCCGTATCCTGTGCCCGCTCATTCCCGGTCTGTTCGCCCGCAAGCTCCTTCAGAAGCAGTGCGAGTACGCTCCGTACACTCTCCATACGAATTTCCGCACGGTCGCCGTTCAACCGCAGCGCCTCCACTTTTCCGCGGCCGGCAGAACCCGGGCGGGTGGTGAGCGGCCCGTCGACGGCGACGAAAACCGTTCCCACGGGCTGGCCGTCCTGTGGGTCGGGCCCGGCGACTCCGGTCGTCGCGAGGCCCCAGTCGGCACCCAAAGCCCTGCGTACCCCGGCAGCCATCTCTGCCGCCACCTGCGGATCCACCGCTCCGCGCTCCGCCAGCAGGGTGGCGTCTACCCCCAGCAGTTCCCGCTTCAGCTCGGTGGCGTAGGCGGTGACCGAACCGCGGAAGACCTTGGAGGCCCCGGGGACGGCCGTGATCTCCGCCGCCACCATTCCACCGGTGAGCGACTCCGCGACGGCGAGACTCTCGCCCCTCACGGTCAGTAGTCGGACCAGTTCGGTGGCCGGGGAACTCACGCTTCCTTCTCCTCCAACGCCGCCGCGCGCTCGGCGATTCCCCGCCGGCGCAGCACAATGGCCTGTCTCACGTAGTCGAGGCCGGTGACGACGGTGAGCACGACCGCCACGGCCATCACCCAGAACCTCAGGGTGGCCAGCCACCCCGTCAGCGCCAGGACGTACATCCCGACGGCGACGCCCTGGATGAGCGTCTTGAGCTTGCCGCCCCGGCTCGCGGGGATCACGCCGTAGCGAATGACGAGAAAACGCAGCAGTGTGATGCCGAGTTCCCGGCCCAGGATCACGAGGGTGACCCACCACGGCAGATCGCCCAGGGCCGACAGACAGATGAGCGCCGCACCCATGATCGCCTTGTCGGCGATGGGGTCGGCGATCTTCCCGAAGTCGGTGACCAGGTTGTAGGTGCGCGCCAGATGCCCGTCGAACAGGTCGGTGATCATGGCGACGGCGAAGGCCGCCCAGGCGAGCGAGCGCCAAGCCGGGTCGTAGCCGCCGTCCGCCAGCATCAGCGCCACGAAGCCGGGCACCAGGAGCAGCCGCAGCATCGTCAGCAGATTGGCGACGTTCCACACGCTGGCCTGGTTGACGGCCGCCGCCGTCAGTTTCCCACCGCGCGCGGGACGCGCACCGCCCTCCGGGCCGGGGGCCGGAGCGGGAGAACGGGCAACGGAGCCGGAGACCTCGGAAGCAGCGCCGTCGGCAGCGGCGGCCGAACTCCGGGCGCCCTGCGCACCGGTGGAGCCGCCCGCGGCGGATGCCGGGACTCCGGTCATCTGCCCGCCTCCTCACTGCACGACGGCGAGCCCGCCAGCGGCTCGGCGACCAGGTCGACACCTTCCGTGCCGACCACCTTCGCCTCGACCATACGTCCCACCCTCAGGCCCTCGCCGCTCGTGAGCAGCACCTGGCCGTCGGTCTCCGGGGCCTGGTGCGCGGCCCGGCCGTACACCCCGTCCTCCCCGCCGACGGACTCCACGAGGACGTGCACGGTCTCCCCGAGGCGCTCCTCGGCGCGCTGGGAGACGAGTTCCTCGGCCAGCCGGGAGACGCGGGCGAGGCGCTCGGCGACGACGTCCTCGTCGAGCTTGTCGTCGTACGTGGCCGCCTCCGTGCCCTCCTCGTCGGAGTAGCCGAAGACACCGATGGCGTCCAGGCGGGCGCCGTTGAGGAAGCGCTCCAGTTCGGCCAGGTCGGCCTCGCTCTCGCCGGGGAAGCCGACGATGAAGTTGGAGCGCACGCCGGCCTGCGGGGCCTTGCCGCGGATGGTGTCCAGCAGCTCCAGGAAGCGGTCGGTGTCGCCGAAGCGGCGCATGGCGCGCAGCACGCCGGGCGCGGAGTGCTGGAAGGACAGGTCGAAGTAGGGGACGACCTTCGGGGTGGAGGTCAGGACGTCGATCAGGCCCGGGCGCATCTCGGCCGGCTGCAGGTAGCTCACGCGCACCCGCTCGAGGCCGTCGACCTCCGCCAGCTCGGGCAGCAGGGACTCCAGCAGGCGGATGTCACCCAGGTCCTTGCCGTAGGAGGTGTTGTTCTCGGAGACCAGCATGATCTCCTTCACTCCCTGCTCGGCCAGCCAGCGGGTCTCGTTCAGCACGTCGCTCGGGCGGCGGGAGATGAAGGAACCGCGGAAGGAGGGGATGGCGCAGAAGGAGCAGCGCCGGTCGCAGCCGGAGGCGAGCTTGACCGAGGCGACCGGCGAGCCGTCCAGACGGCGGCGCAGGGGCGCGCGGGGGCCGGAGGCGGGCGAGACGCCCTCCGGGAGGTCGGCCGGGCCGTGGCCGGGCAGCGCCACGGCGGCGGCGGAATCCTGCCGCTCGGCGGGGCTGATCGGCAGCAGCTTGCGGCGGTCGCGCGGGGTGTGTGCGGCGTGGATGCCGCCGGAGAGGATGGTCTGCAGACGGTCGGAGATGTCGGCGTAGTCGTCGAAGCCGAGCACGCCGTCGGCCTCGGGCAGCGCCGCGGCCAGTTCGTTGCCGTACCGCTCGGCCATGCAGCCCACCGCCACCACGGCCTGGGTTCTGCCATGGTCCTTGAGGTCGTTGGCCTCCAGAAGGGCATCGACGGAGTCCTTCTTGGCGGCCTCGACGAAACCACAGGTGTTGACCACGGCGACATCGGCATCCGCGGCGTCCTCGACGAGCTGCCAGCCGTCCGCCTCCAAACGGCCTGCGAGCTCCTCCGAGTCCACCTCGTTACGGGCGCAGCCAAGAGTGACGAGTGCGACGGTACGGCGTTCAGGCATGGGCTCAAGACTACTTTGTCTGGCTGACACCCCACGTCGACGGGGTTGGCCGATCTTGGCCAACCCCGTCACATCCGTGCCCCGTCTGCGCTTATCCGGCCTCGGGGTCGCCCTTCGTGTACGTGAGACGCTCCACGGCGCCCGGCCGGAAGTCGTCCTCGATCTTCTTGCCGTTGACGTACAGCTCGATCGCGCCGGCGTCACCGAGGATCAGGTTGATCTTGGAGCTGTCCTGGAAGGTCTTGGACTCGCCCTTCTTCAGCAGCCCGTCGAAGAGCATCCGGCCGTTGTGGTCCTTGGCGGAGATCCAGCTGCGCCCGTTCGGCGCGCTGACCTGGACGGTGACCTTGTCCTGCGGCGCGGCGGCGATGGCACTGTCGGACGGCTCGGACGACGGCGCGGCGGGCTTGTCCTTCTTGGGCGTGGGCGAGGACGACTTGCCGGGCTTGGGCGTGGCCCCCTCGGCGACCTGCGACTTGGCGTCGTTACCGCCGTCGCCGCCCTTGAACGCGGTGAACCCGACGAAACCAACGACGGCGACGATCGCGGCGACCATGGCCGCGGTCCAGTTGGGCCCCCGGCGCTCGGGGCGGATGCGTTCCGCCTCGAACATCGGCGCGGCCGGGGTGGGCGCGGGCCGCCCGCCGTGCTCGGCGTCGTACTGCGCGATCAACGGGGCGGGGTCGACACGCACGGCCCTGGCCAGCGTGCGGATGTGCCCGCGCGCGTACACGTCACCGCCGCAGGGGGCGAAGTCGTCCGCCTCGATGGCGTGCACGATGGCGATACGGACACGAGTGGCGCTGCTGACGTTGTCGACCGTGAGGCCGGCCGCGATGCGCGCCTGCCGCAGGGCACGGCCGACGGAGGGACGGGCTTCCTCGGACACGTCGTGGAACGGACGCTCGTCTTCAGGGGAGTTGCCGATGGACACGGGGGCGCCTTTCGAGCGTGTGAGCCACCTGTGCTGGAGGTTCAGTCTAGGCGGGTACGAAAGGGTGGGGCGACCGGGCGGGAGGTGTTTGTACGCCATCGGTATGGCCCGACAACCCGATGGTGGGACAGACACATACCCCAGGACGGGATCCGCACCGGTCCTTTCGCTCAACTTGACGTACAGCGAGGGGAAACGGTTGCTCGCCGCTCCCTAACGGGTGGATCACGGCGCTGCCGCCACCCGGCGTAACCCCGACACGCCAGGCGGCCCGCTGTCCTACCCGTCCGTCTCCCCACGGATCACCGCGAGTACGCCGTCCAGCTCGTCGGGTTTCACGAGAACGTCACGCGCCTTCGAACCCTCGCTCGGTCCCACGATGTTGCGGGACTCCATCAGGTCCATGAGCCGTCCCGCCTTGGCGAAGCCGACCCGGAGCTTGCGCTGCAGCATGGACGTCGACCCGAACTGGGTGGAGACGACCAGCTCGGCCGCCTGGCACAGCAGGTCGAGGTCGTCGCCGATGTCCTCGTCGATGTCCTTCTTCTGCTTGGTGCCCACGGTGACGTCGTCGCGGAAGACGGGCGCCATCTGGTCCTTGCAGTGCTGCACGACGAGCGCGACCTCGGCCTCGGTCACGAACGCGCCCTGCATACGCGTGGGCTTGTTCGCGCCCATCGGCAGGAAGAGGCCGTCGCCCTTGCCGATCAGCTTCTCGGCGCCGGGCTGGTCGAGGATGACCCGGGAGTCGGCGAGCGAGGAGGTTGCGAACGCCAGCCGGGAAGGCACGTTCGCCTTGATCAGGCCGGTGACGACGTCCACCGACGGGCGCTGGGTGGCGAGCACCAGGTGGATGCCGGCCGCGCGCGCGAGCTGCGTGATGCGCACGATGGAGTCCTCGACGTCCCGCGGGGCGACCATCATCAGGTCGGCCAGCTCGTCCACGATCACCAGCAGGTACGGGTACGGCTGGAGCTCGCGCTCGCTGCCCTCCGGCGGCTTGACCTTGCCCTCGCGGACGGCTCGGTTGAAGTCGTCGATGTGCCGGTAGCCGTAGGCGGCGAGGTCGTCGTAGCGCAGGTCCATCTCGCGCACCACCCACTGCAGGGCCTCGGCGGCCCGCTTGGGGTTGGTGATGATCGGCGTGATCAGATGCGGGATGCCCTCGTAGGCGGTCAGTTCCACGCGCTTGGGGTCGACGAGGATCATCCGGACGTCCTCCGGGGTCGCCCGCATCATGACCGAGGTGATCAGGCAGTTGATGCAGGACGACTTGCCGGAGCCGGTGGCGCCCGCGACCAGCATGTGCGGCATCTTCGCCAGCGAGTGCATCACGTACCCGCCCTCGACGTCCTTGCCGAAGGCGACCAGCATCGGGTCGTCGTCCTCGGCGGACTCCGCGAGGCGCAGCACGTCACCGAGGTTGACCATCTCCCGGTCGGTGTTCGGGATCTCGATGCCGACCGCCGACTTGCCGGGGATGGGGCTGATGATCCGCACATCGGGGCTGGCGACGGCGTACGCGATGTTTTTCGTCAGCGCGGTGATCCGCTCGACCTTCACGGCGGGGCCGAGCTCGACCTCGTAGCGGGTGACCGTCGGACCGCGGGTGAAGCCGGTGACGGCCGCGTCGACCTTGAACTCGGTGAAGACCTGGGTGAGCGAGGCGACGACCGCGTCGTTGGCGGCGCTCCGCACCTTGCCGGGGCCGCCCCGGGTGAGCAGGTCGAGCGACGGCAGCGCGTAGGTGATGTCGCCGGACAGCTGGAGCTGCTCCGCGCGCGCGGGCAGGTCGCGGGGCTCGTCGGGGGCTTTCTTGGTCAGGTCGGGGACGCCGCCGGTGGGCGTCTCCTGCTTGGGGCGGGCGGCCGGGACCGGCGTCGGGACCGGCACCCGGTCCGGCGCGGGCACGGGCGTGGGCACCGGGGTGGTGTCCTCGCGCTCGCCCACGCTCACGCCCTGGGTGAGGTCGGCGACGACCGGGGACGGCGGCATGCCGTGCATGACGGCACCGTCGAGCGCGGCCGCGGCGGCCGACGCGACATCCACCGCGTCCATCCGGCGCCGCGGATCGGGTTGCGGCACCGCGGAGCGCCTCGGGCGGCCGCGGCGCTGCGAGAGCGCGTCCTCCTCGGCTTCCTCGGGGTCGTACGCCTGTGGGGCGCTCCGGCGCCCGCGGGGGCGCGCGGGCAGCGCCTCGCGCCATTGTTCGTCGTACCGTTCGTCGTCCCCGATGGCCTCGAACTCCCGCGGATCGGACAGCAGGCCGAGGCGCACGCCGAGCGCGCGCAGGCGCTGCGGGATGGCGTTGACCGGCGTGGCGGTCACCACGAGCAGCCCGAAGATCGTCAGCAGCACCAGCAGCGGTACGGCGAGCATCTCGGTCATGGTGTACGTCAACGGGGTCGCCGCCGCCCAGCCGATGAGGCCGCCGGCATCCCTTATGGCCTGCATGCCGGAGCTGCGGGCGGGCGCGCCACAGGCGATGTGCACCTGCCCGAGGACGCCGATGACCAGGGCGGACAGGCCGATCACGATCCGGCCGTTGGCTTCCGGCTGCTCCGGGTGCCGCATGAAGCGGACCGCGATCGCCGCGAGCAGTATCGGCACCAGCAGATCGAGCCGCCCGAAGGCGCCGGTGACCAGGATCTCCACCAAATCGCCGACGGGGCCGCGCAGGTCGGCCCAGGTACCGGCGGCGACGATCAGCGCGAGAGCGAAGAGCAGCAGCGCGACGCCGTCCTTGCGGTGGGCCGGGTCGAGGTTCTTCGCGCCCTGCCCTATGCCGCGGAAGACGGCGCCGACGGCGTGCGCGAGGCCGAGCCAAAGGGCGCGCACGAGCCGGTACACGCCCCCCGTGGGGCTCGGAGCCGGCCTGGGCGGCGCGGCCTTCTTCGCCGGGACCCTCCTGGCGGGCGCCTTCTTGGCCGGGGCCTTTTTCGCGGCGGCCTTCCTCACCGCAGCCTTAGTGGGAGCGGCCGCCTTCTTGGCGGGCGGCTTCTTGGCTGCGGAGGGACGTGAGGCCATGGGTGTGAGATTACCGGGGGAGACGACAGCGGACACGTGTGCCCACTGCTTCACCCGTTCGTGTCGCCCCTGCCGAGGCGCGGAACTGACGCACGCTCATGGGCAACTGCCTTCCCGACGGACGTCAGTTCTGCGTCGGCACCGACTGGCTGCCGCTGCCCGTGCCCGGCTCCAGGGCGTCCAGCGCCCGCCGCAGTCCAGTCAGTTTCCGCTCCAGATGGGCGGCCGTGGCCACCGCGGCGGCGTCCGCGGACTCGTCGTCCAACTGCTTCGACAGCGCCTCGGCCTGCTCCTCGACGGCCGCCAGACGCGCGGACAGCTCGGCGAGCAGCCCCGCGGACTCCTTGCCTCCGACCGCGCCCTTGCCGCCGCCCTCCAACTGCAGCCGCAGCAGCGCCGCCTGCTCCCGCAGCTGGCAGTTCTTCATGTACAGCTCGACGAACACGGAGACCTTCGCCCGCAGCACCCACGGGTCGAACGGCTTGGAGATGTAGTCCACCGCCCCCGCCGCGTAGCCCCGGAAGGTGTGGTGCGGGCCGTGGTTGATCGCGGTGAGGAAGATGATCGGGATGTCCCGGGTCCGCTCCCGCCGCTTGATGTGCGCGGCAGTCTCGAATCCGTCCATGCCCGGCATCTGGACATCCAGCAGAATGACCGCGAAGTCGTCCGTGAGCAGTGCCTTGAGCGCTTCCTCCCCGGACGATGCCCGCACCAGCGTCTGATCGAGCGCAGAGAGGAT
>Ga0308175_100003730_pt1 | contig 10606 bp, 9 predicted proteins | sample PhyCR1_3_FD_203893 | JGI IMG/M metagenome (GOLD analysis project Ga0308175, IMG submission 203893) | Soil microbial communities from UC Gill Tract Community Farm, Albany, California, United States - DLSLS.C.R1 | ecosystem: Environmental > Terrestrial > Soil > Agricultural land | place: USA...
CTTCTCGAGCGTGAGGCCGGTTTCCTCGTGGAGGCCGAGCTCCTCGGCGCGCGTCCACGTCTCGCCCCGATCCTCGGAGCGGTGCACCGTGGCGCCGTAGACGAAGCTGTTCGTCGCCGCGTAGACGGAGCCGTCGCGCGGGTCGGGAACTGCGTGGAAGACCTCCCAGCCCGTCAGCAGCGGCTCGGAGACTTCCCAGTCGCGGCGGTCCTCGTCGGAGGAGAGCACGAAGAGGCCCTTCCGAGTGCCGACGAGGAGGGCGGGCACTAGAGGCCGGGCCCCGATCCTGTTCCGACGATCGTGAACGCGCTCGTGGCGATCGCGGGCACCCGCGTCCCGAAGGGGTAGCGCTCGTCGTAGTAGTCGCTGCGGTTCACGAGCACGACCTCGTCGGAGAGGCCGAGGATCCCTTCGACGAGCTTCGGGAACGACGTGGTGAAGCGGAGGTTCACGAGCGGCTTCGTCACCTTACCGCCCTCGATCTTGAACGTGCCGTCGCGCGTCATGCCGGTGATGATCCCTTCGCGCGGGTCGACGACGCCGAGGTAGTGGAGCCGAGTCACGTAGATGCCGTCGCCCACCCGCTCCGGCAGCTCGCCGGTCGGGACGTCGCCGGCGCTCACCGAGAGGTTGAGCGGCAGCGGTCCGAATCCCTGCGCAGGCGCGGTGAGAGCGTGGCCGGTGGACTCCTTGCCCTCCCCGGCGCGCTTCGCGGTGCGGCGGTCCCAGACGACGTCCTTCGCGACGCCGTCCTCGACGATCGTGACGCGCTGCTTGGGCACGCCCTCGAGATCGAACGCCTTGGGCATCCCCTCGGGGTCGAGGCCGTCGTCGATCAGCGTGAACTTCTCGTCGAAGAGCTGGTCTCCGAGTCTCCCGCTCAGGTAGCTGTGGCCCTCGAGGCAGGAAAGCGCTCCGAGGGAGCTGAACCCGAAGTACCAGAGCAGCTCGGAGAAGGCGTAAGGCTCGAGGATGGCTGCATGCGTGCCGGCCTCGATCTCGGTCGCGCCGCGCGTCCTACCCGCCTTCTCGGCCGCCTCCCTCGCGCAGCCCGCGGGGTCGAGGTCGCCCGTCTTCCAGGACGTTTCCTCCGCGTAGCCGGAGGCGTCGTCCGAAGCCGCGATGGCAAGGACGCTCGCGTCGGTCATTCCCTGGCTGACCGCATGGCCGGTGGTCGAGGCCACCGCCGTCTCGGTCGCGCCGCTCGTGAAATAGCCATAGAGGCCGTACTCGGGCACGGCCTCGATCGCCTGCGCGGCGAGCGCGGCCTGCTCCTCGGGGGTCAGCGCCGCGGTTTCGTCGTCGTAACCGGCGACGTCGGGGACGGGCGCCGGCGGCTGCAGCCCTGCGTACCCGGGATCCGCGGGCGCGCTGTCGGCGGCCTCGGCGGCGCGGCGCGCCATCTCCCGGAGACCCTCATCGTCGGTTCGGTTCGTGGCCGCACAGCCGACCTTCCCGTCCCGAACGACGCGGAGCGTGACCGACTCGTCGCTGATCAGCGTCGGCTGGTGGACCTCGGAGGCCGCGAACCGGGCGAACCCGGACTCCTCGATCTGGACGACGGCGTCCGCCTCGTCCGCCTCGGCGGCCCTCCAGGCCCGGTCGGCGAGCTCGAGCGCCCGGCCGTCAGACATCACGGACGCCGACCTGGACGTTGCGGAAGCGACCGGGGGCGGTGCCGTGCGACACATGCGCATGCTGGCCCGGCTGGCCCTTGCCGCAGTTCGTCAATCCGTAGAGCTCCCATTCGTCCGGCCCGGCAACCGCATCGAGTCCGGACCAGAAGATCGGCGTGGTACCCATGTAGGTCGCGTCGCGGAGCATCCGTCCGAGCTTGCCGTTCTTGATCTCCCACGCGATCTGGGTCCCGAACTGGAAGTTGAGGCGCTTGTCGTCGATCGACCAGCTCTTGTTCGTGCACATGAAGATGCCATCGTCGACGTCGGCGAGCAGGTCGTCGAAGGAGCCTTCGCCCGGCTCCAGGTGCAGGTTCGTCATCCGGACGAGCGGCATCCGGCTCCAGCCGTCGGCGCGCATCGAGCCCCCGTTCCCCGCTCCGATCATCCGCGCGGTCTCGCGCGACGACAGGAAGCCGTTCAGAACTCCCCCTTCTACGACGGGTTGCCGTCCGGCCGGCACGCCCTCGTCGTCATAGGCGAAGGTGCCGAGCCCGCCGGCGGTCGTCGAGTCCGCGGTGATGTTCATCAGGTCAGAGCCGTAGCGAAGGGTGCCGAGGTCGCCCGGCTTGAGGAAGCTCGTGCCCGCGTAGGCCGCCTCGGTCCCGTAGACGCGGTCGAGCTCGGTCGGGTGGCCGACCGATTCGTGCACCTGCAGCACCATCTGTTCGCTGTCGAGGACGACCGTCATCACTCCCGACGGGCACGGGTCGGCGCGAAGGAGGGCGGCCGCCTCCTCAGCGACCCGCGGCGCGTTCCCCGGCAGGTCGAGGTGGTCGACGTACTCCCAGCCCGACTGCGAGCTCGAGCCGCCGTGCGCGCTCGGGTAGCTGCGGAGCTGAACCTTCCCGTCGCGGATGGCGAGCGCGTCGATCCCGCCTCCGCACTCCACGAACTCCTGGTAGACGTCGGCGCCTTCGGAGGACTGGAACGCCCGCTCCTCGCGCTGGGCGCGCAGCGTCGCCTCCGTGATCTTCACGTCCTCGTGCCTCATCCCCCCTTCGGCCCGCAGGCAGAGCTCGACCTTCTCGGACAGCGGGACTTCCAGCGGGTCGCGTTTGGCGGATGTCCGGTACTCGCCCTTCTCGGCCGGAGCCGGCGCGAGCTCGACCTGGCGCTTCCCCGGCCGGCCCGCGCTCGCGCGCGCGAATGCGACTGCGCGTTGGGCCGCGGAGCGCGCTCCTTCTTCCGTCAGCCGACGGTCGCACGCGAATCCCCAGGCGCCGTCGACGAGGACGCGGACGCCGACACCTTCCGTCTCGCCGTCCGAGACCGACTCGACCTCGCCGTTCTTCGTCGCGACGTGCTGGGCCCGGCGCGTCACCGCGCGCGCGTCCGCATAGCCGGCCCCGCCGGCCGTCGCCGCGTCGATCGCCTCTCCACAAAGTTCGCGCACGAGCCGCGCGTACCTTAGCGACGGGAGAAGAACGAAGGCACCCACTTCGGGGTGCCTTCGCGCTGACTGCTATGCGCTGGAGAGGACTTGAACCTCCACGCCCCGCAAGGGGCACAAGGCCCTCAACCTTGCGCGTCTACCAATTCCGCCACCAGCGCGCGAAGCGCATTGTAGCGGCGGCCGGATCCCGCCCAGCGTTTGACTCCGTCCGAAAGCCGCGCTACCGTGATGCGAACAGACGTTCGACCAGGGAGCCGAGCATGCTGAGCAAGCGCCAGCAGGAGATCTACGACTTCGTCGTCAGCTACGCCGCCAAGCACGGGTATCCACCGACCGTGCGCGAGATCGGCGAGGAGGTGGGCCTGGCCTCGCCCTCGACGGTACATGCGCACCTTGCGAATCTCGAGCGGGCCGGAATGCTGCGCCGCGACCCGACCAAGCCCCGTGCCCTCGAAGTCGTGGGCCGCGAGCGCGACGCGGGCACGCGTCCCATGCGCGCTGCTGCGCCCGACCCACGTCGCCTCCCGCTCGTCGGCGAGATCGCCGCCGGCGGCCCGCTCCTCGCGGAGGAGAACATCGAGGACTACCTCGCGGTGCCGGAGCCGCTGACAGCCGGAGGGGACGAGTTCCTACTCCGCGTCAAGGGCGAGAGCATGATCGACGCCGGCATCCTCGACGGCGACTACGTCGTCGTGCAGAAGCAACAGACCGCCCGCGACGGCGACATCGTCGTGGCGCTCGCCGGCGAGGACGAGGCCGCCGACGAGGCGACGGTGAAGCGCTTCTTCCGGGAAAACGGGCGCATCCGGCTCCAGCCCGAGAACGAGACCCTCGAGCCGCTTTATCCAACCCACGTCCAGATCCTCGGCAAGGTGATCGGGGTCTTCAGGCGAGTCTGATGACGGAGATCGTGGCCCTCAACCGCACCCTCGACCAGGAGCTCCTGGCGCTCATGCGCGGCGCAAGCCTCGAGTGCCCGGTCTGCGGCGAGTTCGTCCTTCACACGGGCGGTGCGATCCTCTGCCCGCAGTGCGGGACGCGGTTCGAAGGGGCGGCGAAATCGGGGCTACAATTGACCGTGCAGGCCGGGTGATCGCGGGCCGAGGCGCTTCAGCGTAATCGGTCCGAGGAAAGTCCGGACACCGCAGGGCAGGACGCTGGGGAAATCCCAGGCGGCGAAAGCCGACGGAAAGTGGCACAGAAAGGAGACCGCCAAGCGGCGAAACGTCTCTCTCCGGAGACGCCGAAGGCAAGGGTGAAAGGGTGGGGTAAGAGCCCACCAGCGTCGTGGTGACACGACGGCTAGCCAAACCCCGTCCGGTGCAAGGCGAACAGGCTCCGCTTCAGGCGGCCCGCCGAGGAGCTGGGTGCGTTGCTCGAGCCATCGGGGAACCGGTGGCCTAGATGGATGGTCACCCTCGACAGAATCCGGCTTACAGGCCTGCTACACGAAGCCCCGCTCCGGCGGGGCTTCGCAGTTAAGGGCAAGATGCGCCATGCAGATCGGCAAGCCCGGCGAGCCCGTCACGCACGTGAGTCAGGCTTACCCCGACCGCGTGGAGGTGCGCGGGCGGGACCTGGCCGGCGACCTCATGGGTCGCCTGACCTTCACGGAGTACTTCCACCTCCTCCTCACCGGCCGGGGGCCGAGCGACGACGAGCGCTACTTCCTCGACCTGCTGCTCGTCGCCATTGCCGAGCACGGGATGATGCCGACCAACGTCGCCGCGCGAATGACGCTCGCTGCCGACCCCGCGGCGCTCCAGGGCGCGGTCGCGGCGGGGATTCTCGGCGCCGGCCCTGTCGTCCTGGGCACCTCGGAGGAATGCGCCCGGCTTCTCGCTGCCTTGCAGCGTCAAGTCGTCGCGGGCCTTGAGCCGAAATTCGCCGCGGTCAACTACGTGAGGGAATTCCCACACGACCGGGCTCGCTTGCCGGGCTTCGGGCATCCCGTGCACAAGCCGGTTGACCCCCGAGCGGAGCGAATCCTTCAGCTCGCGGACGAGCGGAGCGTGAGCGGCCCGCACGTCCTGCTCGCGCGTCACCTCAACGATGCTCTTACCCGCAAGCTCCGCAAACCACTGACGATGAACGTTGCCATGCCGATCGCAGCGGTCGCACTCGACCTCGGTTTCTCGCCCGACACGGTCAAAGCGATTCCCATCCTCGCCCGCACTGCCGGCCTCCTCGCCCATCTCGCCGAGGAGCAGGAGAACCCCATCGGCTTTCTCCTTGCCGCCGGCGCGGAGGACGCCGTGACGTACGAGCCTCCGGCGGAGTGATGCTCGAGCCGGAGGTCGAGAGCCGCCCCTGGGACGAGCAGCTCGCCCTCGATGACCGGAGTTATCGTACGCAGCTCGCCTACCTCTTCGAGCGCTCGGCCTTCTATCGAGACAAGCTGGGCGCGGCAGGGATCTCGAGCCCGGCGGAGGCTGGCGGCCTCGAAGACATCGCGCGCCTACCGCTCACCGAGAAGGGCGAGGTGAAGGCGACTGCGACGCGCGAGAATCCGATCGGAGCCCACCTCTGCGTCGAGCGCGGCGAGATCGCCCGCATCTACTCGACGAGCGGCACCACCGGAACGCCGAGCTATATCCCGCTCACTGCGGGCGACCTCGATAACTGGGTCGCCGGCTCCGCGCGGAGCTATGCGGCATCGGGCGTCTCCGCGGGCGAGCGCATCGTCTCGACCTACAACGCGGGACCCTTCGTCGCGGGCGCGGCGCTCGACGCCTTCGAGCGCATCGGGCTCAGCCACATCCCGGTGGGCACGGGGAACACCGAGCGCCTCATGCTCGCCATCGAACTGCTCGAGCCCGAGACCGCCGTGCTCACGCCCTCCTACGCCGCTCATCTCCTCGAGTGGGCCTCGGTCCGCGGTAAGGACATGCGACGCTCGAGCGTGCGCCGTGTGCTGGTGGCCGGCGAGCCGGGCGGAGGAGAGCCGGGTTTCCGAGCCAAGCTGGAGGACGGCTGGAGCGCGAGGGTCACGGAGGCGATGGGCATCGGAGACATTGGCGCGTCGCTCTGGGGCGAGTGTGAAGAGCAGAAAGGGATGCACCTCGGCGCGCGCGGTTTCGTGCATGCGGAGCTCATCGACCCGAAGAGCGGTGACGCCTTCGCCATCACAGACGGTGCGAAGGGCGAGCTCGTCCTCAGCCACCTCCAGCATCGCGCGGCGCCGCTCCTTCGCTTCCGGACGCGCGATCACGTCGAGTTTCGGACCGGTGCGTGCCGCTGCGGGCGGACGAGCCCTCGCGTCCGTTGTCTCGGGCGCACCGACGACATGCTCATCGTCCGCGGAGTGAACGTCTTCCCGTCGGCCGTCCGCGAGGTCGTGAACGCGTTCGCGCCGAGGGTCAGCGGCAACATCCTCGTCAAGCCTCGGGATCCGGGCGTGAAGCAGGAGCCTCCTCTGCCGGTCGCCGTCGAGCTCGGCGAGGGCACGTTTCCGGACGAGGAGCTGGCGCAGTCGATCGGCGAGCGGCTGCGGAGCGTGCTCGTCGTTCAGGCCCAGGTCGAGCTCGTCCCGTGGGGAAGCCTGCAGCGGAGCGAGTACAAATCGAAGCTCGTCGAGCGCTGAGCGATGGACCGGCGTCGGTAGAGTCACCTCGTGGACGCCGAGCAGGCACGCGAACTCCTTCGCCGGGAGCGGCAGCGGATCGAACGGGCGCTGGCCGAGCAGGCGGGCGAGAACAACGGCGAGCTTTCGACCGTCGACCAGCATCTCGGCGACCAGGGCAGCGAGCTGTACGAAGACGAGTTCGAGGCCGGCCTGCGCGAACGCCTCCTGAACGAGCTCGCCGCAGTGCAGCGCGCAGAGTCGCGCGTCGAGGCTGGTACGTACGGGCTCTCGGTCGAGAGTGGCGAGCCGATTCCGGACGAGCGGCTCGAGGCGATCCCGACCGCCGAGCGCACCGCCGAGGAGCAGGGGCGCTTCGAAGGCCGCCGATGAGCCCGGCAGGGCAAGCTTCGTAGCCGCCGAACCACGTCTGGGTGTCCGATCCGAAACCGGAGGGCAGCCGTCGTGAAGCACGCGTAGAGGCGAGCGTCTTCGCGCTCGCAGCATGCGCGTTACTGGTTCTTCTGGGCCTGGTGAGCATGGCGGCGAGCTGGGAGCTCGTCGGCGTCTCCGGCTGGATCTGGTTCGTGCTCGCCGTTCCCGAGATGCTGCTGGTCGGTGCGCTCGCGCTCGACGCTCCTCGAACCGTGGACGTGACGATGATCCTGGTGGTCGTTCTGGCAAATCTCGGCGGCCTCGGGCTCCTCATCGCCTCCCTCGTCACCGAGAAGAGTCGCGACCTCTCCGGAGGGCAGCTCCTCATGAGCGGCGCGATCGTCTGGCTGACAAACGTGATCGTCTTCGGACTCCTCTACTGGAGCCTCGACGCCGGCGGCCCGCGAACTCGGGCCAGGCGCGGACGGAGGCGGCCCGACTTCTGGTTCCCGCAGGACGACAACGACCGCCTGGCGCGTGGCGGCTGGTACCCGCGGCTCGAGGACTACGCCTACGTGGCGCTCACGAACGGCATTGCGTTCAGCCCCACGGACGCCATGCCGCTGACCCGCCGCGCCAAGACGCTCATGGGCCTCGATGCGATGATCTCGGTCGGCGCCGTTCTCCTCGTCGCGGCGCGCGCGGTAAACGTCCTGGGTTCATAGCAAACGGTGCTACTGTCCCGGCGCCCGCGGGACTTTCCGCGGCTGAACCGGGAGGGAGAGATGCGAAGAGCCATGCGATTGCGCTCGCGGCTCGGGCTGGCGAGCACGCTGGTCGCTCTCGGGCTCCTCGTCGTAGCGACGTCAGGATTTGCGGGCGCCACAGCGACGGGGAAGTCGTCTGAGCGCGAGCTCACCGAAGCCGCGGACGGCACCTTCGAGGTGCTCGAGGCGGCGGACCAATATGCGGAAGCCAGGACGTCCCCGGCCGAAGTCGTCGATCCGGGTGCATTCTCGGGCGCCTACGCCCAGGCCAAGGCTCTGCCGGTCTTCGGCGGGCCCTGGACCGAGCTGACGACCCAGAACTACAACAGCGATGCGCAGGGCTACCGCGATCCCGTGTGGTCGAACTCTGGTGGCGGTGCAGGCCTTGTCAGCGGGCGTGTAACGGCGCTCGCTGTGGACGGAAGCACGCTCTACGCGGGCACGGCCGACGGCGGTGTCTGGAAACGCCAGGGCGGGAGCTGGTCCCCGCTTCTCGACGATTCGCCAACGCTTTCGATCGGAGCGGTCTCGGTCGACACGAGCCACGGCCTCTGGGTCGGAACCGGCGAGGCGAACACAAACTCCGACTCGTATGCGGGCATCGGCATCCTTTACTCCGGCGACGGCGGGGCGAACTTCGCCCGTGTCGGTGGCGACGAGCTCCAGAACACGCTTGTCGGGAAGATCATCTTTGTGAACGGGTGGGCGCTCGCTGCGACGAGCAAGGGCCTCTACAGGCATCCGGCCAACACCACCTCCGGTGCGTGGACGGCGGTTCTCAAGCCGAGCGGCTGCTCGGCCGCTGGTGGCACTCCCGACACGGTCAACGTGACCGACGTCGCGGTCAGGCCCGGGACCGGGGACCAGGTCGTCGATGCTGTCATCGGCTGGCGGGCCGGCTCGAACTGCAATGGCTTCTACGAGTCGACGAACGGCGGCCAGTCGTTCAGCCGCCTCACCCTCGGTGGCGCGATCAACGGGAAGGACCTCGGCCGGACGTCGATCGCCTGGTCGGCGAACGGCGCCAAGGCCTACGCGGTTGTGCAGTCGGCGTCAATGTTCAACCACGCGAAGACCGACCAAGGCGGCACGATTCTGCAGGGCGTCTACATGTCCACGACCGGGTTCGCGGGCCCATGGAACAAGATTGCCGAGTGGAGGAACCTCGCGAACGGGGGTTCGGCCCTCAAGGCTGGGCGCGGCTATCACCCGGGTGTCCAGGCCTGGTACAACCAGTTCCTCGCGGTCGACCCGCAGAACGCCGACCACGTCTATCTCGGGCTCGAGGAGGTCTTCGAGTCCGCGGACGGGGGTGGGAAGTGGACTGCGGTCGGCCCTTATTGGAACTTCGACATGCCGTGCTCGGACGGACCGGACGGCCTAAACAGCTGTCCGATGACGACCCATCCCGACCAGCACGCGATCGCCATCTCAGGGAACACGGTCTACATCGGGAACGACGGCGGCGTTTATTCGAGGTCGCGTACGAACCACGCGCAATACGGCTGGACGAATCTCAACTCCGGCCTGAGGACGTTGCAGTACTACTACGCCGACGAAGGCCCAGTGGCGGGCGGTGACGCCCTCTGGGGTGGCCTGCAGGACAACGGTGAGTCGCTCCTTTCACCGGGGGCGACGACGATGGTCTCGCCCTTTGGCGGTGACGGCGGCGACACTCTCGTCGACCACACAAACGGGAACAAGGCAGTCGTCGAGTACGTCGGGCTGGACATGGCGCTGACAACGAATGGTGGCCGGTCCGACGGGACCCCCGGGTCGAACTCCTTCCGGGAGATCTCGCCATCGTGCTTCGCGTTCACGTACACGCCGAGCCCATGCGACGCGCTCGCGCGGTTCATCGCTCCGTTCGAGCCCGATCTCGCGAATCCGAACCTCTGGATCGCGGGAGGGCAGTACGTCTGGATCAACGACCCGGGCGGAGTCGCAAAGGGTTGGGACACCACGTGCGGCTCGTCCTCCTGCGACTGGCAGATCCGCGGCGACAGCGGTGCTGGACACTCGATCACGCAGGTCGCCATGACCAACGGGACGTGGTACGCGGCCTGGTGCGGCCCGTGCAACTCGGACGGCTTTGCCCGCGGGATCTTGACGAACTACGGCGGAACCGTCCATCAGCTGAGCCTGCCCTCGGGATTCCCGAACAGGTTCATGCAGGGCTTGGTCGTCGAGAAGAATCACCCGAACCACGCCTACGTGGTCTTCAGCGGCTTCTCCCGACGGTGGACCAACACGTTCAGCTCGGGCGAAGGCCACGTGTTCGAGACGATGAACGGTGGGGGAACGTGGACCGACATCAGCGGGAACCTGCCGGACGCTCCGGGCGACGATCTCGTTCTGACGCCGAGCGGGCACCTCGTCGTCGCGAGCGATATCGGCGTCTTCTACTCGCCGAGCTCGCACGGGGGAACCTGGTACCGCTTCGGCACCGGGCTTCCGACGGCGTCCACGAACGACCTGCAGCTGAGCCCTAACGGCAGCTACATCCTCGCTGCGACCCACGGGCGCGGTCTCTGGAAGATCGCGACTCCATAAGCTCGGAGGAGCGAGCAGCATCGAAGCGGCCCCCGCAACCGGGCCGCGTCCGTATTACGGAGTGACCTAGGCGGCGGTGAGGCCGCCGTCCACCAGGAAGGTCGCGCCGTTGACGTAGGACGACTCGTCGCTTGCGAGGAAGAGCGCGCCGTAGGCGATCTCCTTCGCCTGAGCCAGCCGGCCCATGGGTAGGTGGACGAGCCTGCGCTCGAGCGCTCCCGGAGTCTCGTCGAAGAGCCGCATGAGGAGCGGCGTCTCGACCGGGCCGGGGCAGAGA
>Ga0308175_100003731_pt1 | contig 10605 bp, 10 predicted proteins | sample PhyCR1_3_FD_203893 | JGI IMG/M metagenome (GOLD analysis project Ga0308175, IMG submission 203893) | Soil microbial communities from UC Gill Tract Community Farm, Albany, California, United States - DLSLS.C.R1 | ecosystem: Environmental > Terrestrial > Soil > Agricultural land | place: USA...
TCGGTACTGCCGTCCATCGGCAAGCGCAGTGCGCCGACCCTCATCTCGCCGGCCGCCGGCGCCGTCGGGGCGGCGGTGCGGCGATGCGGCCGCTGGGTAACGTGAAGCTCAGGCCGGGGGTCGGGCACTCACCGTCAGCACACTGTCCTTCCTATTCGCGCCTGATCCGGCGATCAGAGAGAGCCGCAGGTTGACGACGGCGACCGTCGCCGAACCGATCCGGGAGCAGACATGGACAACGCCACCAGCGGACGATCCGCATCCGAGCCGGCTGGAAGCCGACCTCCCGCACTGACGTTGCGAGACGAGCACGACCTGCTGCTCCGCGAGGTCACCGCCCGAGCTGAGGGCGTCCTCTCAGAGGCAGATGCGGGCCGGTGGCCGCGACAGCAGTTGCACGTACTTCTGGACTACCTCTACCTCGAGCTGCTCAGGCACATCGTCGATGAGGAGTGGCTCCTCTTTCGGATGTCCCACCACGGCCCGGAAGATCTCGCTCCGCTGCGTCAGGATCACTTGGATTTGCGCGGCACGGTCGAGGAGCTGGCCGACATGGCCGGCCGCGGCGTCGACGGCTCGGCGACGGAGCTGAGCCGCACGACGAGGAACTTGCTCGTCCGCCTGGAGGACCACATTCGGGCCGAGCACGACCTGCTGATCGCCCACGACGAAGCGCCCTCGACCGCCAGCCTGGGCAGCCGGCCGCACGCCTGGTATGACCTCACCGAAGGGCCCGTCGTGGATCTCGCCGACCTGCCCGGCCCGCTGGGCGTCGACGCCGTCATGAGCCGACTCCTGCGGCTGAGAGCCGGCGAGCAGGTCGAGCTTCGGGCCAATACGGACCCGGCCCCGATTTGGCGCCGCCTGGCTATGGACGACCCGGGTGGATACGGCTTCAGCTACCTCGCGCGAGGACCCGCACAATGGCGCGTCCAAATCACGCGGCGACCCTCGCCGTAGCGCAGCTGGCCCGCCGCGGCCCCTCGGCCGAGGGCGATAGACCCTACTGACTACCAGGCGACGCCACCAGGCGGGTCGGTCTCGGTGCCTGGCGCGGAAGCACCTCCCACGCAGGAGCCGGCCGGGACGTCGCTGCGTGGGTGGCACCCACCTCTAAAGACAAGGGTCGTTGATGTTAGAGTGGGGGTGTGGAGGACCGGACGGTGGCGGAGCGGGTAGCGGCGGTCAGTGCGCTCGATGAGCCGATCCGGCGTGCCCTGCTGGACTACGTGTCCCGCAGTGACGCGCCGGTCAGCCGGGACGACGTCGCGGAGGCATTTGGACTAGCGCGCAGCACCGCCGTCTTCCACCTCGACCGGCTCGCCGAGGCGGGGCTGTTGGCGGTGGAGTTCAGGCGGCTCGCCGGGCGGACCGGGCCGGGAGCCGGGCGGCCGTCGAAGCTTTACACCAAGGCTGCCGGCGAGGTCGCGGTCACCGTCCCGGAACGCCGGTACGACGTCGCCGGCGACCTGCTACTGGCCGCGATCGAGGAGTCGGCGCGCACCGGTGCGGCGGTGCAGGAGGCGTTGGCGCGCACCGCCGAGCAGGCCGGTCGGACGCTGGCCTCCGGCGACCGGTCCCTGGAGCAGATCCTGGAGGATCAGGGGTTCGAACCCCGTCCCGACGGCGCCGGCGGGCTCGTGCTCGGCAACTGCCCGTTCCATCGACTCGCGCGGCAGCACACCGAGATCGTGTGCCAGCTCAACCTGGACCTGCTGCGCGCCGCCGCGGAGGCGGCAGGCGACCGGCAACACACGATGATCCTCGATCCCGGAACCGGGCGGTGCTGCGTCCGCGCGGTCCGCCGCCGCCCGCGTGTCCGCCGTTCCGGCGGAGCGGATCAGGCCGATACGCCGGCCACCACCGAGAACCCTCGTACGGACGGCCGGGAGGAAGCCCGATGACCAAGCTGCAACGCCTCTACGCCGAGCAGGGCCAGAGCCCGTGGCTCGACAACCTCACCCGCGGCTATCTGCGCGACGGCACCCTGGCCCGCATGGTCGGCGACGGGATCCGCGGCGTCACCGCCAACCCGACGATCTTCGCCAGGGCCATCGAGGGTTCGGCCGACTACGACGAACAGTTCGCGTCCCTGACCGCCGTCGGCGTTCCGGTCGAGGACGCCTACTGGGAACTGGTCATCGCCGACGTCACCGCCGCCCTCGCCGTCCTCCGCCCGGTCTACGACGCGGCCGCCGGCACCGACGGCTTCGTGTCGGTCGAGGTCGCTCCCGAGCTGGCCCGGGAGATCCACGCCACGATCGCCGCTGCGCGCGCGCTGCACGAGCGGATCGACGAGCCGAACCTGTTCGTGAAGATCCCGGCGACGCCTGAGGGCGTCCCCGCGATCGAGGCGATGATCGCCGAAGGCCGCAGCATCAATATCACCCTGATCTTCTCCCTCGCCCGCTACGCCGAAGTGATCGAGGCCTACCTGCGCGGCCTCGAGTCGTTCATCGACGGCGGCGGCGACCCGTCGACCGTCCACAGCGTCGCCTCGTTCTTCGTCAGCCGGGTCGACACCGAGGTCGACCGGCGGCTCGAAGCCATCGGCACCGACGAGGCACTGGAGTTGCGCGGCCGAGCCGCGGTCGCCCAGGCCAAGCTCGCCTACGCGCTGTTCCAGCGACAGTTCTCCGGCGCGCGGTGGCAGCGCCTGTCCGATCTCGGCGCGCATCGGCAACTGCCGCTGTGGGCCTCGACGTCCACGAAGAACCCCGCGTACCCCGATACCCTCTACATCGACGAGCTCATCGGCCCCGACACCGTCAACACCCTGCCCGAGACCGCGATCGCCGCCTTCGAGGACCACGGCATTCTGGCCCGCACGATCGATGCCGGGGTGGAGAATGCGAGCGACGTGATGCGCCGGCTGGCCGCCGTCGGCATCGACATGGACGACGTCGGCCTGACCCTCGAAGACAACGGCGTCGCCGGCTTCCACGAAGCCTTCGAGCACATGCTTGCCAGCCTGGACGCCAAGGCTCGCCAACTCAGTAGCCGCTGAGATGGACTGGGCCGGATGGGCACTGTTCGGGGTGATCGCCACGAGCACCCTCACCGCCCTGATGATCACTGCCCAGCTGGCCGGACTCACCCGGCTCGACCTTCCCCTCGTGCTCGGCTCGCTGGTCACCCCCGACCCGGACCGGGCCAGGATCGCCGGGTTCTTCGTCCACCTCACCGTCGGTCAGGGCTTCGCCCTCGGCTACGCCGCGACCTTCGCCCTGTTGGATCGGGCCACCTGGTGGCTCGGCGGGCTGTTGGGTCTCCTGCACGTCGGGATCGCGATGACGGTGCTTCTCCCGCTGCTCCCAGGCGTCCACCCGCGGATGGCGTCGCACCGGGCCGGCCCGTCCAGCACCGCCGTGCTGGAGCCGCCGGGTCTTCTCGCCCTCAACTACGGCATCCAGACCCCTGCGGTGGCGGTCATCGCCCACCTCGTCTACGGAGTCGTTCTCGGCTTGCTCATCCAGGCGCGCTGACATGCGCCGTCCTCAGCTCCTGCGCCGGGACTCGACAGCCGGCTCCGGGGTTGCCCGTGCCCCGCAGCTGCCGTCGATCGGGGACTACGGGCTGATCGGCGATACCCGCACCGCGGCGCTCGTCTCCAGCGACGGCGCGATCGACTGGTTCTGCGCGCCCCGTTTCGACGGGGAGCCGGTGTTCGGCCGGCTGGTCGGCGGCCCGCCGGCGGGGACGTTCCGGGTCGGGCCGGCCGGGGCGGCCGCGGTCGTCGAGCGCCGCTACCGGCCGCACACCGCCACGCTGGAGACGACGTGGGCGACGGGTGAACGCCGGCTCACCCTCACCGAGGCGATGGTGGCCGAAGTGACCGGGCGCCTGCTGCCGGCGACGCTGCTGGTGCGGCGGCTGTCGGCCGAGGGCGGAGCCGTCGACGCCGTCGTCGAGTTCGACCCCCACCTGGGGGAATCTCACCGCCCGCCGCGGGTCCGCCGCGACCGCGCGCGTCTGGTCTGCCAGTGGGGGTCGCTGGCAATCTCCCTGGGCTGCGCCCCGGAGCTCGCCGTCGAACCGGGCCGGCCGGCCTCGGTCACGGTGACGCCGGATCACCCGGTCACTCTCGTCCTGGCCGTGGCCCACCGCGAACCGCTCATTCACGTCGACCCCGAAACGGCGTGGGACCTCCTCGCCCACGACGAGGCCCGGTGGCGGGACTGGACTGCCCGTATCGACGAGTCGATGCCATTCCGCGACGCCGCGGTGCGCAGCCTGCTGACCCTGCGGCTGCTGACCTATTCGCCCTCGGGGGCTCCCGTCGCCGCGCCGACCACCTCGCTGCCCGAGGACCCGGGTGGCGTGCGGAACTGGGACTACCGCTACGTCTGGCCCCGTGATGCAAGCATCGGCGTCGGCGCCTTCCTCGGAGTCGGCAAACCCGACGAGGCGAGGGGATTCCTCGGCTGGCTGCTGCACGCCAGCCGGCTCGAGCGACCGCGGCTGCCCGTGCTGTTCACCCTGGACGGCCGCCACGCCCACCAGGAGCGCGAGCTGCCGGGCTGGGCCGGCTACGCCGGCAGCGTGCCGGTGCGAACCGGCAACGGCGCGGCCGACCAGCACCAACTCGACGGCTACGGCTGGGTCGTCGACGCCGCCTGGGCGTTCGTGCAGGCCGGACAACACCTCAACTCCGAGACCTGGCGGGCGATGCGCGGCTTCGCCGACCTGGTCGCCCGCCGCTGGCCGGAGCCCGACGCGGGCATCTGGGAGATCCGCGACGACGCCGCTCAGCACGTGCACTCCAAGCTCATGGGTTGGCTCGCCCTCGACCGTGCGCTCCGGATCGCCGACACCCACCACGTCAGCGCCCGGCAACGCCTGCGGTGGCAGACCGCGCGGGATGCCATCGCCACCGAGGTCCGGGCGCGAGGCTTCGACCCGGTCAAGGCCAGCTACACCCGCAGCTACGGCTCTGACGACCTCGACGGGGCGCTGCTCGTCCTGCCGCTGCTGGGCATCGAGGACATCGACTCCCCCCGCGTACGGGGCACGATCGATGCCGTCGGAAAGGAGCTGTCCGCCGGCGGCCCGCTGCTGTACCGCTACCCACCCGGACGCGACGGCCTGCCCGGCACCGAAGGCGCGTTCCTGCCCTGCTCGTTCTGGCTCGTCCAGGCCCTCGCCCGCACCGGACGACGCGGCGAGGCCATCGAGCTGATCCGGTCACTGCTCGAGCGCGCCACCCCACTCGGCCTCTACGCCGAGGAGATGGACCCCCGGACGGGACTCCACCTCGGCAACTTCCCGCAGACGTTGACCCACGCGGCGCTCGTCCAGGCGGTCCTCGCCATCAGGGATGCACCCGGCGCCGAGCCGGCATGAACCTCAGAGAACTCCTTTGGTCTGCAGTTTTTCGAGCAGCAGGTGAAAATAGACGAGTCCTTCATATGGGTGCCATGGAGAGGTCAGGTCCCTGATCTGTTCATAGTTCGGCTTGTCGACGAGGTGGAACAGTCGTTGCAAGTTGTTCTGAGCTCCTACGTCGTCGCCCGGAAACGTGTCCAACCGGCCCAGCCCTCGCAGGAGCACATACTCCGCCGACCAACGCCCGATGCCGCGGATGGTCGAGAGATAGTCGACGGCTTCCCTGTTCGTCATGCTGTCGAGACTTGCCAGGTCCAGCCGGTCGGCGACGACGTCGGCGGCAAGTTCCCTTATCGCTCGCGCCTTCTGGTGACTGAACCCCAACTGCCTGAGGGTCTCCTCGGTCGCCTCGGCGAGGTCGGCAGGTGCGGGAAAGCCATGCTGAACGGTGCCGTGATCGTTGACGACAGGGCCGAATCGTTCCGACAACCGGTTGAGCAGGAGCATCCCAAGGTCGAGCGTCACCTGCTGGCAGGCGATCGAATTGACCAGGGCTTCGAAGACACTGGGGAAGCGGGGCGGTCTGAGCCCGGAGAACTGCTCGACAAGGGGCCGGAGAAGCTCGTTGTCCCGGGCAAGGACGTAGAACGGCTGCAGATCGACCGTGAGCCCGAGGATCTTCGTGACGAGCAGCCTGGTCTCTTCTCCGGTCCGGTCGCCGGCTTCGGGGTGCAGGCTGACGGTGAGCACCGGCTCGGCGCTGCCGGTCTCGTCGGTGACCGCCAGCCTTACCGGACGGCTGCCGACGGCGATGACACGGGTGTATCGACGGCCGTCCCACCGGTCAACGGCATTCTTTTCTCGTCTTCGCAGCGCCCAGGTGGTCAGATCCAGCCGAAAGGGAGCGGCGGTGGGCAGAGATATCATCTCACAGCGCGTTCATCTCCGGCTTCTCGGATCCCAGCAGCTGGCGCAGGACGTAGCGCAGGATCCCGCCATGGCGGAAGTACGCGGCCTCGGCCGGGGTGTCGATCCGTACCGTCGCGATGAACTCCTGTGACCGACCGTCCGCCTCCGCGCGGACCGTGACCTGCCGGGGCAGCGGGTCCGCGCCCTCCAGCCCGGTGATGGAGAAGATCTCCTCGCCGCTCAGGCCGAGCTGCGGTGCTGATTCTCCCGGCTCGAACTGCAGGGGCAGCACTCCCATGCCGACCAGGTTGGAACGGTGGATGCGTTCGAAGGAGGTCGCCAGCACCGCCTCGACCCCGAGCAGCAGGGTGCCCTTGGCGGCCCAGTCCCGGGACGACCCGGAGCCGTAGTCCGAGCCGGCGAGGACGATCAGCGGCACGCCGTCATCGGCGTACCTCATGGCCGCGTCGAAGATGCTCTGCTGCTCGCCGTCGGGCAGGTGCCGGGTGACGCCCCCTTCGACGCCCGGCACCAGCTGGTTGCGCAACCGGATGTTCGCGAACGTGCCGCGGATCATCACGTCGTGGTTGCCCCGGCGGGATCCGTAGGAGTTGAAGTCGGCCGGTGCGACCCCGTGTTCGAGCAGGTAGCGGCCGGCCGGGGAGTTCTTCCTGATCGCGCCGGCCGGCGAGATGTGGTCCGTGGTCACCGAGTCGCTCAGGACGGCCAGCACCCGCGCACCGGTGATGTCGCGCACCGGCTCGGGTTGACGGCCCATTCCGTCGAAGTACGGCGGCCGGCGCACGTACGTCGAGGCCGGGTCCCAGCTGAACATCCCGGAGCTCGGCAGCTGCATGCCGCGCCAGTTCTCGTCGCCGGCGAACACGTCGGCATAGCCCGCGGTGAACATCGTCGCCTGCACACAGGCGTCGACCACCTCCTTGATCTCCGCCGTGGTCGGCCAGATGTCGCGGAGGTAGACAGGGGTGCCGTCCCGGTCCTGCCCGAGCGGCTCGCGGAGCAGGTCGGCGTGCAGGGTGCCGGCGAGGGCGTAGGCGATGACCAGGGGAGGGGAGGTGAGGAAGTTCATCCTGCACTCGGAGTGGATCCGGCCCTCGAAGTTGCGGTTGCCCGAGAGCACCGAGCACACCGTCAGGTCGTGGTCGGTCACGGCGGCGCTGACCGCGGGGATCAGCGGGCCGGAGTTCCCGATGCAGGTGGTGCAGCCGTATCCGACCAGATCGAAACCGAGCTGCTGGAGGTACGGCGTGAGCCCGGCCCGGTCGTAGTAGTCCGTGACGACCCGGGACCCGGGGGCGAGGGTGGTCTTCACCCACGGTTTGCTGCTGAGTCCCCGCTCCACCGCCTTCCTGGCCAGCAGGCCAGCGCCGACCATCACGGTCGGGTTGGACGTGTTGGTGCACGAGGTGATCGCGGCGATGACCACGTGCCCGTGGTCGACGGTCGCGGTGCCACCGTCAGCGAAGGTCACCGATACCGGATCGGACGGCCAGGTGTGGCTCTGCTCGCACACATGGGTCGAGGGCGGTTCGTCACGGGGGAGGCGGCGACTGACCGAGATCGGGTCGCTGGCCGGGAACGATCCCGCCGACGCGTCGTCGAGTCCTCCTTGCACCGCGACGGCCTGTGGCTCGCCGGCCAGCAGGCAGCGGAACGCGTGCGACGCGCTGGCGAGCGGGATGCGGTCCTGCGGTCGCTTCGGCCCGGCGATCGACGGCTCCACGGTGGCCAGATCGAGCTCGATGGTCTGGCTGTAGTCCGCCTCGTGCTCCGGCTCATGCCACAGTCCCTGTTCCTTGGCGTACGCCTCGACCAGCCGGATCTGGCGCTCGGGCCGTCCGGTCAGCCGCAGGTAGGTCAGGGTCTCCGCGTCGACCGGGAAGATGGCGCAGGTCGAGCCGTACTCCGGGCTCATGTTGCCGATCGTCGCGCGGGTCGCCAGCGGCACGTTGGCCACGCCCGGTCCGTAGAACTCGACGAACTTGCCGACCACCCTGGTCCGACGCAGCAGTTCGGCCACGGTGAGCACCAGGTCGGTGGCCGTGCTGCCCTCCCGCAGCTCACCGGTGAGCTTGAGGCCGACGACCTGCGGGATCAGCATGCTCACCGGTTGGCCGAGCATGGCCGCCTCGGCCTCGATGCCGCCGACGCCCCACCCCAGCACGCCAAGGCCGTTGACCATCGGGGTGTGCGAGTCGGTGCCGACGAGGGTGTCCGGATATGCCAGGGTGCCCGCGGGGCCGTCCTTGGTGAAGACCACCCGGGACAGGTATTCCAGGTTGACCTGGTGGCAGATGCCGGTGTCCGGTGGCACGACGAGGAAGTCGTCGAACGACTCCTGGGCCCAGCGCAAGAGCTGGTAACGCTCCTGGTTGCGCTCGAACTCGAGGTCGGCGTTGCGGCGGAAGGCGTCCGTCCGGCCGAAGACGTCGACGATGACCGAGTGGTCGATGACGAGCTCGGCCGGGATGAGCGGGTTGATCCGCTGGTGGTCGCCGCCGAGATCGGCCATCGCGTCGCGCATCGCGACCAGGTCGACCACGCACGGCACCCCGGTGAAGTCCTGCAGGAGGACCCGGGCCGGGGTGAACTGGATCTCCGGGTTGGTCTCGGTCTTCGCATCCCAGGCGCCGAGCGCACTGACCTGCTCGGCAGAGACGAGCTTGCCGTCCTCGTTGCGCAGCAGGTTTTCCAGCAGCACCTTCAGGCTGTACGGAAGCCGCTGCCATCCACTGACCCGGTCCAGCCGGAACACCTCGTACGCCGCGTCGCCGACCCTGAGCCGATCACGGGCGTCGAAGCTGTTCGCTTCCATCGTCGCCTCCTGGCAGTCGGTGCGTCGAGGCAGAGCCGGCGGGAGAGTCGACATCGCCAGAGTAGGCGTGGCCGTCACGGCATTCCTGGGTCGCCGTACCGTCGGACCCAGCGTGCACCGGCCGGACAGGGACGGCAGGGGGTGCCTCCGGCCAACAACCACCGGGGATGTTGCCGGCTTCCGGCACTGAGCGTGGAGTGGCGGTGTGAGAAATTCGCGGGTGACACCGCAAGGAGGTCGACGTCATGGTGAGCAAGGCTGATGTGCGGGTTCGCCGCGTCTACGACGAGCCGGCGAGTCACGACGGCACCCGGGTGCTGGTCGACCGGATCTGGCCGCGCGGCCTCACGAAAGCCAGAGCCGATCTCGCCGAGTGGTGCAAGGAGGTCGCGCCATCGACGGCGCTGCGCAAGTGGTACGGCCACGATCCGGCGAAGTTCGACGAGTTCGTCAGCCGCTACCGAGCCGAGCTCGAGCAGCCGGAACCAGCCACCGCTCTCCAGCACCTGCGCGACCTGGCCCGCAACCGTCCGCTGACGCTGTTGACCGCCACCAAACAGCCCGAGATCAGCGAGGCGGCCGTGCTCGCCGATCTGCTGCGCGCACGACCGGAGACGCCCTAGTTCCGGTGCCGATGAAGGTCGGGCCGACCGGGCGAGTCCCGCCCGCACCGGCCGGTCGATCAGTCGTGTTTGGCGACGGTGAGCAGGACGACCGCGTTCTCGACGGCGTGCAAGGAGTGTCTGGCGGGGGGTATGACGATCAGGTCGCCCCCCCGGCCGTCCCAGGAGTCGCTGCCGGCAACAAGCCGGACCCGGCCGGAGAGGACGTGGACGGTGGCCGCGCCCGGGTTCTCGTGCTCCGACAGGGACGTTCCGGCGGTCATCGCGATCAGTGTCTGGCGGAGCACCTGTTCGTGGCCGCCAAAGACGGTGTGGGCACTGCGGCCACTCGGCGCCGCAGCGGCGAGTTCCAGTTGAGTGCGGGCCAGCGCCTGCAGGGACAGCTTCTGCATGCCGGCCATCCTCCCGGAGTCGGTGCGGCGGCAGAGAGGCGGGGACCCAGCAGGCCGACTCGGTGATGAGCGCCCGGCCGGGCGGCCCCGGTCTCACCGAGCCGAGTCCTCGCGGGTGCCGGTGGCCGAGGCGCCGGCCGCCTCGAGTCCGTAGACCTCGATTGCCTTGTCCCGCACCGAGCTGTCCATCTCGAGCCTCACCCGTGGGCCGGCACGAGGTTGGCGAGCAGCTGGGCATCCGGGGACGGTGGTTGAGCCGGCGTCGGCGTGCTCGCCGGCGCGTCGGGTCGGGGCGTGGCGACGGCGCCATCGGCCGAGCGGGCGGACTCGGCGGGTGTCGAGCGCTCGAGGAAGCGGAGCAGCTCGACCGGGAACGGCAGCACGAGCGTGGAGTTCTTCTCGGCGGCGACCTCGACGACGGTCTGGAGCAGGCGCAGCTGAAGAGCGGTTGGATGTCCGGCCATGACCTCGGCGGCCTCGGCGAGCTTCTGTGAGGCCTGCAGCTCTCCCTCGGCGGTGA
>Ga0308175_100003732_pt1 | contig 10604 bp, 7 predicted proteins | sample PhyCR1_3_FD_203893 | JGI IMG/M metagenome (GOLD analysis project Ga0308175, IMG submission 203893) | Soil microbial communities from UC Gill Tract Community Farm, Albany, California, United States - DLSLS.C.R1 | ecosystem: Environmental > Terrestrial > Soil > Agricultural land | place: USA...
ATCTCTACACGTGGAACGGAACGCGATTTGAGTTCGTGACGGATTTTCTGGGCGGTGGGGAGATGGGCGATTGGGAAGCGCCTGGCCAGTTCGACGATCCCGATCCGGACGAGTACGTACGGATTCCCGCCGGGATGCTCGAACCCCGTGGCGGCCGCTACGAGATCCGCATCACGAACGAACTCGAAGAAGCGATGTTCCTTGATCGCGTACGGCTGATCGCCGTCGATCATCCGGCAGATGTCGACGTCTACCCGAACGAAGGGCTCAAGGATCGGCCGCGCCCGCCGCACCGGCTGTACGCAGTACGCGACCTGCGCGTGCCCGATCCGGTCGTCGATGAGCACGGCCACGACGTGCGATCGCTCGTTGCGAGGCTCGATCGGCGATGGCCGGATGATTTCGCGCGGTCTGCGATCGGCGGGTACGCCGCGCCGCATTCGCTGACCATGGGCCTCGGTCCTGGTGCGGATCGGGCGGTGCTGCTGCTGACCGGCTGGACGGCCTACGCGTTTTCGACGGACAACGTCGCCGCGTCGCAGGCTGGACTCAGCCTGCAACTGCCGGTACTGCAGGTACGCAATACGTCCGGCAACTGGAAGACGATCGACGCGAATGTTGGCTTCCCCGTCGGCCGTCCGCAGACGATCGCGATTGACATGGCGGGTCGGTGGCTCAGCCCCTCGCGTGAGGTCCGTCTCGAGACGAACATGCCGATTTACTGGGACCAGGTGCTCGTCGGCGCTTCCGCCGACGAGGTGCCGGTTGTCACCCCGCTCGAGGCATCATCAGCCGCGCTGAATTGGCGCGGATTCTCCGCCGAGGTGAGCCCCGACGGGGGCGAGCCGTTCGGCGCGGACTACACGCGCATCTCCACGGCCTCGACGTGGAAAACGTTTCCCGGCGCGTATACGCGTACCGGCAATGTCCGCTCGCTGCTCGCGAAGACCGACGACATGTTCGTCGTCTCCGCACCGGGTGACGAGATCGCGCTGTCGTTCGACGTCGCTGCGGCTCCGCCGCTGAAGCCGGGCTGGACGCGGACGTTCCTGCTGTACGCCGACGGATTCAGCAAGGAGATGAACATCCGGTCTGCGACGCCGGACGTGCTCGGCCCGCTGCCGTTTCATGGCATGACCCGATACCCATACGGCTCGAGTGAGCACTATCCGGACGACGAAGCCCATCTCAGGTATCTCGCGAGTTACAACACGCGGGTCGTGACGCGCGTGCTCCCGACGATCGACGCCGCCGCTGCAGCCCTGGCCCGTCCGGCGCGAGAACGGTAACGGTCCTCGTCCATCGTCCATCGTCCATCGTCCATCGAACATCGAACATCGTCCATCGGAGATCCAGCGATGAGCGTTATCCGCTACTCGGCCGCCGCGTGTCAGACCGACTTTGCCAATCCCCTCGATCGAACGCAGATGCATGGGAATACCGACCGCATGCTCGCCATGATCGATGCCGCGGTGGCCGGTGCGGCGCCGTTCCTGCCGGTGAGGCTGGTTGTCTTTCCAGAATTCGCGCACGCGGCGCCCGTGTACCCGACCGTCGCGGAGCTGCGCGAGCATCTCGCCGTGGAGATCCCCAACGAGCACACGGAAAGGCTATGGAGCAAGGCGCGCGAGCACGACATCTACATTCAGAGCGGGTCGATGATCGAGTGGGATCGGCGATGGGCGGAGGTCGTCTTCAACACCACGTGCCTCATCGGACCCGAGGGCATCCTCTACAAGTATCGGAAGGTCAATCCCTGGATTCCGTACGAAGTCCACGCGAGCCCGCACGATCTTCCCGGATACGACGATCCGCTGTTTCCAGTGGCAGACACACCGATCGGCCGCATCGGCTGCGCGATTTGTTATGACTGGCTGTTCCCTGAAGCGATCCGGCAGCTTGCCGCGAACGGCTGCGAAGTGCTCGTGCGCGTGTCCGCGTATATGGATCCCTGGGGCGCGACCGAGCCGCTCAACTGGTGGACGATCGTGAACCGGTGCCGCGCGCTGGAGAACACCGCGTTCGTCGTCGCCGCCAATCAAGGTGCGTCGCTCCGGCACTATCCGCCGTACACCTGGCCGGGCGGGAGCCAGATCGTCGATTTCGACGGCCGCCTGCTCGCCGACGCCTCTCCCGGCCCCGGCGAGCGGATCGTGGTCGCGCCGATCGACATCAGCGCGCTGCGGCACGAGCGCGAGTCGCGCTCGGGACACCATATGCTCGCGCACCTCCGGACCGAAGCCTATCCCGTGTATGCAATGCCGGGGTATTCGGCGGAGGGGAGCACGCTCTCGTACGAGCGCAACCTCGAGACCATTGCACGAGCGAAGGCCAGGGTGCATCATCCCGGCGTCAATCTGAACACGTCCTTGCGCTGATTATCGTTCGATCCTGAATGGGCGTATCATCTCGCCCACATCGCGCCCGTCCACCGTGACGACGGCGTGGGCGACGTACGCGCCAGCGGGGAGCTGCGCGATCGGCACCGACGCGGCGGCGGCACGCACGGACGCATCGCTGCCGGGCGGCTGCAGAATCGCGGGACCGCTTTCCACGGGACGCGATCCGCCGGCAGGGAACACGTCGACTCTTGCGGTCGTGCCATCGAATCCCGCTGGCGCATCGGTAAAGAGCTCCATGTAGGTGTATAGCGTCTCTCCCGACAGGCTACCGCTCACGGTTGGTGAGATGGAGCCCGCTCCAGCGGCGGATTGCGTGGCGTCCCCGATGAGCAATTGCGTTGCGCGAAAGCGGTTCATCCGGGTCATATACGCCCGCACCTGACGTTCGAGGCTGCCGCGCCGGCCTTTCTCGTCCAGCAGCGCCGCTTTGAGCACGTAACCGCCGGGGTCCGCCGTCATGGCTGCGAAGTACGTCTGCGGCCCGGTCCCGCGCGGCGCGTCGGCGGCGGGCTGATAGAAGGTGGCGCCTGTCGTTCCGTCGGGCTTCACGAGCGCGAATCCCATCGCCAGGCGACCAGTGTCAGGGCGATCCACCTCGACGCCGACGAGCAGGCGGATCTTCGTCGTCCCCGGCTCCTGAAAGGTGTACGTCGTGAGCCGGAACGGAATCGACGTGGCGACCGCCGGGCTGCGCAGCAGACCAGTGATGATGCGTTGACGGTCGGCGGGCGTCCCGGCCGGTTCGACGGAGAACTCCGTGCGAGCGCGCACCTGCACGCCGGATCTGCGTACCGCGACCGCGATGTTGTGCTGCTTGCCGTCGCGATCGTGGACCTCCGGTTCGAACCCGATCAGATAGTAGCCGGACAACTCGGTTGCGAGCCGCTTGAACGAGAAATCGGGGTTCGCGATGATGCGGAACAACTCGCCGCCAGCGAGTCGCGTCACCGTGAGCAGGCCGGTCTCGTTGACCGCGCGCTCCTGGGACCGGTTCTGCGGCGCGCGCGGCTGCGAGGCATCAGAGTCGGACGCCTCCGGCTTCAGGGCGAAAACCGTGGCGTGAGCGGCGGCGAGCAGCGGGCCCAGGCCCCGGGTGACGAACCGTTCGTTGTCGACGACGAGCCCTTCCGAGATGAGCACGATTGTCTTTGGCGTCTCACTCGTGCCGAGACGCTCCAGCAGGGCCGCGAGGCCGCTGACCGTATCGCGTGCCCGCTGATGCGCATACGTGGCCACCGTGGCGGCTTCGTCCTGCACCATCCGCGCACAGATCGCCAGTTCGCTGTTGCCGCCCGCGTCTCGCACATTCTGCACGCTGCCGCCGCACTCGCGCTGGGTGACATTTTCCATCGCGAACGAATTGCCGCGCTCGATCGCCACCGCTTCAGAGATCCCGACGTATTTCGCGCCGCCCGATCCGTGCGCCATTCCGTCGGTGTGCAGCAGCACGGCCGACACGGCGTCGTGATCGGTGGTGAAGTCGATCGTTGGTCCTTCAGGGATCGAGAAGACGCCGACGCGGTCCTGAGGCCGCAGGGTATCGACAAACTTTGCGGCGGCGGTGAAGACGTCCTTGGCCCGCACCGGCGCGATGCTCCCCCGGTCCACCACTATCGCAATCAGTCGCTCCGGCGCGCCTGCCGCCGGAACGTTCGTGCTGTAGTCCGCCGGAGGCGGCGCATCGTCGGGCGCCGCCGGAGCGGTCAGTGAGACGAACTGCGCGGACGCAATCCTGCGAGGCTGGCCGTCAACCGTGACCGTGAAGTCGTTCGTTTCGAGATCTCTGACCGGCCGGCCGTCCTGATCGACGACGTTGACGTCAACCGAGACCAGATCGATCGTGGCGGTGAAGCGGGGCGGCTGCGGGGCCTTCCCCTGCTGGGCGGCTGCCGTCGCGACGCAGGCTGCCGCGAGCACGGCGCTCAGCGACTGTGCCACGGCGCCGGGGCGCCGTCGCCGTTCAGCGGGCGCGCCCGTCGGCCTGGACCGGGTCGAACAATGAGGTGATCTCACGGCGGAAGGTGTCTATCGCGTCGGGCGTGTACCCGAGATGACTGAAGCGGATCCGCCCGTCTCGATCGACGATGAATGCCGATGGAATCCCGCGGACCTTGAATCCATCTGCTGCCGTCATCCGGCTGTCGAGGAGTACGCGCATGGTGTGTGGGTGAGCTTCGAGGAAGGCGTCCACGTCCTTGCGGCTGTGGTCCTCGTTCACCGCGAACACCTTGACGTCCTGATCGCGGAAGGACGCTGCGAGCGCGTCGAGCCCTGGGAACGTGACCTGGCACGGCGCGCACCACGTCGCCCAGAAGTCGACGAGCACGATTTTGCCCTTCGCATCCGAGAGACGCACGGTATTCCCGTCGATGGTCTTCAATGTGATCGACGGCGCGACCGGTCCCACACTCGACGCGGGTGCTGCGGCAGGCGGATGCTGGAACGCGAGGGACAGCAAGGCGGCGGCCGTGATAAGCGGTTTCATTTCGCCGGCATGGGGATGTGTTTTGCCTGGCCGAACCTGTACGAGTAGCTCCCAATCATCACCCAGTCGGGGAATGTCGCGTCGCCGTTCGCGCCCGTGTAGGGATCCGGAGCGCGGTAGCGATAAATCGCGCGTGGGAGGTTCACCTGCAGCGTCGAGCGACCCTGGGAGAACGACACACCCGGTTCGATGAAGACTTCATGCCCTGGACGGCGGAACCCGTCGCTCCTGCCAAACACATCGTAGCGCGGCACGCCTTCGGTTCGGACGGCAACCGACGCCCCAATCCTCCGCCATACCGGCACGCCGACCCCTGCTCGGAGAATGTACTGATCCGGCACCGAGTTCACGTTGCGCAGCGGATCGGTCGCACTCGGACGCCCGATACCGACGAGAATCGACGGCGTCTCGTTCGTGTTCCGCGGGTTGACGAGGTAGTTGGCGGAGCCGAACGCGAACACGCGCCCGAGTCGGCTGAACCCCTGCGCCTCGAGCTGCACACCCCATCCCGCGTCGCCCGGCTGCACCGACTGGTCAACGGCCTTGACGGCAGCCGACCCGCCCATGATGTCGACGAACGTATCCGTCGCGTGCGCGCGGCCCGTCGGGAGTTTCATGCCGCCGCCGAAGGAGAGGTTGTATCGCGTGTGGGAGACGGGATCCAACAGCCAATAGCGGCCAATCGCGGAGATGTCGCCCAGGCCGCGGCCGCGCTGCGTCGCGCGCGGTCCGGGCGGCGCGAGCGGGCTGGGGATCGACCACGACGCCGCGACCAGCGGCACGCTGATCCCGACGCGGAACCGCAGCGTGAACGCATGGTTCAATTCGGCGAGCATGATCCGCTGGGTGTTGATCACGTTCGTGCCGAGCGCCGTGCGCTGCGCCTGAAAAATCTCGCGCGAGTAGTGGCGGTCGGCCGTGGATCCTCGCATGCTGAGATCCAGCTCCCATTGGCCGGGCGCGAGGAACGTCGTGCTGGGGGCGCCGATGACGGGCGCGCTTTCGCGAATGAGAATGCATCCCTGAGCGGCGGCCGCTGCGGCCGAGAGGGCGAATGCCAGGGCGGCGACGATCACGGTTCGAACGAGCCGGTATCCAGCCATGTTCGTCTCCTGCGTCAGCGGGTCCCGAAGCGCCTCAGCGGCGGTATATTAACTCAATTTGTAAAAGTATTTACAAATCACTGCCCCCCGCGCTCCAGGTGAAATCGCCGGGTCATCGTACCGACGCGCCGACCGTCTACCGCGACGATCGCACGCGCTACATACTCGCCTTCGGGCAGCAGCCGCAGCGGAACCGAGGCCGCCGCCGCCCGCACCAGGGGGTCGGTGCCGGTCGCCTCGAGAGCGGCCGTGGCCCGATCGACGATCGTGTCGGCTCCCGCGGGGACGATCTCGATGGTGACGTTCGTGCGGTCAAAGCCTGGCGGACCGTCGGCGAAAAGCTCCATGTACGTGTGCAACTGCCCGCGGACGCTGCCGCTCACCGTCGGCGCAATGGAGTTCGGCGTCGCGCCGTGCTGTTCGTCGCCGCCGATCATCAGTTGTGTCGCGCGAAAGCGGCCCATGCGCGTCATGTACGCGCGCACGGGACGCTCCACGCTTCCTCGGTGTCCTGCTTCGTCGACCATCGCGGCCTTCAACAGATACGGCCCGGGGGTGAGGAGCAGCGTGGCGAAATACGATCGCTTGCTGGTATTCAAGCCCGCGGGTGTCTCGATCGACGGCTGGTAGAACGTGGCCGCCGTCGTCCCGTCCATCTGCCGCGCGACGAGGCCCAGCGCCAGCTTGCCTCGCGCATCCGCCGGGTCGACTTCGAGCGCTACGAGCAGACGGATTTTCGACGAACCCGGGTCCTGAAAGGCGTACGACGTAATCAGGAACGGAAGCCCCGTCGCCGTCGCGGGGCTTCGGAGGAGTTCGGCTATCGCCCGCTCGGGATCGGTTGCCGTCGCGCTCTCGACGCTGAACTGTGTACGGGATCGCACCTCGACCGCGTGGCGTAGCACGGTGACCGAGATGCGGTGCGATTTCGCATCACGGTCGCCGGGCGCCGGCTCGAATCCAAGGAGGTAGTAGCCCGACAACTCCGACCCGAGGCGCGCGAACGACGCATCGGGGTCGGAGATAATTCGGAACAGCTCGCCGCCCGCAAGATGCGTGAGCAGTTTGAGGCCTGTCTCCCGGACGACGCGCTCGCGGGCCAGGTCCTGCGGCGCGCGGATCTGGGAGGCATCGACGTCCGACGGCTCCGGTGTGATGGCGTAGATCGTCGTGTGCGCGGACGCCAGCGCACGTGCCAGGCCGTCGAGAAGCGCGCGTTCACCATCGATCACGAGGCCATCGGAGATGAGCACGATTGTCTTTGGCGTTTCGCTCGACCCGAAGCGTTCGAGCAGTCCGAGCAGGCCGTTGACGGTCTGGCGCGCGCGCGCATGCGTCGCCGCCGCCACGGTCGCCGCATCGTCCTGGACCTGGCGGCGGCAGGTCGCCTGCTCCGACATGCCGGTAGCGGCGGCGCCGGCACCGTTCAGCGCGGCCCCGCCGCACTCGCGGTCCATCGTCTCGTCGATCGCCATGCGGTTGCCGCGTTCGAACTCGAGCGCCTCCGCAATGCCGATGGCCTTTGGGGTTGGCGCGCGTGTCGCCTGACCGTCGAGGTGCTGCAGCACGGCCTTGACGGTCTCATGCGCGGTGGTGAACTCGACGTTCGGCCCCTCGGGCAGCGAGAATACGCCAACCCTGTCGGCGGGCTGCAGGCGATCGACGAACCCCGCCGCCGCGGTGAAGACGTTCTTCGACCGCACCGGAGCAATGCTTCCCCGATCGACGACAATCGCGATGAGGCGACCCGGCATGCCTTCGACGTTCGAGGTGTAGTCCTCGGGTGTCGCGGCGGCACGTCGTTCCGGGTTGTTCAGCGGGATGAACTTGGCCGATGCAATCGTACGGCTCTCGCCGTCGACGGTGAGCGCGAAGTCGTTTGCGCGGAGGTCCTGGACGGGTCTGCCACTGCCGTCAATGACGGTGACGTCGACCGAGACGACTTCGACCGCGGACTTGAACGTAGGCTGAGTGCGCGGCGGCTGTTGCGCCCCCACCGCCACGCACCAGACGAGCCCGACTGCCGCGGTGATCCACACGCCCGTCGATCGAGGTGGCGCGTTCACGCGCTCAGTATACGCCCCGCGCGAGGCGCGAGGCGCGAGGCGCGAGGCGGGAGGCGCGAGGGCGCGAGGCGGCAGGCGCGAGGGGTGCGGCGGCAGTCCTCCACGAGTCGCCGCCGCAGATGCCGCGTTCTTCGGCCTCGTCGTCCGTCAATCGCGAACGACGAAACGATAGCAGCCGCTCTGAAGGACGACGGTGCCGGTGGCGTTCTCAATCACACGGAAGTCGATATCGAAGCCGGAGCCGGGCGCAAACGCGGACAGGTTCCGCGAAAGGGCCGCACGGCCCGTCCCCGTGTCATCGGTGATGATCGGGTGCGGCGTCAGCCCCTCCCCGAGCGTGAGCCAGCCGCTCGTATTCGCGCAGACGCCGTCGAGCGCGACATCGACCGCCCGCTGCAGGCTGTAACTCGTGTTCGGGGCCAGGTTGCGCACGAACGTGTCCAGCGTGACGATGGTCTGCGCCGCGTCTTTTTCCTGGCGGAACTTCACGAGTCCCAGGCCGTCGCCGCTGAGGACCACCTCGAGGTTGAATGGCGGCTGCTCGGCATTGGGCGACTGCGCGTCTACGCCGGGTGCCGCGCTCGCACCACTGAGCGTGGCCGGGGATGGCGCCGTCGGGCCGTTGCCTCGCTGCGTGCAGGCGCCGACGGTCGCAATCGCGATCAGAACTGTAATGGCCGGGAAGAAACGGGACATCTTGAGCCTCCTTGTGGCGTCCAATGCTCGAATCTTTAATCCGGCCGTTGACGAATACCATCGACGCCGGCTGAAGTTTTTCTGACCCTTCTCTGAAGCGTGCGGCGTATGATCCGCGGCGCATGCCCTCCCGCCTGCGGTTCGGCGACTTCGAGCTGGACCTCGCCGCGTATGCCCTGCGCTCGGGCGACACCGCCGTGCCGCTCGAACGTCAGGCGATGGAGCTGCTCAAGCTCCTGGTCGACGCACGCGGAGCGCTGGTGGATCGCGGGCAGATTCAGACGGCGCTCTGGAGCGGCGGCGTGTTCGTCGACCATGACGCCGCGATCAACACCGCGATCCGAAAACTGCGGCGCGCGCTCGACGACCGGCCAGAGCGGCCGCGGTTTATCGAGACGGTGGTCGGAAAGGGCTACCGGTTCGTGGCGCCGGTTCATGAGGAGGTCCCCCCGGCGTCGTCCGCATTGCGCGAGCCGCAACGGCGTTTTCCCCAATACAGCATCAGACGGGGCGACGAGGAGTACGCGCTCGCTGAGGGCGGCAACGTGATCGGCCGCGATCCCGACGCGCAGGTGTACATCGATCATCCGTCGGTGTCGAGACGCCATGCGCTCGTCTCGATCGGCCAGGGCGGCGCGGCGATCGAGGATCTGGGCAGCCGGAACGGAACGTTCGTGGATGGACGGCGTATTGAGGAGCCAACCAGCCTTCATCAGCGCGCGGTGATCGGAGCGGGCCCTATCGCGATGACGTTCGAAGTGCTGTTGGCTCCTCTCTCGACCAAGCCGATGCGCAGCGGTCACCGCGCGCCATCATGAGCCTGACCCCGGGGACCCGGCTGGCCTCGTACGAAGTGCTGTCCGCGCTCGGCGCCGGTGGAATGGGCGAGGTGTACTGCGCGCGCGACACCCGGCTGGGACGCGAGGTCGCCATCAAGGTCATCGCCGCGTCGCTCGCGGCCGACAGCACGGCGCTCGCGAGATTCGAACAGGAGGCGCGCGCGGTCGCGGCACTCTCACATCCGAACATCGTGGCGCTCTACGACGTCGGGCGGCAGGACGGCGTCGCGTTCGCGGTCATGGAACTTCTGGAGGGCGAGCCGCTCGATCGGATGTTGATGCACGAACGGCCTTCCCGGCCGAGGGCCCTTCACATCGCGGCGGCGGTGGCCGATGGACTGGCTGCGGCTCACGCGCGGGGAATCGTCCATCGCGACCTGAAACCCGCGAACATCTTCATCACGCGCGACGGTCTGGTCAAGATCCTCGACTTCGGTCTGGCGAAGCAGGACCCGTTGCGCGCGCATGCGCTGACCGCGCCTCCGGACGCGGGGATGGAAACCGAACCGGGACTGTTGCTCGGGACCATCGGCTACATGTCGCCGGAACAGGTGAATGGTCAACGAGCGGACGCGCGCAGCGACATCTTTTCGCTTGGCTGCGTCTTGTACGAGATGCTCGCGGGGCATCGACCATTTGAGGGGCACGCGCCAGCGGAAACCCTTGCCGCCATCCTGAGAGATCACCCGTCGCTCGCGAGTGAAGCGGATCCACCTCCAGGGGCGAGCACCGCAATCGTGGAGCGATGCCTCGAAAAGCGAGCGGATCTGCGGTTTCAATCTGCGCGCGATCTGGCGTTCGCGCTCCGCGCGGCTGCCGGTGAGGCGGGTTTACCTGGCGTTGGCGACGCCCCCGTCCGGCCCCGCGCACCGATCCGTCGACGTGCTCTGATCGCATCTGCAGCCGCCGGCGCAGCGCTCCTGGCGATCTGGATGGTGTGGCCTTCCCGAACCCGTCCGCCCGACGCGCACCCGATGGCGATCCGCTCGATCGCGGTGCTTCCGTTGATGAAT
>Ga0308175_100003733_pt1 | contig 10603 bp, 7 predicted proteins | sample PhyCR1_3_FD_203893 | JGI IMG/M metagenome (GOLD analysis project Ga0308175, IMG submission 203893) | Soil microbial communities from UC Gill Tract Community Farm, Albany, California, United States - DLSLS.C.R1 | ecosystem: Environmental > Terrestrial > Soil > Agricultural land | place: USA...
CGGCGATTTCATGATCCGCAACGTGCTCGGCGAAATCAGGCGCATTCCCGGCGTCGGCCGCGCCACGCTCTATTCGACCGAACGTTCGCTGCGGATCTGGGTCGATCCCGCGAAGCTGGTGGGCTATGGCCTCACCGCCGACGACGTCAACAAGGCGATCACGGCGCAGAACGCGCAGGTGGCCTCGGGCAGCATCGGCGCCGAGCCGAGCACGCCGGAGCAGAAGATATCCGCGCTGGTGCTGGTCAAGGGCCAGCTTTCCTCGCCGGAAGAATTCGGCGCCATCACACTGCGCGCCAATGCCGACGGTTCGACCGTGCGGCTGCGCGACGTCGCGCGCATCGAGATCGGCGGCCTCAGCTACCAATTCCAGACCCGTCTCAACGGCAAGCCGACCGCGGGCCTTTCGGTGCTGCTGTCGCCGACCGGCAACGCGCTTGCGACTGCGAGTGCCGTCGAAGCCAAGATGAAGGAACTGTCGAAGTTCTTTCCGACCAATATCGGCTACGAAATTCCCTACAACATCACGCCCGTCGTCAAGGCTTCGATCAACAAGGTGTTGATGACGCTCGTCGAAGCGGTGGTGCTGGTCTTCATCGTGATGTTCCTGTTCCTGCAGAACATCCGCTACACCATCATCCCGACCATCGTGGTTCCGGTGGCGCTGCTCGGCACCTGCGCGATGCTGATGGCGGTCGGCTATTCCATCAACATGCTGACCATGTTCGGCATGGTGCTCGCGGTCGGCATCCTCGTCGACGACGCCATCGTCGTGGTCGAGAACGTCGAGCGCATCATGGCGGAGGAGGGGCTTTCGCCAAAGGAAGCCACCCGCAAGGCGATGTCGCAGATCACCAGCGCCATCATCGGCATCACGCTGGTGCTGATGGCGGTGTTCGTGCCGATGGCGTTCTTCCCCGGATCGGTCGGCATCATCTACCGCCAGTTCTCGGTCACCATGGTGTCGGCCATCGCCTTCTCGGCGCTGCTGGCGCTGTCGCTGACGCCGGCGCTGTGCGCCACGCTGCTGAAGCCTGTCGAAGCCGGCCACGGCCATGCGCGCAAGGGCGTGTTCGGCTGGTTCAACCGCGTGCTCGAGAGCAGCCGCGGCGGATATACGCGCACCGTCAAGGGATCGCTGAAGCGCACCGGACGGCTGATGCTGGTCTACGCCGCGCTGCTGATCGGGCTCGGCTGGGCGTTCGTTCGCCTGCCCGGCGGCTTCCTTCCCGTCGACGACCAGGGCTTCATCACGACGGACGTGCAGACGCCGTCGGACTCCTCCTATGCCCGCACCGAGGCCGCGGTCGAGGCCGTGGAGAAATATCTGCTCAATCGTTCCGGCGTCGAGGACGTGACGTTCCTGACCGGCTTCAGCTTCCTCGGCCAGGGCGTCAACACCGCGCAGGCCTTCATCTCGCTGAAGGACTGGTCGGAGCGCGGCAAGAAGGATTCCGCTGCCGCGATCGTCGCAGACATCAACCGCGATCTGTCGTCGATCCGCGATGCCAAGATCTCGGCGCTGCAGCCGCCGCCGATCGACAACCTCGGCAATTCCTCGGGCTTCTCATTCCGCCTGCAGGACCGCAGCCAGAAGGGCTATCCGGCACTGATTGCGGCCTCCGACCGTCTGATCGCGGAGGCCAATGCCAGCCGTGTGCTGCAGAAAGTCTATGTCGAAGGACTGCCGCCGGCGCCGCAGGTCAATCTGATGATCGACCGCGAAAAGGCCGGCGCGTTCGGTGTTACCTTCGAGGACATCAACCAGACGATCTCGACCAATCTCGGTTCGAACTACATCAACGACTTCCCGAACCGCGGGCGCATGCAGCGCGTGATCGTGCAGGCCGATCGCACCAGCCGCATGAACGCCGACGACATCCTGAACTACAACGTCAAGAACAGCCGCGGCCAACTGGTGCCGTTCTCGGCGTTCGCCACCGTGCAGTGGCAGAAGGGGCCGACCCAGATCGCGGGCTTCAACTACTATCCCGCGGTGCGCATCTCCGGCGAAGCGAAGCCGGGCTTTACCTCGGGTGACGCCATCGCCGAGATGGAGCGGCTCGCGGGCAAACTGCCGCGCGGCTTTGGTTACGAATGGACCGGGCAATCTCTGCAGGAAAAACTGTCGGGCTCGCAGGCGCCGTTCCTGCTCGGCCTCTCGGTGCTGGTGGTGTTCCTGCTGCTCGCCGCACTTTATGAAAGCTGGACCATCCCGCTCGCGGTGCTGCTGACGATACCCCTTGGCATCTGCGGCGCGGTCATCGCCGCCACCATGCGCGGCCTGTCGAATGACGTCTATTTCACCGTCGGCCTGATCACCATCATCGGGCTTGCGGCCAAGGACGCCATCCTCATCATCGAGTTCGCCAAGGATCTGCGCGCACAAGGAAAGCCGCTGTTGGAAGCGACGATCGAAGCGTGCTCACTGCGTTTCCGCCCGATCCTGATGACCGGCCTTGCCTTCGTCTGCGGCGTGCTGCCGATGGCCATCGCCCACGGCGCCGGCGGCGCCAGCCAGCAGGCGCTCGGCACCAGCGTCATGGGCGGCATGATCGCGGTGGTGATCCTGGCGCTGCTGATGGTGCCGGTGTTCTTCGTCTCAGTGCAGCGCGTGCTGGCGGGGGACTGGGAGAAGAAGGTGGAGGAGGCGAACGAGTCCCACGCGTCGCCTGAGCCAGCCAAGCCTTGATTCTGATCCAGATACTGCCGCGGCGCTTTAACGGCCCAGCCCAGCGAATATAGGCATTATTTACCGTAAATTATGCGGTGATTGTGCTTGTCGCCGCCGAGAATAATCCGTACATTCACCGCATGGAGCGCGGCGAATGTGCGGATATATCTATCAGTGGTCCGACTGGCCCAAGTTTCGTTGGGATCAAGCGGCGCTCGCCAACCAACTCGGCGCCGTACGGCACCGACAAGGACGACTGATCGGCCGCATGCAGGCGCTTGGCTTCCCCTTGCAGGAACAGGCCGTCCTCAAAACCCTGACCGAGGACGTTCTCAAGTCCAGCGAGATCGAAGGCGAAATCCTCGACAGGGACCAGGTGCGCTCTTCCATCGCCCGGCGTCTCGGGATCGACGCCGGGGCGTTGCTTTCCGCCGATCGCCATGTCGAGGGCATCGTCGAAATGATGCTGGACGCGACCCAAAGGTTCGACCAGCCTCTCAGCGCTGAGAGACTATTCGGCTGGCACGGAGCGCTGTTTCCGACGGGCCGCAGCGGTCTCGACAAGATCAATGTCGCTCAGTGGCGCGACGAGCGATCGGGGCCGATGCGCGTCGTTTCCGGCACGTATGGCCGCGAGAAGGTTCACTACGAAGCGCCAGCGGCCGATCGGCTCGACGACGAAATGCGGGGCTTCCTGACCTGGTTCAATCTCGAAGACAAGCTTGACCCCGTCGTCAAGGCCGCGGTCGCGCATCTGTGGTTCGTCACCATCCATCCCTTCGACGACGGCAATGGCCGCATCGCGCGCGCCATTGCCGACATGTCGCTTGCACGGTCGGAATCAAGCCCGCAGCGCTTCTACAGCATGTCGGCACAGATCCAGCTTGAGCGGCAGGCCTATTACGAGATGCTCGAAGCGACGCAGAAAGGCGATCTCGATATCACCCGATGGCTCGAATGGTTTCTGGCGTGCCTGGATCGCGCATTCGATGGCGCCGATGCGATCCTGTCGAGCGTCTTTCGCAAAGCAGAGTTCTGGAGAGCAAACGCCACAACGTCTCTCAATGACCGTCAGCGCGACATCCTCAATCGCATGCTCGATGGCTTCGAAGGCAAGTTGACGTCGTCGAAATGGGCAAAGATCGAGAAGTGTTCGGCGGACACTGCACTGCGCGACATCAACGAACTCGTCGCGCATGGCATTCTTGTCAGAGACGAAGCGGGTGGCCGCAGTACCAGCTATTCGCTCGCGGAGATCAAGGCCGATCGCTGACCGGCCGATCATGGGCTTATGCCGCTGATTTGCCCGACGAGTCAAATGCACCCATCGGTACGCGGGGCGAGCGCCGGCTACTGTGCATGGGGTTGTTTTCGATATTTTAGTCGGGATGCCGCGGACGACTGGGGCCGTCGCCCTATTTGTCGAGCGATTTTAGTATCTTCATCAGCTCCCCGTGCACGAACTCATTGCCGCACACCACGTGCCCGGTGTTCAGCGCATCGTCCTTGCCGCCGATATCAGAGATCGTGCCGCCCGCCTCGCGCACCAGGATCTGGCCCGCTGCGATGTCCCAGGGCTGCAGGTTGCGTTCCCAATAGCCGTCGAGGCGGCCGGCGGCGACGAAGGCGAGATCGAGCGAGGCGGCGCCGAAGCGGCGGAAGCCGGCGACTTTATTTTGTAGCGCGGCCATTTCGTTCTGCGCCAGCGCGTGGTCCCCGCGGCCGATATGCGGCAGGCCGCAGGCGACCACGCATTCGTCGAGCCGGCGGCGGCCGGCGACGCGCAGGCGCTGGTCGTTGAGGAACGCGCCCTTGCCGCGTTCGGCGATGTAGAGCTCGTCATTGGCGGGGTTGTAGATCACGCCGGCGATGATGGTGTCTTCGCGGCGCAGGCCGATCGAGATCGCGAATTGCGGGATGCCGTGCAGGAAGTTGGTGGTGCCGTCCAGCGGATCGACGATCCAGGTGTGGCTCTTGTCGGAGCCTTCGCGGCTGCCGCCTTCCTCGCCGATGAAGCCGTAGCCGGGGCGGGCCTTGGCGAGGTCCTCGTACAACATTTCCTCGGCGCGCTTGTCGGCCTTGGTGACGAAGTTCGCCGGTCCCTTCAGCGACACCTGCAGATGCTCGATCTCGCCGAGGTCGCGCTTGAGGCTGCGGCCGGCGCGGCGCGCGGCTTTCACCATGACGTTGATAAGGGCTGAATACAGCATGATGCGCGCTTATGGTGTGAGGGAACGGCCCAATGCCGTCAGGGGTTTGGGGACTGGGTGCCCTGCTGACGTGTCGCCGTCAAGGCGTCATTTGCTGGCCGTGGCACCGGTGGTGCCGGTCCATTTCTGTGCGGCCGCCTCGACCTTGGCGCGGTCCTCGGGGCTGAGTTCGGAGAGCCGCTCGTCGAGTTCGGGATCGCCCTTGCCGGCGGTCTTGGCGACCAGATGCCACTTCAGGCCTTCGATCTTGTCGACCGGAGCCCCCATTCCGCTCACCAGCACGCGGGCGAGGCGGTTCTGTGCGATCGGCGAGTTCTGCCGCGCCGCCTTGCGCAGCAGCGCGACCGCCGCGGGCTGGTTCTTCGGCGTGCCGGTGCCGTTGAACATCGCGATGGCATATTCGACCTCGGCGTCGACATTGTCGGCCAATGTCGCCGCCTGCAGCAGCCGCACCGCCTTCTCGAGGTCCTTCGGCACGCCGTTACCTTCCTTGTAGAAGGTCGCCAGCGCGTATTGCGCTTCCGGGTTGCCGGCGTCGGCCGCGGAGCGCAGCAGCTCGGCGGCGCGCTTGACGTCCTGCGGCAGCGTGTTGCCGTCGAGATAGAGCAGCGACAGATTGTAGGCCGCCTTGGCGTTGCCGAGCTTGGCCGAGGAGGCGAGCAGCTTGACCGCCTGGTCGCGGTTGGGAGGGCCGCCACGGCCGGCCAGCTTCATCATGGCAAGCGCGAACATACCTTCGCGGTCGCCGGCGTCCGCCGCGCGCTGATACCATTCGTCGGCCTTCGCGTAATCGCGCTTGATGCCGAGCCCGTTGGCATAGAGCTCGCCCAACATCGTCATCGCCTTGGGGTCGCGGGCAAACTGCGCGCGCGTGGTGGCGAGATCGAAGGTCGTCTTGTAAAGGCCGCGCTGATAGGCGGCATAGACGTTGTCGACGTTGGGATCGTCGAACGTCGGCATCTCTGTCGTGGAAGAGAAGGGCGCCGGGGCGGGCCGGGTCGTCACCGTGCCCTTGGGTGGTGCGGCAGGCGCAGGCTTTTTCGCAGCTGTCGGCGCCTTTGGCTTGGGTGCCTCTTTTTTTGCAGCCGGCGACGGACTCGCTGGCGGCTGCGCGGCCGTCGGCGCCGGCGAGGTCTGCGCGGCGGCGCTAGCCATCGTCATCAGCAAGCCCGCAAGTAGCAATATGGGACGCAGCAGCTTCATGGTCCGGTGTTATCCGTGTCCGGCCTTGTCAGGGCTGGTTCTGGCTTTTCCAAGCGCGGCTTCATATGCCTGCGCGATCGCCTGGGCGGCATCGGTCAGCGCCGCCTTCGCGCCGCGCGGATCGGCCCAGATGAAATCGCCGACCAGCACAAAATCTGCGCCGGCCGTTGCAAAGGCGGCAGCTTCGTCGCGGGAGGTGGCGAAGCCCACACAATGCGGCTCGAACAGTTCGTCCCACCATTGCAGGCGCTCGGCAATCGCCTCCATCGAGGGCCGCTGGCCGCTGGCGTCAGGCTCGCCGAACAGCACATAGTCCGCGCCGCTTTCGCCCGCCGCCATCGAATCGTGCCGCGTGGCAAGGCCGCCGACGCCGGCAATGCGATCCGGCTTCAGTGACGGCAAGGCATCCTCCAGCGCGGCGAGGCCGTTCAGATGCGCACCATCGGCGCCCGCGCGCGCCACCAGTTCGACATGGCCGTCGAGCAACAGCGCCGCGCCGGCGTTCTGGATTACGGGCGCCAGTGTCTTCACGCGCGCAATCATGGTGCGCTGATCCGTCTGTTTCAGCCGCAGCAGCACCGCCGCGACGTCGGCGGCGGCCAACAGCTCGGGAAGCTCCTCTGCGAACTGCGCCGGATCATCCACCTCCGGGGTCGCGAGATAGAGACGCGGCGCCGGGCGCGGCGGAACAGGTTTGCTAGCCGAGTTCTTGTTAGCCAACTCTAGGCGACCTTCTTTTCAAGGCCGGTTTCCCACTGGCCCTTGCTGGCCAGCGCATTCATCTTTGCGCGGTGCGTGAAGGCGCGCTGGCCGGCCGCGATGTTTTCGGGCTTGCCCGACCATGCCTTCTGCGGGGCCGCCTGCAGCGCGCGGCCATAGGAGAAGGTGAGCTTCCAGGGTAGGCCGCCGATCTTGTTCATGGCGTCGAGATGCGCGGTCGCCTGCTCGTCGGACTGACCGCCGGACAGGAACGCAATGCCCGGCACGGCGGCGGGAACGCAGGCCTTCAGCAGCCGCACGGTTTTCTCCGCGACCTCCGCGGCGGAAGCCTGCTTCGCGCACTTCTTGCCTGAGATGGCCATGTTGGGCTTCAGCACCATGCCTTCGAGTTCGACGCGCTGCACGCGCAATTCCTGGAACGTCTTGTTCAGCACGCGCTGGGTGACGTCGTAGCAACGATCGATGTCGTGATCGCCGTCCATCAAGACTTCCGGCTCGACGATCGGCACGATCCGCGCCGCCTGGCACAGCGCCGCGTAGCGCGCCAGCGCATGGGCGTTGACGCTGATGGCTGTCATCGTCGGAATGCCCGCACCAATGTCGATCACCGCGCGCCATTTCGCGAAGCGGGCGCCGCGCTCGTAATATTTCTTCAGGCGTTCGGCGAGCTTGTCGAGGCCGACGGTGACCAGTTCCCCCGGACACTGCGGCAGCGCCTGCGTGCCTTCGTCGACCTTGATGCCGGGAATGCTGCCGGCCTGCTCGATCAGCTTGACTAGTGGCGTTCCGTCCTTGGCGTTCTGCCAGATGGTTTCGTCGTAAAGAATGACGCCCGAGACGTAGTTGCTCATCGCCTCAGAGGACCGGAACAGCATCTCGCGATAGTCGCGGCGGTTCTCCTCGGTGGATTCGACCTTGATGGCGTCAAAACGCTTCTTGATCGTGCCCGAGGATTCGTCGGCGGCGAGAATGCCCTTGCCTGGGGACACCATGGCGAGGGCAACCTTGTTGAGGTCAGCGAGATTCATGACAACGTTCTCCGGAGACATGCCCTTGCAAACCAAAATAGGCGGTTCTCGGGCAAATGCCTAGAAATCGTTCGTCGCACCTCTGACGTTTGCGAGACCGCAGAGCATCTGAAGATTTGACGAAGACGCTCGCTTGACGCTGCCGGAACCGGGCCACTGACCTATCCACGTCATGGCCGGGCTTGTCCCGGGCATGACGAACAAGCGCGGCATTCGTGGATCAGGCGATCCGCGGGTCGAGGTCGCCCTTGGTGTACCGCTTGGCCATTTCGGCCGTGGTCAGCACCTTCTTGATCTTGCCGGCCTGGCCTGCGGTATTGAATTCCTGCAGCCGCTGCTTGCACAGCTTGGCCATCGCTTCCATTGCCGGCTTGAGATATTTGCGCGGATCGAACTCTTCCGGATTGTCCTTCAGGACTTTCCGGATCTGACCGGTCATCGCCATGCGGTTGTCGGTGTCGATGTTGATCTTGCGCACGCCGTTCTTGATGCCGCGCTGGATTTCGGAAACCGGCACGCCCCAGGTCGGCTTCATCTTGCCGCCATTGGCGTTGATGATCTCCTGCAGATCCTGCGGCACCGAGGACGAACCGTGCATCACCAGATGCGTGTTCGGCAGCTTGCGATGGATCTCTTCGATCACCTTCATGGCGAGAATGTCGCCATCAGGCTTGCGCGTGAACTTGTAGGCGCCGTGCGAGGTGCCCATCGCGATCGCGAGCGCGTCGACTTTGGTTTCCTTGACGAACTTCACGGCTTCGTCGGGATTGGTCAGCAACTGGTCGTGCGACAGCTTGCCTTCGGCGCCGTGGCCGTCTTCCTTGTCGCCCATGCCGGTTTCGAGCGAGCCGAGCACGCCGAGTTCGCCTTCCACCGAGATGCCGCCGAGATGGGCCATGTCGGTGACGGTCTTGGTCACGCCGACATTGTAATCCCAGTCACCGGGGGTCTTGCCGTCGGCCTTCAGTGAGCCGTCCATCATCACCGACGTGAAGCCGGCCTGGATCGCGGTCATGCAGGTGGCGGGCTCGTTGCCGTGGTCGAGATGCACGCAGACCGGGATCTGCGGATAGATTTCGGTCACCGCGTCCATCATGTGCTTGAGCATGACGTCATTGGCGTAGGAGCGCGCGCCGCGCGAGGCCTGGATGATGACGGGCGCATCGAGCGAGGCGGCGGCTTCCATGATGGCCAGCGCCTGCTCCATGTTGTTGATGTTGAACGCCGGCACACCGTAATCGTGCTCTGCCGCATGATCGAGCAGTTGACGGAGGGTAATGCGAGCCATTCAAATTCTCCCTGTATTTGCCGCGCCTTCGGCGCTCACCAATTTCGGTACTATTTCAGTTTCAGAACTTCCACGCCGGGCAGCGGCTTGCCTTCCATCCACTCGAGGAACGCGCCGCCGGCGGTCGAGACATAGGAAAAGTCGTCCGCCACGCCGGCCTGGTTCAGCGCGGCCACGGTGTCGCCGCCACCGGCGACCGAGATCAGTTTTTTCGCCTTGGTGCGCGCGGCGGCATGCTTTGCCGCCACCATGGTGCCGCGGTCGAACGGCGTCATTTCGAATGCGCCGAGCGGGCCGTTCCAGACCAGCGTCTTGGCGTCGTCGATCGCGGCATGAATCCGCGCGGTCGATTGCGGCCCGACGTCGAGGATCATGCCCTCGGCCGGAATCGCGTCGAGGCCATAGGCGTGTGAAGGAGAGTTCGCCGCAAAGTGATAGGCGACGACCGCATCGACCGGCAGGATGATGGCGCAGTTGGCGGCCTCTGCCTTTTCCATGATGCGCAACGCAGTCGCGGCGAGATCCTTTTCCGCCAGCGACTTGCCGACGGCCACGCCTTGTGTGTGCAGGAAGGTATTGGCCATGCCGCCGCCGATGACGAGGGCATCGACCTTCGAGACAAGGTTTTCGAGCAGGTCGATCTTGGTCGAAACTTTTGCACCGCCGATGATCGCGATGACCGGCTTGGTCGGCGCTTCCAGCGCCTTGCCGAGCGCATCGAGTTCGGCCTGCATGGTGCGGCCGGCGTAGGCGGGCAGCTTGTGGCCGAGGCCTTCGGTGCTGGCGTGCGCGCGGTGCGCCGCCGAGAACGCGTCGTTGACCCAGATGTCGCCGAGTTTTGCGAGTTCCGCCACGAAGGCCGGATCGTTCTTCTCTTCTTCCTTGTGGAAGCGGGTGTTCTCCAGGCAGAGGATGTCGCCGTCCTTCATCGCCGCGACGGCCTTCGCCGCTGCGTCGCCGATGCAATCGTCGGCGAAGGCGACCGGCTTCTTGATGACCTTCGACAGCGCTTCGGCGACCGGCTTCAGCGAGTCCTTGGCGTCGCGTCCTTTCGGCCGGCCGAAATGCGCGAGCAGGATGACCTTGCCGCCCTTGCCGGAAATCTCGGTAATGGTCGGCGCGACGCGCTCGAGCCGGGTCGCGTCGCTGACGCGGCCGTTGTCCATGGGGACGTTGAGGTCGACGCGCAGCAGCACGCGCTTGGATTTTACGTCGACGTCATCGAGGGTGCGGAATTTGTTCATGAAATCTTTCCCGTCGTCATGGCCGGGCTTGTCCCGGCCATCCACGCCTTGCTTGCCGAGGGAAGGAAGACGTGGATGCCCGGCACAAGGCCGGGCATGACGAAAATAACTTACAGCAGCTTGCCCATCGCCACGGCGGTGTCGGCCATGCGGTTGGAGAAGCCCCACTCGTTGTCGTACCAGGACATCACGCGCACCAGCGTGCCGTTCTGCACCTTGGTCTGGTCCTCGTGGAA
>Ga0308175_100003734_pt1 | contig 10599 bp, 20 predicted proteins | sample PhyCR1_3_FD_203893 | JGI IMG/M metagenome (GOLD analysis project Ga0308175, IMG submission 203893) | Soil microbial communities from UC Gill Tract Community Farm, Albany, California, United States - DLSLS.C.R1 | ecosystem: Environmental > Terrestrial > Soil > Agricultural land | place: USA...
GACCGAGCCCGCCAAGCCCCGACCGCGCCCGTGCGCGTCCTGCCCGTACCGGCGGGACGTGCCGTCGGGCGTCTGGCACGCCGAGGAGTACGCCAAGCTGCCCGGCTACGACGGGGAGACCTTCGAGCAGCACCCGAGCGTGTTCTTCTGCCACCAGCAGGACGGGTGCGTGTGCTCCGGCTGGCTGGGCTACCGCGACCCCTACGACCTGCTGGGCGTGCGCCTGGGCCTGATGAAGGGCCTGCTGGACCCCTCCTGCGCCGAGTACACGACCGACGTGCCGCTGTTCGCCAGCGGCCAGGAGGCCGCCGAGCACGGCATGGCGGGCATCGAGGAGCCCGACGACGCCGCCAAGCTGGTGATGGCCAAGATCCTGACCAAGCGCGCGAGGACCGGCCGGTGACCGAGGGGCCCAAGCACCCCGGCCGCCAGGACTGGATGGCCTGCCGCACCTGCAAGCGGGTGCTCTCCCGCCACGACGAGGTCTGGCGCAACCCCGAGACCGGCGAGGACCGCGAGATCCGGACCACCTGGGTGCACACCGCCGTGGACCTGGAGCGCGGTGTCAACCACCCGGCCGATCCCGTGCCCTACGACGAGATGGAGCGCGTCCGGCTGGTCTGCGACTTCTGCTCCGAGCCCGATCCGATCTGGGTTCTGCCGGTCGGCGACTTCACGATGATCACCGCGCCGGTGCCCGGCCAGAGCAACGACGAGCACAGCACGTCGGACTGGACCGCCTGCGCCGGGTGCGGGGACCTGATCAACCGGGGCGACTGGCGCGGGTTGACACGGCGCGCGGCGCAGCACGCCTCCGCCACGAGCGGGGCGCCGGTGGCCGAGCACGAGGCCAGCCTGAGCAAGCTCTACCGGCTGGTCCGCAAGAACCAGAAGGGCGGGATCCGGCTGATCGAGCAGCCGCTGGCCGTCATCGAGAGCGTGACCGACAGCGCGCACCGATACGAGGAGGGACGCCCGTGAAGTGGGGCGAGGGTGAGCCCGTCGAGGCCTGGCAGGACCGGATGCTGGCCGAGGCGGGCATCGAGGTCGCCATGCCCAAGCAGAGCGACCGCGCCGACGCCTGGTTGACCGGGGTGAAGCGCATGACCGACCTGCGCGAGCAGGCCGAGGGTGAGGGCGTGAGCGCGGCCGAGCGTGCCGAGCTGGACGCCCTGTGGGCCCGCTACACGCCGGTCCCGCACCCGAAGATGCCGAGCACCTACACGGCCTGCCTGGACCGGATCGTGGCGATCAAGGCGCGGCTGGACGACCCGCGCACCTCCGACACCGTGTTCAACCGGCTGAGCTGGAACTTCGCCGACCTGATCAACCTGCTGGCCACCAACGTCGAGAAGGGCGTGTGGATCGGCGACGCCCGGCTGAAGGGCGTGCTGGGCGGACCGGTTGACAGCGCGCATCGCTACCAGGAGACCGAGGAGCCGACCGAATGAGCCTGCGCGACGAGTGGCTGGCCGACCCCGAGCCACTGACCTTCGCCGAGTGGCTGCGGCGCCGCACCGTGCCGCCGACCCTGCTGACCCTCCAGCCGCCCGCTGTCAACCGCGCCGAGCGGGTCAAGGTCGAGCGCAAGCAGGCCGAGCGGAAGACCTACAAGCGGAAGTCCCGGGCCAACCCCAACGGCCGGGAGCTGGTGCACGGGTCCACGCAGGGCTGGCGACGGCACCGCGCGTCCGGGGAGGACCCCTGCGCGGAGTGCGTGGCTGGGCACGACGCGGAGAAGGCCCGCCGAGCGGCCGACAAGCGCGCCAAGCGCCGCCAGGCAGGTCTCCGTGAGCGCGGGCCCGCCCGGTGCGGGACGCCGTACATGGCGCGCAAGCACCGCGAGCGCGGCGAGGACGTGTGCGATCCGTGCAAGAAGGCCGAGCGGGACGAGTGGCGCAAGCGGCAGACGAGGAGCGCGGCGTGATGGACGAGTACGACGTGGCGGTGGTCGTGTTCTGCCGCTCCCAGGGCGTGGACGCGGCCGACGCCGAGGACCGTGCCAAGCTGGCGGTCCGGTACGCGCTGGCCGGGCAGAGCCCGCCGCGCCTGCCGAGCCACATCCCGCTGCCGCCGATGCGCGACGACGTGCCGGACCCGCCGGTGACCGTGGCCGCCGTGCAGGGGCTGCGCTACACCGGCGGGCAGGGCATCCGGCTGGTCCCGACGGCCGAGCCGTACCGGGACATGGGGATGGGGAAGCCGAGAGTCAACGAGAAGCGGTGACTGTCCGCACTCTGGTTGACACGTTCCGCCACACTATGGGGCATGGCGGACAACCCGTGGGGCCAGGGCGTCGAGAAGTCCGGCGACGCTGACGCCGAGGTCGCCGTCCCGCGCAAGCAGGGCGGGCCCGACGACGTGCGGGACGCCTGGCGGCTGCTGGCCGGAGGGGCGCCGATCGCGGCCACGGCCCTGATCGACATCGCCGAGCACGGTAAGTCCGAGATCGCCCGCGTCCAGGCGAGCACGGCGATCCTGGACCGGGTCGGCCTCGCCCCGCCCAAGGAGGTCACCTTCCGGGTCCAGCCGCACGAGGGCGGGGAGACCCAGCAGCTGTCCCCGGCCGAGATCGTGCGCAACCGGCTCCAGGAGCTGCGCGCCGGGACGCTGGCCATCGCCGCCGCTGCGGTTGACACGGAGGCCGAGCAGATCACCGACGCCGAGATCGTGGACGACGACTGGACCGGCGAGCCCGAGCCCGAGCCGCAGCTGGCGGGGGACGGCGACTGGTGATCAACCCGCTGACGGTCCAGTACTTCGACTCCGAGGGGCGGGTGCTGTTCATGGTCTGCGCGGCGTTCGCGCTGGGCCTGATCGTCGGGGCCCTGGTCATGGACTGGAGCAACGAGAGGGCCCGTGCGCGTCGCGTGCGGGCCGTGGAGACGAGAGAGGCGACCGCCCGGCACCGGGCCACCCCATGACTGCTGAGGAGCTTTCTGACGTGATGTACCTGGTCGGCTGGGGAGCCATCGGTCTCCTGGTCATCCTGCTGTGGACCGCCGTGGCGTTCGGCATCGCGGTGCTGATCGGCAAGGGCATCAAGCTGGCCAACGGCAAGGAGCGCGGGCGCCATGCCGGGCCCGCGACGGTCGAGTTCCCGGCGCTGCTGGAGCAGCGGACCGAGCCGATGCCCTTCTACCGGATGCTGCCGACCGACACCGTCCAGCTACGGGTCGTGCACGACGCCGAGACCGCCGAGCTGGCAGCACAGCGGTGATCCCGGTCTGGTGGTCGGTGCTGCTGACCGCGCTGGGCGGCTTGGGCTGGCTGCTGGTGACCCTGGAGCGCCGGGTCCAGGGCTTCCTGGTCGGGCTGGCCGCACAGGGCGCCTGGGCGGCCTACGCGGTCGTCACGCAGCAGTGGGGCTTCATCGTGTCGGCCACCCTGTTCGGCGCGATCAACGCGCTGGGCCTGTGGCGCTGGAGCGCCCCGCGCCGCGAGCGGGCGCGCGAGCGTCGCCGGGCCGAGTGGCGGGACGCCGAGCTGGCCGACCTGCGCGAAGCGGCGCCGTCCCCGTGAGCGTCTGCCCGCCGCTGCCCTGCCGGTTGACAGTGCGCCGCCTGGAGACGAAGAAGGCCCCCCAGCCCGAGGGCTGAGGGGCCGGGTGGCCGGGTGGGTCAGAGGCTGCGCAGGTACTCCGCGAAGCCTTCGTAGTCGCCCTCGTAGCTACCGAGGCCGAAGGCCAGGGAGGCGGGGGAGTAGCCGCCCCCGAGCAGCACGCCCGAGGCGGTGCCGACGACCAGGGTGTTCAGGTCGCTGGTGCGGAGGAGGTCGGCCGTCACGTCGGCGGCGCGGACCAGGTTCGGGATCTCGTTCTCGTTCTGCGTCATGCCAGAAGTATGCACCCTCGTCTCAACACTTGTCAACACTGTCAACGAAAGAAGCCCCCCGGCGTGTTGCCGAGGGGCTTCGATCGGTTGCGGGTCAGCCGCTGATGATGTCCGCGCGGCGCAGCTCGTCGCGCAGGTCGCGCATGTCGTCGGTCATCCGGGAGAGGTCGGCCAGGCCGATGCCCCGGCCGGTCTCCAGGATCTCGGTCTTGCGGTCGTCGGCCGCCGCGATCGTCTCGCGGAACAGCTTGCCGAACTCCTGCTGGGCGTCCTTGCTGACCAGCGTGAAGCCCAGCTGCTCCGCCAGCTGCGCGAGGACGAACTGTGCGGCGTGGCTGCTCAGGTGGACCCGGGCGGTGGTCGCCTGCCAGGCCGGGGCGCCGGACTTGACCTCGATGGTGCTGATCGGGTCGCCGAAGACCATCTCGGTGCTGACCGTGGCGTGGTCGGCGATGAAGCTCTGGGGGTTGCTTGTCTGCGTCATGGGACCAGTATGCACAGTCGTGTCAACAGTGTCAACACAGGGACTGCACGAGGTCCCGGATGACGAACACCATCACGTAGCCCAGGCGCATCACGACCTCCACCGAGCCGCCGTCGGACCAGGCGTCTTCCAGGCTGGGCGTGGCGGCCACGAGCAGCGCGAGCGTGAAGGCCAGCGCGAGCCGTGAGGTGAGTCGGGAACCAAGATCAGCGAGCTTCTGCGTCATGCAGAAAGTATTGCGGTCAACTCAACTTTGTCAGCGCATTGTGACTCCACGGCGTGTCGTCGGCTACGCACTGTGTCACCGCTATGTTCACCCCAGAGCATGATCCACTCGCGGGGGAGAACCAGTGCAGAGCGCAGTTGCAGAGTCCGTCGAGCTGCCGGAGCTGGAGCTGGTTGACACCCCGCCCACGACCCCGAAGGGCAAGCGCTGGTACCCGCCGCTGTTCCAGGGCGAGCCGCGCCAGGTGTCGCTGAGCCCGCGCATGGCCGACGTGCTGGTCGGTTCGATGAAGGGCTGGACGGCCAAGCAGATCGGCCGGTCGCTGTTCCTGACCGAGGACACGATCAAGACCCACGCCAAGCGGCTCTACCAGGCGATGGGCGCCCGCGACCGGACGCACGCGGTGGCCCTGTTCTTCACCGGCGAGGTCGAGGTCTACGTGTCCGAGCGCGCCGTCCAGCGTCGCCGCCTGGTCGCGCTGCACGACGACACCGACGAGCTGTGATGGCCGAGCGTGTCAACCGGCCGCTGCGGGCCGAGCGCAAGGGTCGAGCCCGCGAGCCGCGCGACCACGGCGTGCCCTACGCGCCCGTCGAGGGCCAGCTGGAGATCACGTTCGAGCACTCCCAGCACGCCGAGCCGGAGACATCTCGATGAGCCGCCTGCGCGCCTGCCTGCGCGCCCTGTGCCCGTGCGGGACGTGCTGATGGCGGCCGAGCTGCCGGTCGAGCCCTGGACACCCACCGTGGGCGTCTGGGAGCCCGGCGGACAGCGCTGGACCTGGAGCTGCCCGGCCTGCGGTCGGGTGGATGTGCGCGAGGCCAGCGCAGTTGACATGACCTGCACCGGCCACGACAGCGACCACGAGATGCGCGTCGGGATCCGGCCGGACGCCGAGGTCTCCGGCCCGGCCGCGCTGATGCGCGAGCTGATGCGGCTGGGCACCGTCCAGCGGATCTCGCTGCTGCAAGGCGCGTTGACGCTGGCCAAGCGCGCGGGCGCGAGCGATGCGCTGCACGACCTCGCCGACCAGCTGGATGGCGAGAACCGCGCGTTCATCAGCCCGGCGGAGCTGCGCGAGTTGGCCGACCTGCACCTGATGGGAGAGCGATGACCACCACCGAGTCCGCCAGCCTGCCGCCGCTGATGACCGCCACGGCGGCCAGCAAGCCGTGCCAGCTGTACGCGCACAGCGACAGCCCCCGGCCGACCCGCACGCAGTACCACCACCGGCACCCGGTCTACCTCCAGAACCGGGTCTACGGGCAGATCCAGGACGCCTCCGGCGAGCACATGATCTGGCTCTGCGGGCTGTGCCACGACTCCGTGCACGACTGGATCTCCTGGCTGCTGGGCGAGGCGCGCAAGCCCGAGCCGGAGCCCGGCCGGATCGCCAAGGCCGAGGCACAGCGGGCGGTGGACTGGTACCGGCGGGCGGGCGGCCAGTGATCGAGAAGGCCCTGGCAGCCGCCCTGGCGGTCCCCTGGATCGCCTGCGCGACCGGCTGGGCCTACGTGGTCACCGGCTACGAGATCGTCCGCTGGGTCCGGCGATGAGCTGCCCCTGCGGCTGCCCCGACGAGGAGCTGAACGAGGCCGAGGCTGACCGCGCGGCCGAGCGAGACCGGCCGCCGGGTGACGGGGGACACGGGTGACAATCGGCGAGCGTGTCCTGTTCGCTCTCGCCTTCGCAGTCGGCGCAGTACTGGCTGCTGTGCCGTTTGTCCGATACCTCCGGTAGCGCATCTCGTTGGGAAGCTGTGAGCCCGCAACTCCGGTGGCTGTGCCGCACCTGCAAGACCGTCCGCCACACCGAGGCCGAGATCATCGAGCACATCGCCGAGACCGGCCACACCGAGATCTCGCTGCGCAGATCTCGTTGACTTCCCCGGCGCGTCGTCCGGGCGCGGCGGGGCCCTTCGGTCACACTCAGTTCTCGTGGGATCTCACGACGCACGCGAGGTCGCCGACCTCAGCGAGTACCGGCGCAAGCGCGAGGGTGACGCCGACGCAGCCGTCCTGGCGGTCTTCGCCCGGGTGACCGGCAGGCCGATGCACCTGGTCAACCGCACACCCGAGGAACTGGCCGAGCGTCGGTCCCGCGCGCTACGACGGCGGGCGGAGCGCTCCGAGCGGATCCGGGCGCGGCTGGAGAGTGACGGACCCGTCTACCAAGACGACGATCCGGACGGCATCATCGGAGCGTGACCGCGCGCGCACGCTCAGTGCTTACAGCGGCTGCACCGAGGAGGATCCAGTGGCTGTAGCCGACTGCGCGCACTGCAACCGGGACAACGTCCGCCGCTCGCACGGCGGCGTCATGGTCTGCCCGCGCTGCGACCTGAACGAGCCCGAGCCGAGCACGCCGCCCGAGAAGGAGACCTCGCGTGGCTGACCCGAACCGGGCGATCCTCCAGCCCGACGTGTACGCCGACTGGGACGAGAACCCGCCGGTCCAGACCGTGCAGTACGTCCGCAAGACCGGCAGCACCTGGCCCAACCGCCCGACCGCCGACACCTCCGTGCTCGTGCTCTGGGTCGGCGCCGACCCCTCGCCGCCGGGCGCGACCGCCCCGGCCGTCAACGGCATGTACCCCGGGGACCTGCGGATCACCGGATGACCGCCGTCCCGATCACCGAGAGCTGGACCGGCTCCGACGGCGCCCCCTGGCCTGCGGGCTGGACGATCACCAACGGCGGCGCGACGCTGCGCGGCAACCGGGGCGACCTCAACATCGACGGCCAGGGCAACGTCGGGACCGGCGCCGCGCATCCGGCCGTCCTCACCGACACCGACGTGGCGCTCACCTTCTCGATGGACCGCTACGGCAACGGCACCGACGGCTGGGATTCCAACCTCTGGTTCTGCGCCCGCACCGGCACCGCGCGGCTGAAGGCCGACGCCAGCGACGTGCCCAACACCGGCTACGGCGTCCGGATCTACATCAACCCCCACGCGCAAGCCAACGGGGACGGCACCTTCGTGGCCTGGTTCATCGCCGAGCTGCACCGCTTCCCCGGGGACGGCACCGACCCGGGCAAGGTGCCCGGCGACGGCGGCGGCTTCTTCTACAAGCCGATCAACCCGGGCGTGGACTACCGGATGCGCCTGCGCGTCATCGGCAACCGGGTCCAGTTCCGCTACTGGCCGCTGTCCGAGGCCGAGCCGGTCAACGAGTGGATCGTGGACTGGACCGACCCCGCGCCGCTCCCGGGTGGGCACTTCTGGATCGGCACCTGGACCGGCTGGGGCGGGAACTCGCGCGGCTTCCGCTTCGATGACCTGCTGATCACCGCGCCGGTGCGGATCTGGGACGGTTCCACCGAGCAGGCTGCCGCTCTGCGGGTGGTGTAGAACCCGGTCACGAGCGGTGATCGGTCAGGTACGTTGTGCCATCCTGTGCCCATGCAGGTTCTCCGCCACCGCCTGACCGATGCGAGCGGTAACCCGGTGGCGGGCCACACGGCTCACGTCATGGAGTACGAGACGCCGGAGGAGGCGTTCTACCGGGGCTACAAGCGGGTCCCGATCGTCACCGCGACCAGCGACGACAGCGGCTGGTTGACATGGATCCTGCCGCGCACCGAGACCAACGTCTACGTCGTCAACGGCATCGAGCCCTACCCGGTGATCATCACCGTGCCCTGGGGCGTCCCGTCGGTCACGGTCAGCGAGTCCCGGACCGGCGTCGTCACCAACGGCGGTGTGCGGCTCCCGGCCACGGTGGACCTGGTCACCGAGCTGGAGATGTCGGAACGGCTCGCCGGGATCACCCGGGACATGATCGGCGAGCTGATCAACGACCCGGCCTTCATGTCGGCGCTGGCCGCGAGCCCCGACCTGATCGCCGCGCTGACCGCCAACCCCGACCTGGGCGGCACCGACCAGGCAGGGGCCAACACGATGGCCCGCCGCGACGACACCGGCGCCCTGTCCTTCTACCGCGTGCACGTCACCGCGACCGAACCCACCGACCCCGACGAGGCGGTCCGCAAGGACTACGTGGACGAGGCCGTCGCGGGCACCCAGGAGGCCGCCGCCAACGAGCTGGTCCGGCGCGACGCCTACGGCGCCTTCGCCGCGTCCTCCGTCTACATCGGCCTGGACCCGCAGTACCCCGACGCCGTCACCTCCCGGGACTGGGTCGAGCGCCGCGTCAGCGCCCGGAACGTCACCAGCTGGGACGAGACCATCAGCACCGGCTGGTGGATGGGCTACAACGCCCCGGGCGCTCCGCAGCCCAACAAGTGGTTCCTGGGCGAGGTCGTCGCACACAACGACGTGTGGGTCACCCAGACCGTCCATGCCTTCACCGACGACGGCCTGGCGACCAACTCCGGCAGCTGGCGCCGGTCGTCTTTCGACGGCGGCGACTCCGTGGGGCACGCCCGCACCTGGGGGCCCTGGTTCCGACTGCGGCTGACCGAGGACGAGCAGAACGCTGTCCTCGGCGTCGTCGGCTACACGCCCGACACCCTGGTCCGCCGCGACGCCAACGCCTGGATCATGGTCAAGGGCGTCTACGGGATGGATGTCATCCAGGGCGACCTGGAGACGGTGGACGGCGGCAGTGCCGCGCCGATCAGCTACGTCCGCGCCTACGTCGCCCAGCAGGGCGACAGCTGGGGCACCCCCGGCACACTGGTCCGCCGCGACGAGGACGGCAGCTTCTGGGGCGACCGGGTCTATGTCAACCAGGCCCCGGCCAACCCGTTCGACGCCGTCCGCAAGGACTACGCCGACGGGCTGGGCACGCCGCTCGCGCAGGGCGACAGCATCGTCCGGCGGGCCTCGGACGGCTTCTTCGCCGCCGTGGGGATCTACGGCCTGGCAGCTCCGGCCGCTGCTGACCACGCCGCGAACAAGGCCTACGTCGATGGCATCGGCGACGTGGACTACTCCGCGAACAGCCTGGTCCGCCGCAACTCGGCCGGTGGCGCGAAGATCTCCGGGGTCTCCGGCCTCGCCGACGTGGCCCCGGACATCTTCACCCCCGACTTCGCGGCCAACAAGGGCTTCGTCGTGGCCGGGGACACCGCCGCCAAGGCCCGTGTCAACCACACCGGCACCCAGCCTTCCGCGACGATCTCCGACCTGACCGAGGCGGTCACCGACCTCATCGCCAACACGGTCGTCGCCGGAACCGGCATCACGCTGGGCTGGGACGACGTGGCCAACGCCCTCACGATCAACGCCACGGTGGGCGGCGGCACGACCGACCCCGAGATCGTCCGTGACGTAATCGGCGGCGCCCTGGTCGCCGGGGCGGGCGTCCAGATCACGGTCAACGACGCCGGGGACACGATCACGATCACCTCCAGCGCCGTTCTCCCGGCCCGGCAGGTCATCTCCGGCACCGGCCTTCAGGGCGGCGGCGACCTGTCCGCAGACCGCACCCTGTCGGTCCTCTACGGCACGGCCGCCGGGACGGCGGCGCAGGGCAACGACTCCCGCATCGTCAACGCCGTCCCCAACACCCGCACGGTCTCGGCCGGGACCGGTCTGACCGGCGGCGGGGACCTGACGGCCAACCGCTCCCTGGCGGTCGCCTACGGCTCCACGGCGGGCTCCGCCGTGCAGGGCAACGACACCCGGGTCACCGCCGACCAGGCCGCCGCGACCGCCTCGATCCGCACGCTGGGCACCGGCGCCCTCCAGGCCGCAGCGGGCAACCACACGCACGCCGGGATGGTCACCGGGACCGGGATCTCCACGATCCAGTCGCTGACCCAGGCCGCCTACGACGCGATCGTCACGAAGTCCACCAGCACGCTCTACGTGATCGTGGGCTGACCCGGTGGCTGTCACCCGCACGCTGCTCACCAGCGGGGACGACACCGCTGCCAACGCGGTCTCGATCTCCACGGCCAGCATCACCCCAGCCGCGAACAAGCCGCTGCTGCTGACGTTCTTCTTCAACTCGGGCTCGGCCGTCACCGCGCCGCCGACGGTCACCGGCAACGGCCTGACCTGGACGCTGATCGGCAGCTCCGACACCGTCACCAGCACGGCGCCGCGCGTCTGCGCGATGTACCGGGCTATCGGCTCCGCGCCGA
>Ga0308175_100003735_pt1 | contig 10599 bp, 9 predicted proteins | sample PhyCR1_3_FD_203893 | JGI IMG/M metagenome (GOLD analysis project Ga0308175, IMG submission 203893) | Soil microbial communities from UC Gill Tract Community Farm, Albany, California, United States - DLSLS.C.R1 | ecosystem: Environmental > Terrestrial > Soil > Agricultural land | place: USA...
CTGCAAATGCGCACCGATGATGTGCGCCATCCGCGCGGCGCCGTCCGCGTCGAGCGCATTGATCGGCTCGTCGAGCAGCCACAGCGGCGCACCGGACGCTGCGACCCGCGCGAGCGCCGCCCGCCTCGCCTGCCCCGACGAGAGCAGCCGCACTGGCACGTGCGCGAGGTGCCCGATGCCGAGCGCATCCATGGCCTCGTCCACCGCGCCGTTCCAGAACGAGAGTGCCCGCTTGAGCGGAAGCTCGCGGTCGAGCGCCAGCGCGTCATCGGCAAGCGCGAGCTCCGAACGGTCCACGCGTCCGCGCTCGGCCCGAAGCAATCCGGCAGCCAGCCGGATCAGGCTCGACTTCCCGCTGCCGTTGGGGCCCGCAACCTGCAGCGCCTCGCCGGCCTCAAGCTCAAGGTCCAGCCCCTCGAACAGCAAGCGCCCGCCCCGGCGAAGCGTCACGTCGTCGAAGCGGAGCAGTGCCGTCACGCGACGCTGTTTTCGAGCGCGTGCATGTCCGCGTCGCTCAGCCCAAAATGATGCCCGATCTCGTGAATCAGCACGTGGGCGACCAGATGCTCCAGCGTATCGTCACTATCGGCCCACTCGTCGAGGATCGGGCGGCGGAACAAGCGCACGCGCTCGGGCAGAATGCCCGACTGCTCGACGCTGCGTTCGGTCAGCGGAATGCCTTCATAGAGGCCGCTGAGGGTGAACGGATCGCCGATGCCGAGCGAGACCAGCGTCGCCTCATCGGCGAACTCCTCGACGACCAGGACGATGTCGCCGATGCTGTCGCTGAACGGCTTCGGCAGCGCGTCGAGCGCGCGCCGGGCAAGCGCCTCGATCTCTTCCGCAGTGGGCGCCCGTCCAAAGGTTCGCATGCGCATCGCATAGGAGCAGCGGCCCGAGCGCCGCAACCTTGCCCGATCGCACGTCCCCCCTTAGATGGGCCGCTTTCCAGCGCGATTCTTTAGTTATGCACCCATCCGGGTGCGGGCAGGAGCGGTGGCCGAGTGGTCGAAGGCGCTCGCCTGGAAAGTGAGTATACGGCAAAACCGTATCGAGGGTTCGAATCCCTCCCGCTCCGCCACTCTTCCGAACATTAATAATGTAGATCAGCGCAACTCCCGCGGTCCCGGAGCATTGCGGTGCCGTCATGACTCTCGGCGCGCATGCAGAGCGGCTGATCTACCGCATTGCTGGCCTGCCGGTCGCCGTGTCAGCGCTGTGGGCAAGCACGGAGGGCGATCCGTCCGAGGCTCTGCTCTCGGCATTCGTGTGGCGTTACTGGCATCCGCAGGGTGCCGGCGAGTGGTCCGAGCTGGTCGGAGGTCTGATGACGTGGCCGATCGCCGTTCTGGGCGGCGTGCTGTGGTACACCTGGCGCAATGGAGCGGTGGTCCGCGGCCGCACCGGCAAGCCGATCAGGGCGCAACTCGCCGACCAGCTGAAGCTCTATTTTTCCAGCGGGCTTCTTGCCCCCTGGTATTACATCTTCTCGCTCTACGACGGCGACAGCAGCCGGCGTGCGAAAGCCTATCTCTATCGCTTCGAGACAAAGCCGAGCATTTTCTTGCTGCTCAAGCGCCGGAAGGGCTCGCCGCTCACCGACAAGGGGGCGTTCGCCGAATATTGCGCCGCGCGCGGAATCCGTTGCATTCCGACACTGCTCATTCTGGACGGCAAGCCGCCGCATCGGCCGCTCCCCGAAGAAGATTTGTTCGTGAAGCCGAGCCACGGCCGGGGTGGAACCGGCGCGGAGCGCTGGGACCGTGGCGATCGCGGAAGCTACACGGCGCCCTCCGGCGAGAGACTCACCCCTGATCACTTGCTCGAAAGGCTCGTCAGGCGGTCGCGGCGGTACCCGCTTATCGTCCAGCCGCGGCTCCCGATTCATCCGGAGCTCGCGGACCTCACGGCTGGCGCGCTGCCGACAATGCGCGTCGTCACCTGCCTGAATGAGCTGGGCACTGGCGAACTGGTCGGCGCGGTCTTCCGCATGTCGATCGGCGCGAACAGGACCGTGGACAATCTCCACGCCGGCGGGATCGCGGCGGCGGTGGACCTGGCGTCCGGCCGGCTATCGCGTGCTACCAACCTCGGCGCCGACGCGCGGCTCGGCTGGCTTTCGTCTCACCCGGATACGGACGCGCGCATCGAGGGGCGCGCTTTGCCTTTGTGGGAGGATGCCAAGCGCCTCGCAATTGAGGCGCATCGCCACTTCGGCGACCGCGTGGTGGTCGGCTGGGACATCGCGATCCTGGAAGACGGGCCCATCATTGTGGAGGGCAACGGCAATCCCGACATGGACATCCTCCAGCGGTTCATGCGCGACGGCCTTCGCCAGCATCGTTTCGCGGAGCTTCTCGCGTTCCATCTCCGCGAGCGGATGCCGGCCCTCGCCTGAGGGCTTTGCGCCCGCGCCGTTCGGGTCTTACATGCGGCCTCATGAAGCCGGCCGTGATCATCCACACCAACGACAAGCAGATGCTCGGCGCGCTGGTGTCGGCGCACAGCTATCACCGGAATAGCCGCGACCCCGACGCCTTCGAAGTACGCATCGTCAAGGCGGAAGACCATCCGGAGCTGCAACAGCAGGGCCGCACGTTCCTGCGCGGCGGGCATGAGCGCGCGTGGGATCCGCGCGATTTGCAGTCGTTCACGCCCTTGCGCTTCGCTGTGCCGGACCTGATGGGGCATGAGGGCGTCGCGCTCGTAACCGATCCAGACGTGTTCGCCGTTGGCGACGTCGGCGAGCTGCTCACCCGGGACCTCGAGGGCAAAGCGATCTGGTGCCGCCCACGGCCAGGCTACGACAAGATTACCGATCCGCTCGCGACCTCCGTGATGCTGCTGGATTGCGGGAAGCTGCCGCACTGGCGGTTCAAGGAAGACATCCAGGCGCTTTGGGACCATCGCGTCGACTATCTCGACTGGATCAACCTCGAGCGCGAGGATCTCTCAGCGATCGGCCTGCTCGAGCCCGAATGGAACGACTTCGACCGCCTGACGCCCCGCACCAGGCTGCTGCACAACACCAAGCGCCGGACGCAGCCGTGGAAGACCGGTCTTCCGGTCGACTTCACCCTGCGCGAACGGGGCGGTCTGATGAGCCTCGTCATGCCGATCGTGCGGATGGCGGCGCCGAACTACACGCGCCATCCCGACCGCAATCAGGAAGCCTATTTCTATGCCTTGCTGGCCGAAGGGCTCGACACCGGCTCGATCGCCCGGGAGCAGGTGGAAAAAGAAATCCGGATGCGGCACGTACGCCCGGATTCGCTCACCCTCGTCGACCGCTATCGCGGGCACCTGTGGCCGGCCCAGGAGGCTGCTCCAAAAGCTGCCTGACGCGTTCGGCGACGATCTCGGCATAATCGGGCGGGCTGCACGCTTTCGGCGCGTCGAGCGTGCCGCCGAACCCTTGTTCCTTCAGCGCCGCCCAGAAGAATCTGAGGTCGCGCGGATAGAGGCGCTTGCCCGGCCGCAATTGGTCCATGACCGCCATGACCATCGCACCAAGACGGCTCTTGGCGATGGGGATGATCGCGACGGGCTTGCCCGTTGTGACCGCATCGGCGACCATGGCGACGCTGTCGGCGGTAACGAGGATCTCGTCGGCGCTTTCGATCAATGCAGGATAAGCGGGCGGGCCGTCGCCAGGCTCAAACAGGAACGGCACAGACGAGGCTTCCAGCGTCTCGCGGACCCCCTGCAGCAATTCGATTGGCGTGCGGGGGCTGCCCACCGCCAGGACTGAACCGCCGTCGCTGCCGGCCTGATCGAGCAGTCGCTTGAGTGCCGCAGTCATATCGGCGACCGGCAGCTGCCAATAGAGCGTCGGGCCGCCGATCAGAAACAGCCGCCGCGGAGCCGGATAGGCGGAAAGCATCTGACCGTCTGACGATTCGACGCTTCGCGCCACATGCGGGGTGAGCGCGAACGGTATGCGCAGCACGTTGGCTGCATCCCGCACCGGATATTCGGGCGTGGGCACGACGAGGTCGAAATGCTTCGGCGAAATGCGGGGGAAGCCGAGGTGGACCGACCGCATCCTTCCACCCGAACGGCGACGAAGCTCGCGCACCACGGGCACGCTGCGCAGGCCGGTTGAGATCGTCAGGTCCGGCAGCGCGCCTTCCAGCTGCCCGCGCGAGGACGCTTCCACGCTCGCGAAGGTGGCGCCAAGCCAGCCGGGCTGAAGCCGCCGCAGCTGATTATAGGAGAGCTTTTTCTCCTCGAACGGCAGTGCCAATGCTTCGACCAGCGCAAGCACCTGATTATTGTCTCCGCGATGCGGACCCAAGAGCGCCCAGACGCAAGGGCTTGGCTGCGACGGCATTGTGGCGGTGGTTCCCCGTTCCCAAATCAGCTGACAATCATGTAATCGGTGGCGAAAGAGGCGTCTCGCCGCAAGTCAGGAGCTCCTATGTGCGGCATTGCCGGCTGGTACAGGCGCGGAGGGCGGCCGGTTCCGCGCGATGCGCTCGTCAGCCAGTGCGACCAGCTGCTGAGCCGCGGCCCGGACGACGCCGGATACCTGGCGGAAGGCGATTTCGGCTTCGGCATGCGGCGCCTGAGCATCATCGACGTCGCAGGCGGGCACCAGCCGATCCTGAGCCCCGACGCGCGCTATGCGATCGTCTTCAATGGCGAGATTATGAACCATCCAGCCCTGCGACGGGAGCTGGAGGGCGGCTATGACTTCCAGACGGATCACAGCGATACCGAAACTGTCCTCGCCGCCTTCATCCGCTGGGGCGACGACGCGTGGCTCAAGCTCGAAGGCATGTATGCGGTCGCCATATGGGACAAGCTCGCCAAGAGCCTGACGCTCGTGCGCGATCCGCTCGGCATCAAGCCGCTGTTCTTCACGGAGCAGGGGGGCGGCCTCGCCTTTGCGTCGGAGATCACCGCGCTGCGGCCGCTGCCGGGACTTCACTTCGATCTCGACGAGGACGGCGTCGACGACTTCTTCTGCTTCGGCCACACGCTCCCGCCGCGCACGATCTTCAGGCAGGTCCGGCCGCTGGAGCCCGGCCACGTGTTGCACATCGGCGCCATGGGCGAACCGGTGATCCGCCGCTTCTGGCAGGCGCGGGTCAAGGCCGAGGAAGGGGTTTCCGAAGCCGATTGGATCGAGCGCACACGGGCCGAGCTGCTGCGCACCGTCAAAGAGCACCAGCTGTCCGACGTGCCGGTTGGCGCATTCGTGTCGGGAGGCGTCGACTCCGGCGCGATTGCCGCCGCGATGGCGCGCACGTCGTCCGAGCCTTTCAAGATGTTCACCGCGGGCTTCCCCGGTTCGCCGCGCGACGAGACGGAAGCCGCGGCCCGTCTGGCGACGCATCTCGGCTGCGAGCATGTCATCCTGCCGATGCAGCCGCAGGACGCGGCCGATGTGCTGCCGGCGGTGCAGGCGAGCTTCGATGAACCGACCGCCGCCAATAGCGCCATCCCGCTCTGGTATCTTGCGCGGGCGGCGGCCGAGCATGTGAAGGTCGTGCTGTGCGGCGAGGGAGGGGACGAGCTGTTTCTCGGCTACGACCGCCAGCGCTGGGCCAAGCGCATGGCGAAGTGGCGTGCGCTGGCGGGACCGGCGGGGATGCTGGAACAGATGCCGCGGCTGCCCATCCGCAAGTGGAATTACATGCGTCAGCTCGCCGGACGGTTCCGGGAGGGTGCACTGCTCGAAGATGGCTATGAACGCTTCTTCGCGGCGGTGTCGATCAGCACGCCCGAGCTGCGGTCACGTATATATTGCCCCGATTTTTTCCGGCGGGAGGAGCGGCGCAGCGGCGTCGAGGAGCGCGCGGAAGTCTATTTTCCGCCCGCCGGGCGGCAGCGGCTCTCGGATATCGAAGAGTTCATGATGGGCGACCTTACCGTCCACATGCCCGCTTCCATGTGCCAGCGGCTCGACCGCGCGAGCATGGCCCATTCGCTCGAGGCGCGCGTCCCGTTCCTGTCGCACAGGTTCGTGGACTTCGCGCTGACGATTCCGACCGACCTCAAGCTCACGGGTAATACCGGTAAATATGTCCTTCGCGAGGCGGTGAGGCCGTGGCTCCCTGAAGGGCAGCTCGATCAACGCAAGATCGGCTTCCAATTGCCGCTCGCCGACTGGTTCATGGGTGGCTTCAACGATTTCGCGCGCGAGGCATGGGACTCATGCGGTGCTGCGGATCTTGGCATCTTGCAGAAGGCAGCCGTCGACCGGCTGTTCGATCAGCACCGCAGCGGAGCGGCCGATCATGGCCGGATGCTCTACGCAATTGCGATGTTCAGCTGCTGGTGGAAGGACCAGCGGGCTGAGCGCAGCAGCGAGCCGCCCCGGAAGGCCGCGTTCGCGACCCCATGAGCCCGGTCGTCTCTGTCGTCCTGCCGGTGCACAACCGCGCCGACGTGCTCGGTCGGGCGATCCGGAGCGTGCTCGACCAGCAGTTCAAGGATTTCGAGCTGGTCGTCGTCGACGACGGCTCGACGGACGGAAGCGTTGCGGCCGTCAAATCCTTCGACGATCCGCGGATCACGCTCATCGAGCTGGCCGAGAACCGCGGCGGCAACGCCGCCCGCAACGCCGGAGTCCGTGCAGCGAAGGCGCCGCTGATCGCCTTTCTCGACAGCGACGACACTTATCTGCCCGAGAAGCTCGAGACAGTGGTCGCGCAGTTCGACCAGCAGCCTGATCTCGACGTTCTCGTCGACAGTTTTTTGAAGGTACAGCCGTCGGGGTCGCGTCTCGTCCGCAAGAACCCCATGATCGAAGATAATGAGCTATTCCGAAGGGCTTTGTTCACGCGCATCCTGTGGAAGGCCACGCCCTCGATTACCGTCAGGCGCGAGGCGATCCTCAAAGCGATGTTCGACGAGTCTTTGCGGCGGCTCCAGGATTTCGATTTCCTGATCCGCATTTCGCAATTCGCAAAATGTGCGTCGACCGAACGGGTGCTGTGGGTCAAATATTGGGATGCGAACGCCATCTCCATTCAGGACAATATGATCCCGGCCAATATCGAGCTGGTCCGCCGGCATCCCGAATATCTGGGCGTCCGCAAGTACCGTCCGGGACTTGCCTACATCCTCCGGCTGTCGCTGTGGCGCCGCCTCAAGAAAGCCAATCTGGGCGGAGCAGTCCGTGACGTGCGCCAGCTTGGAGAGGCATTCGGCTCCGGCGAGGCGGCGCGATTGCTGTTCGAGGCCTGCTTTCCGCGACCTTCAATCCGTCAGGCCGAATAACCGAAGATCGGATCGAGGTGTCTCGCGATGTAGGCGTCGACCTTCGCGACCTCGCGCGGCGCCAGGCGCTTGCGGTAACCGCCGCTGCCGCCCTTGCGGACCTTGCCCGAACGGCTGTCGTCAGCCTTCGACGGCTGCAGCCTGGAGGAGGCGAAATAGCCCTCCTGCTCGCGCTGCTTGAGTTTCCCGAACGAGCCGAAGTCCACGGCGTCGTCGATCTCCTCCTTCGTGACTCTGAGCCCGATGAGGTTCGCCAGCCGGCGCAACGTCGTCGCGGCGTCGGTGAGGAAATCCTCGTAACGGACGATGCCTACGTCTTCGCGGCTTCGCGCGAGCTCGGCCCACAGGTTCATGAACCGCACGACCGACGGAATGCCGCCCTGCTCGCTCCAGATAAACAGCTCCAGCGGCTGCTGGGCCAGGCGGCGACGGGCTTTGTCCCTGCTGCGATATTTAAGGTGGTGCTGGCGGGAAACCGCAACGTCTCCCGGGTGTCGCGCGAGCAGCACCACGAGCGCATGCGCATAGTCCTGCGGGTCGAGCTGGATTTCCCCCGGTTTGCGCATCGCATCGCCCGCATGCGTGAAGAGCAGGCGCGGAACCTCCGGCGCGGCCTTCAGGAGCAGCGGGAACTCGAGCAGCTTGCGCTCGTCAATCCCGTAAAGGCGCTGGAACAACCGGCTGACCATTGCGCGGACGAAGGTCCGGCCCGACTTGGGAAAGGAGATGATCACCGCGTCTGCTTGCCGAAGCCAGGCGGTATCGCGCAGATCCCGCCGGATGCGCAGCGCCCGGGTGCCGGGCACCAGCCGCAGCGTCTGGATGACCGCGGTCGCAATAATGCCGCGGAGCAGCGTCCGCTTCCTGGTGTTCTTCGCCATCCGATGCCCCGCTTAGCCCGCCATCGCGCCGCTTCAAACCTCGTGCTGGCAGCGCTGCACGCGCGACCTTATGTAAGCGCCATGGCACAGGCAAAATCCCCCGCGCGAAAGGCATCCTCGCGCAAGCCGTCCGCGAAAACGTCAGGACAGCTTCCGCCCGTCACCATCGTGATCGAGTGGGAAAATGCGATCGACGTCGAGGACAAATGGACCCGCGCAGCCATGTCTGCCCTGGAGCGCGAGCTCGCTTCCGTCGCGCCGCGGATGAGCACCAAGCCGCGCGTCACCTATTTGTACGACAAGAATACGGTCGCCGCCGGAGCCATCGAGCAGACGCTCCAATCGACCGCTCCGAATTTGCGCAATTCTGCCGACGTGGAGATCGTCCCCACCGAGGGCCTCACATATTACAAGCTCAAGAATTTCGGCATCGGACGGGCCAGGACCGAGCTCTCCATCATGCTCGACAGCGACGCTGCGCCCCAGCCCGGCTGGCTGGAGAACCTCATCAAACCTTTCGCCGATCCCGAAATGATGGCGGTCGGCGGATTCACCGTGCTCGGCTACGACGATTTCCTGTCGAAGACCTTCGCGCTGAGCTGGATCTTCGATCTGAAGGAAGAGCGCGCCAAGACCGTCAAGCGGCACAAGATCCACGCCAACAATTGCGCCGTCCGGACGGACTTCTTCCGGCAGCATCCGTTTCCCGACCTGCCGGCGTTCAAGAAGCAGTGCGGGTTTTGGCTGCGCGATCTGTCCGCCCGCGGATTCAAATATACCCGCACCGCCGACGCGATGACGGTGCACGCGCCGCATCCCGGGTACAAGTTCCTTGCCTGGCGCGCATGGACGATGGGCATGGACCGCGATTACCAGGCGTTCCAGACCGGCACACGCTCGCGCATCGGCCGATTTGGCTACGCCTTCGAATTCTTCGGCGGCAAGGTCGCCAAGTCGTGGGGCCGCATCATCACCAAGGGCAAATATGTCGACCTGCCCGCATGGCAACGGCCCGCGGCCATGCTGGTGACGCTCGGCTTTTATGGCGTGAGCCTGGTGGCGGAAATCGGCAGTGCACTGACCCGCCGCTTCGAGCCCGTCGTCGACAAGCAGCAGCGGGTCCTCACCCGGGCGACGGCCGGCTGAGCCGGTCGGGGTCCGCCTAAGCGACGATCCGCAACGTGCCGCGCTTGCCGGGCGCCGCGTAGCAGACGACGCCGAGCTCTTCCTGAAGGCGCTGGAGCTCGCGCTCCTTGGCTTCCTTGCTTTCCTCGGCGTATTTGCGCTCGCGCTCGGCTTCTTCCGCAGTCTGCTCGCGAAAGTAGGAAATGGTGATGCGGCGGCCGAACACTTCGTCGCCGCGAAGCCTCAGTTCGGCTTCCGAGCTGTCGGGAAGGCTGTCGCGTATCTCGACCAGCTTTCCGATGAGCTCGTCCAGCGAAACATGATCGCCGATGTCGACGAACTCCTTGACGCGTCTACTCATTCGTGACCCTCCCCGGCCCCGGGGCGTTAAATACTGCGCCCGCGATTCCAGGCGCAACGCAAATTCGGGGCTTATCCCCAGGGAAGTTGCTCGCCTGTGAATAGTTTTGAAAAGAAACGTACAGATATGGCCATGGACACAGCGATCAGCCTTTCGGCCGGCAATCTGCGACTGGAGCTAAGTCCCTCAATCGGCGGCGCAATTTCCGCGTTCGAATGGAGCGGGGAAGGAGACGCGCGGCCGATATTGCGCAAATGCAACAGTCCGCTCGAAAAAGTCCTCGGCGCCTCGTGTTTTCCGCTGGTGCCCTACGTCAACCGCATCCGCGGGGGGCGATTTGCCTTTCGCGGACGCGAGGTGCGGATCGCTCCGAACATGCCCGGCGACCCGAGTCCGCTGCACGGCCAGGGATGGCTGAACCCCTGGCGAGTCGACCGATCGAGCGCCTCCGATGCGGAGCTGAGCTACCGTCATGAGCCGGGCGAATGGCCGTGGGCGTACGAGGCACGGCAGGAGTTCGGGGTCGACTCAAGCGGCTTGAGCGTCCGGCTGACCTGCCGCAACGCCTCGGACGAGCCGATGCCCTGTGGGCTTGGCCAGCATCCCTATTTCCCCTGCGGCTCCGAGACGCGGATCGACACGCGGGCGGATTGCGCGTGGACCATCGACGAGCATGTGCTGCCGGTCGACAAGGTGCCGGCTGAAGGGCGGTTTGACTTGAGCAACCGGCTCGTGTGCGGCCAGGATCTGGACAACGGCTGGGGCGGGTGGGGCGGATCGGCCCGCATGAGCGATCCGGACTGGCCGTACGAGCTCGAGCTCTCCTCGCCCGAGGCGCGCTTTTTCCAGCTCTATTCTCCTCCAGGCGGAGGCATTTTCGTCGCGGAGCCCGTCACCCACGCCAATGCGGCACTGAACGCGCCCGAGGCGCAATGGCCGGAGCTCGGTATGCGCGTGCTCGATCCGGGAGAGTCGATGAGCCTCGATATGCGGCTGGACGTG
>Ga0308175_100003736_pt1 | contig 10599 bp, 12 predicted proteins | sample PhyCR1_3_FD_203893 | JGI IMG/M metagenome (GOLD analysis project Ga0308175, IMG submission 203893) | Soil microbial communities from UC Gill Tract Community Farm, Albany, California, United States - DLSLS.C.R1 | ecosystem: Environmental > Terrestrial > Soil > Agricultural land | place: USA...
GCGATACGTGCGCAGGAGGTCGAACTGGTACGAGCTGGTCACGGCGGACCCCTTTCCTCGTGGATCCCTGCGTTTGCCATGGTCCACGCGCAGTACCGGCCATGTCATCCGTCATCTGCAGTGGCTCTAGGCTTGGCCGCGTGACCGAGGGCCCCACCACCTACGCCACCGCCGGTGTCGACGTCGAGGCGGGCGACAAGGCCGTAGAGCTGATGAAGTCCAGCGTCCGCCGTGCCACCCGCCCCGAGGTCCTGGGCGGTCTCGGCGGCTTCGCGGGCATGTTCGACGCCTCCACGATCGCCCGGATGACGCGCCCGGTCCTGGCCACGTCCACCGACGGCGTCGGCACCAAGGTCGCCATCGCGCAGGCTCTCGACCGGCACGACACGATCGGCTTCGACCTGGTCGGCATGGTCGTCGACGACATCGTGGTGTGTGGCGCGGAGCCGCTGTTCATGACCGACTACATCGCCACCGGCAAGGTCGTCCCCGAGCGAGTGGCGGCGATCGTGTCGGGCATCGCCGCCGCCTGCGAGCAGGCTGGCGTGGCGCTCGTGGGTGGGGAGACGGCCGAGCACCCCGGTCTCCTCGAGCCCGACGAGTACGACGTGGCAGGTGCCGCCACAGGCGTCGTCGAGTATGCCGCGGTGCTGGGTCCCGACCGTGTCGCACCTGGGGACGTGGTCCTGGCCATGGGCTCGAGCGGGCTGCACAGCAACGGCTTCTCGTTGGTGCGCAAGGTTTTTCGTGACGCGGGCTGGGGACTGGACCGGCAGGTCGAGGAGTTCGGGCAGACCCTCGGCGATGAGCTGCTCACCCCGACCCGGGTCTATTCCGCCGACCTGCTCGACCTCATCCGCGCCGACGGGGTCGAGGTCCACGCGCTGTCCCACGTCACCGGCGGCGGGCTCGCGGCCAACCTGGCCCGGGTTCTTCCTCCTCACGTGTTCGCCCGCCTCGACCGGGCCACCTGGACGCCGCCGCCGGTCTTCCAGACCGTGGGTGCCCTCGGCAGCGTGCCGCGCGCCGACCTCGAGCGCACCCTCAACATGGGGGTGGGCTTCGTGGCGATGCTGCCCGCCGACCACGTCGACGCTGCCACGCGGCTCCTCGAGCAACGCGGCATACCGGCTTGGGTGATCGGTCAGACCCACGGGCCGGAGGACGCGCCCCTTGATGACCACCACGAGGTGGTCCGCGGCGCCAAGGGCGTCGCGGGGGGTGCCGTGCAGGTCGTCGGCGACCACCCCGGCTGAGGCCTGTCGGGCCGAGGGGGCCGCTCGCCTTCTCCTGCCCGCTTCCGCGGCGTACCTTCGAAGGCGTGGACGACCCCGACCTCGAGGACGTCGTGGTCCGGCAGTACCGCTACCTCCTGCGCACCGCCCCCGCGGACGCGCTCGAGGTGGCTCACGTGCAGGCGCTGTCCGAGCTCGACGACAACGCGCGGGCGGCGGTCCTGCGCGCGGTCCAGACGGCCTTGGTCTGCGGCCTGCGCCTGTCGTTCGACCAGCCGCGGCAGCTGGCGCACCTCATCACCTTCGGCGAGCGCCGGGTGCCCGGCGCGTTCCTCGGTGCGCTGGAACGGCATTGGAAGCGTGAGCTGGCCGACCATGTCGTGCTCGCCGAGGCGTCGTTCGGGCTGTTCGGGGGGTATGCCGCGTGGGACGGCGCCGATCCGGAGCCACCCGAGGAGGTGTGGGCCGACGACGAGTTCGCCGAGCCGTGGCACGCCTCCCTGCACCCCGTCTACTACCGCGGCTACCACGGCGGCCCCACGAGCGCCGACCTCTTCGGCGGCGCCGGGTAGGCACCGGCCCCCCGTGTCGCGCGCGAGCCGGGCGTCGGCCACGCTGACCCACATGGAAGACGAGGTGGTGCTCGACGTTTCACGCACCGCTGCCGTCGCTGCTGCCCGGGCACGCGGACTGATCCGGTCGTGAGCGCCCGTCTCGACCACCTCGTCGTCGCGGCTGCCACGCTGGCGCAGGGCCGGTCCTGGGCCGAGGAGGAGCTCGGGGTGCCCCTGGAGGGCGGAGGGCGGCACGACGCGTTCGGGACGCACAACGCCCTGCTCCGCCTGGGTGCGCAGTCCTACCTCGAGGTCATCGCCGTCGACCCGGACGCGGCGGCGCCGCCACGCCCGCGCTGGTTCGAGCTGGACACCCCGGCGCTGGCGCGGCGGCTCGCCGACCGCCCGGTCCTCGTCCACTGGGTGGTGGCGGTGTCGCGCGCAGCGATGGACGACGCGGACCACTCCCACGGCGTGCCCATGGACCTGTCCAGGGGAGGCAACCGCTGGACCCTGACCGTCCCAGATGACGGCAGCCTGCCCATGGGCGGCGTCCTGCCCAGCCTCATCGCGTGGAAGACCACGCCACCGGCCGGCAGCCTCCCGGACCGCGGGGTGGAGCTCCGTCAGCTCGCGCTCGCCACCCCCGACGCGGGTCGCCTCCGCGCTGGTCTGGAGGCGCTCGATCTCGTCGAGACGCCCATCGTGGTGGATGCCCGCCACCCGTCACTCAAGGCGATCCTGCAGGCCCCAGTCGGACTCGTCTCGATCTGAGGCTCCGTCATCTGACGGATCCGCCACCCTCGACGGACACCTAGCGTCGCGGGGCATGGGGCTGCTGCGACTATCCCGTCGTGCTCCCCGGGAGGAACCCCCGCCCGCGGAGCGACCCGAGGTCTCGGATTACCGCGACTTCCTGCTCACCGCACCCCGCGACCAGCTCGTGGCGGTGCACCGTCAGGTGCTGCCCGGGCTCGACCTCTTCGTGCGCGCGGTGATCCTCAACACCGCCAGCGGGCTCACCGGCAAGGGATCGGGCGTCGCGCCCGAGGACACGTTCGGCCTCACCGCGCTGCTGCTGGCTGGTGACGGTGCCGAGCGGATCGCGGTGCTCGAGGCCTACGACGACGCCGTGCGCCACCGGCTGGCTCATGCAGTGGCCGTCGCCCTGAGACCCCCCGTCGAGGAGGACGCGCCGGAGGAAGCGGCGCCCGAGCAGGGGAGCGGCGAGCGCTCGAGGCTCGCCCGGGTGGACGAGCCGCACGAGGCAGCAACCCTCCTACCCTGAGTGGAGGAGCCGATTCATCCGCACGGATCGGCACGGCCGGTTGGCCCCCGGCCTACCTGCACGCCCTGGCGACGGGGGTGGTGGTGGCTAGCTCGCGCCCAGCAGCTCGTCGGTCGTCGTGAGCGAGACCAGCGGTGCGTAGAGGCCCATCACGTCGAGCGCCTTCTGGTGGTTCTCGTCGGTGGAGCCGGCGCACGCATCGGTCACCACCGTGATGTCGGCACCTGCGTCGGCCGCCGCCAGCACGGTGGAGATGACGCAGCAGTCAGTGGCGACGCCGGTGACAACCAGCTTCGGCTGTTCGCCGACGACCGCCCGCAGGTCCTCACCCCACTTGCCGAACGTGCGGGCCGTGACCACCTGCCCCGATTGCGCCGCCACCTTCGAGACCTCGTCGGTGAACTCGTACAACTGGCTGTCCGGCGGCTGCAGGGCCCACGGGAACGACTCGTAGTACGGCACCCACGACCCACTCGGCTCCGTCGGCGCCACGAAGCGGGTGAACACGCTGCGCCCACCCCACTCGGGGGCGAGGCGGACCACGTTGGCCGCCGCCGCGGCATACCGGGGCGCCCGCCACTCGCTCGACGGGTCGCCGAACACGCGCTGCAGGTCGATCGCGACGAGCCAGCCGCGGTCGGTCACGAGCCCGCCTCCTGGCGGCGCACGGTGCCGCGCCGCAGCAGCAGGGTGCCGACGAGCCCGATGACGAGGGCGAGCAGCACGCCGAGGTTGGCGTAGGCCCAGCTGCCGCCCTTGCCGCCGAGGCCGAGCGGGCCGAGCAGGTAGCCCTGCCAGTTGTTCCACGACGCCGCGTCGGCGAACAGGTTGATCACCAGGCCCCAGCCGATCACCGAGGCGACCACCATGAGCCCGATCGAGGTCCAGTCCCAGTGGCCGTAGCGGCCGCGGCCGTCGAAGAGGGCGTCCTCGTCGTAGTCGCGGCGGCGCAGCCAGATGTCCGCGATCATGATCCCCGCCCACGCCGCGAGCGGGACCCCGAGGGTGATGAGGAACGACTGGAACGGCCCGAGGAAGTCCTCGGCGAAGAACACCACCCAGATCGTGCCGAGGGTGAGGATGACCCCGTCGATGAACGCCGCGCTGGGCCGGGGGATGCGCACGCCCAGGGACAGCAGGGTCAGGCCGGAGGAGTAGATGCCGAGTACCGCGCCGCTGACCAGCGCGAGGATCGCGGCCACGAGGAACGGCACGAGGACCCAGGTGGGCAGGATCGTGGCGAGGGTGCCGACCGGGTCGGCGGAGATGCCGTCCTTGAGCTTCTTGTCCGAGCCGGCGAGCAGCAGGCCGTAGAGGACGAGGAGCACTGGCGCGAGGGCGCCGCCAAAGGTGTTCCACCAGACGATCGAGCCGCCCGAGGCGTTGCGGCGCTGGTAGCGGGACCAGTCGGCGGCGATGTTTATCCAGCCGAGGCCGAAGCCCGTCATCACCATGACCAGCGCGCCGATGACCGCCTGCGTGGACCCGGAGGGGATCGCGGTCACGGCGTCCCACTTGACGTGGTCGACGGTCATCGCGATGTAGAGGACGGTGACGACGCCGGTGATCCAGGTCAGCCACGACTGGAGCCGCATGATGACGTGGTAGCCGGCGACCGAGGCCGCCACGATGAGCGCAGCGGTGACGAGGGCGGCCACGATCTTGGTGGCCGTGCCCCCGCTCCACCCGAGCTCGCGGAAGATCGTCGCGGTGGCCAGGGTCGCGGTGATCGCGAGGAAGGTCTCCCAGCCGATCGAGGTCAGCCACGAGACGACGCCCGGCACCTTCTGGCCGGTGACCCCGAACGCCGCCCGGGACAGGATCATCGTCGGGGCGGAGCCGCGCTTGCCGGCGATCGCGATGATGCCGCACAACAGGAAGGACACGATGATCCCGACGACGGCAACCAGGACGCCCTGCCAGAACGAGATGCCGAACGCCAAGGTGAACGCGGCGTAGGAGATGCCGAATACCGAGATGTTGGCGGCGAACCACGGCCAGAACAGGTCGCTCGGCCTGGCGGTGCGCTCGGCCTCCTCGATGATCTCGATGCCGGTGGTCTCGACGCCGAGCCGCTGGGTCTGCGCCCTGGTGTCAGTGGTCATGGCGCGAGCGTAGACCGGCGCACGCACGCGTGGGGTGACCCGCACCGTGGCTCGTCGCGGCGCAGACCCGACCACGCGGCATACAGGCATGGCGGTATGCCGCGTGGGTGCGTCAACGTGTCACGGGCACCAAGGCCCGCGCATGAGGTGGTGCTCGGTCAGCGCCTCGGGTCAGCCTTGACCCGAGGCCCACTTTCCGTACTCGTCGTACTCGTCCTCACCGGAGTCGTCGGAGACAGGCTCCGGCTCCTGGTAGGTGGACCCGTGCAGTTCTCGCTCAAGCGCGCTCAGGTCGGTGTCGGGGGAGAAGTACTTCAGCTCCCGAGCAACCTTCGTCTGCTTGGCCTTGGCCCGGCCGCGCCCCATGGCGTGACCCCCTCATGCGTCTGCCGGGACGGCATCGCTTCCGTCAACGCCTCGGTGAGGAGTCAACTCCACGGAGCGGTCCCGGGAATCGTGTATGTGTCGTGGGTACAACGCTACAGGAGCGGTGCAAGTTGCGCGTCCCCGGTTCGGGTCCGGCGGTGCGTGTCGCGCACCACCCGACCCGGGCAACCGCACTGCGTCTCAGTGGGCGGGCAGCCAGATGCCACCAGCCGCCTTCGCGGCCATCCGCTCCTCGGCCACGTGGTCCGCAGCCGCCGCGGGGGTGATGCCACGGGTGTCGGCGGTCTCGAGCACCTCGAGGGTGTGGTCGAAGATCGCGGACGCGCCCTTCTTGGCCCGTTCGAAGTCGAACCCGTGCAGCTCGTCGCTCACCTGGATCACACCGCCCGCGTTGACGAGGAAGTCAGGGGCGTAGGTGATGCCGCGAGCCCTGAGCTGGTCGGCGGTGCCGCCCTCACCCTCGCTGACCAGCTGGTTGTTGGCGGCTCCACACACCACCCTGGCCGTGAGCGCCTGCACGGTGGCGTCGTCGAGGGCCCCGCCCAGCGCGCAGGGCGCGTAGACGTCGAGGTCGGCGCGCACCAGGGCGGTCGTGTCGGGGGCCGCCTCGATCTCGGGGTGCTGCTCGCGCAGCGCGGCCACCGCGTCCTGGTCGACGTCGGCGACGACGATCTTGGCGCCGTCCTCGACCAGGTGCGCGGCAAGGATGTGCCCGACCTTGCCGACCCCGGAGATGCCGACCGTGCGGCCCTTGAGGGTCGCCTCGCCCCACACGTGCTGCGCACAGGCGCGCATGCCCTGGAAGACGCCGTAGGCGGTCAGGACCGAGGAGTCGCCGGCGCCGCCGTTCTCCTCGGACCGGCCGGTGGCGAAGTGGGTGGTCTCACTCACCACGTCCATGTCTGCGACGTAGGTGCCCACGTCGCAGGCGGTCACGTAGCGGCCGCCGAGGCTCTCGACGAACCGGCCATAGGCGCGCAGCAGCTCAGGCGTCTTGTCGGTGTGCGGGTCGCCGATGATGACCGCCTTGCCGCCGCCGAGGTCGAGACCGGCCACCGCGTTCTTGTAGGCCATGCCCCGGGACAGCCGGAGCACGTCGCTGAGGGCGGCGTCCTCGCTGGCGTAGGGATAGAACCGCGTCCCGCCCAGGGCAGGGCCCAGGGCGGTGCTGTAGATGCCGATGATGGCGCGCAGTCCGGTCGTCTTGTCGTTGCAGAAGACGACCTGCTCGTGCTGGGACGTGTCGGTTGAGGGCGATGGCGCGGTCACGGTGGTGACTCCTTGGCTCGGTGCGGCGTCGTTGCCGCGGTTCACGTTGCGACGCGGGTCTCGCGTCTGGACCAAGGGTATTGCGCCCACGCGGCGGTCGCGTGACTAGTCCTTTTGGGTCATACGGGATGACCCGGATGGATTGTTCCCCTTCCGGGGCGGATGTCCCAAAATTGGGACACGTTCCCTGCACTAGGAGAAATCATGGTTACTCGCACCACCGAGGTCGAGAAGCTGCTGACACCCGCCGAGGTGGCATCACTGTTCCGCGTGGACCCGAAGACGGTCACCCGTTGGGCGAAGGCAGGGAAGCTTGCCTCCATCCGGACCCTTGGCGGCCACCGCCGCTACCGCGAGGCCGAGGTTCGCGCACTGCTGACCGACGTCATCTGAGCTCGCCGCCGGCCGCAGGGGTCGGCCGCAGGGGCCGGCCGGCGCGTCGCCGGGGGCAGGGCCCGGCACGGCCGGTCACGAAGGCCGTCTACTCCAGCTCTCCGAAGTGGGTCACGACGAGCAGCACCGGACCGGCGACGGCGATGACGCAGATGACGGCGAAGTAGATCCACGCGAGGGTCTGCGCGAGCGGCCCGCTGGCGAGGCGACCCATCAACGCACGGTTGTGTGACACGCGCATGATGGGGAAGAACGAGAGCGGCATGGCCACCGCGGACGCGATGACGGCGTACTCGGTCAGGCTGACCGGGCTCACCCGGGTCTGTACCACGGTGTAGCCGATGCCGAACGCCCCCAGCAGCGCCGCCGTCCATCGCTTGGCGTGGGCCAGCCCCTCCTTCTTGCCCCACGGCCAGCGCTGGTGCTGCGCGAGGTCGTAGGCGCAGGAGAACGCACTGTCGATGGTCGCGCCGCCGATCGCGAAGAAGGCCCCGACCACGGCGGCGTAGAACGCGACCGGTCCGAGCTCGCGCAGGGGCTCCTGCAGGACGGTGCCCAGGCTCTGGGGACTGACTCCCAGTGGGAGCAGCTGTTGTGCCGCCACGATGGTCAGCCCTGCGGCGACGAGACCGCCCAGGGGGTAGCCCACCCCGGCGTTGGCACGGTTGACCGACAGGTCGTCCTCGGTCCAGCCCTCCTCGATGCTTCCGGAGGAGTAGAAGTACACCTCGTACGGCATCATGCCGGCTGCGACCATCCCCACCACGAAGTACCAGTACTGCGCGGACCCGCCGCTTGGAACCAGGCCCGCCCCAATGGCATGCCACTGGGGGCCGTGGTGCAGGGCCGCCACGATGTAGACCGCCAGACCCAGCCCCAGGTAGCCGAAGACCCGCTCGATGGTGTCGAACTTCAGCAGCAGGCTGGCTGCGACAAGCAGCGCGAGCGCGGGCAGGGTGAAGAACCCCTCGTTCCAGCCCAGCACGTAGTGCAGGACCAGCCCGAGGCCACCGAGCTCCGCGGACAGCACGGTCAGGCACACGATGAGGCCGAAGACCAAGGTGGTCGTGGACAACCACCGTGGGTACCGGTCGCGGACCAGGTCCATGTTGGCCTTGCCGGTCGCGATCCCCACGCGACCGCTGAGCTCTGCGTAGACGATGATCCCCACCACACCGACGGGGATGGCCCAGAGCGTCCGGTATCCGAAGATGGCCCCCGACTGGCTGTTGAACACGAGCTCGCCGATGTCGACGAAGCCACCGACGGCCGCGATCACGCCCAAGGCGATCTGCGTCAGCTTGCTCACGAGGAGGATTTCGCCGTCTTGGCGGCCAGCTGCTGCAGCGAGGCCTTGGCGTCTCGGGCGACTGCAGCATCGCGCGGATGGACCGCCATGTCGTTGAGCGCACTGCTGAGCGCGTTCGCGACCTGCTCCAGCTCGGCACTGTGCGGCAGGCCCTCGTCGGTGACGTTCAGCTCGACCTGGTCCGCATCGTCCTGCAGCTCCTGGGCATGCGTCCGCGCGAAGGTCGCGCTGGCCTGACCGCTGATGATCTGGTCCGCGAGGAGCGATCCGTCGACCGCATCGCTGAAGAGGCTCTGCCGGTTCATCTCGGTCCGGTGGGCCGGTGAGGCGCAGCCCGCGGCGGTGAGTGCGACGAGCAGGATCGCAGTGCTGACGCAAGTGCGGCATCTCATGTCGCTCTTGTGCCCAACACACAAGCGTTTACACGGATTTGGAGAAGCGCTGTGCGAGGCCGGTTTGTCTCGGCGGGTCACGGCGTCAGCCGGGCCGCCCTTGGCAGGTCGCCCGGTAGAGTGCGGCGAAATGGCGAAATCGAAGTCGTCCGACTCCGGCATGAGCGGCCCGCGGGGCTCCGGCCCGTCTGCGACGACAGCACTGCTGACGGCGGCGGCAGCTGGGTGTGTCGTCGGTGTCGCGGTGGGCATCGTTGGTGCCTGGCGGTTCGGGGTGCTCGTCGGGTGGATAGCGGCGGCTGCCCTGTTCCTCGGCCGGCTCTGGTGGACGGTGTGGCCGATGGACCCGCGTGCGACGCGCCAGCATGCGCGCCGCGAGGACCCACGTCAGGCCCTCTCGGACACGGCGATGCTCGTCGCGGCGGTGTTCAGCCTGGTGGCGGTGGCACTGCTGCTGACCGGGTCCGCGACCGCCAAGACGCAGCAGGCCGCCCTGTCCGTGGGCAGCGTCGCGCTGTCGTGGGGTGTGGTGCACAGCGTGTTCATGACCCGCTATGCGCGAATGTTCTACGACGACACCGAGGTGGGCTTCGACTTCAACGATGAGGCGCAGCCCCGCTACAGCGACTTCGCGTACGTGGCGTTCACGGTCGGCATGACGTTCCAGGTCTCGGACACGCAGGTCAGCTCCTGGGCGATGCGTCGGGTCGTGCTGCGCCACTCCCTGCTGTCGTACCTGTTCGGGGCCTTCATCATCGCCACGCTGATCAACCTCATCGGAGGCCTCGGCAGCTGAGCAGGTTGCCCGTCGACGCTGCAGCCGGGCAGCCCGGCCTCCCGGTACGTTGCCGCCATGGACGGTGAGTCGGGCACGCGAACGGGTCCCTTGGCCGGGCTGCGAGTCGTCGAGGTGGGGGGCATCGGGCCGGGGCCCTACGCCGCGATGCTGCTCGCCGATCTCGGCGCCTCGGTCGTGCGGGTTGACCGCCCGGGCGAAGACCTGCGCGCCACTCATGCCGTGTTGCTGCGAGGCCGGCGTTCGGTCGTCCTCGACCTCAAGTCCGACCTTGGGCGGGAGGCCGTGCTGCGCCTCGCAGAGCGCTCCGAGGTGCTCCTCGAGGGGTTCCGGCCGGGAGTGGCCGAGCGGCTCGGGTTCGGCCCGGACGAGGCGCTGTCGCGCAACCCTGCGCTGGTCTACGGCCGGATGACCGGTTGGGGGCAGGACGGCCCCTATGCCGAGCTTGCCGGCCACGACATCACCTACCTTGCCGTCACCGGGGCCTTGGAGGCGTTCGTGGGTGCGGACGGCCGCCCCGTGCCGCCCCTCAACCTGCTCGGCGACTTCGGCGCCGGAGGGATGCTGCTCGCCCTCGGTGTGGTCTCGGCCGTGCTGCACGCCCGGTCCACGGGGGAGGGGCAGGTGGTCGACGCGGCCATCGTCGACGGCGTCGCCTCGACGACGGGGATGCTCCAGTCGATGCTCGCGTCGGGCGGATGGGCCGCCCGACGCGGCGGGAACCTCTTCGACGGCGGCGCGCCCTTCTACCGGTGCTTCCGGACGAGCGACGACCGCTGGATGGCGGTGGGGGCGATCGAGCCCGTCTTCTACGCGCGACTGCTCCAGGGCCTCGGGCTCAGCTCCGAGGACGTCGGCGCAGACCAGCTCG
>Ga0308175_100003738_pt1 | contig 10594 bp, 8 predicted proteins | sample PhyCR1_3_FD_203893 | JGI IMG/M metagenome (GOLD analysis project Ga0308175, IMG submission 203893) | Soil microbial communities from UC Gill Tract Community Farm, Albany, California, United States - DLSLS.C.R1 | ecosystem: Environmental > Terrestrial > Soil > Agricultural land | place: USA...
CCCAGCCCGCTTCCCCCGGGGCGCGCGGTCACGAACGGCTCGAACAGCGTGGCCGCGAGCTCCGCAGGCACCCCGGGCCCGTCGTCGGTCACCGTGACGCGCGCGCACGCGCTGTTCGCGCCGACGTCGATCTGGACCCGGGTGCCGGCCCCCCCGACCTGCACCGCGTTCAGCACGAGGTTGTGGAGCGCTTGACGCAGCTTGCCGGCGTCCACCGAGGCCACGACCGGAGCAGGCGGCGCGACCGCCTCGATCCGCGCGCCGGCGCCGCGCGCGGACACCTCGAGCTCCCGGGCGATCGACGCGGCCAGCGCGCCGAGCTCGGCGGGAGCCAAGTCGAGCGGCAGGTCGCGCGCGAGCCCGAGGAACTCCTCGGTCAGGCGATTGATCCGGTCGATCTCGCCGATCATCTCGGTGAACCGCTCACGCTCGCGGGGCGGGGCCTCGGGCGCGAGCTTCTCGCAGGCGAGCTCGACCTGGCCGCGCAACGTGCCGAGCGGGTTGCGCACCTCGTGCGCGACCATCGCGGCCATCTGGCCCACCGCGGCGAGCCGCTCGGCGCGGCCGTGCGCGAGGCGCGTCCGCTCGAGCGCGCGCAGCGCGAGCCCGAGCCCGAGCCCGAACAGCAAGGCGACGAGCACCGATACACCGACGGTCACGAGGTAGGTCGTGCGCACCCGCTCGGTCGGGGCGTGGAACTCGGCGCCGGCCTCGAGCGCGAGGACGCGGCCGGTCGCGACCGCGAAGTAGGCCGTCTCGACCCGCGCGTTGTCGACCGAGTAGCCGGCGCCCACCGAGGCGTGCCCGTCGAGCGCGGCGGCGAGCCGATCCTGATCGACGCGCAAGAGGTTCAGCGGGCTGCCCGCGTGCGTGCGCACTCCCGCGGTCACGCGCAGCGCCGCGTCGACGACGTAGGCGTCCTCGAGGTGGTTCTCCGCGACCAGGGCGGCGAGCAGCGAGCCGGCATCGCCGCCGGTCGCCAGCCAGCGCGCCGTCGTGGCGCCGAGCGCGGTCAAGCGGTCCTCCAGGGTCGCCGAGACGGCACGCACCTCGCTACGGTACAGGCTGTACACGAGGGTGTTGAGCGCGACGAGCAGGGCGGCCGCCGCCGTGAACACCGCGAGCGCGCGTCCTCGGGTCATGGGCCTCCGAACGCGAGCGCGATCCCCGCGCGCGAGACGAGCTTCCAGTAGCGGAAGTCCTCGATCGTGGACTGGTTGCCGGTCAGGCTCACCCCGGCCACGGCGATCACGTGATCGCCGAGGTCGACCTCGACGTCGAGGGTGGCTTCGCCATGAAGATCGCGGCGCAGCGCGCCGTCGGGTTCCGCGCCATCGTAGACCGCGTCCCACACCGTGCCGGATGCCGCGATCCGGGCGCGCGACGACAGCCGGGCACGCCCCCGTGCCTGCACGCCCCCGGCGATGTCGCTGAACCCAGGATCGGCCGTGAGCTCCCGCCAGCCGACCGCGCTCACGTCGATGTCGACCTTCGGCGTGAGGTGAAGGGTCGCGCCGAGCTCGGCCGTGTGGACCCAGCCGGTGAACCCGGCCTGGGTGGGCTGCAGGTACGCGCGGTCGCGTACGGCGTAGCTCGCGCCGACGGTGACCACCCCGAGATCATGCTGGTATGCGGCCGTGGCGCGGTGCGCGAGCAGGTACGACGTGCCGTCGAGCAGATCGTAATCGAGATCGTAGCGGATCGAGAGGTGATCGGCGCGGCCGTCGAGCTCGACCGCGGCCTGCGCGGTCTCGCCGAGGAAGTCGAGCGTCTGGAGCTGTCGCTGCTTGCGCCACGCCAGGACCTCGCGGAGGGCCAGCCACCGCGCCGGGCGGGCCGTGAGCGTGCCGACCAGCAGGAGGTCGAGGTCGGTGGTCGGAGGCCCGGTGGTCGCGCCCGCGGGAGGGGTGTCAGGCACGAGCTGCGGGTTGGTATCGAGCTCCGGCTCGGCGAGCAACACCGCGGCGAGCGGACCGTCGCGGCGCGCGAGCCGGAGCAGCGTGGTCGCGGACTCGGTGTACGCGGGATCGCGCGCGGCGAGCTCGAGCTCGTGCACGGCCCGGGTTCGTTCGTGGCGCCGCAAGGCGATCAAGCCGAGGAAGAAGTGCGCGCTCGCCGCCGATGAGCCGGTGGACGTGAGCGGGGCCAGCGCCCCGCGGGCGCCCTCCAGATCACCGGCGCGCAGGCGGGCGATGGCGTCGAGCAGCGCGGCATCATAGACCGGGGCGGCGTCCGCCTCGCACAGCGCGGTGAGCGCGTCCTTCGCCTGCGCGTTGCTCGGATCGGCGGCGATCGCCTTGCGGTACGCGATCGCCGCGATCCGCAGGTCGCCCGCGCGGCGCGCCTCGTCGCCGGCGCTCGCATACGCCGCGCTCTCGGCCGGATCGGGCGGGGCGGTCGGGTCCGGCGCCGCCGCGCAGAGATCGGCAATCACCGCGGCGAGGACGATCACGGCTTGAGGGTCATGAGCAAGGCGGCGGCCTCGGCGGCGTTTGCGCCGCGGGCGTTCACGATCGCCTCGAGCAGGGGACGCGCGGGTACGCCGTCGCCGAGCGCCGCATACGCCCGCGCGAGCTGCCAGCTGGTCTCGGCGGTCGGCGATGGTTCGCCGGCGAGGAGCTCGACGGTCGCGTGCGCATGGCCCGTGGCGTTCCACGCCTTGCCGAGCGCGGCGACGATCTCGCCATGGCGGTAGCGCGTCTTCGCGAGCGCTTCCACCTGGCGCGCCTCGTCGAGGTACTCCGCCGCGACCACGGGATTTCCGTCCGCGAGCTCGAGCCCCAGGCCGGCGTAGTAGTCGATGGTGGAGGTGTCGGGTTCTGCGTGGTACGCCGCGTCGATCAGGTCGACGTAGCGCGCCGCGGCCTCGTCGAGCACCGGCCCGAGGCCGCGCGTCCGCAGGCCCACGAACACCGCGCGCGCCTTGCGGTATAGCTTGAGCTGGTAGCAGGTCTCTCCCAGGTAGAAGGCGGTGAGGGCGTCGGGTGTCGCATGCGAGGTCACGAAGCTCGCGAGGGCCTCGCGATGGCGGCCGAGCTTGTACAGGGTCGGGCCGAGATAGAACGCGAGATCGGCCGGGGCGTCCGGCGCGCGGGCGACGACGCGGAGCTCGACGAGGGCCTCCTCGTAGCGTCCGTCCTTGAACGCCCGGACGCCGGTCAGCAGGTGGCGGCCGGTCGCGGAGGGCGCCGCGGGCCCCGCGTCATCGGCACGCGCGTGCGTCCACACGCAGATCACGAGGCCGGCGACGCACAGCGATCGCATCGCCGGCTACTTCTCCGGGTGAGGGTGAGATGCGCGATCCTTCGCGGCTTGCGCCTGGGTCTGCCCGGCGGCGGCGCTGGCCGCGGCCTGGGCCTGGTGCGCGAGCGCCTGCGACGTTCCCTGGGCTTGCGCTTGTGCCTGCGTCTGCGCGGCGGCGGCCCGCGCGTTGTCGGGCATGGCCGTCGCGTGCGGGGACGACCCGCGCTTCACGGCACTCGGCGCGGCGGCGTGACGCGGCGCCGCGGAGGTCTTCGGCAACGTGATCGGCACCGGATGAAGATCGGCCTGGGCGGTCAGCGCCGCCGCCATCTCGGCGTGTGCGTCATCGGCGTACGCGGTCCCCGCTGCCAGGAACCCGAGGAACGCGGAGATGAATAACAGATGACGCATGGACAGCACCTTTTGACAAGGTTGCAATCGGCAGGCCCAAATTCGCTCGGCGCCCGGTACGCCTCCCGACAGGGTAGCCCACTCGACTCGATGCTGGAAGGGGGCGTGTTCGCAAGCGCGACGCCCTCGATTCGCGTCGGGAACGTGCGCGCGGCTCGATCGCGCATCGCGCGCGGCACGCCGGTGCTGCTCTCGACGATGCGCTGTAATCGCCTTCAGGTCGTGGCCGATCCGGGACGATGGCGTACGGATCGGTACGTTCCGCGGTTCCGCCACCCTGGTAACTTCCGAGAGCAATGGTCACGCACGCTGGCACCCTGGTTGCTGCCCTGACCTGATAGCTTGACCATGTACGCCATTCGGATACGCTCGTCGGTGCTCGGGCTTCTGGTTGGTAGTGCGGGCTCGCACGACATCACGAGCCCCGCGGCGACCGGTGACGCCCATCCCGGTGCGATCAGCCTGGGGCTCGCGTGCCGGAGGGTGTGCTGAGCATGTGTGTCAACGTTCGCGCCAGCCCGGAGCAGGTGCGCTCGAAGCTGATCCAGGCGCTCGCCACCGAGAGCGAGCCGCCGCAAACGGCCGGCGAGCTGCTGCGGCGGATCGCGTTCGGTTCAGCTCTCCACCTCTTGCGGTACCAGCGCAACGAGGCGGTGCTGAACTTGCTCGCCCGGGTCTACGTCCTCGACGCGCTCAAGCGGTGGGTTCCCGAGGTCGAGCTCGTCGCCGTGAGCGTGGTGCGTGGGGGCGACGAGCTGCGGCTCACGGTGCGCTACCGAGAAGCCGGGCAGCCCTCGGCGACGGTTGACGACGCGACGGTTTGCATGGCCGGCTGATTCGCCGGCGTTCACGTTCGACGACGGTCTCGCCGGCGAGCCGTGTCGAGCGACACGTACGGGCTCGTACGGGTGGCTGTACGAGGCCGTACACGCGTACATGCGCCCCGCCCGTGGAGCGCGCGCAAAACGCGACGTGAGCGGCGGGCACGGCCACTGCATTCGCACGCGGACCATGCGTCTATCAACTTGCTTACCTGCATTGAGCGGTCTGCTGATGCTCACCGCGATCGGCTGTTCCTCCGAGAAGAAGGCGCCCCCACCGACGATCACGTCGATCATGCCCGATCCGATCTGCTCGGACGGCACGGCGTTCGTGATCAAGGGCACGAACTTCGATCCGGATGCGGTCGTCACGCTCGACGGGAACCCCGTCCAGAACGTGATGGTGACCGACGCGATGGACATCATGGTGGTGGTGGCGTCCAACACGGCCACCGGCGGCGACCACACGGTCACCGTCACCAACCCCGACAAGAAATCGGCCATGGGCACGCTGACCGGCGAGGCCAAGCCGCTCATGTTCTTCGTCGACCCCAACGTGCTCGGCGCGAACATGACCGCGCGCATGAACGTCTACATGTCTGGTCTCACGACCACCATCCAGTCGGTGTCGGTGCAGCTGCCCAGCGCCACGATGCCGAACGCCAACCCAAGTGTCGCGCTCACCGACGTGGCGGTCGTGACCGGGCACCCGAACCAGGTGCAGGCGACGGTCACCGCGGGGACGCTCGGCGAGGGCCAGTACGACGTCAGCGTCACCGACGGGGTATGCACCGCGACCCTGCCGAAGGGCCTCACGATCGTCGCCAACCCCGACATCACGATCGCGAGCGTGAACCCGCCGTTCGGCGCTCCCGATCAGGACACCGCGATCACCGTCACCACGTCGGGCTACGCGCTGACCCAGACGCCGCGCGTGTTCCTGTCATCGGGCGGCAAGGCCACGGCGCTGTCCGCGGTGAGCTTCCAATCCGCGACCTCGGTCGCCGCCGTGGTGCCCAGGAATGCCCTGCCGGCCGGCGACTACGACGTCATCGTCCTCGATCCACTCGACACCAAGGGCGGACACGTCGGCGTGCTCGCCAAGGGCTTCCACGTGATCGCGTCGCCGCCGGTGATCAGCGACGTGACCCCGCAGACCGTGATCTCGTCGCAACCGGCGACGCTCGTCGTCCGGGGCGCCGGGTTCGCGACCGGCACCACGCCGACGGCGTGGTTGAGCGAGTGCTCGGCGCCGGTCGGCATCGTGCCGCCGATCACGCCGTTCGCGCTGCCCGCGATCTCGGGCGCGACCCCGACGCAGCTGAACGTCACGATCAACGCGGGCACGATGGCGGCCGGCGTGGTGTGCGTGCTGCGCGTGATAAACGGCGCGCCCACCAGCGCGGCGGACCCGTGCCCGATCGGCCGCGCCTGCCTGCCGTTCACGGACTTCTCGGCGGTCGCCTCGGTCAACGGCTCCGGCAACCTCGGCACGTGGGTCCAGTCCTCGGCGACGTCGACCGACGTGCGGCCGCTGCCGAACGCGCGCACGCGGCTCGGCGTCGTGGCGGGGCACGTCAACACGCAGACCCGGTTCCTGTACGCGGTCGGCGGTGACGATGGCACGGAGGCCCACGCGAAGAACGAGGTCATCGCGACCCAGCTGAGCCCGCTCGGGGACATGCTCGGGTGGACCGCGCAGCGCAACGCGATGACCAAGGCCCGCACCGGCCAGGCGACCATCCGGCTCGGCCAGTTCCTCTACGCGCTCGGCGGCTTCGACGGCACCGCCGCGACCGGCACCGTCGAGCGTGCACGCATCCTCGATCCGCTCGACGTGCCGGCCGTGCCCGGGATCGACCTGACCCCGAGCGCGACCGGGCTCGCCGCGGGGAGCTGGGTGTACCGGGTGAGCGGCGTGCGCGCGGCGGACTTCGCGTCGGATCCCACCGGCGAGACGCTGCCGTCCGATCCGCTCAACGTGACGCTCCCCGATCTGACGAACCTGACGGCGACGCCGCTGGTCAAGGTGACGCTGTCGTGGCCAGCGATGACCAACGTGGCCTCGTACAACGTCTATAGGACCAGCACGGTGGGCCAGGGCGTGACGCAGGTGCAGTTCATCGCCAACGTGCCGCAAGCGGCGGGCGCGATGGTCACGTTCGACGATACGGGCGCCCCGACCACCGCCCAGACGCCGCTGCCGATCGGCTCGCTCGGCAAGTGGAACGCGGTCAGTAGCCTCACGACCCCGCGCTATGGCGCCGCCGCGGCGATCGCGCACGGCCTGTCGAACGCCACCACCGATACGTGGTTCCTGTACGTCGGGGGCGGCGGCGGCGATGTCGCGCTCACCCCGACGGCCATGCTCGACACCTACGAGTGGGCGCGCGTCGACATCACGGTGGCAGACGGCTCGCAAACCGTGGGCCCGTTCGCCCTCGGCAAGGTCGGCGCGACCACGTCCTCGATCGGGGGGGCGCGCGCGTTCCTGAGCGCGTACGCCGCCGATACGACGATCAAGGCCGAGATCCCGGTCGGCTCGACGTACGTCTACTTCGGCACCGGCATGGACAAACCGGCGACGACGCTGGCGCTCAAGTCGGGCATGGTCGTGGGCGCGATCACCCCGGCGAGCACGACCGGCGACCTGGGCGCGCTGGCGACGATCTCGTCGGCGCCCGTCGGCGGTGCGGGCGCGGCCACGATCGCCGGGTTCCTGTTCTCCGTCGGCGGCTGGAACTCCGGGCTCGCGATCCAGAACACGAACTCGACGACGTTCTGCCCGACGACCGGCTGCCTATCGACGCCGCCCTTGCTGACCAACTGGAACAACGGCGGCGGCGGCACGCCGAACGTCCCGCGCGTGCTGCTCGGCGCGGTCGTCGAGGCCCCGTTCCTCTACATCTTCGGGGGTAGCACGGTCTCGGCCGCGACCAACGCCACGGCGTCGACGGAACGCACCGTATGGTGACGGCGATCGCGCACCAGATCGCTCGCTGATCGGCGTACCAAACGGTACACGCGGGCGTCGCGAAGCCTGGATGTCACCGCAATCCTGTGGTCATCGGCTGGCACCACGGTTGCTCTTGGATGGGAATAACCAAGGAGGCAACCATGTGCACGAAATGGACACGAGCAAGCCTGTTGATCGCGATGCTGGCCGGCGCGCCCGGTGCGTGGGCAGACGGCAACCAGGAGGGTGGGGCCGATCCTGCGACCAAGACGCTGCCGGCAACCGTCTCCGATAGCGCGACGGCGAACGCGTTCGGCCAGCAAGGGGCGCGGAGCAAGGCGGCGCACCAGGCGGCGCACGCGGCCGCCGTCAAGGAGGCGCATGCCGCCGTCGACCAGGCGCAGGCACAGCCGGCCGGCACGGGCCGGCCCAGCGCCAGCGCCCTGACCCATGCGTCGACCACCGGGGTGACCAACGGCCTCGATCGCGCGGCCGCGGGCGCCGCCAATGGCCAGGCCTCGACGCACCGTCACTAGCCGGCAATCGGATGGCCTGGAAGCCAGCATGAAGCGCATCGCGGTCGCGGTCGCGGCGGCCTGGGCCGCGCTGGGGGTCCTGCCGGTGTCCGCCGGGGCCGACGGCGATCTGGAACGGGGCCTGACCCAGTTCCAGGCCGGGCAGTTCGCGGCCGCGATCGCGCCGCTGGCGGCCGCGCACGCGGCCGATCCGGCGGATCTCGATACCTCGCTGCTCCTGGGGATCGCGTACTACCGCTGCGATGATGCGGCGCGTGCCCGGCCGCTGCTCATCGCCGCGGCGGGCTCCCCGGATCCCGAGACGCGCGACAGCGCGCGGATCTTCCTCGGCCTCCTCGCCGACACGGCGGGGCAGGCAGGGGAGGCGCTCGCCTACTACGACAGCGTCGCGCGCGGGAGCTCCAGCCTCGCGACCAGCGGGCGCGCGCTGCTCGATCGCGGGCGCGGCGAGTGGTTCGCCGCGGCCCTGGTGATCCGGCCGGAGCTCGATTCGAACGTGGCGGTCTTGCCGGCGACCGCGGCACCGGCAGGCGGCGGGACCGGCGACCGCGATCTGTTCGTCCTGGCCGACCTCCACGTGCGGCCGTTCACCGGCCTGGGGCTGGTGCTCGACGAGGCGCTCGCGTACCGCAAGCAAGCCGAGCTGACCGCCTTCGACATGGCGTCGAGCGTGTCGGGGCTGACGTGGAGCCACCGCGGCGCGTCCTATCGCGGGGCGCTCGGCTATCACGTCGACCTCTCGATGCTCGGCGGGCTGCGCTATCAGCTCGGTCAGACGGTCGACGCCGGCGCGCGCCGGGCGATCACCGACGTGCTGGGCATCGCCGCGAGCTACCAGCTCGCCGTGCGGACCTTGTATCCGGACGCGTACGCCGGCTACACCGGGACCACCCAGCTCGGCACGGCCCGGCTGTCGTGGCTGGGCGCGGCCTGGGAGCTCGAGCTCGGCGCGGTGGTCTCGCGCGAGGCGACCGACGATCCGACGCTGTCGGCGCTCGCCGCGGGCGGCCAGCTCGCCGCGCGGCTCCGGCTGGGCCGCGTGGATCTCCGGATGTTCGCGCGGGCCACCGATCGCCGCTACGACGCCGCCGCGCAGGGCCGCCGCGATCTCCAGGTGCGCGCCGAGGCGTCGCTGTACGTCGATCTGACGTCACACCTGGGGGCGGTGCTCGGCGGCACGCTGCTCGACGATCGCTCGAACGTGATGGACGATAGCTACGTGAAGTGGACCGGCTACCTCGGCGTGGTGGTGGCGACCGCGCCATGACGGCGGCCGGCGCGGCGCACGACGAACGGCAGGATCGCGACGGCGAGCGCCGCCGCTCCGGACCCGAGCCAGAACGGCGCGGCGGGCCCGATGCGATCCCACAGCACGCCCGCGGCGACGCTGCTGAGGATCGTCGTGACGCCGGTGGCGAGGTAGAAGATCCCGAGCGCCCGGCCGCGGTGCTCCGCGGGCGCGTGATCGGCGATCAGCGCCTTGCCGACGCCGTCGGTGAGCGCCATGTACAGCCCGTAGATCGCGAACAGCGGCCAGACCGACGTCGCGTTTGCGACCGCGAACCCGGCATAGACGACCGCGTAGATCGCCCAGCCGATCCCGATCACCCGCCAGCGGCCGACGCGATCGCTGATCGCGCCTGCAGGGTACGAACCCAGGGTGTAGACGGCATTGTACAGCGTATAGGCGAGCACCACGACCCACGGCGACAGCCCGACGTCGGCGGCGCGCAGCAACAAGAACGTATCGCTGCTGTTCGCGATCGCGAACACGAGGAGCATGATCAGCACCATCCAGTACGCTGGCGGCAGCGCGCGCTGGCCGGGCGCGGGCGACTCGCGCGGCGACTCGCGCGGCGACTCGCGGACCAGGAGCGTCAGCGCCACGGCCGCAAGCCCCATCACGGCGGAGATCGCGAAGATCACCCGGTACGGCCGGGCATCGCCGCGGCTGCCCGCCAGCTCCCGCAGCAGGAGCGCCGCGACGAGCGAGCCGGCGAGCGCCCCGGCCGTATCCATCGCGCGGTGCAGGCCGAACGCGCGCCCGCGGATCGCCTCGGGAGTCGCGTCGGCGATCAGCGCGTCGCGCGGGCTCGAGCGAAAGCCCTTGCCGACGCGATCGACGGTCCGCCCGAGCAGCACCATCGGCCACGCCGTCGCGACCACGAGGATCGACTTGCCGATCACCGGCAGGCCGTAGCCCCAGCGCACCCACGGCAAGCGCCGGCGGTACCGATCGCTGCGCACGCCGGCGTAGGCGGTGAGCACGGCAACAACGGCTTGCGCCGAGCCCTCGATCCACCCCATCGAGGTGGCGGACGCGCCGAGCACCGCGACGATGAACAGCGGCAGCAGCGGATAGGTCATCTCGCTCGAGACGTCGGCGAAGAACGAAACTCCGCCGAGCAGCCACACCGAGCGCGGGAGCGGGACGCGAGACACGCGGGGCAGCTTAACGCGCACGGTCAGGCCAGCGACAGCGCCACGGCAGCTCAGGAGATTCTAGCTGAGCGAAGGAGCACACTGCGACGCCAGCGCGCGATCTGGGCACCCTGTGCGTTTCTGCACTGTAATGAGCACGTGGACGTGTTAGCTACTCGTCGGTACAGGACCAAATCGGTCAAGTA
>Ga0308175_100003739_pt1 | contig 10593 bp, 9 predicted proteins | sample PhyCR1_3_FD_203893 | JGI IMG/M metagenome (GOLD analysis project Ga0308175, IMG submission 203893) | Soil microbial communities from UC Gill Tract Community Farm, Albany, California, United States - DLSLS.C.R1 | ecosystem: Environmental > Terrestrial > Soil > Agricultural land | place: USA...
CGGGACCCGACGTTGAAGATCATGCGGCCGCGCAGTGGCGACTGCTCCCTGCTCACGAGAACCCCTCCCCCATGTAGCGCAGGCAGTCTAGGGATGGAGTTACTGTCCGGTCGCACATGACCGAGACCACAACGGATCCGCGGGCGATCGTCGCCTCCAACCCGCTCTGGTACCACACGCTGGAAGTCGCTCCGGGCGTCGCGACGCCCGGCTGGTTCGACGTCCGGACGATCATGGACCGCGTGCCCTTCCCGGACGTCCGTGGCAAGCGCTGCCTGGACATCGGCACCTACGACGGCTTCTTCGCGTTCGAGATGGAGCGCCGCGGCGCCGCGGAAGTCGTGGCGACCGACATCTCCGACCACGCCAACTGGGATTGGCCGCCGGACATGCGCGTGCAGGGCCCGGAGCGGCTGGCCGAGATCGCCGGCCCCGAGAAGGGCCTGGGATTCAAGCTCGCCAAGCAGCTGCTCGGCTCGAAGGCCGAGCGTGTGGAGTGCTCGATCTACGACCTCAGCCCCGAGAAGCTGGGCACGTTCGACGTCGTGGTCTGCGGCAGCCTGCTGCTCCACCTGCGCGACCCGCTGCGAGCGCTCGAGGCCGTTCGGTCGGTCTGTGGCGGCGTGTTCTTCTCCGGCGAGGAGATCCGGCTCGGCCTGTCGCTGTGGAACCGCAACCGGGCGGTGGCCGAGCTCAACGGCTCGGGCGCGCTGTGCCAGTGGTGGGTGCCCACCGCGGCCGGCCACGAGCGCATGGTGTTCGCCGCCGGCTTCGAGATCCTCGAGCGCAGCAAGCCCTACTGCATCGGCTTCGGGCCGGCGCACCCGGCGCGCGGCAGGCGCCCGCGCGAGCTCGCCCAGCATGCGCTGCGCCGCGTCGCGTGCGGGATCGACGGCGTACCGCAGTCCGCGGTCCTGGCCCGCCCGCGGGTGTGATTCAGAGCACCGGCGTGCGGTTCGCGACGCTGCCTGCGACGAGCGCGGCGAAGCCGACCGCGTCGGCAACGGCGTCCACGCGCCAGGCGCGCCCGCGCTTGCGCGCCATGCGCGCGTAGGGCGCCGCGAGCGCGAGCGGCCACGGCCGTCGCGTCACGCCCGCCAGCAGCACGCCTGCCAGCGCCGCGTCGAAGGCGGCGCTGCGCGGCGTCAGGAAGTAGCGGCGGGTGAAGAACGTGCCGCGCAGCTCCGGGATCCGTGCCGCCATCGCCGGGAAGTAGCGCAGCCGCAGCCGCTCGGCGACGTAGTCGCGGGCAGAGCGCTCGAAGACCGCGTGGTGGACGACGGCCTCGTCGCAGAACACCGTCCGCGCGCCGGCGCGCACAGCCCGCCAGCCGAACCACACGTCCTCGGCCAGCTCCTTGCTGCGCGCCGGCGACAACCATGGCTCGAAGCCGCCGAGGCGCTCGAACAGCTCGCGGCGGACGAGCAGGTTCGCGGTCTCGAACAATCCCCACGGAGCCACGACCCACAGCGTGCGGTCAAACGGCCCGATCGCCGCGCCGGGCGGCGGCGTGGTGCGCCCCTGAACGAGGTCGGCCTCCTGGAGTGCGTCGAGCGCGGCGCGCAGCCACGCCGGCTGCGGATCGCAGTCGGCGTCCAAGAACGCGAGCACGTCGCCGGTCGCCACGGCGGCGCCGGCGTTGCGCGCCGCACCAGGGCCGGCGCCGTCGCCGGCGAGCACCCGCGCGCCCGCCGCGCGCGCCAGCTCGGCCGTCGCGTCGCTGGAGCCGTCGTCGACCACGATCACCTCGTCGGGCGCTCTCTCCTGCGCGGCCAGACCGGCAAGCGTCGCGCCGATCGTCGGGGCGGCGTCGCGGGCGGGGACGATGACGGACACGGTCGGCACGACGGGCGACCCTACCGGCGCATCGGGCAGGTCCGGCGCGGTAGAACACGGCCCAGATGCGGAGGTGGGGGCGCAGGACGGTCGCTGCGATGACGTTGGTGTGCGCGTGCGCAGCCATGCCTGCCGCTGCCTCGACGCCGCTCGTGCGCGCCACGGTCGACCCGCACGCGAGGGCGACCCCGATCGCCCGCCACTTCCTCGGCTTCTCGACCGGCTACCGCGGGCTGTTCACGCTCACCGGCCATCCGATGGCCGGCGTCAACCCGGTCGCGGTGCGGATGTTCGCCAACCTCGCCTCCGCGGGCCAGGGCGCACCGGGCCTGCGGCTCGGCGGCAGCACCGCCGACGCCGCCTGGTGGAATCCGACCGGCGCGCTGCGCCCCAACGGCGTCGACGTGGACCTCGGCCCGTACACCCGCGACGCGATCGTGAACTTCGTGCGCGCGGCCCACAGCCCGCTCATCCTCGGCGTGAACTTCGCCGCCAACCGCGTCGACTACGCGAGCCGCTGGGCGAACGCCGTCGCACGCAAGCTTCCGCGCCGCCTGCTACACGCGATCGAGATCGGCAACGAGCCCGACATCTACGACACGGAGCGGCCGTTCGGGACGCTGCCGCGCACGCGGCCCGCGGGCTACTCGCTCGGTCGCTACCTGCGCGAGCTGCAGCCGTTCACGCGCGCGCTGCACCGGCTGCGCGGCCATCCACGGCTGGCCGGACCAGGCACGTGCTGCGGCGCATGGGAAACCCAGTCGCGGCGGATCGTGCGATCCCAGCGCGGGCGGCTCGGGCTGCTTACCTTCCACGTCTACGGCACCGACGGCTGTGCGGGCGCGCAGGGCGCGGGCCGACTGTCGTTCACGAGCCTGCTGAGCGACGCCGCGCTGCGAGCCGCCGCGGCGCGGATGGCGGCGATTCGCAAGCAGGCACGGCGCGCGCACCGGCGTGTGCGGATCACGACGCTCAGCTCCGCCTCATGCGGCGGGCGGCCCGGCGTGAGCGACACGTACGCGACCAGCCTCTGGACGACCGACTGGCTGTTCCTCATGGCGGCACAGGGCTTCGAGGGCACCGACATCCAGCTCGGCGGCAGCGACTCGCCGCTGAACTTCGGCTACGCGACCGACCACTTCGTCGGCCGGGCCGGTCCCGAGTACTACGGGATGCTGCTGTTCGCCCGCGCGGTCGCCGGACGCGCGCGCCTGCTGCTCGGCGCCACGCTCGGCGCGCGGACACCTCACGGCGCACCGGTGCACGTCTGGGCCACGAAGGACCGCCTCGGGCACGTCCGCGTCGTCGTCGTCAACAAGAGCCTCAGCCGCCGGGGAGACGCCGTGATCACCGTTCCCCGCGGCACGCGACCGGCGCAACTCGAGCGCCTGGCCGCTCCGTCACTCGACGCGACGACCGGCATCTCGCTGGGCGGCCGCTCGATCCCCGACGGCACCACCGATGGCCGCCTGACCGGCACGCCCGCACACGAGACCATCGCGCCCCGCAGCCACACCTACCGCTTCGCGATGCCGCCGGCGTCGGCGGCGCTACTCACCATCCCCCGGAGGCCGGCCGCATGAGCGCACGCGTCGCCGTCGTCGCTGCAACACACAACCGCGCCGATCGCCTGGCAGCGCTGCTGGAGGCGTTGCGCGCGCAGACGATTCAGGACTTCGAGGTCGTGATCGTCGACGACGCGTCGACCGACGACACGCCGGCGGTGCTCGCCGCGGCGCAGGCGCGCGGCGACCTCAACCTGACCCTCCTGCGCCAGGAGCCCAGCCGCGGGCCGGCGACCGCGCGCAACGCGGGCTGGCGCGTGGCCACCGCGCCGGTGATCGCGTTCACCGACGACGACTGCCGTCCCGCCGCAGGCTGGCTCGAGGCCGGCCTGCGGGCCATGGCCGCGATCGCGCGCGAGGACGGCGAGGCGATCGTGCAGGGCCAGACGCAGCCCGACCCGGACGAGGCCGATCGCCTCGGGCCGTTCTCGCGCTCGCTGCGGGTCGAGCGGCTCGATCACTGGTACGCGACCGCGAACATGTTCTACGCGCGCGCCACGCTCGAGCGGCTCGGCGGTTTCGACGAGACGACGTTCTCCGGCCCCGGCGGCGAGGACACCGACATGGCGTGGCGCGCCATCCGCGACGGCGTTCCCACGACGTTCAGCGCGGATGCCCAGGTATGGCACGCGGTCCACATCCTCGGGCTGCGCGGGCGCCTGAAGTTCGCCACGCGCTGGGACGAGACGATCGCGGTCTTCGCCCGCTACCCCGAGCTGCGCAAGCAAACGTTGATCCGCGGGGTCTTCTGGAAGGAGACCCACTACCACCTGGTCCGCGCGCTGATAGGGCTGCTGCTGCCCGGCCGCCTGCGACTGCTCGGCGCGTACTTCGCCTACCGCTACGCGCGCCTGCTGTGGATGCACGCGCACTGGGAGGGCGACGGCAAGGGCGGCGGGCCCGCCTTCGTGCCGTACTACCTCGCGGAGAACGCCGTCGAGTTGGCGACGACAGCGCGCGGAGCCGCGCGCTATCGCACCTTCGTCCTCTGATCCGCGCTCGCAGCGTCAGCCGCTGTTGGCCGGGTACTCGACCTCCGGGCCGGCGGACGTGCCGCAGCTCGAGCTGCTCGGAGTTGTCGGCGGCGTGGCGGCGAACGCACGCTGGAACTCGAGGTACACCGGTCGCGGCTTGTACCAGTAGGTCGTCAGTTCGTGGACGGGCGGTAACCCGGACGCGAGTGGTGGCTGGTAGTCGTCGCGGATGTCACCGAACCCGTAGCCGTCGCTCGAGACCCCTGGCTTCTGTGTCTCGGTATGGAACAGCACGCCATCGACGTGCGCCCACAGTGCGTTCCCCGGCAAGAGGTCGGGGGCGCCGGAGTTCATCCAGTTGAACTCGTCGACGAGCTGCGCGCACTGGTCGTGCTCCGACCACACCGTGGCCTGGACGCTGGTGGGAATCCCAAGTTCGTCGGGAAAGAGCCGCGTGTCTGCAAGCCCCGAGTACGACGCGAGCGTCGTGAACGTCGCCTTGAAGATGTCGGGATTCGGCTGCCCCGGATATGGATGGAAGCTGAACCCGTGCATCCACGCGAAAGCGCCGTCGGCCTGCATCTGGTCGAGGAAGTGCGACAGGCCGATGATCGGGCGTCCGCTCTGGTCCTGGGTGTCGTACGGGATCGGTGACAGCGCCCCACCCAGAACGCGCATCGCCGGATAGGACGACTGCATGCCGTCCCACGCCGCATGAAGGAGCTGGTCGTAGGCCACCGGATCTGGCGTCTTCCAGTAGCGGCCCATGTTCGGCTCGTTCCAGACCTCCACCGCGGCCGACAACGGATACCGCTGTGCAATGGCACGCAAAAGGTCGACATAGTCGATCACGTGAGCCGCGTCCGGCGGCATGGAGCACTGGGATTGATTGTTGGTGCAGCCGCCGAGCGTGTTCGCCCATTGCGGCGCATCTGCCACGACCCAGAGCGGACGGACGCCATGCATGAGCAGGAATTCGTAGACGAGGTCCGGTCCTCGCCAGTCATACGCACAGGCTCCGCTGACGAGGTTCCTGTTGGGCTGGATGCCCTTCCAACTGATCGCCTGCCTGCCGATCGTCCCTCCCATGTCGGCGACCACCCGGGCGGTCACCCGCGCATTGGCGCGGCCGGTGCTGATCGATCCGAGGTTGAAGCCGGTCGGGACATGCCCACTGATCCGATCGAACAGCGGGCTTCCGGCAACGGGCCGGCTCAACGGAGAGGAGACGCCGGGGGCCGGCCCGGGGCTCGGGACGACCGCGGCACCCGATCCGTCCACATTCAGGTAGCCGGTCGAGCCGGCCGTGTTGGTGCATCCGTAGGCGGCGTGCGCGCCGGCAATGGTCAGCACCACTGCCAGCCCAGCGATTCGCCCCGACAGTCCGGTTTTCGGCATGTCGGGACTCTCTCACCCCGCACGGCAGAGCGCCAACTCCGAACGAGCCGGCGCTCGCCGCCGCCTGGCGACCGTGTTACTGCTTCTTCACGACCCGGAACGCACCGCGCATGAACGGGTGGATCCGGCAGAAGTACGAGTAGGTGCCGGGCCGCAGGTTCTTCGGCGTCTTGTAGACGACCGTCCCAACGCAGCCGTTGGCGATGACGTTCACCAGCCCCGGCACGCTCTTGCAGTTCGACTTGGCGGTCGGCGTGTCGACCGCCGCGGTGATCGGCACCGTCCCGCCGCCGCCGCCATACAGCCCCATGCTGATCGTCGGGCCGTAGCCGAGCTCGCCGGAGTCGAAGCCCGGCCCGTTGGCAAGCGGGTAGCCGATGCCGCCGGTCAGGTTGCAGGGCGCCTTGCACGCCGTGATCGTGTGGAAGCGCAGCGTCAGCGGGTTGTCCTCGTTGACGAACGTCAGCGAGTGGCCCTGGCGCACCGCCGGCGGCAGCCCGCGCTTGCCGGGGTACGACAGGTCGCCCTGGCTGTAGAGGAAGTTCTTGATGACGACACGGTCCTTGTAGGGCCCCGTCCGCAGGCGGATCGGGTTGTGCAGGCCCGGATTGTGCTTGCGCACACCGCTGTCGATGTTCTCCGGCAGGCGGCCGTGCGTCAGGTAGTCGGTCTGGTCGACGGTCCCGGTGAACGGGTCCACGCCGCCGGGCACAGGCTCCTTCGTGATGCCGACGACCATGATCCCCATGACCTCGTACCAGGAGGCCCGGGAGGTGTCGTAGGTCGCGCTGATGCTCAGCACGTCGCCCTTCTTGACATTGACCTTCCAGTCGGGCGCCGTCGCCGACATCGCGACGTCCCACGAGATGTTGCCGGCCGGTTCGAAGTAGTTGGCGCGCGATCTGAAGAGTCGCTTCGTGACGCCGTCACGCGTGATGTTGAGATCCGTCCAGAGGCCGCCCGGATGCAGGTGGCCGGCTGTGCTGACGAGTGTCCCGTCGTGGTCGACGACCCAGCGGTTTCGCACGATGCCGTCGGCCTTGTAGGCGTTCGGCGCCTGGTCGGGGTACGTGAACTCGGTCGTGCCCGAGCGCGTCTTCGTGCCCTTGCCCTTGATCGCGTTGAACACCGGGTAGGGCTTGATGCCCTGCACGTCCATCCACTGCGTGTCGATGGCCGTCATGTTCGCGGCCTCCGGCGCGGTGTCCGGGACGAAGTACAGCGTGTAGGTGAGGTAGACCGTCTGCGGGTTGGCCGTCAGGTCATGGATCATGTGGTTCAGGACCCAGGTCTGATCGGTCGTGTAGCGCCAGCCGAAGCCGGGCGGCGCATTGAAGTTCGTCTTCTCCTCACCGGCCGCGAACGTCGGCTTCAGCGACGTCAGCGAGTCCCCCACGAGCCAGACCGCGTGATGGAGGTGGACCACCTTCACCGACGGGCTCTTGCCGTTCGTGTAGACGAGCCCCGGGCGGAAGCCGACGATGTAGCCGTTGACGTCCGGGCGCTCCTTCTGCAGATCGATGTTGATCAGGTTCTGCCCCGGCTGGATCCGCATCGGGCCGAACTTGTAGTTGAGCTCCACTGCGCCCGGGGGCAGCCCGGGATCGCGCACCGGGATGTTCGTCTTCTCCGCGCGGAACGCCGACGCGTGCGCGTCGAAGCTCACCTGGCGGCTCAGCTCGGCGTTGGCGGTTGCGGCGAGCAGCGCACACAGCGCGAGCACCGTCAGGGCGATCGTCGGGACGACGCGGCGTGGGTTCATGGACTCGACTTCGGACAGGGGTGGTGGGGAGCGGCGTCCGGAGGGTAGCGGAGTGACCGCTTCGTTTTCGAGCTTCACGAACAGCCAAGTTCACAACTAGCGAACATGGCGCACGCGGCATGGCCCGGTCGGCAGACCGCCGGGACGATTCAGCGTCGTCCGGGCGGACGCGCGTTGCCGGCGAATCGCCCGAGGTGCTCGGTCGCGATGACGAGCAGCTCGATCGCCTTGAACACGCCCCGTTCAGGCCTGCCGCGCAGCGGCCAGCCGACGATTCCCGCGAGCGCGCGCGCGCCGCGGCGCCCGCCGCCCGCCGTGGCGTGGAAGCCCGGGTGGCGCTGCTCGAGCCAACGCGTGCCGGCGGCGGTCCGGGCAGCCTGGCGCACCAGCGCGCGAACCGTGGCGCGATGCTCGTGCGCGACGATCGCGCGCGGCCGGTGCTCGATCGTCCAGCCCGCCTCCTGCAGGCGCCAGCAGAGGTCGGCGTCACCGCCGGAGCGGATGCCCTCGGCGAAACCGCCGACCGCCTCGAACGCGGCGCGCCGCACGAGCAGGTTGGCGGTGACCCCCATCGGCTTGTACGGGTGCGCCAGGAACAGCTCGCTGGACAGCAGCCGGCGGTCGGCCGCGTAGCGCTGGGCCAGCGTGGGCGGGTGGGTCGTTGTTGCCGCGACGATCTCCCCCGCCAGCGCGCCGACGCGCTCGCTCGGCATGGGCGCGAAGTAGGCGTCGAGCAGGTCCGGCTGGGGGCGGCAGTCGGCGTCGGTGAACAGCAGCCACTCCCCCTTCGCCCTTGCGGCTGCCTCGTTGCGCGCGCTGTAGGGCTGCCGCTTGGCGTTTGTCGCGAACCCCTCGTCGCAACGCGCCGCCAGCACGCCATCATCCGTGTTGTCGGCGACGAGCAGCTCGTCGCCGGCGCGCAGCTCGATCACGCGCAGTGCGCGCAGCGTCTCGTCCGCCGCCGCGGCGTCGCCGAAGAACGGCACGACCACGCTGACACTCGGGCGCTCCATCGCGCGCGCACCCTATCCGCGCAGCTCGCGCGTCAGGGCGCGGTAGGCGGCGCGCGGCCGCACACCGCCGCCGGGCGCGAGTTCGACGATCCCGTAGTCCGCGCCGCCCGGTGCGACGGGATCGCCGACGAGCGTGTGGAACAGCAGCAGCCGGACGTCGTGCTGGGGCATCCGCTCCACGCCGTGCAGGATGCCGACGAGGACCCGCGCCTGCAGCGCCTCGTCGGGGCGCGCGGCGGCGCGCCAGCCTGTTTCGGTGACCCACAGCGGCAGCCCGCGCGCGTACCGGTCACGCAGCGCGCGCACGACGCGGAAGGTGCGCATGAAGCTCGATCGTGGTGACGCGACCGCCGCGATGTCCGGGTACGGATGGAAGCTCAGGGCGTCCATACAGCGCCCGGCTCCGCCGCGCAGGATCGCGGTCAGGTACGGCGCGAGCGTCGGCCCGTTCGCAAGCGCGCCGCCGCCGATGCGCACGCGGCCGGCCGCGGCCGCGTGCGCCGCGCACAGCAGGCGCACGTAGCGCGCCGGCGCAATCGGCGTCGCTGTGTAGTTGGGCTCGTTGAAGACGTCCACCCCGACGATGCGACCCGTGTAGCGCCGCGCGACCGCCGCGACGAAGGTGCGCCAGTCGGCGATCCCGCGTGCCCACCGCGGAACGCCGTCGAGGACGAACAGGATCCGCACGCCCTGCGCGCCGTAGCGCGCCACCAGTTCGTCGGGTACCGAGAAGTCGAAGCGGCCGCGCTGCGGTTCGGTGCCGTTCCAGTGCAGCACCGTGCGCAGCACCGTCGAGCCGACGTCGTGATGCAGCCGCGCGTCGAGATCGATCAGGCGCTGCCATGCCGCCGCGCCGGCGGGGTGATGTGTCTGGGCGAGCGATTCGTTGAACCCGACCGCGAACGGCAGGCGTGCGCGAGCGACCGGGGTCGTGTGCGACGAATGCCGTACGACCACGATGGCTATGGCGGCGACGGCGATCGCCGCGACGATGATCAGGAGACGGCGCACGGCGCGCGATCGTAGTCAGCGCCCCGCGACTACCCTGCCGGTTCGGATGGGGGCCCGCGTCAGCGTGATCACGACCGTCCGGGATGGCGAGCACGCCCTTCCGGCGCTCTTCGACGCGCTCGACGCCCAAACGCTTGGCCGCGACACGTTCGAGGTCGTCGTCATCGACAACGCGTCGCGCGACGGCACCGCGCGGGTCGCCCGCGAGCGCGGCGCGGTCGTCGTTACCGAGCCGGTTCCCGGCCGCGCACGCGCCCGCAACCGCGGCGTGGCCGCCGCGTCGGCGCCGCTGCTCGCCTTCACCGATGCCGACTGCATCCCGCGGCCCGACTGGCTCGAGCACCTGCTCGAGCCGCTCGCGTCGCAGCCGCTCGTCGCCGGGCGCGTCGTCCTCACGACGAGCGAGCGGCCGAACCGCGTCGAGCGGCTCGACTCGCTCTGGCGCTTTCGGCGCGAGTGGGGCGAATGGGCGCCGACGGCGAACCTCGGGATGCAGCGCAGCGCGTTCGACGCGATCGGCGGCTTCGACGCCAGCTTTCGTCACATCGGCGAGGACGTCGACCTCTGCCTGCGCGCCCATGCCGCCGGCTTCCCGCTCGTGTGGTGCACGGACGCGGTCGTCGAACACCCTGCCGAGACGGAGCTGCGCCCGGTGCTGCGGCGCTCCTTCGAGCAGGCCTATTCGCTCGAGGACCTGCGCCGGCGCCACGACTTCAACAGCGGCGAGGAATGGCGCCACCCCATGCCGCTGGTGCGCGGTTCCTACGCGGTCGACCGCTTCGGCGCGGGCGCCGCGGACGCGCGCACGGATCGCGGCCTGCTGATGCTCGCGCGGCTTGAATACGCGGGCCGGATGGCCGGTTCGGCATGGGCGTTGGTGCGCCCGCGGCTCGCGCGTTCGGACTGACGCAGAGAACCCTGTCGTGGGCGACAATGTGCTCGCACGCATGCGGGGAGCGTTTGCGAGATCGCGGGGGTGGGACATGGCCGTGGCGGGCTGCCTGGCCCTGCTCGCGACCGCCTGGACGGTCTTC
>Ga0308175_100003741_pt1 | contig 10590 bp, 12 predicted proteins | sample PhyCR1_3_FD_203893 | JGI IMG/M metagenome (GOLD analysis project Ga0308175, IMG submission 203893) | Soil microbial communities from UC Gill Tract Community Farm, Albany, California, United States - DLSLS.C.R1 | ecosystem: Environmental > Terrestrial > Soil > Agricultural land | place: USA...
ACTCCGCTCATTGTCCGCATTTTTCCATCCAGCGGCATTCATGGCTGTGCTCTTGCCGGGATAGGCCATGAAAACCAGACTGTCGCCGCGTCCCGACTTCCCTTCCGACACTAATCGAAGCATCGCGGCATCGCCCAGGACGTTGGGCAGTGCACCAATGTTCAGGTGATCTGCCTTACAAGACGAATGGTCCTATTCGGGATGACATCACCCTCCAGGCAATGCCACATTTACTGCCGGTACGCCCGAAAGAAGCTACCAAAAGGGCGCGGCGGCGGATTGAGACGCAGGCGATTGTATCCCAAACTAAGGGAAAAGTGTACGCCGGCGCCGTCAGGCTTATCTGTATTCACGCTGCTTTCGCAGGGGATATTGCAAGTTCGGCGGCCAACCGCGGCTCGCCATCGTATTTCATTGACTCATATTACGTAGATTTTAGCCTGACTGGAATCAAGCACGCACCAGGTGTAGCAAGCAGTCCTTTGGCGGCACGCCCTTGAGTGGAAAATCACGGTTGAAGTGATCTTCGCACCGGCAGTGCTCCTTCTCTTAATGGCATCCCTGATAAGATTGATGACATTAGCGACAAGATTCGACCATTGTCGCAGTCATAGTTGGACTTCGGCCTACGAATTTCGCGATTGATTCGTGCTTATTGAAAACCGAGGCGAACGGATACTCTTAGAATATTTAAAGCGGTGCATCATGCAGAGGAGCCGTAAAGGAGGGAAGGGGCGTCTCCACAGGAGTACGGGAGACGCTTCGCCTTGCGGCACGGCAAGACGCCCTCCGCCATCCTTACGGTGTGAGTGGGAGGAATGCGGTGACTCAACGCGACAATGTCCGGTGCGTAGAAGCTGATTCAAGCTCGACCGCAAAGAGCAGGTTGAGGTCATCAACCGTCATCCCCGGCGGCAATCCTTCCTGCCATTCATCGGTATCGAGCGGCAGGCACCAATAGCCGCCTTCGTGCTTCTCAATGGCCCAATCCCGCCCGTCATGGTACACAGTCTTTTCTCTCACGTCCGCACCTCCGAGTTCCATTCTTTCCATGAGAATGAACTGCAAGCTCACCATGAGAGTACAGGCCAAGGCGTAATGCCGGTTCTGCTGGCCTGATCCGGTAAAGTCGTCACTCAGCAAAATAGTTGCCAACTCTCAGGCGTAGCAAGCCACTGACAAGGAAGGAATCAGGAAAGAGAATCTGCGTTCTTGTGCGGGTCCGCACGCAATTCCTGTGCGAAAAGTTGATACGGAATCAGTCTGAAGCCCCTAAAGGGTCTCAGGTTCGCAGATCAGAGGTAGCTGAGGTGGGAGAGCCGAGGACCGTGGTAGCCGACACTTGGTGTACGTAAGCGAATGAAACAGCCCATTCAGCATAATCTCCGACTGCACTTTCCGGGACACCATGGATAGGATGCTGCTTGACGAATCTCTCAACCATGGAACGAAGCCAATTGAGCGGCTCAACACTCTAACAGGGGGACTCATGCAGCCATACTGCGGGATAGGACTGTTCTGGCTCCTCATCGGCTCAGTGATGCCAATGAACGTTCCGGCGCATGCTGTATCGCTTGCCGATTTAGTCTCGTCCCGTGGAACAGTCGTCGGAAGCGATGGTCACTTTGACGGCTTTACGGCAACCGTCACCACTTCATCATTGCAGCCGATGGGATGCTGCGTCATCTCAGATCTGAATGCAATCAATGTGCTGTCCACGACAATTCCAGGAGGACCGGCTCTCACCATTACAGGGCCAGAAGTCTCGGGCCACATCCAGGAGCCTAATGCCCCGCCTAGTATCACTGCGCAGTTATCCGTTGGGTACGATGTCCACATTCAGGATTCTCTTTTTCCAGGTGCTCCCCTCTTTCATTTCTTTATCTTGCAGGGATTCGGGACAGGCAACGTTGTGCCGAATAGTTCGGCGATCCAGACGGGAAGTACCATGTTTTCTGTCGAAGCCCTTGACCGGCAACAGCACTCCCTCGGATTTTTACAGGGCAGTTCCGTTGGGCTCATTCCGGCGCGTGTTATCGCCGGAAGCTTAGCCGGCACAGAATCCATGCTTCATGTAAAGGAGGTAATTTCCATTAACGCTGACCGTGCTTGTACAGCGAGCGGGGACTGCTCCTACGGATTTGGCGCCACGACCACCGCATTTTTTGGAGTCATTGCAACTGTTCCCGAGCCGGGAAGCTTGCTACTCATGGTCAGCGGCTTAGGCTTCACTGCCATTCGATCCTCTGTGCGCCGCAGAAGACGCCGGTCATGACATTCATTCTGCCTACCTCTCGATACCTCATTTGAAAGAACGGGAGGCAGCATGTCACGAGGCACAGTACGCGGTTTTGCTACAGAGAGACGTGGCTAAGGGTTCCCAGGAAATTTTGCACTTTACAGTCGCGCTTGGAAAGTTTGCTATACTTTCCGTAGGAGAACGTTCCCATGAGGACTCAAAGAAGAATAACTCGTCTTCAGACAGCCGTGCTCAGTTTCGCCCTGCTCGTGATGGTCACGGCTGAGGCATGGGGACAAGTATCGATTAGCACGCTTCGCGCCTCGGTGGAATCGTCTAATTTGGAATTGGTCACACTTCAAGGTATTGTGCATCTGACACGACCCCACTCGCGACAACTCGGTGGAACGTGTGGAGCGACGGCCTTTACCTTGGTTGATGACTCTGGATCCATTGAAGTAACCGTCCGCCGGGTGGGACGACTGTTGCAGCCCCTTCGAGACGGAGACCGTATCCACGTTACGGCGCAGGTGCATGTGTTTCGCAATAACGTCCAGCTTCCACTCCTCGTTTGCCTCGACGCGACGGAGATTCAGCATCTCCCTAGCTAGTCCGCCCCTTGAGACTTGCTTCTGCTCCCTTCCTTGGCAATCCTCCGTGAAAGGGGTTACGACTTGCATAACGCCGTAAGCCCAGCGGCTGATAGCTGGCTTCCTGGTTGAGAGACGCCTTCCCCCCTCGCCATCTGATAGGCGCTGCGCATGGCTTCGCTCTAAACTACCCTAGATGTTATTCAACGGAAGGGAGCGAACTATGCGGATACTCGGTGCCATAGTATTAGTGGCGTTAGGCCTGTCCCCGTCGCTCGGGAATGCGGCCTTGGAAACCCAAATCGTCGATAAGGACTGTTGGGTCGAGTTCTACGAAGACGATGACTTCGATCGCGATGATCCCTTTCTTCGCCTACAAGGGCCGGCTCAATCTGCCACGCTTGATAATCTCGAAGGGAAGGATTGGGGCAATGATATTGAAAGCATTATTATGGGCCCGAATGCCTATATGAAAGTCTATGACCGAAGGGATTTCAAAGGAAATGAAATGGCCTTTGTGCCCAATCAACGTGTCAAAGACCTTGGGAAATTTGACATGGCGAATGCCATCGATTCTTTTAAGCTGACGTGCGGAAAGGGACCGGACTCGCCCAGTCGTTAACGTTTATCGCACGAGCGATCAAGGAGACCCGGCGCAATCCCTACACGAAGAACAATCCTCAACGATCACTTTTCTGAAAGTCCGGTTAGTGTCGCAACCGCGCTTACTTCGGAGAACGAGACGTAACGCGGATACGAAGCCCCTCTAATCATCTCGTCGCCCGAGAAAGTGAATCGGCTCTTCGCCTCGCAAATGCTCTGGGCGAATGATATAGGTACCAAGGATACTGGTGGTCCAGACTATCTTTGCCGTCTCATCGTTACCTCCGGACAGTACGTATGCGAAGCCGCCAACAATACCGCCGAGCGCCGCAAAGGTGCTTTTCGCAAGGCAATAAGGAACCGTAGCGGCCCAACCCGCTACTTTCATTCCAGTCCCCTCTTCAGCCGACGACGCTGACGAAGCATCAGCTAAGAGCGACACCGGCGAGACAACGTTCAAACTAACGATAAGACATACCATGCCTGCCAGCTTTATGCCTGCATTCAACGACTTCATAGGAGGACCCCTTTTAGGCGCTCTAGTCGGGTCAGCGTAACCATGAGCATTCGCAAAAACTCTGCTTGGTCCGCTAACCGTCCTCTGCACTCACAAAACATGTCGCGATACGGTTTACCACTGGCCTCTTCCACTTTTGCAAGGAGCACGATATCGGGGCCTTCCTTTAAGCTGACATAAAATCATCCCTTAACCAAGAGCGTGTTGTAAGAACTGGACCCCGTATTGTAAGCCTATTTGATGTCCCGCCTTCCTGTAGACCGGACTTTGGCCATATGTAACTTGTGTTACACATGCGTATGGTTCACGTCCTTCTCGTCGATGATAATGAAACGTTTCTCTACACAGGGAAAGAACTACTCTTGCGCCAACGCCCCACGTTCGTGGTGGATACGGTGCCAAACGCCGAACAGGCCTTGTTCGCGATACGGACGCATGATTACGATGTCGTGGTGAGTGATATCCAGCTTCCCCGTCTCGACGGCATTGCGTTGCTGTATGAGTGCCACGCGATACGGCCGGACACGCCGGTTATCCTGATTACCGGGTATGGCGACGTAAAACTAGAAGAAGAAGCGGCTCGGCGTGGCGCCTATGCTTTTCTTCACAAACCCGTAGACGCGGACACGTTTTGTTCGGTGGTGAATCGAGCAGTGTTGCGGGCGCAACTTCGTCGCCGGCCGGAGCAGGTCCTGGGTCAGGATAGCGAATGGTATCCACAAGCCATAGAACAGGTTCGTCGGCGATCTGCGGATCTAACGGAGCGGTTGCACCAAGCGATACACGGTGATCACGATACACCGGAATAGAGCGACCCGGGTCACGAGTAAAAGAGACGCTTCTCCGCTAAGACAGTTCGAGTATGGCCTGATCAGCTCCTATCCCTGATTTAAGACCGTTTTCAACAGACGGTCGCTTTTTAAACTACGGCAACCGATTATCCATCCCTATGCGCAATGAGGCATGATTACTTCGACGGACGCTGAGAGCGCCGAAGAATAAAACTCCTACATCCCCGCGCTGCATCGATCGGTTATTGATTGGGAGTAGAAGGCGGATGGAGCGGCATGAGAGGGAGATCCAGTGCGCGCGGCGCGATAAGATTGAGGGCTGGCACTACTTGATGTAATTGAAATTGCGCGCGGACTTTGAATGACGGCAGCCTATCTTCGGGATGTCCGACTTCTTCAGGCGGCAGAGGAGAAATTCGCGCGAATGATTCGAATCCCCTCGCCGACAGCCACTGTTGCAATCCCCTGCGAGCGGCCGCCAGCGCCGCCCGATCGAATTCCTGATCTCCTGATGGCCGCAGAAGCCGTGGCTCCTGTCGGATTTGTTCTTTCGCGGGATCAATACTAAAGATGACCACAGCCGAGCGTTCATTGCTCGGTATATATCCGACGCTCCAGGGGCGAGCCGTTACCGGAGGGAACCACGCCGCCTCCATCAAACCCCGCAGCGGCGACACGCGATCCGACATCGCCTTATCCTGCTCCATCTCTCGTTGGTGACGCTCTGACCGGCTCTCCGATAACGGCGCTCGCGACTCTCGCTCGCTCGGCAGATCGGTCGTTGCCTGAATGTCAAGCCGGACCGTCGCTCGTTCCTCGGGAACACGATCGAGTGTGACTCTCATAGAGGCGATGGCAGCGGTCTGGTCCGGCGTCAACTCGGCAAACTTGGCTTCGGACGGCAGAACATACGCGCGCTTGATACGGATTGTCGAACCATCGAGCGCAATCCAGTTGGAGAGCGCCCACTCGCGAAAGTCTGAATAGACGGCAATGGTTCGGCCGTCCTCGGACAGCAAGCGCAGGTACAGACGTCGCGTGAAGGGTTTCTCGCGAGCCAACGCCTCGATCCACTCGGGATGCCGGGCAAACTGTACGACCGCCGGAGCATCGGAATCCGCCGGCTGGAGAACGACGCCGCCGATCTCCGCCAGCGCCTCAAGCGCTTGATCAATGACCGGCGCTGACAACCGAATGTGCACGGGAATACGCAAGCCGCTTCGTCCTGCCCCTATTGTCTCGGCCGAAGGCCGGCCCATGTCCATCTCAAGCGCCATCGCTAATCGTTCCACGATCCGATTCAGCACAGGCCGATTCGCCTGGGTCTGCCCCGGGTTCCGCCATGCCGCGGGCGGGAGGCGTTCCAACGTTCGCGCAATATGGCTCTGCACGATCGTATTGTTCGGATTCAATGCCAGCGCCCGTTCGTATTCTTCAAGCGCCTCAAATAGCTTGCCCGCTCTCGATAACTGCTCGCCATTGTGGTCGGCTTTTGCCGTTTGAAGCATCTGGGAACCAGCTCGCGGCATAGTGACAGCATCTCCGACAGGAGCTGAAAACAACGCCTGCAGCCTCGCCACAAGAAGCCGAGCCACGGTCGCCACATCCTCGAGGGGCCCGTCTGCTGAGACGGCTCCCAAAACCGTCCCTTGTTCGACCCCGATCAATTGCGCGTTAAGCCGAAGTACGCCATCCGCCACGATCATGCGCCCAATTACTAATACGTTTGCCCCGATCAGACGGCCGATTTTGACCGTGGACTCATCGGTCACGCGGCCCGACAATTGAAAGGCTTGCTCGCGAATAATTTCATCGACCCGCTCTCGCTGGACGACGATGAGCGAGGGATTATTCGCCAGTTCAGCGATCAGCATATCCACCATGCCGGTACGTAGCCACGCGAGGTCCGGCTTCCCCGTTCGATCTTCGAAGGAGAAGATGGAGAGAACGGTGGGTGTAGGCAATTGAATGCGGGAATGCGCAGGGGCGGACAACGGAATCGGCGATGAAGGAACAAAGTGTGTTGGGGGTGCGCTGCACGCAGGAATGATCATCACGAGACAGGCGAGGCCAAGCTGAATATGTTGGAGCCGGCTCTTCACCGTCCGCCGTCCCGCTTCGGCTCTCCGCGGCACAGCGTGTCCCACTTCGACATGTCAGGCTCGAGTCCGCAGGCACGGAGATAATCCATATCCGCCACAATGGATGGCCCGTCCATGCCTGCCGCTTGCTCTTCCAGAACATTCGCGATATGGACCGCGGCTAATGGACTGAATGTGTGACCGGTCGAGCGTCCCGGATCGTGATGAAATGCCACCGCTTCCACAATTGGATCGCTGAGTCCCCACGTCCCGAGCAAATACCCTCCGACCTCAGCGTGGGTCGCGCCCAGCACTTGGCGTTCCGCTTCCGATTCGGCGATTCCTTGATTCATCAAGGCTAACGTCTCAGTGTATTGGTCCGGAGTATTCGTGGCCAACACGAGCAGGCCGACGTCGTGCAGGAGACCGGCGGTAAACGCGTCTTCTTCCATGCTGCGGGCCTCCACCCCTTGTTCTTTGGCTATCATACGCGCATAGCGGCCTGTGATCATCCCATGATTCCAGAGAATGTCGAGGGAAAAGAACGTCTGGGCCGAGGACTCAAATTGAGAAAAGACCTTCATGGAGAGCACCAGAGACTTAATTGTCTCAAGGCCTAATAACGCGACCGCTTGCGTCGCGCTGGAGATGCGCCGCGACAGACCGTAAAAAGGCGAATTGATGACCTGAAGCATCTTGGTCAGCATCCCCGGATCCTTGGCAATAATCTGTCCGATCTTGTCGATGGACGCATCCTGGGATTGCAATTCTTGCATCACTTCTCGATACAAGGTCGGCAGGCTGGGCAACGTGTGCATGCCGGAAACCAACTTGAGCAGGACTGCATTGCTCAACAGGTCCTGAATCGCACACGCGCGCGTGACCGTCGATTGAAACACCTTGAGCGGACTCGATTTCGGTAGACACTGATGAGCCGAACCGGCCGAGCCCCGCGTCGCCTCATCCGATGGCTCGGTGAGCAGAATCCGGACGACATGAGGGTATCCCGTTCTCACTTCCTCTAAAAGCTGCACGCCGTCCTTCCCCGGCATGCGCATATCCGTCATGATCACATCACACGGCTGCGCGGCCAGGGTTGTCAGCGCCTCCTGACTGCTCCCGACGCTGACCATCTTCCATTCCGATTCCAACGGTTTCAGCAGGCGGGACAAGCGTTCGCCCATCTTCGGGTCATCGTCAACGAGTACAATTGTTTTCACGCGTGACCTATGCAATAACGTTGTCTAATCTCACCAGGGACGGAACGGCGCCGCAGACAATCGGCGGGAAATGCAGACACGACCTTTATCGGCATAGGACCCGAGAGACTTAACCATTCTCAGCCTTTCGGCATCTGGCCATCAGATCATAAGAAGCGGACGGACACTCGTCATTCCTACCCGACTGCCTTTATACGCGTCTCTAAGGCATATGGGAGGGGCGGGTACTCTCGTAAGTATCCCTCCGGTGACTATTACTAATGTTTCTCACGCAACAATGCTCCTTTCTCTGATAGTCGCGGGAAGCGACACCATATACAAGTAACCCATGCGACGCCAAGAACTATCCAATGCGCGAGGCGACTCCCGCCGCCGGCCTGAAGATTTGACCCCACGCGAGCAGCAAATCCTTGGGCTTATTTGGTCCGGGTTGAAGAATCGGGAAATTGCGACCCGTCTCAAAATCAGCGTCAAAACCGTCGAAGCCCACCGTGCCACGATGATGAAGAAAGTTCGGGTCAGTAATACGGCTCAGCTTTTAAAGGCTGCCATTCAGGATCGCTTGATCCAAATCGGATAGTCTCATCCGTTTTCTGCTTTATCCAGAAGCCGATACCTGCCAATCTATAGTTTTAACGATTCATCAAACTCGACGAAGCATCGCGGACCCTACTTTAGCCGCGACACCCTGGCAGCTGCAGGTAGAGGTCTGCCGCTGCGATAAGGAGAGGAAAATCCTCATGGCGACTGCCAATCGACGATCTTTACGGCGTGCTTTTCACAATGGTATAAGAATCATCCCAAACATGAAGCTTCGTGGCGGTGTAGCTCAGTTGGTAGAGCAGCGGACTCATAAGCCGCGGGTCCCCCGTTCAATCCGGGGCACCGCCACCACTACCATTAATAACTCGCGCCTCATCATCCTCTAGCACTCTCTACACAGAATCACGTCTTTATAGTGGTGGGGTCGTTCCTGCACGACGAGCCGTTCAAGAGAGGCGGCGCAGCCCACCGCTGTACTTAGACTGGCGATGGAGCGTGTTGAGGGGACAGTCGTGAACTCAAGAGCATCCGATTTGCACAAATCGAATGTAGCCGACTTCAGGCGTGACGGACCAATAGCCCAGTGAGGCCTTTCAGAAGCGCAGCGGTAGCTATCGGACAGTTTTGGAATTCCTTCAAGGGCCAGGCCATGCTCGCATAATCCTGGGCGGCCAGCCATGTCAAATGGAGTGCCTAAAAGGCAATGACTAAAATACTATGGTCGTGGACAGGCCGAGCAAAGGGACAACGATTTCCCGGGAGGTCAATAGGCGAATAGCAACGTGCGGGCAGCTACCAGAAGCTTTATCATTCCTCTGAGGCCTTACCTTCCGGCGCAGCCGATAGCGGACGAGCCTGTGTGCCACGGGATCGCCATCGATGAAGGATCTGCTTCGGCCACTCGATAAAGAGTCGTTCCCCGTAGGGAAGCTTTCGTTCGATCAGACGAAAAGCTCGATAGGATATTGGACGAAAGACATAATCGGCGCAGCCGTACCACCTGACGATCTCCGCGCCAAAACTGCGCTTGAATTGATACACCCCGTAGCCCTTGTCGGTCTCCTGAGGCGGATAGCCGGTTCCCGTGCCGCCGAAATCATAGGTTGTGCATCCTTGAGTCATCGCCCATCGCAGCATCTCCCACTGCACCGCCCATCCCGCTCGCTGCATGGAATAATCGTTGCTTAAATACAGAAGCGTCGCCGTGGTTCCATACCGCACCGTCATACCTCCCGCCACAGGCGTGCCATCTTTGCGTGCCAACACGAGACGCGCCATGCCGGACTTAATGAACGTTCGGTACAGGGAATGAAAATAATCCAATCCGCGGACAGGAATCCGTTTTTTCTCGCCGGTGTTCTTCAGAAGCCGATAGAACCTTTCGATGTCCTGCTCGGTGCATCCTTCCTCGATAAGGACGCCGCGTTTTGAGGCGTGGCGCACTTTCGTACGTATCTTTGTCCCTAAGCCGGAAAAGACCGCCGTCTCACCCGGTGCGATATTGAGCTTCATCTCATATTTCGGCCGATTCCAGTAGGACCATTCTTGATCCACCGGCAAAAAGCCGGCCTGCATGACACAATCAGCGACCGATAGATCGTCATCCTGAACGGGAGGCTCAATCCGCCAAAATATCGCTCCACATTGACGAGCAAGAAGACGGACCGCTTCCAGGAGTGCCGGCGCAGCCTCATTCCATCTAGGCATGACCGGACCGCGCGGCGAATAGAGTATCGTGCCGAGCGCCCCCCGCAGCCGCTTCGTTAGTACCAGTGCCGCCCCGATCCACTCCCCGTCCTGCGCCAGTGCGATATAGTGCGGCTCCCATCCATGAGAGCGCCGAATGTCGCCCCATTCGTATGATTGATAAATCGTGGCCCCAGGCTGGGCCGTCACGAATCGGTTCCAGTCGTCTCGGCTCGGACGGTTGACTCGATATACAGCCGCTCCACCCGTCGCACACGCTTGCGAACAGCCTGCCCTTAGCCCACGCACTGCACGCTCCT
>Ga0308175_100003742_pt1 | contig 10590 bp, 11 predicted proteins | sample PhyCR1_3_FD_203893 | JGI IMG/M metagenome (GOLD analysis project Ga0308175, IMG submission 203893) | Soil microbial communities from UC Gill Tract Community Farm, Albany, California, United States - DLSLS.C.R1 | ecosystem: Environmental > Terrestrial > Soil > Agricultural land | place: USA...
CCCGCGCCGTTCGCTGCCATCGGATTCACCTTGGAGTCAACGATCATTCCACCCGGTCCCGAGTGGAGAAGCCTCCAGTCGTCTTTCCCTGTGAACGGATCCTTAAAGCGCTTACGCAGAAAACGCACCCGGTTCGTGTTCTCCAGCGCCTCCAGCGATGGCGGATACTGCCCGGTCTTGCGGACGAACAATTTGATGCCCTGGGCGTACTGGTTCCCGCGATCGATCAGCAACTGTTCCTTCTGCCGCTGGGATTCGAAGACAACAACGGGCATTTCTTTGTAAAGAGAGATAGCGAGAATGGCCGCAAAAACCAGCACAATCAGGAGCGCCGATCCGCGTTCGCCCTGTCTGACCAGCACCCGATTCGCCGTTCTGGCATCCCAATGGCTCATGGATTAGCCACCGGAACCACGGGCAGAGTTTGCCCACGCTTCGCCTGGATGTCTTCAATGCGCGCGCTCGTCGGTGTCAGTTCCACAATGAGCAAATGCTGCTTCACCACTTGTCCCTCGGAGACCACTAGTACGTTGTCACCGTCCATGAACATACCCGTGTTCGTTCTCCCGACCTCACTCGGACGCACGAATCCGTAGTACCGCAAAGGAATGTTCAGCGGCGGCGGCGCGGACGTCGCTGGCGCCGCAGTCGCCGGCGGCGGCAAGGGCTTCGGCATAATCACTGGTCCTTTGATCGGTGGTGCCGTCGCTGGTGCGGGAGCAGCCCCGACCTCGAAGAGACTACGGGAAGAAGGCGCAGATTGCACGGATTGCAACCGGCTGAGCAGATCGAGGTGCAACGTCGGATCAATGTCACCTCGAGTTGCGTCAACAGGTCGCAGACGCAGTGCGCCGCGATCGTTTGCCAGCTGATTGACTGAGCGCCGTGCGTTGGACGTCCGCCCCTTTGTTGCCGAGGGAGTTGCCGCCGGGGTGGAAGCAGGAGCTTCGGTACGAGATACTGCCCCCGGGCGCACCGGAGAAGTCGGGGTGTCGGAATTCGAGTTGTACCAGAACAGAACCGCGGCAATTGCGACCAAACCTCCGACCAGGATCTTTGGGTCGATCCCGACCTTCATACCAAAGACCTTTGTGCTGGACGCGCTCACGGCTGCCCCTTTTGCGACTGGCTGCCGTCGTCTCGAATGACCGCTTGGAACCGGATGGAGGTGTTGATCTGGCTCCCCTTCTGCTGGGGTGCGGCAGTTATGTTCTCGAGCATGATGAGCATCGGCGAATGGTCGACCTCATACAGGAATTTCTTCAGATTGTCGTAAGTTCCTTCGTAATTGGCAGTGCTATTCAGAAGGTTCAGGTCTGCTGAGCCTTCGATCGGCTCTTCGTTATAGACGGCATCACGTTCCTGTAGTCCTGAGGATTTAGCCATCCGCTGGATCTCCGCGATAACGGCGCCGTAAGCCATCCGTTTCGGGAGAACATATTTCCCCTCGAAGTCGGAGGATTCATTCCCCCCGAGTTGCACCTTTGCGGAAACAGTTCTTAGCCTCTGTGAGCGAGCCTTGGCGGAGGCGATTTCACTTCTCAGCTGCTGGCTTTGCTCCGTCAGTTCGCGCCGGGTTCCACCGGGTGGAGCAATGTAAAGGTAGAAGGCCACCAGATTCAGAACGACCAGCACCGCCGCAGCGATCTGTAGCCACCGGCGAACTTCCGAATGAGGAACCCCGCCCTTGCCGGAAAACAACGCGCTAAAGTTTCTGCGCATAAGCAACCGTGACCCGGAATTTGAAAAGTGGATCGTTCTGCGTGGGAGGCTGTTGACCGAGCACCTGTGCGTCGCCAAAGAGCGGCGATTGCTGTAAGCGCTTCAGAAGTTCGATAAATGTCTCCGGTTGAGAGGTACCAACGATCATGTCGAGCATCACGCGATTTGTGCCGGTCGCGTCCTGCCCGCTGACTTGAGGCAGACGCAGACCTTCAAGACGCATGTTCGCGGGAAGCGTCTTCTCCAGATCGCGAAAGACAACGGTCCAACTCACCGCGCGCCGCGCGATCAGCTCATTCAGGAAAACATTCCGGGAGAACACTTCCGCGTTATCGGGCTTCGCAAGAAAAGCGGCGAATCCTGATTCGTCCCGGCGCAACTTCTGCAATTCGGCCTGCTCCGTTTTGATCTCGCGCCGAATATCTTCAGCATGCCGGCGAGCAGTGAAGATCAGGCTGAGCCCGACCACGAACGAACAGACCAGCAGCACGCAAATCAGTCCGAGTCCAAAGTTTTGTGCCCGTTCCCTTCGGAACGGGTGCGAGGCAAGATTGATGGCTCCCACAGACACGTTGTTCATGCGGCGTACTGCTCCAATAGACCCAGCAGGCCCGCATTCGCTTGCGACGGCGCTCCGAACTTGGAACGCAGAGGGGCGTAGCTCACCTTGAGTTCCCGCTGAGCCTGGCGCCCGATAAAATCTGTGTCAGGCCCGAATCCGCCTAGCAGAAGTCGGCTGATCGGCTGCCCTATCTGGTCTTCCGCGTAGGCCAATGTCTGCTGCAGGAGCGGCATGACGGCACGCTCTTCGGAAACGGCGCCCTCTTCTGCGCTCAAGGCCAGATCCAGGCAGCGAACCAGCCGTACGCGGCCACCGTCGAGCAGCATCACAGAGAGCGTGGAGCCCGCCGTTTTCGCGACAACTGTCAAACCCTTTTCTTCGTTCACACACAAGGGCAGCACGGCGACAGACGAAGGCACGACAAGTCCCACGCGGTAGCCTTCATCTTTGATCAAAGCCTCGTACTCATCCAGGATGGGTCTGGCGATGGACACGGTCAATACTTCGATCCGCTTCGGTTCATTGACCTGAATCGAATAGGAAAGCTGGGCCTCATCGATATGAAACGGTACTGTTTTCCGAAGCCGGAACCGCAGCAAAGAAAGCCGCTCTTCTTCTCCGGAAGGAAACTCCTCGAGATCAATCACCGCCATCCGAACGGCGTAATCGGGTATTACAAGGCCGGCCGTGGGGCGCTTTTCGCCCGCCAGCGGAGAGATCTGGCGCAGAGCATCGCGATAGAGCTGCGGCTTCAACAAATTCGGAGCTGCGGGAGACGCCATAGCGCCCCGCTCGTTCAGAACAACCTGGCGCTGCAGAGCCGGCGAGTGAGGCGGCACAACCGCAACCGACTCTTCTGTAATTTCAAACAGACGGTATGGCGGAGGTTCAGAGATCAGTTTTTGAATTCGATGGAGGAGCGACAGACTGAAATCACCTTTCCTATTCGATGAACGTGACCTTATTCGCTTCGCGAAGCGTGGTGATTCCCTGTCGTACACGGTCGAGAGCCGAATCCCGAAGGAACGTCATCCCGTCCGCCCGTGCAACCCGTTTGATCTCGGACGCAGGCCGCCGCTCCAAGATCATCTCGCGGATCGTCTCGGTCAAATCGAGCAACTCGTGAATGGCGGTCCGCCCACGGAAACCTGTTCCGCTGCACTCCATACAACCCCGCCCTTCATAGAAGGGAAATGAGCGCCACTCCTCCAGCTTGACTCCGCTTTCGATCAGGTATTCGTCATCGTGCTGAACAGGCTGGCGGCAATGCGGGCAGATGACGCGGACCAGGCGCTGTGCCAGGATGCAGTTTAGTGACGAAACGAAGTTATACGGCTCCACGCCCATGTTGAGGAAGCGCCCAAGAACATCTAATACGTTGTTGGCGTGAACAGTCGTAAACACAAGATGTCCGGTGAGTGCTGCGTTGATGGCGATCTGTGCCGTTTCCTGGTCGCGGATTTCGCCGACCAGGATTTTGTCCGGATCGTGACGCAAGATCGAACGTAAACCACGCGCAAATGTCAGCCCCTTCTTCTCATTGACAGGGATCTGCGTGATGCCTTTGATCTGGTACTCGACGGGATCCTCGATCGTGATGATTTTGTCTTCGTCGTTTTTGATTTCACTCAACGCGGCGTAAAGCGTCGTGGTTTTCCCCGAACCCGTCGGCCCGGTGACTAGCACCATGCCGTAGGGCTCCTTGATATACCGCCGGAACTTGAGAATGTCGCTCTCCGCGAACCCGACTACGTCCAGAGTCAGACGCGAGAACTTCTCACTCATCGACTCTTTGTCCAATACACGAAGCACGGCATCCTCGCCGTGAATGGTGGGCATGATCGACACGCGGAAATCGATCAATCGCCCCTTGTAACGAACCCGGAACCGGCCGTCCTGCGGAACGCGGCGCTCGGCGATGTCGAGTTCGCTCATGACCTTGATACGCGAGATCACGGCGGAATACCATTCCTTCGCGATCGGACTCATCGCGTATTGCAGGACACCGTCGATACGGTACTTGATCGCCAATTCCTGATCGCGAGTTTCGATGTGAATATCGCTCGCGCGTCTCTCGAGGGCGTTGAAGATCGTGGTGTCGACCAGCTTGATGACCGGCGCGATGTTGCCTTCATCCGAAGCGAGCCGGTCAATCGAAAGGTTTTCGTCCGACGTTTCTTCGTCGCCGACGACGTCGAGCGTGAAACCCTCCGTTACCTCTTCGAGAACTCGTTGCGATTGCTCCGTCTTTTTCAGCAGGTCGGAGATCTGCGAGTGAGTGGCAACTTTGACTTTTAGCTTCTTCGCCAGAAGTATGGCTAATTCGTCGATCGCAACAATCTGCCTCGGATCGGCAAGAGCAATCTCGAGCGTTCCCCCGACCGCCTGCACCGGGACGAAATGATACCGGAACATGAGATCCACAGGAACAGTGCGGAACAGCTCATGATCGATCTTGGTTTTTCGAAGGTCAACAAATTCGCAGCAGTAGCGCCGGGCAAGGTTTTCCGCTTCTTCTACTTCGTCCCGCGACTCGCGGATTCTGATAATTTCGGTTGCCATGAGTTACCTGATCGTGTCGGCCAAAGAAAAGATTGGCAGGTAAAGAGCCACTAGAACGAACGCGACAAAGATACCCATAAAGATCATGATCGCGGGTTCAATGAGAGACAGCAAAGCCGTCATGCGCGTGGAAACATCTTCTTCGTAAAATTCGGCGACACTGCTGAGCATCTGGGGCAGAGCGCCGGTCGACTCCCCCACTTGCATCATGTCAACGGCTAAGGGCGGCATGATACCGCTCGAGGCGAGCGATGACGAAAGCGGTTTTCCTTCGCGAACCAGAACCGCCGTGCGATCGAGGACCTTTTTTAGCAGCAGACTCCCGAGGGATCGGCCTGCCGTTTCGAGTCCTTGGACCAGGGGAATGCCGCCAACCAGCAGGGTCCCCAAAACCCGCGAAAGCTGTGCGACCTGATATTTCGTCCAGACGTCGCCCAGCAGAGGCAAGCCCATCTTCACACGATCGAGAGTCTCTTGCGAGCTGGGCCGCCGGGACCAGAGGAACGCCACGCCGATCAGCAGCAGAAAAAAGGCAATTCCGAACAGGACATAGCTGCGGGCCGTCGTACCCACGGCAATCAGGATGCGGGTTGCGGCCGGCAACTTCGCTTCCATGCTGCTGTAAAGAGACGCGAAGTTCGGGACAACGTACGTCACCAGAAACACGATGAGGCAAGTCGTCAGGAACGTGAGAATCGCCGGGTAGAGCAGCGACACCAGCAATTTCTTACGCAACGCGAGCGTCAGGCGCTGATACGTGATGTAACGGTCCAGCACCTCGGCAAGCGAGCCGCTCTTTTCGCCCGCGAGCACGGAAGTGACATAGATAGAAGGGAAAACGCGTTGTTTCGCAAACGCATCCGAGAGCACGGTCCCGGTCTTCACATCGTCGCGAACAGCGCGTATGTAACGGCCCAGCTTCTCGTCAGTCAGCTTGTCGGCAAGGAGGTCCAGCCCCTGCAAAATCGGCAAGCCGGCCTTGATCAACGTAACGAACTGCTGGTTGAATACGAGGAACTTCTCGAGGTTGACGGTCTTCCGCCGCTGCGTGACCCCGCTGAGTCTTGCGCCCAGATCCTTGGCACGAACCGAATAAACAAGAAAGCCCTGCTGAGACAGGCGGTCCCGAGCTTCCCGTTCGCTGGGGGCGTCGGCAACCTGTTCATGCATCTGGCCGCGTGCGTCCGCGTACCGCAGGAGGAACTCAGCCACTGCTAACTTTTCCCTTCTCCCTTGTAATCCACAGCATCCACGACCTCGGCGCCGGGCGGGATCGTGAAATGAAAAATCGAGTCATTCACAGATATGTTCAGTTTCTCGTCCCGGAACACATAGGTCAGCAGAGACTCATCGCGCCCGGCCACCTGCAGTTGCCGGATAGAGCCGTCGCTTGCGATCACCATCTCGACGGTCTTATAAGGAACCCGATCGTTCTTGGCCGAGGCAGTCAATAACGTGCCGCCAGGCTGCTCCTGCACCTGGAAGTCCCGGAACTCCTTCTTCATCTCCAGCTTACCGAGGAGGAATGCTAACGGAGCCCGCATATCCTCAGTGTCCCGAAGTGGTACTTTCTCTACCCTATTGTCCCCTGAGGTATAGAGGTATATGGTTTTACCATCGGACACAAACAATTTCCCCTCGGGACGCACGTAATCCCAGCGCATCTTGCCCCCTCTTCGCAGCCTGAGCGTTCCGGACTCGGGGGGGTGTTTGCGCCCGAGCAGGCTGTAGTTCTCCTCGAACTGAACCGATAGGGTCTGGGCCTTGTTGTAGCGTGCCTCCACCTGCCCAATGAGCGCGTCAGCAGCTCGGGGAGTTCCGGCCGCCAAGGTAGCGAGGGCGACGGAGCATATCAGCAGGTACCGGAACACATTATATGGACGCAGAAGTGTATCCGAGCGTGTACTAAGGAGATAACCGCCCCACCGTCCAACGCGCCTCTTCCGTTCTCGAGTAAACAAGCCTGTCGTGTAGCCGGTTCGGCCGCCCCTGCCAAAACTCTAAAGTTTCCGGGCGAACCGCGTAGCCGCCCCACCACTCCGGAGTGGGCACATCATCGGAGTCGCGATACCTCACCTGCAGCTCGGCCAACGTTTGTTCAAGCCGTGCTCGTGACGGGAGCGGAGTGCTCTGGTGGGATGCGAGAGCGCCGAGCCGGCTACCCTTTGGGCGGCCCCGAAAGTAAGCCTCGGATTTTTCCCGGGATACACGGCGTACAGGACCTTCAATCCGCACCTGCCGTTCCAGCTCAGCCCAATAAAATGTGAGAGAAACAAACGGGTTAGCCTCCATTTCCCTCCCTTTCCGACTGGTGTAATTCGTGTAAAAGATGAACTCTTCCGCCGTTAATTCCTTGAGCAGCACAATGCGCCCTGACGGGCGTCCCTCGGCCGTCGCCGTCGAGAGAGTCATGGCATTCGGCTCGATCAATTCGGCGGTTCGGGCATCTGTCATCCAGCGCCGGAACTGCTCGATTGGGTTCGAATCGCAATTCGCCTCGTCGAGCGCTCCACGCTTGTATTCCAACCGAAGTTCTTCGAGCGAAAGCCCGAGCGTGTCCCCCTCGGCAAAATGCGCCATTGACTTAGTTTGGCACTGGTTGAGTTGCTATACTCGAACCGGAATGGCGTACGTCCTTACAACACTCCATGTCATTATCTGCTTGTTTCTCGTGGTTGTAGTTCTCCTGCAAAGCGGGAAAGCAGCTGATTTGGCGGGAGCTTTCGGTGGAATGGGTTCGCAGACGGTTTTCGGCCCACGTGGAACCGCTACGGTTTTATCCAAGGCAACCACAATCGCCGCGTTCCTGTTCATGGTGACATCGCTCAGCCTTGCGGTGATGGCCGACCGGAGCACTCCATCGACGGGCAGCGTATTCGAAAGCCGCAAAGCGCCGGCCGCTGGGAAAAAGGCACCGGCCACCACACCACCAGCCCAAACAAACACGAAGAAGTAGCGCTTTTCACAACGCGGAGATGGCGGAATTGGCAGACGCACTAGCTTGAGGTGCTAGCGGGTAACACCGTGGGGGTTCAAGTCCCCCTCTCCGCACCAATAGAAAAGAAAAGACCTACCTTCATTTCAATCAACCGTCCGGGATCTTGTGACGTGATTTGTGCCACGTCCTCAGCAGCGCGCTTTGGTTTACGGGTAATCCCGCCCGAAGCCAAGGCACGACGGTGCGGACACCCGCGCACACGAACCTTACTGGAATCCCGCGATGGCGTGAGGCGTGTACGGTGCCTCGAGCTGCTTAATCTCTTCGGCCGTCAATCGGAGATTCAGCGCTGCGACCGCGTCCGTCAGATGATGAGGCTTCGAAGCGCCAATGATCGGGGAAGTCACGCCCGCTTTCTGAATCACCCAGGCGAGCGCGACTTGAGCAGGCGGAACGGTTCTCGCCTCTGCGAGTTTCAGCACGCGGTCAACGATCTGACGATCACTATCATTCGTTCCATAGAGCTTCTTACCGAATTCGTCTGTTTCCGCGCGTTCCGTCGTCTGCTCCCAGGGCCGAGTCAGTCGTCCACGAGCTAGGGGACTCCAGGGGAGAACACCCACGCCCTGATCCAGACACAGCGGGAGCATCTCTCGTTCTTCTTCCCGATTGAGCAGATTCAAGTGATTTTGCATGGTGACAAACTCCGTCCAGCCATGAAGCCGAGAGGTGTACAGCGCCTTGGCAAATTGCCAGGCGTACATAGAGGAAGCGCCAACGTAGCGGACCTTCCCGTCCTTCCTCACATCGTGCAACGCTTCCAGCGCCTCCTCGATAGGGGTGCCTGGGTCCCATCGATGTATCTGGTAGAGGTCAATGTAATCGGTCCCGAGCCGCCGCAGACTATTCTCGACTTCATTGAAGATCGCGCGTCTCGACAGTCCAGAACCGTTCGGTCCAGGTCGCATGCGGCCGTGTACCTTCGTCGCAAGCACGACATTCTCTCTTTTCGAGAAGTCGCGGATGGCTCGGCCGACGATCTCTTCCGAGGACCCGTCCGAATAGACATTAGCCGTATCCAGAAAATTGATGCCGAGTTCGAACGCCTGCCGAATGATGTCACGGCTCGGCTCTTCAGGAAGCGTCCAGCTGTGGGTTCCCCGGTGTGGATCGCCAAATGTCATACAACCCAAACAAATTCGCGATACTTCAACACCTGTCGTGCCTAGCTTTACGTAATCCAATTACCTTCCTCTTTCTCGTTCCGATTCTCTCTTTCGATTGTCGAACGAGAGAAATCGCTGCACCTCAGGTAAAAGAGATTGAGGCCCGGCCCCGTGTTAGAAACGGTAGTGGGTCAGTTTGAATTCACCCCTCTTGGCCGACCCGAGCAAGTCCGCAAGGTTTGGAGTTACCATCCCGGAGCGCTGAAGCAATCCAGAAATCCAGACAGGCAATCGCGGGAAGGGCAAAAGGCCGCAAGGTCCCTGATGGCAATTCGCATTGGATGCGGCAGAGTTAGTCCGTCTCCTCGTCCCGTACAAGTCATTCGCTGCCTCGACGAAGCGAACAGGATTCGGGCAACAGTACGAATCACCGGAGTTGCTAAGAACACGGTTTTTAAGCTCCTGGTCGAAGCCGGTTATGCCTGTGCCGAGTTCCAGGACAAAGCCCCCGATCTGTACTCTTCCCGGTCAACCATCGCCTGCTGCAAACCAAGGAACACACCGCCGATTATCAACACGAGCGAGATTACGCCGATCAGGAAGGCGGCAATCTGGCCGAACCACAGGATCCGTTGCTTTTCGGGAATGTCGCAGCTTCGAACGGGTGCCGGTAGGGTGTGGTAGCTTTTCTCGGTGGAACCGCTCGGACCAGCATTTCAGCCTATCTCCGATGGGGATCTCTGATGCTGGGTCGTTACACGGACCGGAACACTACGTCCGATAAGCTACGGAAGTGATCATTCGACCGTTTCATAGGCGTTTTGCAACACTTCTGGCAACTGCTACGCTATTGCTTCTTCCGTTTCGGGCGAAAGCAGATACCATGGGCAGGCTCAACTACAACGAGCCGCAAGGTGCCCTTCCACCGTCCCCGTTGCCAAGCGCAGGTGGAGACGGGTCTTTTACCTTTCCTTCTGATCTGGTCGCGACGCTTACAGAAGGTAATAGTTCGACCATCAATCTGAGCGATCTAACCGGATTAAGCCTGGGACTCAACACGGCGCCGATCAGCTACTCTGGGCCGCCTACTGGACCTCCTACAGGACCGCCGGTCGTTACCGGACCAAGAGCGACGTACATATTTACTCTGGCAGATGTCACCTCATTTCAGGCAATCGTCCGTCGACAGCAGGGCGAGCTGGTTTTCCAAGGTTTTGGTCCAATTCTCACGACTCGCGCAGTTTCAGGCAGCATCCCAGATTATGGGACTGCAACGTTGTCGTCTCAATCGCCTTCCGTGGCGGGTACATCATTTCTAACGCTCTCCTTTTTTCCTCCCACTAACTCTTCTTACAGCGCCGCCCCAGGCGTGTTGTCTTACAGCGATCTGCGTGCCACCTCAATCCCGACCGCAACACCTGAACCGGCGAGCTTCCGATTGGCTGCGCCGGCGCCCTTGTTGGCTTGTGGTTCATGCGCCGGAAGAAGACGGCCTAAACAACCGTCCTTTTCGGTCTCTGGCTCTCCGCGTGCTCTTGGAGAGCCATTTCTTTTTCGATTTCAAACTGACCCACGGCGTTAGAAACATCTGGAATTCGCGACTATCTTGAGCGTGGGAGACAGCGAGCGTGGAACCTGGG
>Ga0308175_100003743_pt1 | contig 10590 bp, 9 predicted proteins | sample PhyCR1_3_FD_203893 | JGI IMG/M metagenome (GOLD analysis project Ga0308175, IMG submission 203893) | Soil microbial communities from UC Gill Tract Community Farm, Albany, California, United States - DLSLS.C.R1 | ecosystem: Environmental > Terrestrial > Soil > Agricultural land | place: USA...
GGTCGACCACCAACGCGGGACCACGTCGAGCTACGACGTGCTGGTCGACGGGACTCCCGTCGAGCAGGTGGTCCGCCAGCACGCGGACATCCCGGGGCTGCAGGTGGTGCCGGCGACCATCGACCTGGCCGGCGCGGAGATCGAGCTGGTCAGCGTGGTCGCGCGGGAGAGCAGGCTGCGCAGGGCGATCGCTGCCTATCCTCCGGCGACCGAGCAGGGGGCGGACCGCCTCGACTACGTGCTGGTCGACTGCCCGCCCTCGCTGGGCCTGCTGACGCTGAACGCGCTGGTCGCGGGGGAGGAGATGCTGATCCCGATCCAGGCCGAGTACTACGCGCTGGAGGGACTCGGCCAGCTGGTGGAGACCGTGGAGATGGTCCGCACCCACCTCAACCAGGAGCTGCGGATCTCCACCATCCTCATCACCATGTACGACAGCCGGACCAAGCTGGCCGCCGGGGTGGCCCAGGAGGTCCGCGAGCACTTCCACGACACCGTGCTGCGCACGACGATCCCACGTTCGGTGCGGGTCTCGGAGGCTCCGAGCTACGGCCAGAGCGTAATGACCTACGATCCCGGTTCGCCCGGTGCGTTGTCCTACCTCGAGGCGGCGCGGGAGCTGGCTCTCCGGGCGGACGGGGCGACGGGTGCTGGAGCGGATCGGCAGAACGGAGCGGATGCATGAGCGAGCGACCACGTCGGGGCCTCGGCCGTGGGCTGGGCTCCCTGATCCCCACCGCTGAGGAACCCGCGCGCGAGGCAGGAGTGGCGTCCGGCACCGACGTCCCGACGGTCGCGGGGGCGCGGTTCGCCGAGATCGCGGTCGACGAGATCTCCCCGAACCCGCGACAGCCGCGAGAGGTCTTCGACGAGGACGCGATGGCCGAGCTGGTGCACTCGATCAAGGAGATCGGGCTGCTGCAGCCGGTGGTGGTGCGGCCGGCGGGCACGGGCTACGAGCTGATCATGGGGGAGCGCCGGTGGCGGGCGACCCGGAAGGCCGGCCTGACCACCATCCCGGCAATCGTCCGGGAGACCGAGGACACCGCGATGTTGCGGGACGCGCTGCTGGAGAACCTGCACCGCAGCCAGCTCAACCCACTGGAGGAGGCCGCGGCCTACCAGCAGCTGCTCGATGACTTCGGCTGCACCCACGACGACCTGGCGAGCAGGATCGGGCGCAGCCGTCCGCAGATCAGCAACACGTTGCGGCTGCTGAAGCTCTCCCCGGCGGTGCAACGGCGGGTGGCAGCCGGGGTGCTCAGCGCCGGACACGCACGGGCGCTCCTGGGCGTGGACGACGCGGGGGCCCAGGACCGGCTGGCCGCCCGGGTGGTCGCCGAGGGCATCTCGGTGCGCGGCCTGGAGGAGCTGGTGGCTGTGGGTGAGACCGGCGAGCCGGGCGAGCCGCCGCGGGTGCGCCCACGGCGGCCGACTGCGCCGGGCCTGGGCGAGCTCAACGACCGGCTGTCGGACCGGCTGGACACCCGGGTCAAGGTCACCCTGGGCAAGTCGAAGGGCAAGATCGCGATCGAGTTCGCGTCGCTCTCCGACCTCGAGCGCATCGTCTCGATCATCGACCCGCGCAACCGGGAAGACCGACCGATCTAGCAACCAGTTGACTCATCGATCAAACGATTCGGCGATTTGTCGACAAAGCTTGGCGTCGCCGGGCCGCGCGGCGCTCCCGCTCCTCGGCGTCGAGGCGGGTGGCCTCCTCGGGAGTGGGTGCGCTGCCGCCGTACGACGCCGGCAGCCACCAGGAGCCGGGTGGCTGCTCCTCCGCGGGGTAGTCGCGGATCGCGTCCGCAACCAGGGCGGAGAGCGCGGCGCGCAACGTCGCCGTCTCCGCGGCCGGGTCGGCGCCGGTCGGCTGCCACGGGGTACCGACCCGGATCGTGATCGTCTTGCCGCGCCCCAGGTCCCGCGGGTGGTCCTTGGTGAGGATCCGTTGGGTGCCCCAGAGTGCAACCGGGACCAGCGGCACCCCCGCCTCGGCGGCGATCCGGGTCGCCCCGGACTTGATCTCCTTGACCTCGAAGGAGCGGGAGATCGTCGCCTCCGGGAAGATCCCGACGAGCTCACCGGCCCGCAGGAGCCGTAGGGCATGCTGCATCGAGGCGGCCCCCTCGGCGCGGTCGACCGGCACGTGGTGCATCGAGCGCATCACCGGGCCCGCGACCGGATGGTCGAAGATCTCCTTCTTCGCCATGAAGCGGACCAGCCGCTTCGACGGCACCGCGGCGTAGCCGCCGAGGATGAAGTCGACGTACGAGACGTGGTTGAACGCGAGCAGCGCGCCACCCGTGCGGGGCACGTGCTCGGTGCCGCTCAGCTGGAAATGGATCCCCAGCGCCCGGAAAAGCGCCCTGCCGGTGAGGATGATGCCCGGGTAGGTGAGGTCGCGCATGCGCGGATCGTCGCACAACCAGCGGCTCGGGGTGTCACGGGGCGGAAGCTCCCGTCACCCGGAGGAGCGGGCTGCGAGACTTCTCCCATGCGTCCGATCGTGCAGAGCCGCAAGCTGCAGAACGTCCGCTACGACGTCCGGGGCCCGATCCTCGCCGAGGCGCAGCGGCTGGAGGCCGAGGGGCACAAGGTGCTGAAGCTCAACATCGGCAACCCGGCGCCGTTCGGCTTCGAGGCCCCCGAGGCGATCGTCGCCGACATCGTGCACCACCTGCCGGACGCCCAGGGCTACTCCGACTCCCGCGGGATCTACGAGGCCCGCACAGCGGTCGCGCAGTACTACCAGGGCCGCGGCCTGACCGACGCAGGCGTCGACGACGTGTTCATCGGCAACGGTGTCTCGGAGCTGATCAGCCTGGTGCTGCAGGCGTTCCTCGACGACGGCAACGAGATCCTGGTGCCAGCTCCGGACTACCCCCTGTGGACCGGCGCGGTGACGTTGTCGGGGGGTACGGCGGTCCATTACCGCTGCGACGAGGCGAACGGCTGGAACCCGGACCTGGCGGACATCGAGTCCAAGATCACCGAGAACACGCACGCGCTGGTGGTCATCAACCCCAACAACCCCACTGGCGCCGTCTACAACGAGGACGTGGTCAAGGGTCTGGTCGACCTCGCCCGGCGTCACGAGCTGGTCCTCTTCAGCGACGAGATCTACGAGAAGATCCTGTTCGACGACGCCCAGCACCACCACACCGCCGCCCACGCCGGCGACGACGTGCTCTGCCTGACCTTCAGCGGGCTGTCCAAGGCCTACCGGGTCTGCGGCTACCGGGCCGGCTGGGTGATGGTGTCCGGACCCCGGCACATGGCCGGCGACTTCCTCGAGGGCCTCACCCTGCTGGCGAACATGCGGATGTGCGCGAACGTGCCCGCGCAGCACGCGATCCAGACCGCACTGGGCGGCTACCAGTCGATCAACGAGCTGATCGTCCCGGGCGGCCGGTTCTACGAGCAGAGCAAGGCGGCGTGTCGTCTGCTCAACGAGATCGAAGGGGTCAGCTGCGTGGAGCCGCGGGGGGCGCTCTACTGCTTCCCCCGGCTCGACACGGAGCTGTTCGGCATCGTCGACGACGAGAAGTTCGTGCTGGACCTGTTGCGTGCCAAGAAGATCCTGGTCACGCACGGCACCGGCTTCAACTGGTTCGAGCCCGACCACTTCCGGCTGGTGACCCTGCCCGACGTCGACCTGCTCACCGAAGCGGTGGGCCGGATCGCGGAGTTCCTCGGCACCCTGCGCCAGTAGGATCATGGTTGTGGGACGGCGGGTGGCACGACTGACGCTGGACCAGCTCGAGGAGCTGCCCGGTGCGTGTGCGTCGTGCGTGTTCTGGGAGCTGTCTCCGGTGCGTCGCAACGTGGTGCGCGGCCACGAGGCGGAGGAGAAGGCGGCCTGGCTCTCCGGGGTGCTGCGTGACTGGGGCTCCTGCGGCCGGGTGCTGTACGTCGACGACGTCCTCGTCGGACACGTCCTCTACGCCCCGCCGATCTACTTCCCCGGGGCCGACGGGTTCGCCACCGCACCGGTCGGCAACGACGCGGTGCTGCTCAGCACGATCCACGTCGCGCCTGACTACCGCGGCCAGGGACTCGGCCGGGTGCTGATCCAGGCGATGGCCAAGGACCTGTTGCAGCGCGAGGTGCGCGCGGTCGAGGCCTTCGGCGACACCCGGGGGCACAGAGGCGACGGGGCCGGCCACTGCGTCGTGCCCGCCGACTTCCTGCTGGCTGTGGGCTTCCGGACCCAGCGCGCGCACGCGACCTACCCGCGGATGCGGATGGACCTGCGCACCACGCTGACCTGGAAGGAGGAGTTCGAGGTCGCCCTCGATCGGCTGCTCTCCGGTATCTGGGGAAAGCAGCCGCGGCCGGCAGCGGGGGGCACCCGCCGCCAGCCGCGTGCGCTGGATCAGCCGAGGTAGTCGGCAAGCTCCTTCAGCAGCGCTGCCTTCGGGCGGGCGCCGACGATCTGCTTGACGACCTCGCCGTCCTTGTAGAGGTTCAGCGTCGGGATGCCGGTGACCCGATAGCTCGACGGGGTGACCGGGTTCTCGTCGACGTTCATCTTCACGAAGGTGATCTTGTCACCGTGCTCGTTGGCGATCTCGTCGATGATCGGCGCGACCTGGCGGCAAGGTCCGCACCACTCGGCCCAGAAGTCCACCAGCACAGGCTTGTCGGACTTGAGGACCTCGGTCTCGAAGTTGGTGTCGGTCACGGCCTGCAGGTCAGCCATGGATGCTCCTCGAAGAAAGATGCGGTGAGTGGTCGTCGTACACCCATTCAACACCGAGGCACCGACAATTCTTCCCGGTGACGCGGTCGAAGCACCAGGGCCGGTGCCCCGTCGCCGGCTCAGACGGTGGCCTGAACCGGGTCGTGCGTGGCCAGCGCCTGGTCGAGGTCGGCCAGGTAGCGCTCGGCGTCCAGCGCCGCCGCACAGCCGGTGCCGGCCGCGGTGATCGCCTGCCGGTAGGTGTGGTCGACCAGGTCGCCGCAGGCGAACACGCCGGGCTGGTCGGTGCGTGTGGAGGGGTGGTCGACGAGCACGTAGCCCTGGTCGTCGAGGCGGACCTGCCCGTGCAGCAGCTCCGAGCGCGGGTCGTGGCCGATCGCGATGAACAGCCCCGTCGCGGGCAGCTCGCGGGTCTCGCCGGTCTCGGTGTCGCGCAGGGTGAGGCCGGTCAGCTTGTCCTCGCCGTGGATCTCGGCGACCTCGGAGTTCCAGGCAAACTCGATCTTGGGGTCGTTGAACGCGCGCTCCTGCATGATCTTCGAGGCCCGCAGCTCACCGCGCCGGTGGATCAGGGTGACCCGGGTGCCGAACCGGGACAGGAAGGTCGCCTCCTCGATCGCGGAGTCGCCCCCGCCGACGACCGCGATGTGCTGCTCGCGGAAGAAGAAGCCGTCGCAGGTGGCGCACCAGCTCACACCGTGGCCGGAGAGTCGGTCCTCGTCGGGCAGGCCCAGCTTGCGGTAGCCCGACCCCATCGCGAGGATGACCGCGCGGGCGTGGAACTCGCCGTCGGCGGTCCGCACGACCTTGACCTCACCAGTGAGGTCCGCCTCGATCACGTCGTCGGCGACGAGCTCGGCGCCGAACCGCTCGGCCTGCGCGCGCATCTCGTCCATCAGCGCCGGGCCCTGGATGCCCTCGCGGAAGCCGGGGAAGTTCTCCACCTCGGTGGTGTTCATCAGCGCACCGCCCGCGGTGACCGACCCCTCGAAGACCAGCGGCTCCAGGCTCGCGCGCGCGGCGTACACGGCGGCGGTGTAGCCCGCCGGACCGGAGCCGATGATGATCACGTTGCGTACGTCGGTCATGACCTGCCTTGTTGTCGGATGAGTCTGCGGGAGTCCGTTTGGTGCAACAGATCCTATGCGTGACGCATTCCGCCCGACGGCCGCGCGGGGGCGGGCTCAGCGGGGCACGCTGGCGCTGGCCAGCGCACGGCCCCCGCCGCACGAGTAGGCCGTCACCCGCACGCGCCCGCTCTCCGTCGGGCTCACCACGAGCGTGGCCGGCTGACCGTCCAGCTGCACCGGGAGCGCCTGTGCCCCGGTCGGCAGCCCGGGCCGGTGGCCGCAGGTGGCGAGCACGCCCGCGAGACCCGTCGGTGAGGCGCTCGCGCTGTGACGCTTGTCCGCCGAGCCTGCGGCGCTCGGCTGCCGCCCCGTCGTCGTGCCCTGCTGCGTGGCGTCGTAGGTGTCGAGCGCGCGCAGCGCCTTGTCCGAGGCCAGCAGCCGGCGGGCGTCGGCGTGGAAGTGCCTGCTGGACAGGCTCGGGAGCGCCGCCGCCTCGGCCGCGGTGGTGCCAGGCTGGGCGGCGTTGCCCGCCTTGTCGTGCAGCGATCCGCCGGCCTGGCTCGACGCCGTGCCCGCGGAACCGCTGCCGGGCAGCTGAGCGATGCTGATGCCGATGCCGCCGACGACCAGCGCCACGGTGGCAGCGACGAGCACCCGTGGGGCCCACTTCCGCCGGAGCCGGGTGCGGCGGTCCAGCCGCGCCACGTCGGGTACGACGACCCGCCCGCCGGTGTCATCCACGGCGGGTGACCCACGCTCGGCCACCAGACCGGCGAGGGCCTCGTCAAGCCGAGCCGCGACGTCGGCCGGGACCGGCTCCTCGGCGCCGAACCCGGACAGCAGCGCCCGGAGCTCGGCGTGGCCGGTCGGGTCGTCGGGTTCCTCCGGACCCGTCAGGTCGCTCACCGCGGCACACCTCCTTCGGGACTCGGGTCGGGACTGGTGGGACCGTTGCCCGCCCCTCGCGAATGGGACGGCGGCAGACCGTGCCCGGTTCCACCGCGGGTTCCACCCCCGGTTCCACCCCTGGGGTCGTGGCCCACCACGTCCGCCGCCGCCAGCAGCCCGGCCAGCCGGGCCCGACCCCGCGAGCAGCGGCTCTTGACGGTGCCGGCAGGGCAGTCCAGCACCCGCGCCGCCTCCTCGACGGGCAACCCCTCCATGTCGACCAGCACCAGGGCCGCGCGCTGCTCGACGGGCAGCTGGGCCAGCGCCCGGAGCACGAGCTCCCTCCGCTCGGCGCCGAGCACCCTCGCCTCCGGGTCGACACCGGCGCCGCCGCTGTCGGGCTGACCGGTGACCGCCCCGCGGGCGGCGTACTCCTCCAGGTCGTCGGGCAGCGGCCTGGCCGCCCGGGTCCGGTTGCGCCGCAGCCGGTCGAGGCAGGCGTTGACCACGATCCGGTGCAGCCAGGTGGTCACCTGCGCCTCGCCGCGGAAGCTCGCCGCCCTCCGGAAGGCCGCGACCATCGCCTCTTGCAGGGCGTCGGCCGCCTCCTCGCGGTCCCCGGTCGTCCGCAGGGCCACGGCCCACAGCCGGTCGCGGTGCCGCCGGAAGAGCACCCCGAAGGCGTCGGGGTCCCCGGCGACGTGGGCGGCCAGGAGATCGGCATCGGCGAGCTCCTCGACCGGTGGCCCGCCGGCCGATCCGGTCACGACCACACCGAGAGGCCGGAGATCTCCCCGCGGTAGCCGCCGGGCACTGCCGGCAGCCTCGTCAGCCAGACGACCAGGTAGCGCGTGTGCGTGCCGGAGTCCAGCCGCAGCACCGTGTTGCGCCCGGCCGAGGGGTTGGCGGCCACGCGCTGCAGCCCGTTCAACGTGCTGGGCGGGTCGTTGATCCCCGCGGACGCCGCGTAGACCTCCACGCCGGTCGGCGACCCCACGAAGTGCACCCTGAGCGAGCCCACCTCGCGGGCCGCACCGAGGTCCAGCAGCAGGCCGACGCCAGGCTTGAGCCCGCCGAGGCGGGGGTTGTCGTAGTAGGTGCTGGTGCGCCAGGTGGTAGCGGACTTCGCGTCGACGGCGTTGGCCGCCTCGTCGTCGTTCTCCTCGTGGTCGCCATCGGGGTCGAAGGCGGTGGCCGAGACCACCTCGAGCCGGGTGCTCACCGCGGTCCCCGCAGAGGAGTCGCCGCCGGACGGCTGGGCGGCCGGACGCCCGTTGTCCCGGCCGAACCGGAACGCGACCAGCATCGCCACCACCACCGCCAGGCAGATCCCCAGCACGGCCGCCAGCCGCAGCCAGTTGCGGCCCTCCTTGCCGGTGACGCCGGAGTCGTCGGCCCGGGGGTCGTGGAAGGGCCAGTAGCCGTCGGGTCCGGGGGACAGCGGGCCCGAGCCGGTGCCGGTCAGCGGTCCCGAGGTCGAGGCCATGTTGCCCGTGCCCGCAGGCGGCCATCCCGGGGGGAGGTTGCGGCGACGCTCGGTCGAGGCGAACAGCGGCCTCTCCGGGGTCTCCTCGAACGGTGGCGGCGGGGGCGGCGGCTCCCGTTCAGCCGGCTCGTCGTCGAGGAGGCCCTCGTGCAGCTGGGTGCTCTCGTCGTCTGCGTCGTCGATGGCGGGCTCCAGCATCGTCTCCTCGAGGCTGCCGGCCGCCGGCAGCCTCAGAGACACCGTCGGCTCCGTGTGCAGCGCCGGCAGCTCCAGCGCGATCGCCGCACCGACGTCACCGACGTAGTCGCTCAGCGCGGCAGAGATCTCATGGGCGCTCTCGATGGCCAGCTCGTGCTCGGTGCCCGCGCGGAGCAGCACCCGGGTGCAGATCGCGTCCAGCGTCCTGGGGATCCCGGCCCGCACCCTACGGGGGCGCAGCAGCCGGTCGCCCTCCTTCGGCGCGGGCGGGACCGAGGAGGGTGCGACCCCCGGCCAGCGACCGGTCAGCGCCGCGTAGAGGATCCCGGCGAGGTTGATCACGTCCGCCTCGCGCTCGTCCAGGGAACCGAAACCCGCGTCGGCCGGCGGAGGTCCCTGGAGCACGCCGGCGACCACGAACCCGATCAGCTTCACCGACCCCGCCTCGGTGACCAGCACCATCTCCGGGCTCAGGCAGCCGTGCGGCACTCCCTGGGCATGAGCCGCGGCGATGCAGTCGGCGACCTCGCGGGCCAGCCACGCCGCGCGGGACGACGGCAGCGGCCCGCGCTGGAGCATCAGGTCGAGCGACAGGCCACTGCCCCACTCGTGGACCACCCAGGTGATGCCGTCGTCGTCGGCCACCGCCTCGCAGTCCAGCACCCGGAGCAGGTGGGGGTCCGAGACCGTGGCGGAGAGCCGGGCACCGGCCATCAGCCGGTCTGCCCGGGGGTCGTCGGAGGAGACCGCGTGCACGGCGACACTGCGGACCAGCACGGTGTCGGTGGCACGCCAGAAGCGCGCCCCTTCGTGGTCGGAGAGGAGCTCCTGGAGCTGGTAGCGACCACCGAGCACGGTGCCCGGGCCGATCGAGCTCGTCGTCACGGTCCTCCTCCGGCTCCCTCTGCCTCCTGCGTCACCGACGAACGCGACCCATCGTAGGCCGGTGCGCGCTCACCCGGTCCCACCACGACCGGCTGAACGTGTCCGGGACAGTCGGTCGGCCACCAGCGCGAGCACCTCGGTGACCTCCGAGATCCGCAACGCCCGGGCGAGCGCGGCGAACGCGGCGACGTCCGCAGCGCCCGTGACGACCAGCCGTGCCAGCACCACTGGCTTGCCAGTGCCCGGCAGCGCGGCGTGCATGCCCTGCAGCACGGCCCACGCGATCGCGGTAGCGATGCCGGTGGCGATCGCCATCCGGATGCCGAAGCGGACGAGGCGGCGCCCGTCGAGCCCGCCGAGCTGACGAGAGAGCAGGCCGAAGGACAGCACCGAGCCGACGGCGTACGCGGCCGCGTAGGCGAACGCAAGCCGGGGCGCGGTCTGAGCGGGGCTGATGCCGCGGGTCAGCACGATCGCCATGGCGATGTTGGTGGCGGCGACGGCGCACTGGATGAAGAAGACGCGCCGGGTCTGCTCGAGCGCGTAGAAGCCGCGCAGCATGAGGTAGTGGGTGGTGAAGAAGAAGAGCCCGAGCGCGAACACCGCCAGGGTGCGGCTGAAGCTGTCGGCGGAGTCGGCGCCCGCGCCCCAGCCGAACACGATCGAGGCGACCTCGAGGGCCAGCACCGGGAGCAGCGCGACGATCGGCACCACCAGGGCGTAGGTCGTCCGCATCGTCGATGCCACCTCCCGGCCCACGCGCCGCAGGTCGTTGCCCGCGGCCAGCCGGGAGAGGCGGGGCAGCATCGCGGTGGCCAGCGAGACCGTGATCACCGAGTGTGGCGCCATGATCAGCAGGAACGAGTTGGAGTAGACCGTGTAGCCGGTGCCGTGCGTGGCACCGCCTCCGCAGCTGCCGGCGCCCGCGGTGCCGCTCGAGGCCATCCGCACCACGACCGTGTAGGCGATCTGGTTGACCACCACGAACAGCACCGTCCACAGGCCCAGTCGCAGCGTGTGGCCCAGGCCCGAGTCGCGGAAGTCGAAGCGGGGACGGAAGCGGACCCCGGCGGCGCGCAGGTAGGGCACCAGCACCAGCAGTTGGATCGCGATCCCGGCGGTCGACCCGAGGCCGAGCAGCAGCTCCTGGCCGCTGCTGTAGGGGCCGAGCACCGAGTTGTGGGCGGCGGGCGTGAGCCCGGGGTGGGCGACGACGTCCACCGCGGAGCCGAAGATCCCGAGGTAGGCGGCCAGCACCGCGATGGAGATGACGTTGTTGGCGATCGGGGCCCACATCATCGGCCCGAAGCTGCCGCGCGCGTTCAGCACCTGACCGACCAGCACGAACATGCCGTAGA
>Ga0308175_100003744_pt1 | contig 10588 bp, 8 predicted proteins | sample PhyCR1_3_FD_203893 | JGI IMG/M metagenome (GOLD analysis project Ga0308175, IMG submission 203893) | Soil microbial communities from UC Gill Tract Community Farm, Albany, California, United States - DLSLS.C.R1 | ecosystem: Environmental > Terrestrial > Soil > Agricultural land | place: USA...
ACGCGATAGGTCTCTCCGCCGCTTTGCAGCATAATCTTCCCTGCCAGCAAGCATACTTCCATTATTTCATAAGTCTGTTCAACCATTTTGTCCATTCATTATTCACCACATGTTTCTACATTTAAGTTCTAGTTTAAATCAAAACAAGGGATTGAAGCAATCGCTACCCTTTTTTCTACCTTTTGATAGACCATTCTTCCGCATTTCTTTCTTATTATTAAAGCAACACTAAAAATTTTTCGGTAATCGATTCTTCGATATGGCTACATATAAATTTCCTTTTTAACAAAAAATGAATATGCTTAGTCTCTTAATGTAGTTTATTTAATTAATATCCGTGCATATAATCTGTTTATTTTAATCAAAAAAGTTTTAAAATAATAATTATTTCAGGTACAATTATGATGAAAGAAATATTTTTTCATATTATTTATTTTATAGAAGTATTTTTTCTTAACTCAAAAAACTTCTAACTAAAATTGAAGGAGATTTACTAATGGAGAATCTATCTTACTATCTTGGCGTAGATATTGGAACCACTAGTACTAAGACAGTACTTTATAAAGATAAAGGGACAGTCATTAGTATGCACCATGTTGAATATCCACTATATAGCCCAACCCCATCAATTGCTGAACAAGACCCGGAAGAAATTTTTCGAGCAGTGGTGGAAACGATTAAAATGGCCATCAAGAAGGGAGAAATTGATTCCCAGAAGATTAAACTAGTATCGTTTAGTTCCGCCATGCACAGTGTGATTGCCATGAGCAAGGAAGATAAACCGCTTACCCGTTGTATAACGTGGGCTGACAGCAGAGCAACTGCATGGGCTGAAACGATTAAAAATGAACTAAATGGACTCGCTATTTACCGAAGAACTGGAACACCCATTCATCCTATGTCACCCTTAAGTAAAATTACATGGCTGCGCCACGATGAGCCTGAACTCTTTCATCAGACCAGTAAATTCATTGGCATTAAGGAATATATATTCCATAAGCTGTTTGGCAAATATGTTGTGGACTATTCGATTGCATCTGCAACTGGAATGTTTAACCTTGAAGAGCTTACTTGGGATGCTGAAGCCTTAGAAGTAGCTGGGATTACCGGTGATAAACTATCTGAACCCGTTTCGACTACCTATTATTTAACAGGCTTAAAACAGGAATTTGCTACAGACTTAGGGCTATCTGCAAATACACCTTTTGTAGTAGGTGCAAGTGATGGTGTTCTTTCTAATTTAGGAGTTAATGCCATCGACCCTGGCGTTGTTGCTGTGACGATTGGGACAAGCGGTGCCATCCGGACGGTAACCGATCGGCCTGTTACCGATCCAAAAGGAAGGATTTTTTGTTATGCGTTAACAGAAAATCATTGGGTTGTTGGCGGTCCGGTCAATAACGGAGGCATGACCTTCCGGTGGGTTCGTGACCAGTTGGCATCGGCCGAAGTGGAAACAGCCAAGCGGCTGGGAATTGATCCCTATGAAGTACTAACTAAAATTGCCTCAAAAGTGGCTCCAGGTGCTGACGGCCTTATTTTCCATCCTTATTTGGCCGGTGAACGGGCACCACTTTGGAATGCCCATGCAAGAGGTTCCTTTTTCGGCCTTGGGCTTCATCACAAAAAGGAACATATGATTCGCGCTGTACTCGAAGGTGTCATCTTAAATTTATATTCTGTCTTACTTGCCCTGCAGGAAGTGATTGGAGTACCTACCAAAATTCAAGCAACTGGCGGGTTTGCACGTTCTGAATTATGGCGGCAGATGATGGCTGATATTTTCAACCAGGAGGTTGTCGTCCCGGAAAGCTTTGAAAGCTCATGTCTGGGTGCTGTCGTTCTAGGTATGTATGCTTTGGGAGAAATAGAGGATTTCTCCATTATGTCTGAACTAGTCGGTTCAACCCACGCACATCAGCCAATCGAAAGTAATGTAGAAATGTATAACGACTTAACACCGATCTATATTCGCGTCTCACGCGTTTTAGAAAATGAATATGAACCCATTACAAGTTTCCAAGAAAAATGGGTAAAATAACCAATCAAATGAAAAAAGCATCCGGCTCAATTGTACGGATGCTTTTTTACTAACTTATAATTATTTTGTCTCTACTGCATGCCCGCCAAATTCATTCCTTAAAGCGGCGACTACTTTACCGGTAAAGGTATCTTCATCGAGAGAACGATACCGCATCATCAGTGAAAGAGCCGTTACTGGCATTGCTGTCTGAAGTTCCAGCGCTGTTTCAATCGTCCATTTTCCTTCTCCAGATGAATGCATAATCCCTTTAATAGAATCAAGCTTAGCATCCTTAGAAAAAGCATTTTCCGTTAGTTCCATCAACCAAGAGCGAATAACGGAGCCATTATTCCAAACTCGTGCAACCTTTTCATAATCAAAATCAAAATCGCTTTTTTCCAAAACTTCGAACCCTTCTGCGATTGCCTGCATCATTCCATACTCGATTCCATTATGAATCATTTTTAAAAAATGACCGCTGCCGATCTTGCCTGCATACAAATAGCCATTTTCCACATTGATATCACGGAAAATTGGTTCAATCGTACTGAAGATTTCTTTATTCCCGCCCACCATCATACAGGCACCATTTCTTGCTCCAGCCATACCGCCGCTCGTTCCTGCATCGAAGAAATGGATGCCCTTTTCTGCAAGTTCACTGCCCCTACGGATGGAGTCTTTATAGTGGGAATTGCCGCCATCTATGACGATATCCCCTTCCGCTAACTCATTCGCTAACTCCTCCACAACTTGTTCAGTGATAGGACCTGATGGAACCATCACCCAAACAATTTTAGGACTAGAAAGTTTTTTTACCAGTGCAGAAATAGATTCAGCACCAAAGGCTCCCTCACCGCTGATTTTTTGAACCGCTTCCTTATTCACATCAAATGCAACCACATTATGGTTATTTCCCATCATATTTAGGGCAAGATTATATCCCATTTTGCCTAGACCTATTAAACCAATCTCCATTTGGAAAACCTCCGAAATAAATTTTTATCTATAAGACTATTATATGAAAATTTATTTCTTAAATCAAACGTTAAATGAAAAAATATTTTTTCAGATAATTTCATGCTATACTTAAATTAAGATTTATTTATAGAAAGGATATCAAGTTATGGCACAAAATTGTTTGGGAAAGATACGCTCTTTTTACGCCCGACTAAGTGAAAAGGAAAAAAAAGTCGCAGATTATATCATAGCGAATCCTGAAAAAATTATTCACAATACCATTAATGAAGTTGCTGAAGATTTGCAAGTTGCCGATGCTACGGTATTTCGCTTTTGCAAGCGGATTGGCTTTAAGGGTTATCAAGCAATGAAAATTGCTCTTGCTTCCGAAATTATTGAACCCATACAGCAGATTCATGAGGAAATCAGTGAAAACGATAATGAAAAAACCGTGGCAGATAAAATTTTTCATTCAAATATCAGGACGTTAGAAAACACCTTGCAAATTCTAGATGGATCCTCCCTTCAAAAAGCTGTCGGTCTATTAATGAACGCAACACGGGTTGAATTTTATGGTACGGGCGGTTCAAACGTGGTAGCGATGGACGCTTTTCATAAGTTTGTGCGCACAGGAATTAAAGCGTTTGCATTTATTGATTCCCATTTTCAACTTATGTCTGCTTCTCAGTTAGGGGAGAATGATGTGGCAGTCGTGATCTCTCACTCGGGGACAAATAAGGACACCTTAAATATATTAAAGACCGCTAAAAAAAACGGGGCAAAAACGATTGGCATTACAAGTTTTCCAAAATCGCCAATATGTCAATTTTCGGATGTTGCCCTCTACACGAGTTCAGAAGAAACAGAATACCGTTCAGAAGCCCTTTCGTCGAGAATAGCCCAATTAAGCCTTATTGACGCACTTTATGTGAATATAATGGTCCTTAATAAAGAAAAAGCGAAACAATCTCTTGGAAAAGTCAGAGAAGCGATTTCAAATACTAGAATTTAGATATATAGAAAGAGGATGACCTAAATTATTTTTAGGCCATCCTCTTTATTATGATACAAAAATATTAAGAATAAGTGCACCTGCAAAAGCAATGAAGGATAAAATCGTTTCCAATACAGTCCACGTTTTAAATGTTTCTTGAATAGAAAGTCCCAAATACTCTTTCACCATCCAGAAGCCTGCATCATTAACATGAGAAAACATTAATGAACCTGCTCCAGTGGCAATAACTAGTAGTTCTAAATTAACTCCAGACATATTAGCTACGATTGGGGCGACAATTCCAGCAGCTGTTGTTAAAGCAACGGTAGCCGAACCAGTTGCTATTCGTATTAAACCTGCAATCAAGAAGGCTAATACGAGTGGAGATAATGACATTCCTTCAGACATCGAAGCAATGACCTTCGCCACTCCGCTTTCAATAAGGATCTGCTTAAATCCACCACCGGCACCGATAATCAATAGAATGGAACCAACTGGCAAAATACATTCCTCAGTAAACTTCTTAATCGTATTTTTATCAATTCCCTGACGGAATCCTAAGAAATAAAATGCAAAGAAACAAGAAATCAATAAAGCAATGATTGGACTACCAATAAACACTAAAAACTTTTCAAAACCAGCTGGTACAGGTAAATATGGTGCGGCTGTTCCTAAAATCATTAAGATAACTGGCATTAAGATTGTAAGGAAAGAAACAGCTACACTTGGTAGTGACTTTTTATCCTTATTGTCATCAACTCGAACTAATTCAGGTTCTCCAACCGGGATGACACGTTTGTTGATAAATTTAGCAAATAATGGTCCGCCGATGATTCCCGCCGGAATCGCAATGATTAATGAGTAAAGTAAAACTTTACCAAGGTTTGCTCCATATAGCCCAATTGCCGCAATCGCACCTGGGTGTGGAGGAACAAGTCCGTGAACAATTGATAAACCGGCAATCCCTGGTAAACCAATTAATAAGATATTTTGTTTTGATGCTTTTTGAATGGAAATAACAAGTGGTAATAAAATTAAAATTCCAACTTCAAAGAAAACCGGGATCCCAATGACAAACCCTGATAGAAACATGGCCCACGGCAGCTTCTTCTCACCAAATACTTTTATGAAGAAATTAGCGATTTGTAAACCTGCTCCAGACTCAGATAACATTTTTCCAAGAATGGTTCCCAAAGCTAAGATTCCGACTAAGTGCCCTAAGGTACCGCCAACCCCTGTTTCGTAAGCGGCAACAATTTTATCTAATCCTAATCCTGACGTAACCGCCAAGAATAATCCTGCTACAGTTAAACTAATAAACGCATGCCACTTAAACAATGAAACTCCTAAAATAACAATAACAATCGAAACAAGTGTAATGATTAATAAATAGGCATCCATTTGATTGCCACCCCTCTATAATATAATCTACTTTGAAAGCACTTCCAACAAAATTGATTATACGAAAAAAATTTTTTTATTTCAACATTTTTTTGAAAAAATATTTTGTTTAGCAAGTTAACAAAATATCCAATCCCCTTTGTCCCCTATAACTACAGAAAAAAAAACGGGTGCAGATGCCCCGTCTCTATTCCCCAATATTGTTTTCAAACCATTCCTGGAGATCTTTCAAAGAGGTAAAAGTAAAAATCTCTTCACCATTCTGGCCATTGTCAATTCCAGAATTTCCTCTTAAAGTAATTTGCCCCTCATCCTCCGAAACGAGTATTGCATAAGGGTGGTGGACATTGATATACCTTGAATCTAAATCAGTATCAAGCCAATTCTTGCTTCGTAAAAATGCTTCAATATGATTCATACATTTCCCTCCTCATCCTTTTATTGTTCCAAACTGTTAAAAAAAGAGACATTAATGAATGCCTCTTTTAATTTTTTTATTAAATTAAGCTTCTTTCATCACTTCTTAATAAGAGCTTCCCGTTTTGAAAAGTCTACATCTTGATAATAACTGTTCTTTACTAATATATTAGGACCTAGGCAGGCAGCTGCAGGGCAATGACAACTTAATTCTTTTGCCAACGGAGAGGACGTCCAAGTTTCATAGGCCGTTAACAGCTTGGTTGTTTGAATATTTCCTAGTGGCGGTGTATCGCCGAAATCCGTTACAATGATATCTCCGTTAAAAATGTTCACATTCAAACGCGAACGGCCATCAGGATCGTTTCTAACCGTGACTTTTTTACTTTCATATAATCTTTTAAGCAGGATTAAATCCTCTTCATTATGACTGCAAGCATAAAATGGCAGTGTTCCAAACAACATCCAGACCTTTTCATCACGAATATCTAATAAATGATGAATCGCTTCTCTCAACTCAGTAAGGGAAAGAGTTTCTAAATTGCGGGCGTAGTCACTTGGATACATAGGATGGACCTCATGCCGTTGACATAACATCTCATCGACGATTTGAAGGTGAATTTTTTCTAGGTGTGGAAGGGTCCGCTTGTTTAACATCGTTTCTGCCGATACCATTACACCTGACTTCACCAGTTCGCGACTATTTTCGATCATTCTAATAAAGTATGCTTCTCGTTGTTTAAAATCCGGCTTTTTCTCCATTCTCGCAAATCCGCCCTGGACGAAATCTTCCACTGTACCCCAGTTATGTGAAATATGTAAAACGTCTAAATAAGGGACAATTAGCTGATAACGATCTAAATCAAGGGTTAAATTAGAATTAATCTGTGTTCTTACTCCACGCTCATGAGCGTACTTTAGAAGCGGAACAACATAATTTTTTACTGAGGATAAAGAAAGCATTGGCTCCCCCCCTGTAATACTTAAAGAGCGCAGGGACGGAATTTCATCTAAACGCCTAATCAGCAGGTCAAGCGGCAAACCTTTTGGATCCTTTGTCTGCAAGGTATATCCGACCGCACAATGTTCACAGCGCATATTACAAAGTGTTGTCGTGGTGAATTCAATATTCGAAAGCAGCGGCTTCCCGTATTCCTCAATATCTAAATAAGCCTCCCATGGATCATATTGCGGGGTTATCTTTTTTCTAGTTAACATATAAACTCCTTAAATATCAGTCTTCAAACCTTTTTATTATAGCTGATTTTTAACCGAATAGGTTGTTTTAACTATTACAAAATTCTATGTGGGAAAATATATGGCTATTCAAGGAACATTTTCCAAAAAGGTACATAACTCGACCTTTTTCGTTTACAATATACAGATAATATTAAACGTACGATTGGTGGTAAGTTTGATGGAAATGCAACCTTTAGGCGAAGCGGAAAAGCTCGCTCTCAAAAAGATTAAAATTTTTCGGCAAAGTATCCTTCGCTATTTATTAAGGTCAATGCTTGCGAGTATGTTTATTGGATTTGGGGTTATTGTAGCCTTTAAAACCGGGAATTTTTTCTACATTGAACACTCTCCGTTTGCCTATCCAATGGCGGCTCTTACCTTTGGCGCCGCAATCATTTTAATCGCATATGGCGGCGGTGATTTGTTTACTGGCAACACCTTTTATTACACCTATGCAGCCCTTCGAAAAAGAGTGAAATGGTTGGATGTCATTAAACTATGGATATGTAGTTATATCGGTAATATTATGGGTGCAGCCGTGTTTGCCTTTATAATTTTTACTACCGGATTATATGAAGATTCTTCGGTTAATGGCTTTTTACTTCATGTGGTCGAAGTTAAAATGCAGGTTCCAACCACCCAATTATTTTTCAGGGCGATCCTTTGTAACTGGCTTGTATGTATGGCCTTTTTCCTTCCCATGGGGTTAAAGGGTGATGGTCCAAAAATGTTTGCCATGATGCTGTTTGTATTTTGTTTCTTTATTTCCGGATATGAACACAGTATTGCTAATATGTGTACGTTCGCGATTGCTCTAGTATTAAATCATCCGGGCACGATTTCATGGGCGGGAGTCGTTCATAATTTGGTTCCGGTAACGTTCGGTAACTTAATTGGCGGTGCTGTGTTTATGGCGATGATGTACTACTATGCAAATAAGCCCTTTTTAGCTGAGTATGATAAGGAGCAGGGACATTAAGTTTCGTTCCCTTTATCGACAAATTCCCAGGGAAATATCTACATGATCAGCAAGATTTCGACTTTAGTTTTATTTATAAAGGCTGGATAATTTCCAGCCTTATTTTATTTACTTAAAAAATAGAGATATGCCTTGATCATAAAGTAGCTGACTTCTTCAGGGAGCAGCTCTTTTATTGGTTTTAAGCGGCTCCTTCCTGCTTCTGCCACAGCATGCTCAATTAATGTCAGATACTCCTCTGGAATGAGCTCGGTAAAGTTAACCTCCATTCCCTGCTGTGCACATTGAATGATATGTTCCTCAACCGTTTTGAGTGACAAGTCCCGTTTTTCAGCAATTTCACTAAGCGAAAGATGATCTTTATATAAAGTATAAGTTTCTAAATGAGAGTCCCGGACGGCCTTTTTGGTTGTTTTTTTCGGCGTATTGGCTGCTGGTAACTCTTCACTTTGATATTCTGGGTTTTCCTCAAGAAATGCACGAATCGCTTGAATAAACTCTAGTCCATATTTTTGCAGCTTATGCTCCCCAACACCACTCACCTGCAAAAATTCCTCACTGGTCTTCGGCTGTTTGGCACACATATCTTTAAGTGCAGCATCCGAGAAAATTACAAATGGCGGGACATTTTCCGACTCAGCAATTCGTTTACGTGTTTCTCTTAAGCTTTCAAATAATGGATCATTTTTCGAAACTTGTTTGACCTGTACCGCTTCTCTTCGGTAAACCTGCTGCTTGCCAAGGAGCACCTCCTTGCCTTTTGGTGCGACAAAGATGGTTGGAAATTGCCCCTGTTCAATGGCGATTAGTTCTTGTGAGATGAGGAATTCAATAAAATCACCGACTTCTTTTGCCCCTTGATTTTTCATGATTCCATAGGTACTCAGCCGTTCAAAGCCCATTTCTGTTACCTTTTTGTTCTTTGATCCCGTTAACACTTGGGCAGTTAGATTTTTTCCAAAGCGCTGGCCCATGCGAATCACACAGGACATAACCATTTGGGCCTCTTTCGTTACATCGACCTTATTTCTCGAATCTAAGCAGTTTCCGCATCTGCCGCAGTTTTCTGTTTCTGTTTCACCAAAATATTTTAAAATAAATTCCTGAAGACAGTTTTCCGTATGGCAGTAATCCGCCATTTGTTGCAGCTTTTCTAACTCCTGTGTCATTCTGCTCCGATCACTGGATTGATCGATGAGAAAACGCTGAACCTGGACATCCTGAGGGGAATAGAGCAAAATACATTCACTATCTAACCCATCCCGTCCAGCACGGCCTGCTTCCTGGTAATAGCTCTCCATATTTTTGGGCATCTGAAAATGAACCACATAGCGGATATTGGATTTATCAATCCCCATCCCAAATGCGGAGGTTGCCACCATAACAGATGCTTTATCCTCTAAAAAACGTTCCTGTTCCCTTGCCCGCTCTGCATCTCCCATTCCTGCATGATAGCGGGCCGTATTGATTTGTTCCTTACGCAGTTTCTCGTAGAGCTGGTCGACATTTTTCCTTGTAGCGGCGTAAATAATCCCAGCTTCTTGTTGATTCTTTTTTAGATAATCCAGAAGGAACTTTAGACGGTCTTGACCCTTGATAACTGAAAAAGATAAGTTTACGCGTTCAAACCCGGTGATAATGGTATTTGCTTGATCAATTTCGAGTGAATAACAAATATCTTCCCGAACTCTTGGAGTTGCGGTTGCCGTAAGAGCGAGTACAGCCGGTTTTTGCGGCAAGTTATTAACCATCTGCTGGATATGGCGGTAGCTTGGGCGGAAGTCATGCCCCCATTGGGAGATACAGTGGGCCTCGTCCACTGCTACTAATGGAATATCCATCTGCCTTAAATCGTCGATAAATTCATAGGATTCTAACCTTTCCGGTGCTATGTACAATAGCTTGTATTTCCCTATTTTTGCTTCGTTTATTCTTTTATTAGATTCTGAGAAACTTAACGAGCTATTAATAAATGTAGCTGGGATTCCTGCCTGGATGAGGGTATCAACTTGATCCTTCATTAAGGAAATCAATGGGGAAATAACGATTGTGGTACCTGAAAGAACGAGAGCTGGAATCTGATAACAAATCGATTTACCACCGCCTGTCGGCATGACACAAATGGTGTTCTGACCTGTTAATACCGAGCGGATTGCCTGCTCCTGCCCGTTACGGAAGGAACTGTAACCGAAGTGAGTTTTTAGTAGGGAAAGTGCTTGTTCAAACAAAATGGAATCTCCTTTCAATTTTAGGACCTGTCTCTATTATACTGCTTTGGAAGCAGCCACTGTTCTATTAATTTTGGAATCTGATAGGTAATTTTTGCTTTTGAGAGGAAATTAAGTTTCTCTGCTTCATTTTCTAATCAAAATGGAATAAGACTGTCGATTCAATCGACAGTCTTAGCATGATTTGGCTTAAAATTTTGTCCATTAGAGATTTTTTTAGGGGTTATTGTGGTCTTCTGTCAAGAAAGTGGACAATAAAATTTGAGACTATTGAAACCAAAATCACTACCGCACTTCGTTTGGTACGGTATTAGAAATGGGCAGTCGAAAACATGACTGACCATTTCTAA
>Ga0308175_100003745_pt1 | contig 10582 bp, 7 predicted proteins | sample PhyCR1_3_FD_203893 | JGI IMG/M metagenome (GOLD analysis project Ga0308175, IMG submission 203893) | Soil microbial communities from UC Gill Tract Community Farm, Albany, California, United States - DLSLS.C.R1 | ecosystem: Environmental > Terrestrial > Soil > Agricultural land | place: USA...
ACAATGAAGAAGCGACCCTCAAGACCTTCCGCCGCGAAGGCAGCATGATTCGGCTCGACCCCGCCAACCGCCAGTACGAAGCGCAGCGCTACGATCCGCGCCGGGTGCAGATTCAGGGGCGCCTCGCCGGCCTGATCCGCCGCTACTGATCGACGGTCCAATCTCGGACCAGGGGTGAGCGCCCACGCGGGCAGCAACCGTGTCCACGTGGGGATTGCTCCCGAAGTAGATCGCTACACCCCCGGTTTGGCGAAGCGCCAGCGCGTCGAGCTTGAGCCAGCGCGGCGCGCAGCCACGAGGCATTCTCCGGTCCGAGACGATGATGTCGGCCTCCGAGCACGCTTGCGTGAAACTGTCCCAGTCGATCAGAGTCTTCGATCGAGTGGCGAGGAGCCGCCATTCTCCCGAATGAGCGCGAATCAGGGCGACGCAGGCGTCCCTCGAACAATCGCTATAGGGATGCGAGCCGAGGTTGCCGGGGTCGCCGTCGTAACCCGACGCTTCGGCGAGCAGGCTTCGAACATAATCGCCGGTGCGTTCGCGCAGGATCAGCGGCATGCCGTGATCGACGACTGCGAGGTGCACTCCGTCGCCCGTAACGAGCAGATCTGGGCTTGGCGCCATCGATGCGGCGAAGGCGCCGACCGCGATTGCTGCGACTCCTAATAGCCGCAACCGGGTATTCCACAGGCATAGCCAGATCCCGCCCATCACCATCAAACCGAACGCCCAGCCAGGCATCGAGGGCAGAAGGGCGACAGCGCCGCTGGTCGAGGCGACCGCGTGAGCAAGCCCAAGCAAGCCATTGATCGACAGGCCGCAGATCCACCAGAATGGCGTGCCCCATCCGACCGCATCGAAGACCAACGCGGCCGCTTCGCTCGGCATGATCACGAACGTGGTCAGCGGGATCGCGACAATATTGGCGAACACGCCGTAAAGGCCGGCGCGGTGGAAATGGAAAAGCGCCAGCGGCGCAAGGGCGATCTCCACTGCAAGACCTGTTGCAACGATCCCGAACAGCGATCGCATCGTCCGGGCGATCAATCCCTCGTCGCGGCGCTGAAGAAGTCGGCGCGCCCAGCGGGTGGAGTACAAAGCGACAATGGAGGTGACGGCGGCGAAGCTCATCTGGAAGCTGGCGCCGGCCAAGGCCTCAGGACGCCACAGGAGAACGACCAACGCACCCGTCGCAATCAAGCGCATGCTCAAGGCGTCGCGGCCGAGCGCAATTCCGCCCAGGATCAACAAAGCGGCAACGCAGCTTCGAACCGTCGGCACCTGCGCGCCTGTCAGCAAGGTGTAGCCGATGCCCGCAGCCGCCGCGACGCCGGCGGAGACCAGGACGAGATTGAACCGCAAGGCGAGCGTTTCGCTGAGCGCCAACAATCGCAGGCTCAGGAACATCGCGAAGGCGACGACGGCGGCAATATGGAGGCCGCTCACGGACAGAAGGTGGGTAAGCCCCGCGCGACGCATCGCGTCGGCGTCGTCCTGGTCGACCGCGTTCTGGTCGCCGGTGGCGAGCGCCACGGCGATGCCGGCAGGGTTGGGTCGCAGCCGCTTTTCGATGTGGGTCCGGAGCCCCTCGCGGACGCGATCGAGGCCATGCGGCTCAGCCGGAGTAACAACGGCGACGGGACCAAGCGGCTTGCCGACGCCGCCCAATCCGGCGAACCACGCATCCCTCGCGAAGTCGTAAGTGCCGGGCAACGCCATCGGCGGCGGCGGTACCAGTCTCGCGCGCGTGGCAATCACGGCGCCCGGCGCGATTCCGGGCGGCAGCTTGTCGTCGTCGATCGAGAGACGCAGTTTCGGCGGCAGATCGGCGCCCGCGGAGCGAACCACTACGCGCGTGGTCTGCCTAGCGGCGAGATGGTCGACGGATTCGACTTCCCCCTGCAGCTGCGCGACCACCGGGCGGCTCAGCCGCGGCTCGGCGACAGACGCCGACCGACCCCAAACCAGGGCGCAACCGAGGACGGCCGCGAGCGCAAAGGCGCCGAGCGCTTGCCCCGCTCGCTCCTTGCCTAGCGCGAAGCCGATAAGCGCCAATGCCGCGGCCACACAGAGAAAGCTCTGCCACTGGCGGGGGTCGTCGAGCACAAACCATGCGGCGATGCCGCTTCCGAACCCGACGACCAGCCACGGCGGAAGCTGCGCGCGTTCGGCTTCGAGGAGCTTCTCCAGCCCCTCGCCAGCGGCGGAAAACCGCTCCTTCCAATAGCCCCGAGCACGCTGTGGAAGAGGCGCTTCCCCTATGTTAGGGGCGCTCGTCCATTGCATTGCAGCATGAACAAGAGAGGAAAGCGCGCCTTAGCGCAAGCATGAGTTCACGCCCCGTAGTCACCCGTTTCGCGCCGTCGCCCACCGGCTTTCTGCATATCGGCGGAGCGCGCACTGCCCTCTTCAATTGGTTGTTCGCCCGCCACCACGGAGGGAAGTTCCTCCTCAGGATCGAGGACACCGACAAGGTCCGCTCGACCAAGGAAGCGATCGACGCGATCCTCGACGGGATGCGGTGGCTCGGGCTCGATTGGGACGGACACGAATATTACCAGTCGCAATTCTGGGCTCGCCATGCCGAGGTCGCGCACCGGATGCTCGACCGGGGGCAGGCCTATCGCTGCTACATGACGCAGGACGAGCTCGCCGCGCAGCGCGAGGAAGCGCAGCGCGAGCGCCGGCCTTTCCGAATCGTCAGCCCCTGGCGCGACGTAACCGAAAGCCAAGGCGACAAGCCCTTCGTCATCCGCCTCAAGGCTCCACGGGAGGGCGAAACCGTCATCGACGACCGCGTTCAGGGGCGCGTGACCGTTCAAAATGCCGAGATCGACGACTTCGTTCTGCTGAGGTCGGACGGAACACCAACCTACATGCTTGCGGTGGTGGTCGACGATCACGACATGGGGGTCACTCACGTGATCCGCGGCGACGACCATCTCAACAACGCTTTCCGGCAGCTGGCGATCATCCGCGCGATGGGCTGGCCCGAGCCGATCTACGCGCATGTGCCGCTGATTCACGGGCCGGATGGGGCGAAGCTTTCGAAGCGCCACGGAGCGCTCGGTGTCGATGCCTATCGCGACGAGCTTGGAATGCTTCCCGAAGCGGTCGACAATTATCTGCTCCGGCTGGGCTGGGGGCACGGCGACGACGAAATCATCGACCGCGATCAAGCGGTCGAGTGGTTCGACCTCGACCATGTCGGCAAATCGCCTTCGCGTTTCGACTTCAAGAAACTCGAAAACCTCAACGGCCATTACATCCGCGAGGCGGACGATGTACGGCTGACCGAGCTGATCGCGCCGAAACTTGGTCTCTCGGGCGACCAGAAAGCGCTTCTGGTCAGGGCGATGCCCGAGCTCAAGACGCGCGCCAACACGCTTCACCAGCTCGCCGACAGTGCTTCCTTTCTCTTTGCCCAGCGTCCGCTCGAGATGGATGCCGCTGCTGGGGCGCTTCTCAACGGTGACGCCCGCGCGACGCTCGCCGCGGCGCATCAAGGGCTAGTTGCCCTTGCGAACTGGGACGCGCCGTCGTTAGAGGCGGCAATCCGCGAAGTCGCCGAGGCGAGCGGCGCCAAGCTCGGCAAGCTTGCGCAGCCCCTCCGCGCCGCCCTCACCGGGCGAACGACGTCTCCGGGGATTTTTGATGTTCTCGCGTTGCTCGGGAAGGAGGAAAGCCTCGCCCGCATCGCCGACCAGATGGAGCCGAAGGAATGACCGATAAAACCGCCGCGTTGTCCACGCCGGGTGGGAATTTCGAATATCCGGTCCTCGACGGCACCGTCGGCCCCGAGGTGGTGGATATCCGCAAGCTATACGCCCAGACGGGCATGTTCACCTACGACCCCGGCTTCACCTCTACGGCCAGTTGCGAGAGCGCGATTACCTACATCGACGGTGAAAAGGGCATCCTCCTTCACCGCGGCTATCCGATCGACCAGCTCGCCGAGCATTCGAGCTTCATGGAGGTCGCCTACCTCCTGGTCCACGGCGAGCTTCCGAGCAGCAAAGAGCTGGAGGAGTGGGTTTATACGATCAGCCGTCACACGATGGTCCATGAGCAGCTTGCGACCTTCTATCGCGGCTTCCGGCGTGACGCGCATCCGATGGCCGTCATGTGCGGAGTGGTGGGCGCGCTCTCCTCATTCTATCACGACAGCACCGACATCACCGATCCCGAGCAGCGGATGATCGCTTCGCATCGCCTGATCGCGAAGATGCCGACCATCGCGGCGATGGCCTACAAATATTCGATCGGTCAGCCGTTCCTCTATCCGCAAAACGACCTCAGCTACACCGGCAACTTCCTCCGGATGACCTTCGGCGTGCCTGCAGAGCCGTACAAGGTGAACCCGATCATCGAGAATGCGATGCGTCGCATTTTTATTCTCCACGCCGACCATGAGCAGAATGCGTCGACCTCGACTGTGAGGCTGGCCGGGTCGTCAGGAGCGAACCCGTTCGCGTGCATTGCGGCGGGCATTGCCTGTTTGTGGGGGCCTGCGCACGGCGGCGCCAACGAGGCGGCGCTCAACATGCTTCGCGAGATCGGCGACGTGAAGCGCATCCCGGAATATATCGCCCGGGCCAAGGACAAGAACGACCCATTCCGGCTGATGGGCTTCGGCCACCGTGTCTACAAGAATTTCGACCCACGCGCGAAGGTGATGAAGGCGACGGCGGACGAGGTGCTCGCCGAGTTGAATATCAAGGACCCGGTGCTCGATGTCGCCAAGGAGCTCGAGCATATCGCGCTCAACGACGATTATTTCATCGAGAAGAAGCTCTATCCGAACGTCGATTTCTATTCGGGCGTGATCCTGAATGCGATCGGTTTCCCGACCGATATGTTCACGGCGCTTTTCGCGGTCGCCCGCACCGTCGGCTGGGTCGCGCAATGGAACGAGATGATTGCCGATCCGGAGCAGAAAATCGGGCGGCCGCGTCAGCTCTACGTCGGCGCGACGCAGCGAGACTATATCCCGATCAGCAAGCGATAGGTTCCTCCGCGGGGGTAATCACGGTGCGCGGCGGACTGGCTTTGGCTTTGCTGATTGCCGCGAGCTGCGCAGCTACCGAGGCGCGGCCGTTTCCCTCACGAGGCTCAGTCGAATTACCGGTGACAGCTTCGAGCGGGCTCACAAGGCGCATTTCAGACAAGCTGACCCTGACCGTTGATCGGCGCGTCGACGCTGAGGGCATTTGGTCGTGGGAGGTCGCGGTCCGGGATGGCAGAAAGAGCGGTGAGAACCTGCTCTATCACAGCCGCCAATGGCATGGTCCCTATCCCACGATGATCGACGCCTGGATCATCCGCAGCCGCTACTTTCCTGCTTCGAACGAGCTGGCGGTTCGCGGTTACCCGTGGCGAGTATCGATTCAATGTCTTGAGTGCCAGGTCGCTGGCGAGCGATCGAAGGAGCATTTCGTTCGCGGCACGATCCGCGTGCGCTGGCGCGGGCGTTAAGCGGCCGGCAGCGTCAATGTGAAGCGCGCGCCTTCGCCTGGGCCGCTGTCGAGAGTAACGTCGCCGCCCATCGACCGGGCGAGTCTGCGAGAGATTGCAAGACCGAGACCAGTGCTTCCTTCTTTCGGCTGAGCCTGCTCGAACCGCTCGAAAATCCGCTGCTCGTCGCCGGCGGCGATGCCGGGGCCGTCATCGGCAACGGTGACCGACGCCGTTCCTGCGGTCCGCGCAAAGTAGAGCCGGATTGCTCCATTCTCCGGAGAATAACGGATCGCATTGACGATAAGATTGACGAGGATCTGGCGAACCGCCCGCTCTTCGCCGCGCGCACCGAGCGGTTCGGAAGCGCCGAGCTCGATCGCAACGCCCCGCTCTTCCGCCGAGGATTCGAGCATGATCACGGCCTCGGCGCTCAAGCCGGCGAGATCGACAACACCCTGGCCCTGCGCGGGATCCTCACGCATCGCCTGGAGCACCGACAGCAGATGGCGGGCGGCTGACGCGATGTCATTGCCGTAGCTTGCGTAATCGCTGTTGATCGGACCGTCGGCACGCTCGACGATGCGCTCGGCGCTTTCGATGATGCGATCCACCGGCGAACGGAGCAACTCGTCCAGCGCGTGATCGATGGCCGCGGCGCGACCGTTCGCCGGATCGGAGGCTTTCTCACTGTCGGCGGTGCCGCGGAAGCCGGCGAAAGCTCCATCCGCGGCAGTGACGACCTCTCCGCTGAGAACGAACAGGCATGTGTCGTCCGAGCGGCTTCGGGCGCGTTGGCCCGAGAAGTTACGGCGTCCGGCAAGCGCGCTGATCAGCGGCATCTCGCCGTTGTCGTCCTCCTCCAGTCGAACAATGCGGGTGAGCGGCGCGCCGGCTGCATCGCCGACGTCAACATCGAGCAGCTTGGCGAAGTCGCCCGACAAGGAGATGATTCTCAGCTCTTCGTCCGTCGACCATTCGTTCTGGGTCGCAGCGGCAGCCGCCTCGCTCCCGCCCCCAAGAATGGATGCGAGCCGTGGCCCCGCTGACGGGCGGATCGTCCAGCCCTCCAACGACAAAGCGATCTCATCCCCCTCGGGCTTGGCGTTGACCCAGAGCTCGATGTCGTGCTCGGGCGACGCTGCAACTGCGGGACGGCCGACGGCTGTTCCGAGCTTCCGGGCGAGCATCGCGACGGCGGCGACTTGCGGAAGAGCAAGCGTCTGGCCAAGCGTCGAGCCGGCCTCGCGCTGCAACGTCTCCAGCTCGGGATCGGCCGCGACAAGCCGCCCGGCCTTGTCGAGGCGTCCGAGGACGGGCCGCGGTTCGGAGGGCGCGCTAGCCATTGCTTCGGCCGAGCGCATGGAGTGCGGCGCGATATTCCGGCGTGGTCGCAAGCCAGCTCGCGGCCGCGCTCATTTCATCGGCGCTCAATCGATCATAGACGCCGATCGCTTCGCCGGGATCGGAGATGCCGATCAAGTCGCCAACGCTGGCAAGCAGCCCGGCGCTGAGTTCTCTTGAAAAGCTTCCCAGGAGAAGCAGCGCCATCACGTGTGGCGGATTGCCCGAAAGTAGCTCGTCGAGCGCCAGCGTGCCGGGGATCCCCGCACGGCGTCCTAGCGCTTCGCTGAGAAAGCCGATTTCACCCTCTTGCGCCGCGGCCAGCAGGAGATCGTCGGTAAGGCCATCCGCGTCGTCGAGTTGGGCGACGAGCGCGCCCGTCAACGCCTCGATTCCGCGCGACGGATCATGCCGCGCGAGCAAATGCGAAGCGGCGATCGAAAGCTCGGTGTCCGCCGCCGCGCTACCCTGAGTGGAAGCAATATCGCGGCGAAGGGCCGCGGCCACGGCATGGACCAATTGCTCCGCAAGTTCGGTGGACAGGTCGTCGAAACCCAGCAGGCACTGGCCAAAACGGTCCCGGCGCCGGCCTCGAGCGAGGATCAGCGCCATCGCCGCGGCGGAGGCCGTGCCGTCGTGATGGCTCACGAGACCCTGAATGACGCGCGCTTCCCGCTTTCCGCTTCGGGCGCGCGCTGCTGTTGCGATGCGCTCTTCGTCCGCGCGTCGGAGAAGCAGTGCGAGCAGCTCCGGATCGTCGAGAAGGCCAGCGCCGGTCAGCGCATCCACAAGCGCCGCTTCGTCGTCATTCGCGCCAACCCAGCCGACCGGAAGCGCTGCGCGGATTTCGCCGGCGATATCCCCCACCAGGCAGTGGAGCATCGCGGTCATCAAGGCCCGCTCCTGCTCGGTCAGCCGCTCCGCGGGATTGAGGAAGAAATCGACGCGAACCGTCGGCAGCCGTCCGCGGCCCGCTGCGCGCGCGGGCGCGTTCCGTTCAGCCGCGGGGGCTGCGATCGGCCATTCTTCAGGCATCATTACCCGTCGCGGCTTATCCGAGTTCGGTTAACTTCGCGTCAACTGGACGGCTGGTGGCGTACATGCTGGACGATGAAAAAGGAAAGGGCCGCGTAGACGAGCAGTGCAATCAAATAGGCTGCCCACGCACCACCAAGCGCGAACGGGATCGCGAGCACAATCGCGCTTCGGCGCGAGATCAGCCAGAGATCGGAATCGTCGCTCGATGGACGTTCAAGCCGCGCGGCTTCGGCAAATGCCCCGGCGGCGAGAGCGGAGACCAGCGCGCCCCAGCCGCTGTTATGACGCATCTCCCACCATCCAAGTGCCAAGAGTGCGACTCCCGCCAGTGGCCAGAGAGCAATGCGGCTGAACAGTCGTACCGGCAAAGGTCTCAGCCGAAGGCTCGCCAGGCGGCTTGCGATGAGGTCGAGCGGCATGGAGGCTAGCAGCATCACCAGTCCCGCACCGAGCCAACCGCGGGTGAAGCAGGCGGCTCCGCCAAGGGTCAACAAGACCGCCGACCATATCAGCCATGTCGGGCGTAGCCCGGTCTCCATCAGATGTTCGGTCGCGAATTCCTCTACCGGTGGCAGCAGGTAACGGCTCACCCAGTCGGGCCGTGCGCCACGCGATCCAACCAACAGCTTTCGCTGGAAATTCTGAAGGTCTTCGGCGCTTTCCGCGAGCAACGGGTCACCGCCTACGCTGCTTGCCGGTACGCGCATCGCTCCTTCCTGGATGGTTCGCCGGAGCAAAGTCGACTGGAGATCCCAATCGCCAAGCATCGCGGCGGTCGATCCCAGCATGTGTGCGTCGACCAGCGCGACTCCGGCCCAGCGCGATTCGGCGTCGATCCGTTCGAACATCGCGTGGACCTCATCGTCGGGCACCGTTGCCACCGCGGGGTCGGGCTCATCGGCGATGGCCGACACCAGCTCCGCCGGGGGGGCAACTCCGTCGCCGATCAGAAGGATCATCGATCCTGCCTCGAAGCGACTCACCGCCTCGCCGACATCGCTGACGGCGAACATTCCAACACCGTCGAGCCGGAGTCGCTCAAACGCATCCTGAAGCGCCTGCGGGACTCGCTCGACGACGACGACGATTGGAGCAGCGCCGGCGGCAGAGGCGCAGCGCACCTGATATTCGACCAGCGTTCGGCCGGCGAGCGGAAGGAGCGCGCGAAGCCCGCCCGTGTCATCTTCTTGATAGGCGCCAATGAGCGCGCCGAGCGCCATTTTCCGGTCGTCCCTCCCCGTCGCAGCAGGCTCCCTCTCTAATCGCTTTCGCGACTCTTCAAAGATGGTAAACTGCCATGGCAATGACACCCCATCCTCAGCGTGCCGAACCTCTGCCACCGGCCATCGACGCGGCAGAACCCCTTGAGCTGACGAGCGCGGACTTCGCGCTCGGTGCGGATGAGGAAAGCGAACCGTGGCTTCAGCCGACTGATGACAGCGGAGCCGCCACGGCCGATCGTGGCACTGGCGGGCGGCAAGTCCTTGGAATTGCGCTTGGTGTTCTCGCGATATTGTGGGTGGCTTATTCGGCATGGTCGGCCGGACGGACACTGTCGGGGCAGCCGCTGTCGTCCCCGCTGGTGGCGCAGTGGCTGGCGATTGCGGCGGGCCCGCTGGCTCTTCTCGGCCTCGTCTGGCTGATCTTCGGCCGCACCCGCCGCAAGGAAGCCGAACGCTTCACCCGGTCGGTCATTGCGATGCGCGGCGAGGCGCAATCGCTCGAAGCTCTCCTAGAAGTGCTTTCGCAGCGAATCGGCGACAGCAAGTCAGAGCTTGCGATGATGGCGCAGCATTTGATGCAGCTCGGCGACGAAGCGACCGGCAAGCTCGGCGGCATCACCCAACAGTTCGACAGCAGCAGTGACAAGCTGAAGCGTCATGGCGAAGCGCTCGATCGTGCGGCCGAGTCCGCGCGCAACGACATCGCGGTGTTGCTCGAGGACCTGCCTCGCGCCGAAGAATCGACGCGCTCGCTGTCCGAACAGCTGCGTTCGATTGGTCAGGAGTCCGCGGAGAAATCTGCGCTGTTCAGCCAGCGCGTGAGCGAGTTGTCGGGCCGCACGCGCGAAGCGGATCAGCTCATCACTGAGGCCACCGATCGCCTGGCCACTCGGCTTACGGAGATCGATACTGCGGGGACCAGTGTGGCGGACCGCGTCGGCGAAGCGGAAAAGAGCTTCGGCGGAGTGCTCGAGGCTCTGCTCGAGCGGACTTCGACGACTCTTGACGAGATCCGGTCGGGCATCGACGTCCAATCGTCCGCCGTCGCGGCGCTTGTCGAGCAGGCGTCCGCGGGAATCGGCAAGGCCGGAGCGGACGCTGCGGAATCGCTGGCGGCCAACGTCGATCGCGCCAGCACCTCCCTCGAATCCCTCTCCGGCCGGGTCGCCGAGCAAGATCGCGCCTCGCAGCGCATGATCGCCGAAATCGACCGCGGCCTCGCATTGATCGACGAGCGTTTCACGGAGTTGGCGGCCCATGGCGACGAACGCGCCAACCGCTTCCTAGAATCGCTAACCCGCGCACGAACGGAACTCGACACCCTCGCGGCGCAGGCAAGTACGCAGGACACCGCCATCGGCTCGCTCGCCGAGCGCACTACCGCTCTTCACGAGAGTATCGATCGCCTCACCGGCGAAATCCGTGACAGCCTTGGCGCGGCTCTTGGCGAGGCGCAGGGCAACACTGATCGTCTGGCAGAAGCCGCTGCCTCCGCCCGGCCCGAAATCAATTCGATTCGCGAT
>Ga0308175_100003746_pt1 | contig 10580 bp, 11 predicted proteins | sample PhyCR1_3_FD_203893 | JGI IMG/M metagenome (GOLD analysis project Ga0308175, IMG submission 203893) | Soil microbial communities from UC Gill Tract Community Farm, Albany, California, United States - DLSLS.C.R1 | ecosystem: Environmental > Terrestrial > Soil > Agricultural land | place: USA...
GACGGTGACCACTCCGCGGTGAGACAGGTCCACCACCGCGAGGCCTTCGGTGAGCAGCCGCTGCTCCCGCACCGGGTCGCCGTAGTGGGCTGCGACCCCGGCGTCCGGTCCCTCGCCCTCCACCGCGCCGGGACGTCCCCACAGCGGGGACGCGGCCGTGACTGGTGCGTGGGTCGAGGTCTCTACTGGTTCGCGCATCTGTTGCACACTCCGTGGACTGCCATGTGGGTGACATCAGCGACAAAGCCGGTGTCGGCCAGAACATTCCCCGCGAAGCCGTCAGCCAGCTCGCGGCGGCACTGCTCGACCCTGCCGCAAGCCCGGCACACGAGGTGGACATGGTCGGCGTGGTCGGCGAGGTGGTAGGCGGGGGCCCGGTGGTCCAAGTGGGTGTGGCCGACGATGCCGAGAGACTCGAGCGCCTCCAGCGCGCGGTAGACGGTGGAGGGCGCGAGTGCGCCACCACCGTCAACCCCCACGTGCTCGACCACCGCGTCTGGCGTGGCATGGCCCAGCGCCGTCACGGCGTCGAGGACGCGCTGGCGTTGCGGGGTCATCCGCCGCCCGTGAGCACGCAGCTGGTCGCCTACGTCCTGCATCCCTCCACTGTACGGTCCGAAGGGAGGCGGTCCGGACGGTCCGGCTTCGGGCGGTTCGGTCAGGACCACCCGCGGGGACTACCTACACTGTGCGGGTGCTGAACCAGTTTGATGTGAGCCCGGAGACCGATTCGGCGGCGGAGACCGCAGGTCGGCGGTCGCGGGGACCGCGACGAAGGTCGCGGCTGCGGCGCGCGCTCGTCATCACGCTTGCGCTCGTCGTGCTTCTCGTGGTGGGTGGGGCCGCGGCATACCTCTTGTTCCTCAACCACACGGTGAGCAGCAACGTGAAGCATGACTCCCTGCTGCCCACGCCCGGCGTCAACGGCGCCCCGAGCGCCCCACCGCGCAAGGCGGCGGCGGGCGACGCCCAGAACTACCTCGTCATCGGCTCGGACGCCCGCCCGGGGGAGTCGCGCGGCCGGTCTGACGTGATCGTGCTGGTCCACGTGGCGTCCGACCGCAAGACGGTCACCCTCGTGCACTTCCCGCGCGACCTGTACGTGCCCATCGCGGGACACGGCAAGGACAAGATCAACGCGGCGTACGCCTACGGCGGGGCACCATTGCTCGTCCAGACCGTGCAGGAGCTCGTAGGGGTCCCGGTCGACCACGTCGCCATGATCGGGTTCGAGGGGTTCAAGCGGATGACCGACGCCGTCGGCGGGGTCAACGTGTACGTCGAGGAGGCGAGCAGCGGTGGCGGGTACACCTTCCACAAGGGGTACCAGCAGATGGGCGGCACCGAGGCGCTGGCCTTCGTCCGCGAGCGCAAGGACCTCAGCGAGGGCGACATCTCCCGGGGACGGCGCCAGCAGGCGTTCATCAAGGCGCTGATGCTCAAGTCGCTCAGCAAGGACGTGCTGCTCAACCCGGTCAAGCTCGCGCAGTTCACCGACGCCGCTACCAGCAACCTCACCGTGGACGAGAAGTTCTCCGTGGGCGACATGCGCAAGGAGGCGTTCTCACTGCGCAGCCTGCGCGGCGGAGACATCGCGTTCATCACCGCGCCGTTCACCGGCTTCGGGACCTCCCCGAGCGGCGCCTCGATCGACCTCGTGGACGACCAGGGCATGAAGGCTCTCGGAGAGGCGCTGCAGAACGACGACATGGCCAGCTACAAGGACGCCACCCGCACCCCTTGAGTCGCCGAGCGGGCTCGTCGCGTCGAGTCAGCCGACGCGCTTGAGCTCGGCCGACACGTGGCTCTGCAGCGGCTGCCCGACCGCGGCCATGTCCATGACCCACAGGAGGTTGGAGTTGACCAGGCCGTAGAGGCGGTGCGCGGCGGAGTACTCCTTCGCGTGGGGGCTGCGGACGACGCTGTCCGTGCTCAGCTCGATCTTCGCCGGTTCGGCCTTGCCGTAGTACATCTCCATGATGCCCGTCGGGTGGGCCAGCAGGAGCTCGACCTCACCGTCGGGCTGCGGTCGCCAGAAGCCGACCTCGGTGGCCAGCGGCCGGACCTTCTCGCCGGCATCGTCCAGCAGCCAGCTGCGGCTGTGCCAGCTGAGGAAAGGGCGTCCGTCGTGGCTGACCTCGACCTCCTGGCCGAAGTTGGCGGACTCGATCGTGGGGTAGCCGACGACGCCGGCGCCCTCCCAGCGGCCGACGAGCCACGCGAGGGGGGCGAGTTCGGGAGGAAGGTCGGGGTCGAGAGTGAACTGCATCAGCGGGGCGTCTTGACCAAGCGGTACAGGACGAACGCGGCGAACCAGGCGACCAAGACCGCCATGACGATGAGCAGGCACAGGTAGAACGTCTCCACGCGGCAGATCGTAGCCTGAGCCACATGACCGCCTCCCGCCTCGTCGTCAAGGCCACCTGTGGTGTCGAGTCCCTCGAGCGGCTCAACCAGGCGTTCACCGTCGCCTCGACGGCGCTCGCCGCCGGAGTGCAGGTCAGCGTGTGGCTGACCGGGGAGGCTGCGTGGGTGGCGGTTCCCGGGCGGGCCGAGGAGGCACAGCTGCCGTATGCCGCGTCGCTGGCCGAGCTGCGCGACGCGGTCCTCGCGGGTGGCCGGCTCACGGTGTGCGGGCAGTGTGCCGCGCGTCGCGACCTGGCCGAGGCGGACCTCGTTGCGGGAGCGCAGGTCCGGGGCGCCGCGTCCTTCGTCGAGGAGGTCATGGCCGACGGGGTCCGCGCCCTCGTGTACTGACCTCCTGGGCTCGCGCCGTCAGGCGACGAAGTAGCGGGCCAAGGGGTAGACGACGGCCCCGACGAGCAGCGACGAGGCCGCGGCCGCGGCGAGCTGGGCGCGCGGCATCCCCGCCGCCGGGAGCACCGCGACGACCCGTCGCGCCGCGTGTCCGACGGCAGCGACCAGCAGTCCGAGCAGCACCGCCGGCCACAGCGATGGCGCACCGGCCAGCAGCGACACCCCCACTGCGGCGCCCCCACCGAAGAGCATCGCGATGAACAGTGCCCACCTGCGCGACCAGCGGATCCCGATGAGCGGGTCACAGAGCGCGGACACGCCCAGGGCGGCCATGGCGGCGGCGAGGGCGTGGTCGCCGTGGAGCACCCGGGGCAGCGGCGTCATCGACACGCCAGCCGCGACCACGGCCAGGCCCGCGACGCTCGACGACACCGACTCGGCCAGCCTCGGGCGACCGTCGCGGCGCATCAGCTGGTGCAGGAACGCGACGATCACCGACACCGCCATCGCTGCGGGCACCCACTTGAGGAACGGGTCCTGCCTGGCCACGGTGACCGAGGCCGCCGACAGCACCGTGCCGATCACCAGGACCGCGGTCGTCCCGCGCGGGCTGGGCAGGCCGAGCAGGACCGGCCAGCCCCACGCCATGACGAACCCGGCCAGCGCGACCGCCACGGTCACGAAGTGCGGACTGGCGTAGCCGGTCAGGGCAACGAGGGCGGCGAACGCCACGGTGGCGAGGACTGTCAGCGGCCGGGCGCGCAGGCTGCGCCTGGGCACGGAGCGCGCCGGGCGGTCCTGTTGCTCCCTGCGCGAGCGCCGGCTCAGCGGAGCAGCGTCGTCGACCTCTCCGACGGCGTCGCCGGCCTGCGGCGCCTGCTCGGGGACCTCGGACACAGCCCGCATCCTCCCATCACCCATCGTGGCAGCGGGTCAGGACCAGGGACACAGCCCGCATCCTCCCATCACGTCGCGATCACCCTCCGGCGAACGGCGGCAGCACCTCGAGCAGCGCCCCCGGCTCCAGTCGGTCCTCGCGTGCAGCCCGACGCCCGCCGACGAGCAGGGTGCTCACCTCGGCCACCGGCGCCAGAGCAGGTCGGAGTGCAACCGCGGCCGCGAGCGCCTCGGCCACCGTGTCGCACGCCCCGAGCAGGTCCGTGTCCACCCCGGCAGCGGCACGCGCCCCGGCCCAGTAGCGAACGGTCACCTGGCCGCCCGGCTGCTCATCCGGCATACCACTCCTTCTTTGGGACAAGCGTCTCACCATCTGTTCCGCAGGCCCCCGCCACCCCCGCTTCCGTATCCTTGGCAGTCATGGCCCGTCTGCTGCTGCTGACCAACGCCCTGGCGCCCAGCGCCGAGGTGCTGCCGGCACTGGGCCTGCTGAGCCACCCCGTGCGGATCCTGTCGGCCGAGCCGAGCGCCCTCGTGGACGCACCACCCGCTGACGCGGTCCTGCTCGACGCCCGGCGCGACCTCGCCGCGGCACGTTCGCTGTGCCGGGTCCTCAAGGCGACCGGCATGTCGGTCCCCCTCGTCGTGGTGGTCACGGAGGGCGGCCTCGCCGGCCTGACGGCCGAGTGGGGTGCCGACGAGGTGCTCCTGGACTCGGCCGGACCTGCCGAGGTCGAGGCGCGACTGCGGCTGGCCGCCGGGCGCCTCGAGGCAGAGCAGGAGCCGGAGGACGTGCAGATCACCAACGGCGACGTCGTCATCGACGAGGCGACCTACTCGGCGCGCGTCAAGGGACGCCTGCTCGACCTGACCTACAAGGAGTTCGAGCTGCTCAAGTACCTCGCGCAGCACCCGGGTCGCGTGTTCACCCGCGCCCAGCTGCTCCAGGAGGTCTGGGGCTATGACTACTACGGCGGCACCCGCACCGTCGACGTCCACGTCCGCCGGCTGCGGGCCAAGCTCGGCTCCGAGCACGAGGTGCTGATCGGCACCGTCCGCAACGTCGGCTACCGGTTCGTGCCCGCCGAGGACGTCACGGCCTGACCTGGCACGAGGGCGCCCCTCCCGTTGGCGGGAGGGGCGCCGTCGTGCTTGCCGTATGCCGTGTGGCCGGGTCTAGTTCTTCGTGATCCGGGTGAGCGGGCCAGGGGTGTAGGGGTCGTTCGCCGGCGCGCTCAGGTAGTTCGCGAACGCGTCGATGTCGAGGCCGCCGAAGTACTTGTTCGCCGTGTCCTTGAACACCGAGAAGTTGTCACCACCGTCGGCGACGAAGTTGTTCGTCACCACGCGGTAGGTCAGCCCGTCGACGACCGGGACTCCGTTGATCATCACCGAGGTCGGGTCCAGCGTGGTGCCCGAGTAGGTGTAGGTGAAGCCCTTGGACACCTGGAGGATCTTGGTGTTCGACCCCCCGTTGAGCCCGCTCCACTGCTGGGTGAGCATGGTCCTGATCTGCGCACCGGTCATGTCGAGCGAGACGAGGTAGTTGTTGAACGGCTGGACCGTGAACGCCTCCTCGTAGGTGACCACCCCGTCACCCTCGGTCTTGGTCTGGGCGTAGTTCAGTGGCGCACGGATGCCGCCAGGGTTCATGAACGCGACGACCGGCTTGGCGAACGAGCCCACCACCGACGGGTCGGCGAGCTGGGCGTCGGCGATGAGGTCACCGAGCTGCGACTCGCCACCGGCGTTGGTGCTGCCGGGGTTCTCGGTGTTGTTGCGACCGACGTCCGCCGTGATGTGCCCGACGACCTTGCTGGCGATCGGGGCAACCAGGGTCTGGTACTTGTCGATGATCTGCGTCTCGGTCGGGTCCTTGGCCACGTCACGGGTGACCACCATGTTGGTGCCCTTGACCGTTGCCCGCTGGATGTCCTGGGTGCGCCGGTCATAGGTCAGGTCGGTCTCGGTGAACAGCCGGCCGAATGAGGACGCCGAGGTCACCAGGCGCTGCTGGCCCGCCGGGTCAGGCACGCTGCAGACGTACGGCTGGTGCGTGTGCCCGGAGACGATCATGTCGATGGCCGGGTCCAGGTGCTCCGCGATCGACAGGACCGGTGAGTCACCGGCGAGCGTCTTGTCGAACGTGCCGCCCTCGCAGGCCCACTTGTAGCTCGGGTTGACCTGGTACGTGGTGCCGTTGGCGTCAGCCCAGGTCTCGAGCGTCGGGGTGCCCCCCTGGTGGAGCAGGACCACGATCGCATTGACACCCTGCGCGCGCAGCACCGGCACGAGCGCGTTGGCGGTCTGGACCTCGTCGCGGAACTCCAGCCCGGCGACCCCTGAAGCGGTCACGATGGTCGGCGTGTCGTGCAGGGTCATGCCGATGAAGCCGATCTTGGCGCCCTTGATGTTCTTGACGGTGTACGCCGGCAGGATCGTCTGGTTGGTGCCCTGGTAGAACACGTTGGCCGCGAGGTAGGGGAAGTCGGCGCCGCCAAAGCTGCCGTCGGGGCAGGAGTTCTGGTTGTTGGCGCCGTCACCGTCGTCGATGCACCCGCCGTAAGCCATGCGCTGGAGCTCCTTGTAGCCCTCGTCGAACTCGTGGTTGCCCACGGCGCTGACGTCGAGCTTGAGCGCGTTCATCGCCTCGATGGTCGGCTCGTCGTGGAACGCGGCCGACAGGAACGGCGAGGCACCGATGAGGTCACCAGCAGCGACGGTCAGTGAGTACGGGTGCCCCGCGCGCGCCTCCGCAAGGTGGGTGGCCAGGTACTGGACGCCACCGGCGTTGACGGTGAGGTCCTTCGGCTTTCCCGTAGCGGGGTCGAGCTCATGGCCGGTGACGATGCGGCCGCTGGAGCCGCCCGGCGGCTCGAGGTTGCCGTGGAAGTCGTTGAACGACAACAGCTGGATGTCCATGGTGGTGCCGTTCTTGGCAGCCGAGGAGGTGCCGCTCGCCATCGCGAGTCCGGTGGCTGCCATGGCCGCGACCGCCACCACGCTGGTGAGTCGCCTTGTGCGGAGAGGTGTCATCAGGTACGTCCTTGTCCAGATGCGGAGCCCGGCGGGTGAGCCGGATCCGAGCACGCTAGTGGCGCTCCCCCCGGAAGGGAAGATGCGTGGTTCGATGCTCGCGTGCCTTCACCTCACGTACGTCCCGCGTCCACGCTGACCCCCGCCGAAGCGGACGAAGCCCGTTCCCTGCAGTCGCGCGCGGCGGAGTCGGACGGCGTCGCGCCGCTCTCCGAGCAGAGCCTGCTGTCCGTCACCTCGACGGGAGGCCGGGTCACGCACGGGGTTGCGTATGCCGCGGGGAGACTGGTCGGGTACGCCCAGCTGGAGGGGGCGTCCGAGGAGGGCGGTGGCTCCGCCGAGCTGGTCGTCGACCCCGGGTCGCGACGACTCGGCACCGGCCGCCGGCTGCTCGACACAGTGCTCCGCCTCGACCCGCGAGCGCGCGTCTGGGCCCACGGCAACCTCGAGGCGGCGCAGGCCCTGGCCGCCTCCGCCGGGCTGACCCCGGTGCGCGAGCTGCACAAGATGTCTCGGCCACTCACCACCGTGGACGCCGAGCCGGTGCAGCTGCCCGAAGGGTTCCACGCGCGGCCGTTCGTGCCCGGGCGCGACGAGCAGGCATGGCTCGAGACCAACGCCGCGGCGTTCGCCCACCACGCCGAGCAGGGCCGGATGACCCTGGCCGACCTGCAGAACCGGATGCGCCAGCCCTGGTTCGACCCGGTCGGGTTCATCCTCGTCGAGGCGGACGAGGCGCCCGGGCGGGTCGCCGCCTTCCACTGGACCAAGGTCGACCCGGACCAGCGCTCGTCCCTGGACCCGACCCGTCCAGCAGGTGAGGTGTACGTGGTCGGGGTGCACCCGGCATACCAAGGTCGTGGCCTGGGCCGCCCCGTGACGGCCCTCGGGCTGGCCCACCTGGCCGGGCTGGGACTGCCCGAGGTGGTGCTCTACGTCGACGGCGACAACGCCGCTGCGCTGAGGACCTACACCGGCCTGGGGTTCGGCAGCATCATGGTTGACGTGATGTATTCGCTCGCCGCCCAGCCCGGGCTGTCAGGATGACCCCATGAGCGTGGGGACTCCGCACACCGACCTGGCCGACCTCGAGCCGGAGGCCGAGGTCTCGATCGCCTCCGCCAGCCCACAGCCGCGCGCGTCGAACGGGCGGTTCATGCGGGTCGTGCACCCGCCCACGGGGCAGGACGAGAGTGGGCTGCCCGCCGACCGGTTCCTCGACCGCGAGATCTCCTGGCTGCAGTTCAACGAGCGCGTCCTGCAGCTGGCCGCCGACGAGTCCGTGCCCCTGCTCGAGCGCGCCCGCTTCCTGGCCATCTTCACCTCGAACCTCGACGAGTTCTTCATGGTGCGCGTCGCCGGGCTGAAGCGTCGCATCGCCACCGGGCTGGCGGTCCGGTCGGCGTCCGGGCTGGAGCCCCGCGAGGTGCTCGAGCAGATCTCGCTGGTCGCCCACGAGCTGCAGGCGATGCAGTCGGCCGTCTACAAGGACAAGGTGCAGCCCGCCCTCGAGGACGAGGGCATCGAGATCGTGCGCTGGGACGAGCTGAGCGAGCTCGAGCAGGGGCTGCAGTCCGAGCACTTCACCGAGCGGGTCTTTCCCGTGCTCACGCCGCTGGCCGTCGACCCCGCGCACCCGTTTCCCTACATCTCGGGCCTGTCGCTCAACCTCGCCGTGGTGCTGGTCAACCCCAAGACCGGCAAGGAGCACTTCGCGCGGGTCAAGGTGCCGCCGCTGCTGCCTCGCCTGTTGCACATCGAGCCCGATCCGGGCGAGCCAGGGGCCGCCGAGCTCTCCGACACCCGGTTCGTGCCGCTCGAGGACGTCATCGCCGCCCACCTCGACATGCTGTTCCCGGGCATGGAGGTGCAGGAGCACTTCACCTTCCGGGTGACCCGCAACGAGGACCTCGAGGTCGAGGAGGACGACGCCGAGAACCTGCTTGCCGCCCTCGAGAAGGAGCTGACGAGGCGCCGGTTCGGACCGCCCGTGCGCCTCGAGGTGGACGAGACCATGGACGACCACGTGCTCGACATGCTGGTGCGCGAGCTGGCGGTGAGCGACGCCGAGGTGTACCGCCTGCCGGCTCCCCTCGACCTGCGCGGACTCAACCTCGTGGCCGACCTCGAGCGCTCCGACCTGCGCTACGAGCCTTTCCGCGGGATGTCCCACCCCGACCTCTCACCGGCGGAGAGCGCCAAGGCCGCCGACGTGCTGGCCGTGGTCCGCGACAAGGACGTGCTGCTCCAGCACCCCTACGACTCGTTCGCCACGTCGGTGCAGGCGTTCATCGAGCAGGCCGCGACCGACCCGCACGTCCTCGCGATCAAGCAGACCCTCTACCGCACCAGTGGCGACTCGCCCATCATCGACGCCCTCATCGACGCCGCCGAGTCGGGCAAGCAGGTGCTGGCGATCGTCGAGATCAAGGCCCGCTTCGACGAGCAGAACAACATCTCCTGGGCGCGCAAGCTCGAGCACGCCGGCGTCCACGTCGTCTACGGCATCGTCGGGCTGAAGACCCACGCCAAGCTGTGCATGGTGGTCCGGCAGGAGACAGATGGCAGCCTGCGCCGCTACAGCCACATCGGCACCGGCAACTACAACCCCAAGACCGCCCGGCTCTACGAGGACTTCGGCCTGCTCACCTCGGACGCGCAGGTCGGCGACGACCTGTCCCGGCTGTTCAACCAGCTGTCCGGGTTCGCGCCGCGCAGCAAGTTCAAGCGGCTCCTGGTGGCTCCGCGCTCCGTGCGCACCGGTCTCGTCGAGCGGATCGAGGCGGAGATCGCCCACGCCAAGGCGGGGCGGGGTGGGCTCGTGCAGTTCAAGGTCAACTCCATCGTCGACGAGCAGGTCATCGACACCCTCTACCGAGCCTCCCAGGCCGGCGTGAAGGTCGACATCTGGGTGCGTGGCATCTGCGCCCTGCGTCCCGGGGTCGAGGGCTTGTCGGAGAACATCGAGGTGCACTCGATCCTCGGTCGCTTCCTCGAGCACTCGCGGGTGTTCCTCTTCGGGGGCGGCGGCGAGACCGAGGTGTGGATCGGCAGCGCCGACATGATGCACCGCAACCTCGACCGACGCGTCGAGGCCATGGTGCGGGTCACCGACCCCCGCCACGTCGGCGAGCTCGCGTCGCTGCTCTCCCGCGGCATGAGCAGCGACTACTCGCACTGGCGGCTCACCGGCGACGGGCGGTGGACCAGGCTCAGCCTCGACGGCGACGGCGCGCCCCTCGCAGACCTGCAGACCGCGCTGATCGGCATGCACGCCAAGCGCCGCCGCAAGGCCCGGCGCCGGTGAGCTCGGCAGTCCCGGCCGCGGGCACCATCCCCTGGCGTCGCCGCCGCGGCCTGCTCGAGGTCGCCCTCGTGCACCGGCCGAAGTACGACGACTGGTCGTGGGCCAAGGGCAAGCTCGAGCCCGACGAGGAGGCGCCGGCGGCGGCGGTGCGGGAGACGCTGGAGGAGACCTCCCTCGAGCTCAGCCTGGGCCGGCCGCTGCCCCCCGCCGAGTACACCGTGCTGGACAGCGCCGGTGAGCCCGCCACCAAGGAGGTCCGGTACTGGGCGGCCGAGGCCGTCAAGGAGGCCGGGCCCCTGACCAACGAGATCGACGAGGTCCGGTGGCTCGACGTCGCCAGCGCCTCCGCCCTCCTCGACTACAGCCGTGACCGCGAGCAGCTGCGCGCCCTGGTGCGCGCCGACCAGACCGGAACCCTCACCACCTGGCCCCTCGCCGTGGTGCGCCACGCGCACGCGGTGCGCCGCGGCTCGTGGTCCAAGGACGACGAGCTGCGCCCGCTCGACCAGGCCGGCGCAGACCGGGCGGCGCGCATCGCAACCGCCCTCGCGGCATACGGAGTCACCAGTCTCGTGAGCTCCCC
>Ga0308175_100003747_pt1 | contig 10579 bp, 8 predicted proteins | sample PhyCR1_3_FD_203893 | JGI IMG/M metagenome (GOLD analysis project Ga0308175, IMG submission 203893) | Soil microbial communities from UC Gill Tract Community Farm, Albany, California, United States - DLSLS.C.R1 | ecosystem: Environmental > Terrestrial > Soil > Agricultural land | place: USA...
GCGGCCCTCGCGCAGATCGACCGCCGCCGCTAAGCTGCGGCCTCAGCGGCCGTGATAGAAATCCAGGTCGTCCGGCGTAATCCAGCCGTAGGACCAGTTCGCATAATATATGGCGAACAGCACCGCTCCCAACACGGCAGCCTTCAGCAAATGCCGCTTGAGCTCGAAGCGGTGCGGGGCGCTGTCGGCTTGTCCCGGAACTTTGGGCTTTCCGAGCTCCTCATCGGTCCTGACGCCGAACGGCAGCAGCAAAAAGGCGCTGAAGGCAAAGAACAGGAAATAGATCGCGATGATCGAACTGAGGGCCATGTCGCTCCCTAAGCAGCGACCTGAAGGAGCATTACCTCGACCACCGGCTTCTTGCCGGTCCACAATGTGGCGCAGCGGCGAACGGCAAGCCGGACATTCTCGCGCGTGGTGTCGTCGCCGCCGGGACTGAATGCCCGCGTCGCCGCGTCCGTTGCGTCCGCGATGAAATCGTCGCGGTCCTCCTCGACCGGAACACCGAACGGCCGCACGAACGGCTTGCCGGCGAGTTGCCCGTCCTCGCCGACCGGAACGGCCACGGTGATGAGCCCGCCGTAGCCGATCTTGCGTCGCTCGTTCACAGTCGAGCCATCCGCGGGCAGAATGACGTCGCCGTCGAGTACGAGCTGGCCGACGCGCACTTCATCGACCTTCTTCGGCCCGTCGGGCGCAAGCCGGACGACGTCGCCGTTCTTCTGGACGATTGCGCTCGAGATGCCATTCGCAAGCGCCAGGCGCGCATGTTCCGCCAAGTGCCTCTGCTCGCCGTGGACGGGAACGACGATCTGCGGCCGCACCCAGTCATACATCTGGACCAGCTCGGGCCGTCCGGGGTGGCCGGAAACATGCACGTGCGCCTGCCGCTCGGTGACGATCTTCACGCCGAGCTCCGACAGCTGGTTCATGATGCGGCCGATCGCGACCTCGTTGCCCGGGATGATCCGTGAGGAGAAGATGACCGCGTCGCCGTCGGTCAGCTTCAGCTCGTGCGTCCCCGAGGCGATCCGCCCAAGCGCCGCGCGCGGCTCGCCCTGGCCGCCGGTTGCGATGATCAACACGTCGCCGCGCGGAAGTCGCATCGCCTCGTCGAAGCTGATCGGAGGCGGAAAGTCCTTCAGATAGCCCGTCGCCTGAGCAACCCTGAGAATGCGATCGAGGGAACGGCCAGCGATGCAGACCTGACGGTCGGTCTCGCGCGCCACGCGTCCGATCGTTTGCAGCCGCGCCGCGTTCGAAGCGAAGGTGGTGACGAGCACCCGGCCCTTCGCTTCGGCCACTTTCGTCAGCAGTCCCTCGTGGACGCTCTCCTCCGAACCGGATGGCGCCTCCTGAAATACGTTGGTCGAATCGCAGACGAGCGCGAGCACGCCTTCGTCGCCGATGCGCTTGAGGACATCGGGACTCGGCGCCTCGCCGATCACCGGCGTCTCGTCGATCTTCCAGTCGCCGGTGTGGAAGACGTTGCCGAACGGAGTCTCGATCAGCAGGCCGTTGCCTTCGGGGATCGAGTGCGACAGCGCGACGAAGCTGACGCGGAACGGCCCCAGCTCGATGCTCCCGCCGCGCTCGACGGTGTTGAGCTTCACGTGGCCGGCGAGACCTTCTTCCTCCAGCTTGCCGGAGATGAGGCCGGCCGTGAACGGAGTCGCGTAGAGCTGGGCCTTGAGCTCCTCGGCCAGGTACGGAAGCGCGCCGATATGATCCTCGTGACCGTGCGTCAGGACAATTCCCGCGAGCCGCTCCTGCTGGTTCTCAATGAATTCCAGATCCGGAAGGATGAGGTCGACGCCGGGATAAGTTGCATCGGCGAAGGTCAGGCCGAGGTCGACCATGAGCCATTGCCCACGGCAACCGTAGAGGTTGACGTTCATGCCGATCTCGCCCGAACCGCCGAGCGCGCAGAAAATCAGTTCTTCACCAGGGATCATTTCGAAGCTTTGGTTGCCAGTTGATAGAGAAGGTTCAACCCCTGGATCGTGAGGTCGGGTTCAATGGCATCGAACGCTTTGGTGTGCTTGTCGAACAAGGTCGCCAATCCACCTGTCGCGACGACCTTCACCGGTCCGCCAGTTTCCTGCTTCATCCGATCGGTGAGGCCCTCGATCATCGCGACATAGCCCCAGTAGATCCCAATCAGCATCTGGCTTTGGGTAGTTCGGCCGACCACGCTTTCGCTCTCCGGCGCTTCGATGGCGATGCGAGGCAATTTGGCGGTGGCGCTCACCAGGGCATCGAGCGAAAGGTTGATGCCGGGAGCGATGATCCCGCCCCGGTAAGCGCCCGTCGCGCCGACCAGGTCGAAGGTAGTGGCCGTGCCGAAGTCGATGACGATCAGCTCGCCCTCGTACTTCGCATGGGCGGCGATGGCGTTGAGCACGCGGTCGGCCCCGACGTTCTGCGGCTCGTCCACGTCGAGCTCCAAGGGCCACTCCACTCGACCCTGTCCGGCAATGAAAGGTTCGACGTGGAAATATTTCGAAGCCAGAACCTCGAGGTTGTGAAGCGCGCGGGGCACCACGGTGCCGATGATCACCGCACGAACGTCGCTTTTGGAATAGCCTTCGAGCTCGAGCAGCTGGTGCAGCCACACGGCATATTCGTCCGCCGTCCGGCGTGGATCGGTCGCGATCCGCCAGCGCGCCTTGATCGATCCGTCATCGACCAGCGCGAAGACGAGGTTCGTGTTCCCGGCGTCGACAGCGAGCAGCATCGGCGCGCCTTAGGGGAAGAACAACCGTCCCGCAAAGCTTCAGACGGTCGCGGCCACCTGCTGCACGACGACTTCGGGCACCTGTTCACGTTGGCGCGCGAGATAGGCGTGGATCGATGCGACGACCTGCGCGCCGTCGCCGACCGACGCTGCGACGCGCTTGACGGAGGTCGAACGCACGTCGCCGACGGCGAAGATGCCCCCGCGGCTCGTCTCCAGCGGAAGTCTCCCCTCGCCCGCCTCGTCGCCAGTCAGCACGAAGCCGCGTGAATCGAGCTTGAGGCCAGACGCAGCGAGCCAGTCGGTGTTCGGCTCCGCGCCGATGAACGAAAACAGATATCGCACGGGCCGTTCCGTGACGGCGGAGGTCCTTTTGTTTCGCCAGCTGACGCCTCGGAGCACGCCTTTGTCGCCCTCCAACTGAGTGATCTCACAGCCAATCACCACGTCGATGTTGGGCTGAGCCTCGATGCGCTCGATCAGATATTGCGACATCGTTTCGCTGAGCGGCCGCCTCGCGATCAGCGTCACCTGGCGCGCGCGGGTCGACAGGAACACCGTCGCCTGCCCCGCGGAGTTTCCGCCCCCAACCAGCGCGATGTCCTCTCCGGAGCAGAGGTCGGCCTCGAGCGGCGAGGCCCAATAATGGACCGACGATCCGTCGAAATCGTCGAGCCGCTCGACGCCGAGCCGGCGGTATCGGGCACCGGTCGCAATCACGACTGCGCGCGCCTGGATGCGCTCGCCGGTCTTGAGCTCCACATGACATGGGTCGTTGCCGCACCGGAGCCTGACCGCCTCGTCGGGGATCAGCACCTCTACCCCGAACTTCTGCGCCTGGCTGAACGCCCGCCCCATCAGCGCCATGCCCGAAATGCCGGTCGGAAAGCCAAGGTAATTCTCGATCCGGGCCGAGGCGCCCGCCTGGCCGCCGAACGAGCGGCAATCGAGAGCCACCACCGACAGGCCCTCCGACGCGGCGTAGACCGACGTCGCGAGGCCCGCCGGGCCTGCGCCGATAACCACCACGTCGTAGAGCTTGTCGGAATCGACCGCGCCGACCAATCCGACGCAACGCGCCAGCTGATCCTCACTAGGATTGCGCAGCAACTGCCCGGCCGGGCAGAGAACGATGGGCAATTCCTCGGGCTCAACGTTGAAGCGCTCGACCAAGGTCCGGGCGCAGCTGTCGCTACTCGGATTCAGCTGGCGGTAGGGATGACCGTTGCGGCGTAGAAAGTTGACGAGGCGCAGGACGTCGGCGTCCGCTTCGTCGCCAACAATCACCGGCCCTGCACCGGCTTGGATGAGGCCCACGCGACGGAGGATGAGCGCGCGCATGATCCGCTCGCCAAGGTCCGCTTCGGCAATCAGCAGCGCTCGCAGGCGGTCGGCCGATATCGCGACCGCCTCCACGTCCGTAAGCACCTTCTCGTCGACGAGATAGGGGCGGCCCGAGAGTTGCGCGAGCTCGCCCATGAAGTTGCCACGCTCGTGCGTGACGATGATGGCACGTTCGCCGCCGGTGTCGCGGGTCACCTCCACGCTTCCCGAGAGGATCAGCATCAGGCCCGGCCCGGTCTCCCCCGTACGCACAATGTAATTGCCCGCGTTATAGCTGCGCGGCTCCCCGAACTTGGAGAGCCGCGCGATCTCGTCGTCCGACAGGCGCGGGAACATCTGCGCGGCGCGCGTGTCCATCACGCCCTGAGGGCTGTCCGTCATGCGACGGGGATGGGCTCGGCGATCAGGGCGGGCGCTTCCTCTCTCTTCATGCCGACGTCCTGCCCGCTGGCAAAAGCTAGGATGTCCGCGTTGATCAGGTCGGGATGCGTAGAGTGACATCCGTGCGGCAGGTCCTTGTACGTCTTTAGGCTGCCGTTCTTGAGCAACTGCACCGAGAGCGGTGCAGAATCCGCGTAGGGAACGATCTGGTCGTCCTCGCTGTGGATCACGAGCACCGGGACGTCGATCGACTTCAAGTCCTCCGTGAAATCGGTCTCGGAGAACGCCTTGATGCATTCGTACCCGGCCTTGACGCTGCCCATCATTCCCTGGCGCCACCAGTTCCGGATCAAGCCTTCGATCGGCGCCACGCCGGTGCGATTGAAATTGTAGAACGGGCCGCTCGGGATATCGAGGTAGAGCTGTGCCCGGTCGTTCGCCAAGGCAGCGCGGAAGCCGTCGAACACCTCGATCGGCGTGCCACCCGGGTTTGTGTCCTTCTTGACCATGACCGGCGGCACCGCGTCGAGCAACACCGCGCGAGAAACGCGCCCAGGCTTCGCCCGCGCGACATAGCGGGTAACTTCGCCACCGCCGGTCGAGTGCCCAACGTGGATCGCATTTCTAAGGTCGAGATGGTCGGTCAGCTGGATCAGGTCGGAGACATAGGTGTCCATGTCGTTTCCGCCGTCGGTCTGGCTCGAGCGTCCGTGCCCGCGGCGGTCGTGCGCGATGACGCGGTAGCCCTTTCCGAGGAAGAACATCATCTGGTTGTCCCAGTCGTCCGAGCTGAGCGGCCAGCCATGGCTGAAGGCGATCGCCTGGGCGTCCTTGGGTCCCCAATCCTTGTAGAAGATGTCGGTGCCGTCTTGAGTGGTGAAGAATGGCATGGGGATGCTCCAGATGCTGCGCCCGGCCGGCGGGGCCGGTGCCGATGCCGGAAGTCGGCCGCTCAGAGCTGATCGACAGAGCCCCGGACGCGTCGGACTCGCCTCGCGACAATGACGCGCCCGTAACAGGATTCAGGGAGTCGCGAAATCGTGCGACTCGGGGCGTTCAATCCAGGATGATGTCGGCTGCGCGAATGAGCTCAATCGAGCCATCCTCACGCATCAGCCGCAGGGCGCCGTCTGGGTCCAGCCCGCCGAAACGGCCGGTCAGAATCGCGTCGGCGCTGACATGAACCGTCAGCTTGGTTCCGACATGATGGGCGCGATGCTCCCATGCGCGGACCAGCGCCGAGCTCTCGCTCGTGCGCCAGAGCCCGAGGAGTCGCGCAAAGCTTGCCGCAAGCAGCGGAGCGAAGGCTTGCGGGGTGATCTCGGCCGAGAGCGTCGATGCTTCGCGATCCTCCAGAGTGGGCGCGCTTGCGAGGTTAACGCCGAACCCGACGGCAATTCGATCGCCACTTCTTTCAAGCAGGATGCCAGCCAGCTTCTTGCCGCCGAGCATCAGGTCGTTGGGCCACTTGAGCATCAGCGCCTCGCCTGGAGCGGCAACGTCCAGCGCTTCGATCAGCGCTAGCCCGGCCGCGAGCGACAGCGTTTGGGCGGGCGGATCCTCCTGCCGCAGCCGAACAAGAGTCGTTCCGTAGAAATTGCCCGCCGAGGATACCCACTCGCGCCCCTGGCGCCCCCTGCCCGCATCTTGCTCCAGCGCGACGAGCCATTCGCCTTCACTCGCGTCCGGCGAGGCGAGCATGTCGGTATTGGTCGAGCCAGTCCGCTCGACGATCCGGATGCGGCTCAGAAGAGCGACCCCGCGGCGCGGTCGGTGATGGAGCCGAGGGCGCCGATCAGCAGATAGCCCAGCGGAGAAATGACTACGGCGGCAACGAGGATCAGTGCCGCCTGGATCGGCTGGCGAACGCGCGCGAACGGCCGCGCGGGCTCATCCATGAACATCACTTTGATGACCTTCATGTAGTAATAAGCACCGATCACGGTTCCGAGGATACCCGCCACCGCGAGAGCGACATAGCCGCTGTCGATCGCTGCGCGGAACACGAGCAGCTTCGGCCAGAAGCCGAAGAAGGGAGGAATTCCCGCCAGGCTCCACATGAACGCGCTGAGCGCCCAGGCGTAGGCGGGACGGGTTTGCGCCAGACCCGACAGACTCGCGATGGTCTCGATCGGCCGCCCTTCCTCGTCGCGCATCCACAGCACGCAGAGGAAAGCGCCTAAGGTCATGACGATATAGACGGCCATGTAGAAGAGCACGGACGAAGCGCCGCGTGGACCCGCTGCAGCGAGGCCGATCAGCGCGAAGCCGACATTGTTAATGGACGAATAGGCCAGGAGGCGCTTGATGTTCGTCTGACCGAACGCTCCGACCGCGCCGAGGAAAATGGAGGCGAGCGCAGCGAAGATCACGATCTGCCGCCACGCGTCGGTCGCCGGACCGAGTGCCTGCAGGCACACGCGCGTTGCGAGCAGCACCGCCGCGACCTTCGGCGCGGAGGCGAAGAAGGCGGTCACTGGCGTCGGTGCGCCCTCGTATACGTCGGGCGTCCACATGTGGAACGGCACCGCGCTGATCTTGAAGGCGAGACCGGCAAGCAGAAAGACAAGGCCGAACAGCAGTCCGAGGGTCGGCGCACCGCGCGCGAACGCGGCAGCGATTCCGGTGAAATTGGTGGTCCCGGTGAAGCCGTAGAGCAGCGAGATGCCGTACAGCAGGATGCCGCTGGCGAGCGCGCCCAGGACGAAATATTTGAGGCCGGCTTCGGCCGAGCGCTCGTCCGTGCGGCGGTACGACGCAAGCACGTAGGCCGCGAGGCTCTGCAATTCGAGACCCACATAAAGCGAGATGAGGCTAGTCGCGGAGACCATCACCGCCATTCCGACCGCCGAGAAAAGGATCAGCACCGCATATTCGCTGCTATGCTCGGCCCCGGGCTCGAACCAGCCGTTCGCGGCGATGATCGCGACGGCGGCGCCGGGGAAGATGATGGCCTTGCCGAAGCTGGAGAACAGGTCCTCACTCATCAGCCCGTCGAAGATCGGCCCGGCATGAGAGGGCGCACCGATCAGCGCGAAGGTCGCCGCCAGGAGCAATGCGACCGCGAGCCAGCTCACCAGCGTCGATCCGCGCCGCCCCGCGAAAGCTGCGACCATCATCAGGATCGTGCCGCCGATCGACAGGATAAGCTCGGGCAGGAAAGCTTCGAACCGGCCCATCAGTGAGTCGCTCCATGTTCATGTGCAACGGGAGCCTTGCCCGGCGTCGGGCGAGCGTCCCCCGGAGGGGCGACGCGCTCGAGCCTGGTCACCAACCGTCCGACGTCGTTGCGGATCGGGCGCAGGAAACTCTCCGGATAGATGCCCATCCAGAAGACGGCCACGATGATCGGAAGCAGCAGCCACCACTCACGGGCGGAGAGATCGACCATCGCCGAAGCCTCGGCCGTTCGCGCTTGCCCGAAGCAGATGCGCCAATAGAGATAGAGCATGTAGGCAGCGGCGAGGATCGTGCTGAAGCACGCCGCAATTGCGGCCCAGGTCGACGCCTGGAACGTGCCGATCATGCTCAGGAACTCGCCGGGGAAGTTGCTGGTGCCGGGAAGGCCGATGCTCGCCATGGTGAAGACCATGAACAGCAGCGCATAGCCGGGCATGTTGTTCGACAGGCCGCCGTAAGCAGCGATCTCGCGAGTGTGCAGCCGGTCGTAAACCACGCCGACGCAAAGGAAGAGCGCGCCGGAGACGAAGCCGTGCCCGAGCATGACCAGCATTGCGCCTTCGATGCCCTGCCGGTTCATCGCGAACAGGCCGAAGGTCACGAAGGCCATGTGCGCGACCGACGAATAAGCAATCAGCTTCTTCATGTCGTTCTGCACCAGCGCCACGAGGCTCGTGTAGATCGCCGCGACTGCCGACAGAGCGAACATCAATGGGACGAACTGCGCCGACCCTTCCGGGAACATTGGCAGCGAGAAGCGGATGAAGCCGTAGCCGCCGAGCTTCAGCAGCACGCCCGCCAGGATGACGGAACCCGCCGTCGGCGCCTGCACGTGCGCATCGGGTAGCCACGTGTGGACCGGCCACATCGGCAGCTTCACCGCGAAGCTGGCCATGAACGCGAGGAACAGGAACGTCTGCGCCTCCCGCGGGAAGTCGTAGTTCATCAGCGCCGGGATCGACGAGGTTTGGGCCGTGCTGGCCATGTAGAGCATGGCGATCAGCATCAGCACCGAGCCGGCGAGCGTGTAGAGGAAGAACTTGTAGCTCGCCTTGATCTTCTCGGCGCCGCCCCAGATGCCGATGATGAAGTACATCGGGATCAGGCCGCCTTCGAAGAAGATGTAGAAGAGGAACAGGTCCTGCGCCGCGAAGGAGCCCATGATGAGCGCTTCGATCAGCAGAAAATAGGCCATGTACTCCGGCACGCGCTTGGTGATCGTGCGCCAGCTGGCCCCGATGCAGATCGGCATCAGGAATGCCGTCAGAGCGATGAGGACGAGCGCGATCCCGTCAATGCCGAGCGCCCAGTTGACGCCGCCGCCGAGCGGAATGTTCTCGACGAACTGCCACTGCTGCCCGTTCGGGTCGTAGGCCTGCCAGAGATAAATGCTGAGCGCGAAATCGAGCAGGGTCGCAATAAGCGCCACCCAACGCGCGCCGTTCGCATTGAGGAACAGCGCGATCGCCGCCGCGACGACCGGAATAGCGATCAGAAGGGTGAGCAAGGGCAGTCCGGTCACTGGTTGGCCCATGCAATGGCCCAGCTGGCCGCGCCGATCAGGCCCAGCAGCATCACGAGCGCATAGGAATACAGATAGCCGTTCTGGATGCGGTAGGTGACGCGGTTGCCCGCGGCCACTGCCACCGCAGCACCATGCGGACCGAAGCGGTCGATCGTGCCTTCGTCACCGCGATGCCAGAGCAAGCGGCCGAGCCAAAGCGACGGACGCACGAACAGCACGTCGTACAGTTCGTCGAAATACCATTTGTTCGAAACGAACCTGTAGATTCCAGGGAATGTCGCCGCGAGGCGGTCCGCCGACCCGGGCGCGCGGATGTAGTTATTCCATGCGATCCACAGACCGATGAGCATGACGATTGTCGGGGTGAGCTTCACCCACGTCGCAGACGATTCCGCCGCCTCGGCGAGGTGCTCGCTGAAAGCGATGATCCCACGCCAATATTCCGGCGCCGTTTCCGGGCCGATGAAGATCGGGTGAAAGAACTGGCCCGCGAACAGCGCGCCCACCGCAAGGAGGCAAATCGGCACCAGGATCGTCAGCGGGCTCTCGTGGGGGTGGTAACCGCCGGTGCCAGTTGCTGGGGCGTGATGCGCGTCGTGAGCGCTGTCGCCGTGCTCATCGTCCGGATGATCGGCATGGTCGCCGTGAAGGGCGTGCTGGATATGCTCGGACGCCGCCCAGCGTGGCTCGCCGAAGAAGGTCAGGAAAATCAGGCGCCACGAATAAAAGCTGGTCAGAAGCGCCGCCAGCGAGCCTGTCCAGAACGCGATCGTGCCCGACACGCTTCCGCTCGCCCATGAGCTTTCGAGGATTGCGTCCTTGGACCAGAAGCCCGCGAAGCCGAAGCCTCCGCCGAGGTCGATGCCGACGCCGGTGATCGCCAGGGTGCCGACGACCATCACCCAGAAGGTGATCGGGATCTGTTTCCGGAGGGCGCCGTAGTAACGCATGTCCTGCTCGTGGTGCATGGCGTGGATCACGCTGCCGGCGGCAAGGAACAGCAGCGCCTTGAAGAAGGCGTGCGTGAACAGGTGGAACATCGCCGCGCCGTAAGCGCCGACGCCCGCCGCGAAGAACATGTAGCCGAGCTGCGAGCAGGTCGAATAAGCGATCACGCGCTTGATATCGTTCTGGGCGCATCCGACGGTCGCCGCGAAGATGCAGGTGAAGGCACCGACGTAAGTCACGACGGTCTTCGCAACCTCGCTGGTCTCGAACATCGGCGACAGGCGGCAAACCATGAAGACGCCGGCGGTGACCATGGTGGCGGCGTGGATGAGCGCGCTGACCGGCGTCGGGCCTTCCATCGCGTCCGGCAACCAGGTGTGCAGCGGCACCTGCGCCGACTTGCCCATCGCACCGACGAACAGCAGCAGGCAAAGCAGCGTCATCGTGTTCACGTGGACCCCGGC